>Ga0065711_1001923_pt1 | contig 39958 bp, 21 predicted proteins | sample Hoacrofraction12_FD_59098 | JGI IMG/M metagenome (GOLD analysis project Ga0065711, IMG submission 59098) | Hoatzin crop microbial communities from Cojedes, Venezuela - Epithelial fraction 12 v2 (version 2) | ecosystem: Host-associated > Birds > Digestive system > Esophagus > Crop | place... | reverse complement strand
GCCTGGACAAGGTCCTGTGCAGCCTGCTGTAGGTGACCCTGCTTCGGCAGGGGGGGTTGGACTAGATGACCCACAGAGGTCCCTTCCAACCCCTACTATTCTGTGATTCTGTGATTCTGTGACCAGATTAAGTGAAAGCTTCAGGACAAAGTAGATAAAGCTGTTCAGTAAATACTTGTATCTGGACACAAAGAGAGTCAAGAGTAATTAAAACAGGCATGACTGAGCAAGCATCCTTGAAATGATGACCTTGGAATTCCTTTTCCCGTTCACTGGGAATTATTGGACAGTCAGATTGAAAGAACAAAACAGTGTATGTTATTTTGCCAGATTCCACAGTAATCTGGAGAAAAAGGAGATGAGATCCACCATAAACATCTAGTAAGAGTAGAATGACCAGCCATTGTTAGTGTGTAGGATGGTTAACTGGGATAAATAGCCCCTGCCTATTTACAGAAGTTACTCTTTACTGTATATGAGATAATCATATCAATATCTTCCTTCTCAATTCCATTAATCATTTGTCCTGCGTCTGTTTTCAAATAGAAGTCCATCGATCTGCACGTATCAATCAGGTCACATGTGCTATTTTCCAGTTCCTGTATTGGATGGACCACTGTGCCTGGCTATTGAAGAGGGTCCTGAGTGCAGCCTGGCTCTCAAGGTTCATTCAGACAGTTCTGACATTTTACACTTACTATCAAGCGTAATCCATGGTTAAATCAGCAGTGTGAGACTTACTAATGACTGTGTATGATAAAATGGAGATAAAATATATCATGTGTGTGGTTTCTGTGTATATAGCCAAAATAGTTTAGAAAGTATAATACGTTCACTTTCAGAAGAAAATTAATGAGGGTGGCAAACTGGTTGGATTTTTAGGACCTTTCCAGCATATTTACATTGCTTTTAAACCACAGAAATGGTGAACTTCAGCAGAAGAGAAGCAAACAATGTGATTTTACAAAGGGACACGTAATCATAGTGTTATTTTATGAAACTATATTACATTGTAATCAACTGGAAGAGCTAGCAGGTTTTAACACTGAGTGTGTTTTCTTATGATAAAGACTTGTCAATATAACACTATTGTGTGCCTGCTATATCTTGTTTCCACCATGACCTTTCAAACCACATGCATGTTCTTTTCTCTTCCTCTGAGAAAACCCTAACAACACTCTAATCATCATGAAGAGCAATTAACTGTCTTCAACGAGCTGTGCTACTCAGCTCATCTGGGAATGGGATAAAACCTGCTCCTTAGTGCAGATCCGCCTACCCAGGCATGGCAAACAAGGCTAGTGCAGAACGGTTTTTGAAAATGAAAAGTTGGCACTTTCACAAAGTTTGGAAGCTTTGGGTGAAGTGCAATGGTATCTCTTCTAGTAGAGAGAAGCCTCATTCCTGCTTGCTCTACAGTCTCTGTAAGATAATGTATTAGTTTTAATAATGTTCTTTTTAAAGGTCAGCCTTTGAAGAACAGCACATATTTGTTGACATCACTGCAGAAAGTAGCCTTGCCCTCACTGGGAAGAACTTTGTGGCAGTGGCTTTCTCTGACTGCTCAAGGAAGAGAAACAGCTTCTTCAATGTGCAGTTCCCAAAAGGGCACTGTAGAGACTTTCTAGAAACAGTAGTTGGAAATCAATTGTATGAAGTAGTATTTGGCTTGTTTTTGCAAATCTGTGGCTAAACTGTGTAATGCCTCAATTCACTTAACAAAGCTCTTGCAGTTTTTTCTCTGTTAGCAAATGAAATAATATGAAACATGAAGCAAGTAAAATGAATCAGTATTCAGAATTTTTTGATAAATAAAAACATGGAGGCAAAAATTAGTGGAGTAGTTAACACTTTAGAATTGTTTTTTTGAGCTAAAAAAAAAAATCAAGCTGATGATATGCTCTTTCCTGAAATCATCAAGTTTTTTGCTGTATAGAATTGGAAGTACTCATAAAAGGAGTGTACCTTCATTTTGAACTTATGTGTACTTTAAACAACAGAAGTACTTTCTGTTTCGGTTTTCTGTGGTCATTCTATTCGTTGCTCTGAACTGCCGTGCAGGTTGTTCAGAAATGTAATCTACCTAAACAAAATGTCTGTGATACATATCATGAAAATGCAAATATTATCAACTTATAGTAGGGCCGATTCTACAGAAACTTTTTGGAGTTCTCTGAAAAATGCATTCTTATTTATATGTTTGTATGTAAACCACCTGGAAAAAATTGTGGTGGTCAATACAATTTACACAAATACATGAATTATAATTTTGTGAACCTGAATTAATCAGTTGATGGGAAGTGTTGACTTCTTTTTGTCAAGCTTAAAGCTTTGTCAAATTGCTGATATTTTTCTCCCAGATCTTTTGTTATCATCATGCTGTATGTTTTCTAAACTTTACTCATTTATATGGACATTTTCTGAGAAATAAACTCCACGTTATGATCCATGCTAACATGCAAGCTTAGGTGCTTACAGTTTAGTCCTTGGAAGCCTTAAGTCACTTTTCTTTAGCAGCCTAACCATGGGTTGAAAGACAGACATGTCACATCATTTTGAGTCCACCCGACACTATGTGAGTTCATTATAGCAGGAAGCCAGGTGCAAAGTAATCACCTAGTGTCAGAAGTACACCTCTGTACACAATCTTCCTTCCATTAACTGCTGAAGCTCAAATTGCATGTGAACCAAGTTAAGAATAAAGTTAGCACTAGGTAAGATTAAAAAAAAAAGATTGGTAGAACTTCTAGTGAAACTGCAGTTTAGGAGATCTCTGAAGAAACAGTTTAAAAGAACAGGGAAAAAAAGCAGATTAAAAAAATGAATGAGGCGTAGTTTAATACGAAGGAGCAGGAAGATCCACAGAGTGTTATCTGCCATGCAGAGAGAAAACCTGGTTTTATTACACAGGGAACTAAAAGTAACTGTTATTACTGAAGTCCTTCAACTGTTTAAAAAGGCAGGGTGGGAAGTGTCAGTTGCTTAGACATTTGTCAAATGCAAATAATTGTTTCTGAAATTTTTTTTAAATATTTGACTGAATTTTGTTGGGGATATTTTTAGTGAAAGCAGTAGAGCTGCTTCTGAGACAAATCAGTCTGCTGCAGGATCTGCTAGGACACTTGAGTTGTGTAGAGACAACAGGATGAAGGATCCATTGAAAGCCAGAGGATGAGCTCTCTGTCTCCTTGGAAAAAACGGAACATACTCCGCTTATCAAGATTTAGGAGGCTTGAGCAGAAAGCAGCATATCCCCTGCATGCTGTGGGGAACAGCCCTACAACTCAGTGAATAAAGTGTAACAGCTATCTGCTTGGCCAACCGAGCTGATGGCCTGTGGAGTAAATTGCTGAAGTTAGAGAATCATAGTTAGGTGCCTGTGATCTATAACAACTCATATCCTACGTGGGGCGAGGACTTGCTCACTGCTGAGTTATATGAGGGTAGCTGGAGATCAGATGAAGTCCATGGACAGTCAGCTGCATAAAATTCACAGGCTGTTGCTTTGTGTTTCTGTAAGGTGTTGCTAGAAATGAAGGGCTTGTTGGATGTAACATACCCGCTCCAAGAGAGTGACAGATAAAAACCAGATTCCTTTTTTTTTGAGACCCTTGTGTGTTAGAGACTGTATCTTATTTCTCTCATGGATAGGGAGATCTCAGCTGCCTTTCAGGTTGCTGAGGAAATGGGATTTGACTGCTTGAAGGAGGCTACACTAGATCACCTGGGTGTGAGCAGAAACATGTCTTGTTGATGCTCCTGGAATCCCTTGTCACACTTCAGTAAGTCTTTCTAGATATCATCCCATCACATTAAGACAAAGCCAAGCAGTGATTAGTTTCTCTCCTGCACTGTGCACTGAGCTGCTTCTTTTACCGCAGAAGTGTCCCTTTGTGACCTGAGGTAGCAACAGGCCGGCAAAATCCAAAACTGGGACAGGCAATACATTTTGACTGTGGTACCAACGCCAGTGCTTGTTGAATGGCAGCGTGCTTCTGCCCTCACAGAGCCTGGGGAGTTACAGACTTTGGATACGAGCTCATGGTTCAGGATTATAGAGGAATGTGTAAAATAAAGATGGAATAAATTGCTTTGCTGTTGATTCAGAAAAGTGAATGTCATATCTTTGCAAAAGTTGTGGAAGGACCAATTCCATGATTACACAACAGTTCACAAAGCAGTATCAGAAAGTCCCTAGATGACGACCTGCTTCGCTTCAAAAGGATGCTCTTAGGGCCTGGGTGATCATCTTTCAGAAGTGTACGGATTGTTTTCTGGCTCAGGATACTAGTCCATGACCAGCCACCTCCTTAGACAAGGACTCAATCTATACCTAAAATAACAAGTACCACTTTTAAGGACAGTAAGCATAGAACTTCTGTCTATGAAGCACAGCTCTCACTGTCAACATGATTCACGTGCTGCCGTTCTTTGTGAGATAGCCCTTTTCTGACTTGGTTGCCGACATCTCATTGTGCAATCCTGCGAACAAAAAAGAAGATAGTTTTCTTTCTGGACATTGTGAGACTAGTTTAGACAGATTATTGAAAATGTTTCCACCCTAGCTACCCCGCCAATAAACTTCATTAGGATCCTGAAGACGGTAGTTTAGAGGATGGCTGGAGCATAAACTTTTAGGATGCTCAAAGGGAAACTATGCCCACCTCTACGTATTGAGGTGTTCAAATGGCCATACAAAAAAAGACAAGCATCTTAAATACCACTAAGCAGCATTCATGCTGCTGGGAAGAGTACTTAACCCACAGTTATTACAGCATGAGGAGAAAATGTTCAGTCATTGAGAAAGCCTAGTAGGAAACGGCCTGTTTAGTTACAGAAATTCAAGTAGCATCTACTAAGTGATTACTTTGTTCATTCATCATGGATCATGCATTGCTTTAGTGAATTTATTCAGCAAAAAGCACAAATGGCAGATTTCTGAAATGCAACCCGTTGTCTTTAAGATGCATCTCAGCATGGCCTGAAAAGTGCTTTTTATGGCAGACTGACACAGTGCATGTGGAGATGCATGGTTCCATGCTGATGGGCCCTAAAGTCTCACATCCTCAGGCAGATTCAGGTCTAGACTGCAGTGCACATAGTTTGGAAGATATGACCAAAAGTTTTCCACAGGGAAGTGGTAACTGCGCATGAGAAGTCTCAACGAAGTTAGGGCAGGGACTTGCCCTGTATGACACCTTAGCCTATGGCTTCCCGGACCACAGTATAAAGCTTGGTCCAATGACAAACCTCGGTTTTCTGGACTGTATCATTCCATGGACATGTTTTTGGTCCATCTAGGGTGGACAAATATCTGTAAGTAGGAATGAGAAGAAATATATGTTGACGCAAAGTTGAACATGTATGTGAGCAAATCCTAACAGCATGCAAACAGAAGATTTGCTTTTAACTTTGAAAGCAATCACCACTATAGGGTACTTGGTATGGATTAGCTTGTCTTTGAGAAACTAAAGATGTAGATATTCTGTATTTATTTTATTTATTTTTAAAAGGTATCTGGTTTGTGCCACCTTGGGGTTTTGCTCATTGGGGAGATTTGCTTTCAGGGAACAAAAAACTGGAATAAAAAATGATTGCTAGCACAAAAATGTGGACTGTTCAGGGTGCAAAATAGTGCTAAAGCAGAACAGTATGGCTAAGTGAGGACAACAGAAAAGGGATAGAAAAAAAGAAACTGGCTGAGGATAGTGTTATTTGGTGGTAGTGGAGAGACTAAGGGTCTGCTTAACCTAGCAGTTGACTTAGTACCATGGTTATGCCCCGTGAGACAGGACCACATTGTACATGAATAAATGCACAGAGATGACTTGTAGTAGAGCCTGTGTATGTAAACACATGTTGGGGTTTCATTGCAGTTGATGTCTAACAAAAGCTTTATATCAGATAATTTAACCAATGTTTCCTTCAAGCTGACAGCTGTTTTTCTTTCCCTTGAGGCTATGATGCTTTTTTTTTTTTGTTTCTCTTGAATCTTTTCAAAAACTAAAAACCTAAAACCTAAGTTACTTGTATTGTCATTGAAGTAAGCCCGATCCTTTTCATTCATTTCTTGTCTCCAGTAGGAAACTACAAGCAACAACACCCTTCCCCAGGAATAAAAACAGATTATGAATCATTAAAATCTTTTAAATAAACTAATTTCTTACTTCAACAGTGACTTACCTTTAGAAGCTCTGTTGACATCATTTTTGAAGTCTCTGAGAAACACACAGCTGACCTGTTTCTGAAGTAGTATAACCCAGGGACATCGGTCCTAATGTACAGGAGGCAAAGCTGAAACTAGGCTTATTTTGTCATCATTCTTATCAACAGTGAGGGTGAGGTGGACACAATAAGTGGGTTCCTCAAAATGAGCACATTTTCTGAGCACTGGAAAACAATAAACAACAAATGCAGCTCATTTCACAGTAGATTTGTGTAATAGCTAGTTCTTGCACAGATTCTTGGGGCTACCCACAAGCATCCTCAAAAGTACCTAATGAATGAATTCTACCAGTGCTTGTCAGACAGGAGTACTATTTCATTTTCACTCCTGGTTTTAAAAAAAGTTAAAATATAGTCTAAGCACCTAGAAAGAAGACAACATCAACAAAGAAAAGACCAAGAAAACCAACAAACCCACAACAGAAAATGTTTTTAAGTATGTAAAAAAAAAAAGGTATAATTATTAATGAGATATTTGTCATTTGCCTCTCTTTTTTTTCTTTAAATAATTTAAAACAATTCATTTGGAATTTCCTCTATTTAAATGAACGTTTTTTTGCAGCCTGTCAAATGAAGCTCTCTGGCCCTAGTTCTGCAAAAGTAGTAATGTCATTAATATTTCTAATTTCTGTATAATTTATCTTAGTTCCAACAGGTTTGTTTTTCTTATTCAGTGCTTACCTTACCCAGCGCTTCCTCCCTCTTCTTTTTCCTGCCATATGGTGATCTGCTCCTATGAATTTGAAATATTCATGTCTATGGTGTTAATAAACCTCACATCTCAGTTTTGAAGTTTCTTTTTTCTTTTACTGATGATCCTACCACCTTATTGATAGTAACTGAGCAAAATATTAATTTTAGGACCAGTTTTCAAGTGTTGATGTCTCCTGTCCTGCAGCACACATAAAATCCATTTTAATCAAAGAAGTCAAAAATGGCTTCAATTCAGGGTATTAAAACAAAAAATCCGTAAGCATTTCTGTGTATACAGACATCTGGCTTTTCTTTTATAATTGTCATCATTTGGCTATCTTTTGTGGGATTTTGTAGTCAACTTTATAATTTAGGCACTCTTTATGGGGAGCTTATGAGCAGAAAAGCATGAAAAATATATGATATTTTTTGAGGAAGTTCAGCACTTCATTGCTTGTAGTCCGTTGTGACAGTGGTTGCTCTACTCAGATATTTCTACCTAACAAAGCTGAACTAAAATGAAGCTTTTCTTGACTTCCTCAAGATGGTGAAATGACGTGATTGATTTTTAGCATAACCTTTTGCAAGGCATTATGAGAACTTTCTGTATCAAACAGGCAGTATTTAAATATATTTTAGAATTTTAAGGGATGATCTGAAAAGTATCCATACTTGCTCAGAAAGCAGTTATATCTGATTTGCAGATCGTAAATTGATTGAGAAACAGTTGAATAATTGTTCCTGTTGTTCCAAATAAGTTCTGCAAGTCTGCTTTGTCTATGGTTTAAGAAATCACCTCATATAGGTCAAACTGTACTTGATTGTAAAGGATATCATTGAAGTATGTCCTACAATAAAATAAAGATTGGAGGGGCAGGATTACCAGCTAGTGTGTTCCAAAATCTTGATTCTACCATGGGGCATATTTTGGAGTTTGCAGCTGTGTTGACTATGGCTCTTCCTTGAGATTTCCAGTTAATGTGGAAACCTTGGAGTTTTTGAGGTTTGGGGCTTTTTTTATTTATTTCACTGCAAGCTCAATTAGGTCTCTTACACCATGGACTAGAAGCATAGTCAGTTACCATGGTAAAGATGGGAGCTCAGATATGGAAGATTCCTCTGCTGTTGAGTGCTTATTAACCTATTTCCATTCAAAATAATGAAACAGGCTAGTTAATCCATCATTGAAAATGTTTGACCTGACTTGTCTGACTTTGCTCTGTGAAAATACACGATCATTCAAGTAGTCAGATGCATCTGGAAAATGTTTTTAAAAGTTGTGCCCTGTCTCTCTGCTACTAATTTCTGGTTTGCAGTGCTAAATTCTTGGGTTGTTAACGTCCTTCCAAGCGATGTCATGCCAAAAATCGTTGGTTATCTGTCGGCCGTTGGCTCTGAACGTCACAAGCAAAAGCTACAATTGTAAGGGCAAGAAAGCTTGACTGTGTGAACTGAAAGAAAAGTAAGGCTCAAACCCAAACAACCACTTTGGCATATGCAGAAGAGCATGCACTCAAGCACCCCACTGTGTTTAGCTTTTCATACCAAGCACGACTAAATGTTGCACTTCAGGTCAAGTAGAGTCTTGAGGAGGGAGGGAGAGTTTGCTCCTTGCCTGAGAGCACCTCAGCATTGGGACGACAGAGACAGGCAGAGAGCATGGGAGGCCAGGACATTCACAAGCATTGGAGCTAAGAACCACAGGCAGGTTCAGAAGTGATAGCTAAACCAGATGAAGCCCCAGAGTGGAAGTGTTGAAAGTCCGTTAAGACAAATACCATCACTAGTGGTAATCCTTAACAATGGAAGTAATTAGCCACTGCTTAACAAAATTGTCAACAAACTGTGGAGCCTATCATTTAAGCAGGTGTAGATGTTTTGGGCTTGATACAGGAATTGCACTTTCACTACAAGCAGGGTCAACCTAAATTATTGCAAAAGACCCTTCTGTATTTGAAGCACATGGGTCAATGCAGTCTCTGCTGAAGTAATTTCTACCCTACCTTATCCAGGGCCAGAATTTTATCCTAGAAGTCTAGAATTTGCTGTTTGTGCACTTACCGTCTGCTACTTAGTATGACTTTATCCAGAATGTTTTGGTAAACCCTACATGGGGAAAAACAGTTTCTTCACAGATGTTCACAGAATGTGATTCTGATGAAAATCTTTAGCTTTCAGAGCAGTTCCAATAACCTATCAATAATAGAAACTAATCTGTCTTTTGTACTGCCATCTTACTATACTAACATCTCTTGAGCCACTGCTTTGTTCTACTGAAATGTCACTCATTTCACCACCAAATTTTCTTTTTTTAAAAAGGCTATATTTTTCTGGCAGATGTCTTTAAACGTACACTCAATTTCTGCTCAAATTCCTTAAACTACCGTAAGACCAATTCTGTAATGAGCATACAGACCTTTTCAGGGTATACGGCTTGGGAATTCTTAAAACATCATCATAAAATTGAGTTACGTAGCCTATAAGGTTTCTGTAAAAACAAAACACATTATACTCCTGGTCTGGATTGAATGTGACACTAATTGCAGACACTATTGCTTCTGGCCCATTGCCTCAGGGTCCCATTGTTTTAAAAGTGATCTCAGAAGACAATAGTGTCTTCCGACTAGGGAAGCTGGGATTTGAATTCCTGGTAGGAGAGTGACTATCCTTTGGCTTTCTTATTCTAGAGAGGAACAGAAGATGTCTCTAAGTAATCCTAAAAGCAGACCACAGTTATTAGTGTCTCACCAATCTCAAAAGAAATTGAAAAAATTAGTCACAAAAATGTCAGAAATTCTCAGAGTTATCACAAAAAAGTAAAACTGTCAATGATAGATTTGTTATAGAAACCCAAAACTAGATTTTAGCATAAAACTGACAGTTTCATATTAAAAAAACTATGTCATCTTTTCAAACTTTATAATAATCCTTTTGACTTATACTGAGCTTTCCAGTTGAGGCTTTCCAATTACTTCACAGACATCACTCATTGTTATTTATATGACTCTGTGTTATGTGACTGTGTGCGTCTCTATATATGTACGTACATGCATATAGATAGATATATATATGTACTGTCATATGCATATGCGTAGAAACTCACACACACAGAGCTACGAGGCACTTGGGGCCTATAAGCCACCGTTAACCCTCAGAATTGTCAGGCACCATTGAAACCTATATTGTATACTTTTAATCAAACACATTGCAAATATTAATGCTTAATATGGAATCACTGTCAAGTTGTAGTCTGCTAACCCCTGCCCTCAAAAAACAAGGGAGTCCTGAGGTCTGGGTTAGACAGCATTGAAATATTACTGAGTCAGAATTAAGAATGTATTTACAATTAGAAGATAATTCAGAAAGTTGGTGTCATTTAGCGGCTTGACTGGTGGACTAAATTTAGGAGATACATGCTCTACTCCATGCAAAACCACAGGGTTTGGACAAATCACTTCCTTGTCTTTTCTTTCATAGTGATTTTGATCCCTTTTGCAAAGTGTTTTGAAATCTACTAAACACTGAATAAACATTATTTAGAGATAAATTGGGACACAGATGTTTTTAAAAATCATAGAGAGGCTGCATTGCATAATGGAGAAAATAATTATGCCTCCTTTATTTCCCTCCAAGTCTTCCTTTTTAAATGTGTCTGTGGTTTCCCCTCAAAAGCTCAGAAAAAAAGGGCCTTAATTTGCCAGATCAAGTTTTCTTGGGTGTAAATGCTTAAAATTAAGTAGATTAAGTATGTTCTAAAAAGGTTTTTTAGCACCAGCATCCAGAATGAATTGCTGAACTTCCCCCTGTAGTGTTGACTGTAGCTGAATAAGAAACTTTGAGAACTAGAATGGCATGAATAACTTTAGAGACTAAACCTCACTGAGACTTGAAAACATCACATGTTCAATTAAAATTTGGGGTGATAAAATAATTTTGAAATACAATTATTTAAAAAATCATTTCTTTGAATAGCGGTTGTAAAATTGTTGCATTTGTCAATGACATCTCTTCCCCCTACTCCCAGACCAGAAGCCTTTAAAGATGAGATTCAATTCTCAAAAGTTTACCCAAACACTTTTTTACAACAATTTGAGTTCTTTCAACTAAAGGCAGTATGACTGGCAGTCACTGAGATCTGGACACCTATTTCCATCCTTCACTTAAGAAACTCTCCCCTAAACAAAAATACACAAAAGGCAGGACAAAGGTACAGAATAAAAGGCTAGTTAACCTAAAACAGCTGTACTGGGTGAGAGCAAAGGTCCATCTTGCACAGTTTCTGGCAGTGAATGCTAATGGAGTCTTAGGGATCCACAATAAGAGAGCAGGTATAGTTCCACTCACTTCTTCCCACGTTCCAAGAAGAAGTCACTTAGGGATGCTAAAGACTGGATACACATTTCTCTGCTTAACAGCCTTTTATGCATCCTTCATCCAGATGGATTTGATTTCTCTTTGACTTTTTTGGCACACAATAGCCAACAAGTTATAACAAGAAGTTCCAGAGCATAGATGTGCCCTCAGTGAAAAGGCTTATTCTACAAGCTTTGGCTGGTATTTTTGTTGTCTACCCCTAGTCCTTATTATGAGTACTAGCCAATAATTGTTTCATGAGTTGCATGGAGAAGGTGAACAGGAACTTAACAGACCTTCTCCCTCCTTAGGAATCTCTGTTTGAAGATGTGGAGTCCTAAGCTGTTTAACTGAGCTTGGGCTGCATCACTGGAGGAGTGTGCCATCACACTGTGAAATGCATGGGAACAGCACTAGTACGTTCTGCGGAAGGTTACATGTCTTCCTCAGTTATGTGCTACTTGTCTTTTCCTGGTTGGGATCCTGAAGCAATGCCCAATGAATAAGTACATCATCTTCCACTCCTGTTTAAGAAAGCCTTTGAGAGTAATTTTGATATAAAAGGAGCTGCAGTTTTGTACTTCTTGCCTCCTGTGACCTAATTTTCTCTGTACCTTTGGCAATATATGAAATTTGTAATAACAATAAATCTGCTCTCCTCAGAAGACTCCCACATAGCATTTTCATCCTCATCTCAGTATTTGACTGTTTCCAATTGATGCCTCAGAGATCTCTTCTCTAAAGTATAACCTTTTTGTATTGCTTTTCTTTCCACCTTGACAAGTTCCTAACTCCTGGAATGTTAAGCTTTTAATGTAATCTAATTTGAATTCAGAGCTCAGGTATTTAGCTGCATCCATTTTCTATAAGCTTGGGACTCTACGGACACACTAAGAAAGCATGCTTTCAGTAAACTGCTTGTGACATGAGAAAAATCAGGGTCAGTGTGCTCTTATTTTTCTTCCATAATGTTTCATTACTGTTGTGGCCCATCACCATTCTCACTGAGTTCTGCTGAACAAATTCATTAACTCTTACAACTTGATTTTCTTCCAAAACCTTTGAAGTTAAAGTAAAAGAAAGCACGTGAGCTGGAGCTTGGGTGATTTGTGCCTGGAATTCTCATCTACTGGTGTAGTACTCAGTGATCCTGCATTTTCCTCTGACAAACAGTGATAGGAGAAAATTATTCAATCTTTTCCTTTTTTTTTTTTAAGAAAGGCTGAAATGAGTATCTTCCTCCCAAGTATAAATTTACAGCTTGTCTGCTGCTGAACTGCTTATACCTCTCTTTGTGTGGAGTTCATACTAGAATCATAAATTAACCTGTTTGTGCAGAGGTTGCTGGCTGGAGTGATTTGAATTTGATCCTCCGGAGGAACAATATTAAAAGTTTAGATGAAGACACATTAACATCGATTTTCGCTCAGTTTTGCTGAGACTTACATCAGTAATTAACATCCATTCACCAACCTTGGCCGCTATCACAGGAACATAGAAGCAAAATTTTTAAAAAAATCATTTCTGTAATATAAAGTCAGCATGAAAGTTGTTTTTTTTTGTCTACACCTCTTTCTTTTTACCATAAAGATAGAAGAGTGAAGGCTTTTTTAATAATTTCTCAAATACCTCAAAGCTGGGTAGGTAAAAGACCTTAAAAAATATTTTAAAATCTCACAGTGTGCATGTAAATAACTTTTAATCATGCCAATGAAACAAAAGGACCTTTAAAATAGTATTTATAATGTTGGAGAAAAGCATGTAAATATAAACAAAGAATGTGTTGTTTCATATTATGGTGTTAAGTTTGCCGTCTTCCAGGTAGGGGCCCTCTGGCATTTCAGCAGGAAGCATGACCTTCTTGTAACTTTCCAAGAATTCGATTCCTCCAGATGTCATAAGAGACTTCAGAAATGCTGGCTTACATCTTCCCTAGGGAAGTGGAAAGGAGCTATGGTATACTTTGCTGAGAAAAATGCCCAATGTCTGAGGGACTCAGATGTGAACTCAAGACTGAAAATACTGTTTCCTAGGTGGTTCTACTTAAACACATAAGGAAAGTCAAATTTAGTATAGATTTTTTCTATTCTTATACTAATTATTGACAAATTCGGTATAAACATAAGAAATATATGAACTTTGTAGGGCAGAGATAATTTGTGTGTGGAAAATATTTTCTCATTCTTCCCTGAGTTTTTTCCTTAACTGTAGGGAAGGGACAAAAAAACCTGTTTCTAGATATCATAAGTATTATATCTAAGAGCCAAATAAATGAACCAAAATCTCAGAGCAACTGAAGCACTTTCTGGTTCAGTCTTCAAACTTTAAAGTCTAAACTAGTGATAAATTTACTTCTAGACACGATATGCTGCTTTAAAATAGAAAATACATTTTTCTAAGATGTCAGAAAATGAAACATTTAAACTGATGTTCCACTGAAAAAAATCCAGCTGAGCTGATCTAATACGAAAATCTAAAAACACTGTTACAGACAGAGTGAAACTGTGATTTTAACATTTACAGGGTAAAAGGATCTCTTGGAGAAGTGTCTCCTTTGGATGTTCTTTTTCAGGTAAGAGATTAGGAAAAGTCTTGGTAGCCTCTACACAAGTTGCTCAGGTAGAGAGAGGTATGCAGAAGCCAGGCTCTAGAGAAAATATCTAGAACAATAGTTCATATATCTCTAAGGTGGATGTGAAAAATAAGTGATGGCAGTTGGACTACCACGCAACTTCAAACAATGGGCTCCCATACGTAGGGGTATTAGAGGTGCCACAGTACCAGGACACAATTCACATATTTTGATTTGAATATAACTACCTAAATTATTAACAAGAAGTTTCTTCCTGATAGGAAGGAATGTAAGTATTGTTGCTCACTGGAAAAGTTTGATTTGCTGGTGGCCCTTGGTCAGCTTTAACACGTGAGTTTCCACTTATTTGTCTGTCTTTATAAATACACATGTGTGAATTCACGATTACTTTATTATACATGGCACCAGAACACAAACTGTGACCAAACACAGGCTGCACAGAACTAATGCAACGCAAAGAGCAATACAATAAAGCACGAAATAATTGATTTTTAATGATCTTCAAATTGATGTTGGCTAAACTACAGAGCATACAAGAAATTGCAAACAAGGATGGGCACAAGAGAGAAACATTACTCCGAGTAAAAACGGAAGGCCAAAGCCCAGCTGGAGTAAAAATTGCCTAGTGACAGGAGGAGTAGCAAGAAGAGATTCTGAAAGATTCTGTCGGTTTGCTCACAGCAAAATGTTCAGAGCAAAAGGTTCAGAGCAATATGGGAGTGTTGATGAAAGCGAGGAGACAGCCCAGTGATGGATGACATGGACAAAGCTGAAGCACTTGATGCCTTCCCCACCTCCCTGCCTCAGTCTCTACAGGAAAAGCCTGAGACCAGATCACTGAACAAGCCAGTCAAGCTTGGGAAAGCGAGAAGCAGTCAAGAGTGGAATTGTCGCAGGTTAGGGGCTACTTGGAGGATCCTGATGTATTCAGATCCTTGGGGCCTGGATGAGACTCATTGGAATGTGTTAAAGCACACAGCTGAGGTGATTGTGAAAGTGCTACTTATCTGTGGCCAAAAATTGAGGCAATCTGGAAAAGTCCCTTACGAATGAAACAAAGGGAAATATTATGCCCAGCTTTATAAAAGGCAGGAAGAGCTATCCGGGAACTACAGGTGAGTCAGATTCATCTCAGTCCCTGGACACAGATTTTAAGAGGATTTTTCTAAACATCGAAGGACAAGTTACAAAGGTTTGCCAAAGACTGATCATGCTTATTAACCCTATTGCCTTCAGTGATGAAGTGATAGCAACGCGAATGAAGTGACTGTGGTGGATGTAATATTACCTTAACTTTAGCGAGGTTTTGGCAGTCTCTCAGAGCACTCTAGCCTGTAGGCTGAAGAAGGATGGGTTGTATGAATGCACTTCTAGGTAGGCTTAATATTGGCTGGACTTCTGTGCTCAGAAGGTAGTAATCAGTGATGTGATGTCCAGTGGAAGATGGTAATGAGCGCAAGACCCAGTGCGGTGATAATGGTTCCATGATTATTTGGTATCTTTGCCAACAACCTCAATGATAAGACAAGAATTCTCAGTAAATCTTGTGGAAGGTATTAAATTGAAGTAAGCTGTTGATATATTAAATATTAGAGCTTCAATTCAGAGAGATTTTAAGACTCTGGAGGACTGGACCAAAAGAAAACCCATGCAGCTTACCTATGAGAAGTTCAAAGTTCTGTTTCCAGTGTGGGATAACTCCATACAGCTGTGAGCTGACTGGTCATGGGGGTGTAGCAGACACCAGGCTGAATCTGAGGCCCCAGTGTGCTCTCACCACATATGAGGCAAGATGCATACTTGGCTAAGTTAGAATTTTCTCTAATAGGTCAAAGGAACTTATTATTCACTTCTACTGTGTGAGGCCATACCTGAACTATTGTATCCAGCTTTTGGTCCCCCTGTTCAAGGTTGATATGGAGAAACTGGAGAGGATCTGGCAGAGAGCAATCAAGATCAGTGGCCTGCAGCATATATTTTGAGAGGAGAAGATGAGGTACCCGGACTTGCTGACAGGCAACAGCCACATGTTGGAGCTTGGAAGGTTCAGGCAAGGCATTATAAATATCTTGTTCAGCACTGGAATGTTAGAAAATGATAGTTTAGTACTAAGGTTACGCAGTGGACTTGTGGAGTCTCCACTTTGAGAGGTTTTCAGAGTGTGATAAACCTAATCTGATTTAGCAATAATCCTACATGGATTGGAGGTTGGACCAAATAATCCAAAGGTCCTTCCAATGATTCCCTTGTTCCAATTCTAATTTCATGCTACTTAATACACTGGTTTTTTATACTGTTTCCATGTTCTTAAGCATAAGAAAATGTACTTTGATTTGTAGGTATGCAGGCAGTGTTGTCAGCTAGAATGGTGGAAATCCTTTGTTTCAAAGAAAGAGGACAAACAGATACAGAAATTGGAGCTGATTTGCTCTTTATCTATGTAGACTGGTGTCCGTTAAAGCTAGCAAGAATCTGACACAAGAATTTGGGTAGGAAACTAGTTTTTTGTGTCTTTTCTCCTTTCAGTTAAGGGATCCGGATCACCTTGGCACAATTATCTGGTAACTTTAAGAACCATGGATATTCTCATCAGTAAGATCTCAGTAAGTACAAGCTGTCAAACAGTAGACTGCAGAGAAGTGTTCTATATTACCAGCTACTACAAGAACACTTTGAGTTATAAATATCCATAAGCTTTAATGGAGAAGAGAACTGTGCCTGTCAGCAGAAAAAAATACTATCAACCTGTGATGCCCTACACAAATAATGTCAAACCTGGGGCACGATGCAGATTAAGGTGCACTTTAAGCCATCTACTAAATGGAGTATTAGCTGGAAACTGGATCTTGCCATCAATGAAACATAATTTAATATATCTGAAGGCCAGTTATTGGTTCACCTATCTCAGCTACAGTCACAGGGAAGGGAAAAAAAGTGCTTTTGACCATAAGAAAGTACTCTCTTTTCTACTACTGAGCTCAACAGTGAGTTTTGTTCCTGATTGTGTTCCATGGCAGCATCTTGAAAGGAAAATATTTTTAGTCTTGAACACAAGAATACTCCCTGCTTCTCTGAGTATAGTATCACTGTACCTCAACGGAGCATGAGCAATGCTTTCATAACTTGCTACGTTAAGCAAAGAACATATTTAGTTTGACATGAGCAGCTGACAGGAAATATTAATCTGAGATTGTCTACCCAGGTGCATTCTGGGTTTACAATGTTACTCTCTATTCTAATCTAATTTCTGCTTTTAATTGGTCATTTGGCCTTTAGTAAGATATGGGATCTTGCTTTACCTTACCACTACCTTATGTTAGTTTTACCCCACATTAGCACTGTAAAAATTCAGCTAAGAATGCCTGCTCACCTTTTATAACACTTTGAGAAACTTAGGACCCAAAAATGCTAAGTATTTTAACTGGGCAGCGAAGAAAAAAAGGGAGAATGGAGACAGTCTTTGAAAATTCACTCTAAGTTTTTGAAAGGTTTCCATGACTGCTCATGGTAGAGAGGTTTCTTTGACTGCAAGCACTTTCACTCTTGACTTGTATGTTCACACTTGACTCAGACATCCAAAGACTCTCCAAAATTTGAGGACTAAAAACAGGAATGAAGGAAGAAAATGAAAGGCACGTGACTTAGAGAAGACAAGGACAGAGTTGAGAAACTGCAAAGAAAATTGCCTATAATGAGAGTGGAGTTACGCAGTTTGGAAGTCAGGAACAAGGATAATGAAAATAATGAGAGGTTAATGAATAGATCATAATAGAGGCTGTCTATAATGTAGATGATCACTAGACCGGCATTCTGGATGAAATTAATAAAGGAAAAGCAAGGAAAGCCAGTGATGAAGCATGCAACTGAAGCTACTGAAGATCACATTTAGAAAATTTTTTGCATTGATGCTGAAGAAAAGCAGCTAATTTTAAGGGAGAAATTAAAGGAATAAAAGGAATGAGAGACAGTTTTACAAAGAAAAAGATGTGGGGAGAGAAAAAGAGATAACATTTGCACTATGTAAGCTTATGAAAATCAAATATGAAAAATGAACAGAGAGTTTGGGACAACTGGTAAAGTCAGATTACAGCTCGAGTAGCCAGGTGGAAGGCCTTATTGTCACTAGGCTCTTCTTGTCTAACCAAGCATGTGCTGCCTGTTGATTGCATTTTTGTTGTGATTTAGGCCCAGTTGGCAACAAAGAACCACACGGTCGTTCTCTCACTCCTCCCCTGCCCATGTGGGATGGGGAGGCGACGGAAAAGGCAAAACTCGTGGGTTATGATAAAAACAGTATAACAAAGCAGCGAAGGGAGAAGAAAACAACACCAATAATATCAAGAAAAAGAACATACAGTATGCAATGTTCTCACTGCCCGATGCTCAGCTTGATCCTGAGTAGCACAAATCGCCATGCTTCAGGCAGATCCCCACTTAAATACTGAGCATGACATCACATCGTATAGAATATCCCATTTGACTGGCTGGTTTGGGTCAACCCAACCAGCTTCTTGTGAAAATTGACCCTATCCCAGCTGAACCCAGGACAATTCTGAAGGAATTTCATGATTAAATAACTGAACCTGGTTCATTATTTGGAGAATACTTATGGAAATGCTGCAGAAGGCATTCCAACCCTATGCCTACAGATTAACTTCCCAGTTGGCCCACCAAACTCTTACCCTGATTATACTATATACAACTGTCGTCGTTTAACCCCATGCAGCAACTATGCACCACACGGCTATTCGCTCACTCCCCCCCCAGTAGGATGGGGGAGAGAATTGGAAGAGTAAAAGTGAGAAAACTCATGAGTTGACAGAAAGACAGCCACGCATGGAAGCAAAGCCACACATTCAAGGAGCGCAAAATAAGGGATTCATCCTCCACTTCCAATTGACAGGCAGGTGTTCTGCCATCTCCAGGAAAGGAGGGCTCCCTCACGTGTAATGGTTACTTGGGAAGACAAACGTCATCACTCCGAATGCCTCCCCCTTCGTTCTTCTTCTGCCTGCTTCATATGCTGAGCATGATGTCATATGTTAGGAATATCCTTTTGGTCAGTTGGGGTCAGCTGTCCCAGCTGTGTCCCCGCCCCAACTTCTTGCGCATCCTCAGCCTACTCTTTGGTGGGGTGATGTGAGAAACAGAACAGGCCCTGAATTTGTGTAAGTACTGCTCAACAACAAAGAAAACATCTCTATGTTATCAACGCTGTTTTCAGCAAGAATCCAAAACATAGTCCCATAACAGCTACTATGAAGAAAATTAACTCTATCCCAGCCAAAATCAGCACAATAATACATAAAAAATGTAAAATAGATACATATTAAACATTCTATATATAATGTATATTTCATAATATAGAATCTGTCAAATTATAAAAGCACACATATGCATATCTATAAAATTATTATTTAGATCATCCTCAGACTTACCCAATTATTCCATTTGGTGTGAAAGCTCTCCTATTCCACTGGAGAAATCTAGATACAACTAAGGGAAAAACACAGACTATATACTTATTAAACATGTACATATATCTATACTTTCATTTTTATATATAATTGAATACATTCTGTATTCTATGCACATGAATGATATTATATATACATTAAATTATATATACACATGAAAAAAATCAATTTTAAAATGTATGAACATATCTCAGTCATACAGAGCTTGGAATTCTCTGTCAACCTAAGTTAGGATAGAATCATAGAATGCTTTGGTTTGGAAGGGACTTTTAAAGGTCTTCTAGTCCAACCCCCCTGCAAGGAGCAGGGACATCTTCAACTCAGAGCCCCATCCAACATGACCATGAATGTTTCCAGGGATGGGAAATCAAGAGCAGCAAGAAGGTAATACTATGTTTTCTTTGTATTATTACTGGCTCTTGATAATTTCCATAAATTCGCTTGAAGTTCTCTTTTTCATTCTGTTTCATGAAATTTTGATGTGATCCCTCCAGTTTCAAGAGAGTCCAGGCAAGAATTCATCTGTCGAGGCACAACTTTATTTAACAAAATATGCACGAGATCTTGGCAATTAGTACCATAATTATTCAAGTGATTACCCTATCAATCAGCAGTTCTGTTGTTCAGTTGGCCTCTCTGTCATCAGGGGATCAGGGCTTGTGGTACTCCTTTTGTGTAGGCTCCTTTTAACAACAATTTAAGCAAATTCAGAGATTTGGTCTTGTCTTTATTCTAGCCCTTATGAAGCTAGAAGCATGCATTGATTTCTTTAGCTATCTAATTGCTAAACTTACTTGCTAATTTTGATAGATAAACATATGACTAGGGATAATCTATAGCAATCTAACTGTTAAACTCAAACTATTAAAAAAAAGAAAATATTGTTACTCTATTTCTTATCTTACACACAAATGGACAAAAGTAACATAAGTAAAATTTATGCCACTTTTTCATTTTAATGATGTGTATTTCTTTGCACACGTTTTAATCTCAGATTTTATACAACTAAGAAAAATACTTATGCCAGTAAGACTAACAGTTTGGGCCCACATTTCCAGTGGAAAAATTGTATGTAAGCTGAAACACTTTTCAACACTTGGAGCCATGTTATGTCTGAATTAATAAAACATAGATAGTGAAAAAGAATTTTAGAAAGTAGTTTCCGGCATATCGGAATGAGAATGTATCAAATGAAGCCTTTGAAATCTTTGTGCAACAGGCAAGGTGTAACAATTGAGGTGTTGTCAGTCATGTAAGCTGTACGGCCATTCAGATGACATGGTTTTAATAGGAAAGGATGAGGACACAAAAAGTTTTGGGGGTACCTGACATACTGTATTGGCTTTATGCTGCAAGATTTTGGTAGCAGGGGGGCTACAAGGGTGGCTTCTGTGAGAAGATGTCTGAAGTTTCTCCTATGTCTGACAGTGCCAATGCCAGCTGGCTCCAAGATGGACCCACTGCTGGCCAAGGCCGAGCACATCAGTGACGGTGGTAGCGCCTCTGCGAGAACATATTTAGGAAAGGGGAAAAGTTACTGTGCAACACAGCAACTTCAGCCAGAGAGAGGAGTGAGAGTACGTGAGAGAAACAACTCTGCAGACACCAAGGTCAGTGAAGAAGGAGGAGCAAGAGGTGCTCCAGGCACCGGAGCAGAGATTGCCCTGCAGCCCATGGAGAAGACCATGATGGAGCTGATATCCACCTGCGGCCTGTGAAGGACCCCATGCCAGAGTAGGTGCATGTGCCCAAAGAGGCTGTGACCCCGTGGAGAGCCCATGCTGGAGCAGGCTCCTGGCAGGACTTGTGGTGCCATGGAGAGGACTCCATGCAGGAGCAAGATTTCTGGCAGGACCTGAGACCCTGTGGGGTACCCACACGAGAGTGATCTGTTCATGAAGGACTGCATCCCATGGAAAGGACCCATGCCGGAGCAGTTTGTGGAGACCTGTAGCCTGTGGGAAGGACTCACATTGAAAAAGTCCATGAAGGACTGTCTCCTGTGGGTGGGATAGCACACTGGGGCAGGGAAAGCGTGTGAGGAGGAAGGGGCAGCAAAGACAACGTGCAATGAACTGACCACAGTCCTCCCTCCCCATCCCCCTGCGCCATTAGGGGTGAGGAAGTAGAGAAATCAGGAGTGAAGCTGAGCCCGGGAAGAAGGGAGGGATGGAGGGAAGGTGTATTCAGATTGTCGTTATTTCTCTTTATCCTACTCCATTGTTCACTGGCAATAAATTAAATTAATTTCCCAAAGTCGAGCCTGTTTTGCCTGTTATGGTTGTTGCTCAGTGATCTCCCTGTCCTTGTCTTAACCCACGAGATTTTTGTCATATTTTCTTCTCCCCTGTCCAGCTGAGGAGGAGGACTAACAGAGCAGCTTGGTGGGCACCTGGCAGCTAGTCAAGGTCAACCCACCACAGATATTAGAGCATTTTCTTATCTATTGTGAGCGAAAAAAGGATGTGGTTACTGGGTCCATCTTAAGGTAACCCTTGAATTGTTTTTCTCCTTCGCATCCCATCCTATAGTCTATAAAGACAGAACATTTCAGCTCCAGGCTTTCAATGCTCTCCCCTCATCCCAGCACATCTGTCATCTTCCTAGGGAAGAAAGTAGTGTGCACAAGGGTATATAATGGCAGAGCCCGTTGATGGCACCCTCTCTGAGTTTTACATAAGAACACAAAAATCATCTTGCTAGATCAGGTTATCTAGGTCCACCAGTCAAAGTCTGAGGGCTAGCAACAAGCTTCCCACAGGAAGATTTGGGAACCAAATCATGGGAAAAATGCTTCATTAAATTGTTCATCCCTATTCCTTCAGTCTGTGATTTACTAAAGGCCTGTAATGTGAATTTTGATCTCCTTTCCAGAAATCCTGTTGTTGTTCGTAAACATTCTGATGATAGATTTTTTTCTGCTAGGCATATAAACCTCTAACCACCCTCTAAAACTTACTCAACTATAACCTCCAACAGCATTCTGTGACACTGATGAAAACTAAAGCCCTCTTACAAAGAGAGTGAGAAAATATGTCATTTTATCAGTAGGAATTTGCCACCTTTTGAATTCATTGAATTTTCCTGTTCTTGTTCTAGGAAACAAAAAGTACAGTCACAAAGGGCTTCACAGATATTGGGAAGAGTTCCTGCTTTTGGAGCTGACTTAGAGACGAATGGTAGTAAAAAAAAAGTTACAGGCTTTTCTACAGTTATCTATTTTCCCATTTAACTTTCAGTAACAAAGGCAAAACAAAAAGCACACAAGCAGCACAAAAGAAAGGAACATATGGAGTTGTTTGTGATTTCTTACAAATTTCCAGAAAAGACCAGAGTTTTACAGACTTTTAATACAGGGAAACTCAAAATCACACTGTTTTGTCATTTCAGTTGTTCCCAAAAGCAAATAAAAATATTGCTGTGCACATGGTGTGGCAAGTCCTTCAGCAAGCAAAGGCTTCAAATCAGAAGAATCAGTACCATGGCATTACTTGAGAGAGATGATATTTTCGTGTTTTCTAACATCTTTAATCCACTGACATACTGTAGAACTAATTTAAGTTCATAATTTCTTTCCTGTTCAGTTACTGGATCATGCCTATTAGTTTGCATGTTGCCGCAAATGTGTACCAGCACAACGAATAAACATCATTGCAATGAGGCAGTCATATACTTGAGTCCAGAAGACTGTTACTGATTGAAATTCAACTATTCTTTTACCACAAAGATTTATATTATTTATTAGTTAACTGGATATCAATTACATGCTATAGAAGTGGAATCTCTCAAGGCTGTGTCTACAGAAAGACTTGTAGATAAAGCTGTCCTTTAGTAGTAGTATAGGTATCTTGGTTAAACTTATTTTCAAAACTTCCTCAGCAGGCAATGGAAAGATCTAAAATGGGATAAACTGATCTTTAGAGGTGTCTAAGAAAGGAGTTTGAGAAAGAGGGATGTACTACCCTCTGGAAGTGTTGATTTATGTTCACTGATGAAAGAGGAAATCTACTTTAGACTAGACTATTGGCCAAACTTTTAAAAAACAAAAAAAAAAAGTGTTTCTGTCTAAATCCAACCCTAGTATGAACTGAAAATACTTCTTTGCAGAATGCTAAAAAGAATCCAGAAGTCCTTATGCACTAAACGGTGATTGCCTTCTAGGAAAAATGTATTTTATACTTTCCAGTGAAGATTCTTTAATTATAAAATATTTCATATTTTATATTTCATAAAAAATATTTCTCCCTTCTTAAATGCAGTTCTTCTCTCTTTTGGGAGATCACATTTTTTCTTATTATCCAAATTGCTATTTTGTCCACAGTATTTCAGTAATATATTTTTCCTATAACAGATAGTAGAACTGGAAAATAGGAGATTTTCTGGCTGGTCATCTAATCTGTTTCTTTAAAACATTTTCTTTGAATCTGATATTTCACTTTGTCTTAACCTACTTTTCTGATTTACGCTTGTATTAACACAATACTCTGAATCTTGGTGTCTCTGAATAGTTTAACTGGAGTTAGCTGGAGCGCTCATATTCCTACTGCAAAGTTCCTGCTTAGACATTCACAGGCTGGCATCTTTATCACTGTTCTTTGTGTGACTAATTGTATTGGCCCTTTTTGTGAATTTCCTGATTTTCTTCTGGTGTAAATTCACTGACTGTAACAAAGGTGCAAGTTCACTGCTGTTAATGGAGGTCTGTCTGACTTCTTCTGCTGTTCATAAAAACAGGATCAATAATATGTGAGTTCTGGAAGTTCTATAGCATGAAGCACTATACTAAATATCTGATTTCAATATGATAGGATGTATTTCACAATGCCTTCAACCTAGGTGATTATTTTTCATGATTAACAACTTGGAAATTCTTTTCTATTTAGACTTTTAAAAGAGATGTATGACTACTCTTCCTTTGGTGGCAACCTGTTTCAGTGAAACGTATTAAAAGTTAAAATTAAATAAATCTGCACTAGAACAATGGGAGGTTATCTACAGGATAGCAAGGATAGACAGAGAGTGGCTTCTTTATGTTCTGGTAGAAGGTGAAGAACCCACTGTGCTTAACTGACCTGGAAAGAGCTTATGCATTTCCTTTCAATTTGATATGGATGGTTAATTTTTTTCTTAGAAAAGCCTCCCCATTGTTAAGAGCACAGACGATTCCTATTGATTACAGTGTTATCTAATGGTGAGGAAGAAGCTTGCCTCCCTGCTGCTGACTTCAGCTGAGAAGTCAATCATGACTGCTACAGCTGAATCCTGAGGAAAACTGTGAAGCATTTTACTGACTGAGAAATGGAAACAGGAGGAAAGCGATTATGGCTCGCTCAGGGCCAGAAAGAAACTAGTGGTGAATCTTTATTTAGGAAATGTCCAGTTTCCTAATATTTCATCACTTGGCACAATCTATTCAAATTCCAGCTTTCAGATGCAATATGCTGAGTGCAAGTCCACGCACAGTTCAGAGATGGGGCCAACTGTTGTACAAAATAACCAGTGCAACCATAAATAAATGATATGTTTCTGTTGTATGTAGACTTTCTGTATGATTTACTAACTTGAAGCTTGTCACTTACTGGTGTCTAAAGACTAGTCAATGACCTTAATAATTGGTAAAAAATGAGATGAAACTGCTCAAGGAAAGACAGGTCAAGCATGAACACAACTGGATGAGTTTGAACTGCTGCCAGCTCCCCATGCATTTGTTATCAGGTTGTAGTTTTCTCAAGCACAATGGCAGGAATAAGCCAAAAGAAGAAATGTGGGAGGTCAAAGAATTACTTGAGATGAATTTAGTGTGCTCATTCCAGTTTTCAGGTCTTAATGAGTCTAATGTTTGATTTGAATATTTCACAAACGTCTGAATGAGATGTAATTCCATTTGAAACACATTAAAGACTGTTACTCTTTGAATCAGACTTTGAATAATAGAATCACAGGCCTGGAAAGGACCTCATGAGGCCATTTCTTCCATCTCACAGCTCTAATGCAAACTCAACTATGTTTATATCATTCTGACTGATGTTTGTTCTAAAAAACCTCCAGGGAGGGAGTCTTTACAATCTCCCATGCCATTACCTTCCAGGGTTGCTCTATCCTTAGTGCTGGAATCTGTTTCCTAAAGCCTAATTTTGCTGTAATTTAAATCCATTACCTCTCAGCCTAATCTGCTGATGATACAGAGAATAAATGGCTCCTTACCTCTTTGTGTCAGCTTTTCAGGTATTTGAAGTCTATTATCATACCTCACCTTTAATTACGTACTGAGAACTTTTTGGCTTCAAGAGAGACAACATAACTGACCAAATGTAAACACAGAGAATTGATATAAAAGAACAATGGTGTCATCTAGAATACAAAAGTCTCGGTTGAGTGGTTACCCTTACTGATTAGTGATTCCATTGTCCCTGGAAGATCTGAGATCATGAACGCTTTTATTGTAGTTCCCTGCTTCCTGCAACATTAATGAATCTGAATTCTTTAGCCCAATGCTTCTTTATTTATAATCCCTACCATTTGGGAAAGTGTTGACTGTGAAATACCCCTCTGTTGGGCAATATTTGTCACCAGAGCTAAGTATCTATCTATGCATAAGCTACATTAATCTACTCATGGAACCTAAATGAAAATTAAACAAGAGTACGTATTCATTTTCCTATTTTACATCCTACCTTACACCACTAGTCTCTACACTACTTTCTCAATTGATTTTAGCGCAAATCTGTTAAATATCCAAGTCTCCTCTAGCTAAGTCAGGAGCTTATGATAGTTAGTCTAAGGTTTAGGTCTGTAATCCCCTTCTTACTGGTTGTATGACCTTCTTGCAAGCTGGTACACTAAGATGACACATTTCATATCTCCTATGTATTCATTCTCATAATGAAGTAGAAAGATCTTCTCACTGTCTTTTTTTAAAGTGTTTTACAAATTAAGTCACTACAGCTCCTGCCTGGTGTATTTTAGAGAATGCCCTTTTTTTTTTGTCCTTCTTTACCACATTTTACTGCCTGCAAAAAATGCTGTCGGCAAAGCATTTAGGACACTATCTTCCCCTTGGATATAAAGTTTTGTACATTTTTTTTCCCTCTGTGGTAATAGTACTGACTAACCTGCCTTTGGACAGTCTTCAAAGGATCTGGTTGCTTGGTCCTTTAAGACCAAGTGGACTTGGCGGTCTAGGCACTTTGTGCACAGCCTGATCCTGTAGACTCCAATAATATATTACAAAATAATTAAACAGCATGCCAGTTGTCGTGTAAATACGTGAAACAATGTTATGGTAGTAGGATGTTACCTTAATACTTTTGTGGCTATAGACATTATTTCAACAGAAATTTACTAGTAAATGTACTTAAAAAAATTCCTTAGAATTTTTTAAAACTTTTTATTTTTCATGAACAATTCAGAGGAGAAGTTTTATTTTTCATATTAAATCTTGCAGAAGACTCTGCTGATTGCTAGCACTCTGATTAACTTATTTTATGTACCACTACTTGTTTACTAGTGGGGATATTTAGTCTGTAGTATTTTCAGTCTAATCAATAACTGCAGTAGTACTTTAACTTCTGGAATCATGTAGCCTGAGCCTTCCACGTAAAAGTGGCTTTGTTCTGATTCCTGCATGATACCCCATTTATAAAGTGAGACTTTAGCTTTACTCCTAAGTAAATAATGTGGTAGGATCTGTAATCTGTGCAAGGAGGCATGACAGGGCAGCTTGGGTGACTGGAGCAGTAGGATAGATTGATGCAAGGTCTTCAAGAAACAGCCAGAGAAGGCAAGGAGTATTTTTGCTGAAATGTATGGAGCTGGGTGAGAGCTTGTGGGTCTCAGAGAGTACAGTGAGGGTGACATCATGGAGAAAATGTGTTACTGACCACCTGATCAGTGTGAGGAAATGGACAAAGGCTTCTTGAAACACCCAAAGGAGACTTTGGATCCTATGATGTTGGTTCTTATAGGAACTTTAACTTTTGTTGGAAAGACACTGTGGTGAGAATCAAGCTATCCAGGTGGCTACTGGATGGTGTTGGGTATAAATTCTTGATACAGGTACTGGAGGGGCCAACCAGGATGACACACAGGTGAACCTGCCATTCACTAGCTAGCAATACCTGTTTGGAAATGTGATAATAAATGGAAATCTTTACTGTAGTGATCACAAAATAGTGGAGTTAAAGATCCTGAGGAGGTAGAGGAAGGCAAGTAGCATAGCACAGAGCCTGCATTTTAGGAGACCAGACTTCTGGGGAGTTGAAAGGTGGGATTCCATGTGAGGCAGCTTTGACAAGCAAATGAGTTCAGGGAATCTAACAAGTCTGCAAGGACATCATCCTTCAAGCATGTGAATGGCTCACCTTGATGCTCAGGAAGTCAAGTACACTTACCAGTAGACCAGATCAAGACAGAGCTCTACCATAAAAGGCAGCATAAGGGAGATGGAAGCAAGGACAGACTACAAAGGAGGAATTTTTAAACATTGCATTAACTTGTAGTGATGTTGTTAGCGAAACCAAAGCTCAGCTGGAGCTGAGACTTGCCAGTGACATCAAGGCAACAAGAACTTGTGTATTACTAATAAAAGGCTGAACAAGGAAAATGTAGGATGGCTGCTGAATAGAAAGGGTGATTCAGCAACAGTGAACACTGAAAATGCTGAAATGCTCATTGCCTTGTTCTTTCAGGCCTCTGCGCTTCATGAGAGAGAAGAGAGGAACTACCCGCAGTGGACAAGGATCAAGTCAGGGATTGCTTATGAGAACTCAACTCATAAAAGCTCATGGACCAGACAAGCTGCACAAAACTTTAAGAAGTTCCAAAAGAACAACCCAGGGAATTACAGGCTGCTCAGCCTTACTTCAATAGAGCAAGTCCTCTAGGATCTTATTTCTGGCAATGTGAAGCAGAGAAGGGAGGTGATAGAGAGTACTCTCATATAGGTTGCAGATAAAATCCATAAGGGTGTTGCAGTTGATGGGCGTGAGGGTCAGGCTGCCATTTGGAGGAACCTATGGGATGAATGGGCCAACACAGTCAGTGGATGAAAACCCTGTAAGGAGAGATGGAGGGAAATAAAATTATCTAGTCTGAAGAAGAGACAGCTTTGACGGGACCTAACCGCAGCCTTCCAATGCTTATGAGGAGGTTATAGCAGATGGAGGCAGGTTTTCCAGTGATGCATGTCAGGAGAACTAGAAACAATGGACGTGAATGAGAAAAAGAATGATACCAAATGGTTATAAAGCAAAATTTTTTTGCTGTGAGGACAGCCAAGAAGTGAAGTAAGTTGCCCAGAGAAGCTATACAGTCTCTATCCTCAGGTTTTCAAGACCAGGCTGTTTAAAGCTCTATGGAACACTGCTTTGAGCAGGAGTTTACACTGAATACTTACTGAGTATACTTCCAACCTGAATTATCCTACGACTCTATTAAAAAAAAATCCTTTTATTTCTGAAACAAATGGAAATATACTCTCTTTCGGGTAAAACAGTGTTTCATTGGTGCTAATTTTTTCTAAAATTATATAATGCCCTGATATGTGTCCAAGTCTTTTTAGCACACTGAAACAATCTGGATTGTAAAAACAGAAGTTTAAACTTCCTAGCCTTGATGATGGAGTCTTTTATTATTATCTGTGAGTGTTTCTATAAGAAGCACTTTTTAACCTCTGCAATTGTGGGTTACAGAGTTGATGGAACTACAGTACAAATGTTATACTTCTCTCAACAACGTGAAGATCATGCTGCTTTTAGCAGTTCCATGAACACTGGTTGCAGCTTTATTTATGAACATTCTGGATTATATTCTAAGTTGATATGTTACTATAGTGTTTTGTACAATGCTATTTAATACTGTTTGTCCTCAAGAACATATTACTACGTATGACATATTTTGTCTTTTGGCCATCAACTAACAGATTTTTTAACTCTGTTTCTATGTCAGTCATTACCAGCGCAATGTCTGCTGAATGGAATGAGATAAATCCTTGCTGAACTTCCAGTCTTGGTAGTTTAGCTTGATGGGCTGCTAGCTTCCTGTTGGACAACTTCATTTCTTTCACAACCCATATCTGCAACCATGGTAGCATTGATTGTCACATGTATTCCAAATCAGTAGAGATTTTATTCTTATGTGGAATTACTAGAACTATATGCATTCCCAGTGTTTCTCTTGTTGGTGCAAAACGCAGTTCACTTCTTCTGGTTGAGACTAAATCTGGCTGAGAATTTCCGCGTCTCATATAATGTGGATTGTTGGCATCACCAGTGCTCTTATAGCTGGATCTATTTAAATATAATGACTGAATTCCAGCTTCCTGCGGGATGAGTTTTAAGGTTGTGGGGTGGTTTGTTTGTTTGTTTACTTTCTTTCCCCTGTTTGAACACATGCTTTATCTCTCATATGGAAAGAGGGAACATGTGTAGTTTCATCTAGCAGCATAAATTGCAGAGGAGGGTCTTTGTTCTGGCTCTGTGACTACCCTTCTGTTTTTCAGCATGAATATTCACCTAGTCAACTGAGCATTAGCTGTCTGTGATTTCTCTGGAGAATAAGCATTTTGTTGTGGTGTGACAAGTCAGTAGAAAAACTCAGTTGATCCCACTGAGACATTTTGGTGCTCTAAGGCACAAAGGGAAGCAAATATTTGTCTCCCCTATGGTCTGTACTTTTTTTTAACCTTGCTGACAAATACATGGGACTTATGTAATTTGTCTTGGCTTCTCTTCATTCTCCTGGCTAAACACTGCACTCATTCTGCGTTCCCTAACTTTAACTCACGTCTTGTTGGCTATATATGTGACTAAATAAAAGAGAGCTAAAGGCTATTTTCTGGCCCTGAGGCTAAATGGCACAGAGTGGCTGCAGGCACACTACATAACACTTGGCCTTGAGTGTCTCCTCAAGGGGACAAAGTGTCTGAAATAATGTGAAGGTCATAATGCAGCTTTTTAGCATGGGGGCTTTCCTAGTATGAAAGCGAGACAATGTGCAGCATGCTCTGGTGTGAGGTATGAAAGTAAGGAGGAATGTGTCAAGGTGCAAAATCTTCAGGTGCGCTTTTGGTGAAATCATCAAGGGTGGTCCTGGGTATTGGGAATGATTCCTGGCAAATGCAGTCCCCATGCCTGGACATTGTCTTGCAGGGTGCTAGTTAGCACCAGCCAAACTGAACAGAATGAAGTCTATTCACAGTCGAGCAGTCCAGAAAGCCAGTGGTCCAGTGCTGGAATTCAAGCTTTGTTTACCTGGCATTATAGCTACATAGGTTTAGTGCAAACGCATGCACAGACATAATGTCCGCGCATTTGTACAGCCACACACACGCTGAAGGCTTTTGTATGGTCTCTGCCCCATCTCATTGTTTGCTATGTTTGGTCCTTCTCAATTAAGCTGTGGTGTACAGTCACCTTTTCTGCACAGATTTCAATGAGACACTGTGTTAATCTTGTCCCAAAAAGATCTCAAAAGGTGTGACATTTGTAGGCGGTATAAACTTCAATGGGCCAGAGATAAGGGAAAATGGCTCTACAGATGCCCTTCTCTAGATCAAAAATGACAGCTAACCGTGATGACATACATATTGACTTAGGAAACATTGAGGTTTTGTTTCATGTGTAAACGGTGTGCATAAATTTATCTGCTGCATAAGAGTTCTTTGCAGAAAGGACTTCATGTAAATAGTTTGGATACTACAGATTTCATTAGCAGTGCAGAAAGCTATATCTCCTACTAAAAGTAGACCACAGAGCTATGAAAAATTTCTGTAGGCCATTAGGCTGTGATTGTTCTGTGGAAGCCTTTCTGTTGATCAGCTGTAAGCTTCTTTAGAAAACAACGAACAATTGTGTAGTAACAAGGGAGCAGACTGAGTTCCCCGATGCCATGGGACTTTTGCTAAAGTTGCTTCAATCTGGGTAAACATAGTATTCCTAGCACATTAGAACTAATATAGTTAGTGTTACAGATTAAATAGCTGTCAGTTAGCGTATCAACTTAACATGCCACTGGGACAGGAATCTTTTATGTCAGCCTCTTTGCAGGCTCCATCAACCAAAACTACTAATGGATCAGCTGCAGAAACTGGAGGACAAGGGCTCTGGTAATCAAGAGGAACAAAAGCAAGCATTGCATTGAAAATACTAAGTATGAGTAGAGGTCAAGAGTGATGCAACAAGAGTAGCTCTGGGCGGACATACTAACATTTGAGGAAAAACAGAAGATGTATTTCAAGTTTGAGTGAATAATGGAAGTACATCTTCTTAGTTACGTTTCTCTAAACAGAAGACTAAGCATGTCTTGAACCTCCTGCGGCTGAAAACCTACAGGGAGTGAATACAGTGAATGCTCTTCTGGAGTTCATTGACCCATGCGAAGAGCAGTTCTAAGGTAAATCCTGAGAAACATGTTTAGATATGCTTTTTAAGAGATGAGGGAAAACAGGGTAGAAGAAGTAATCACAACTGATTGTCTTCTAGCGCACATACTTGCGTGAGAAGAATTAGACACAAGCTCCTCCCTGCCCTCCTGTGTAATGTTTTACTTCTTAGTGCAACTCCTTCTATTCCTAATTTTTTTATCAAGGCTTTATATCCTTCAGATTGTAAGTTCCACTGCGGAGGGAAACTGTTACTAATATCAAACCCACACACTGACACGGGTTAGCCCTTTTAGGGATTTCTTGAAATCAAATAATTCAACTTTGTGCATTCATTTCTGGGAAACAGGGAGGCTAAGAGGTGAAATGCCGAAAGGAAGTCTATTTTAATTTTGTATTCCTGCTACAGAATGGGAAGAGAGATATCCCAAGAAACTGACCTTTGTCAGATTTTGATAGAAATTTTCCACAGGTCTAGGGAAGGTTTCTAAGCTTTTGGGCTTCTCTGACCCTGATGCTTCACCCATCTTTAGTTATAATACATGCCACTAGTCAGGGAGGGTAAGAAGCAAGCATCTGGGAGCTTAAAACAAAATGAAGTAGTGCTGTGAAGTTCATTATTTTCCACCTACAATTTTTTCTTTGATTCATTTAATTTGATAAACCTGGCAAGTTGCTACCAGGTGGATCTCCTACACAAGTCTGCCTTGAGATTTCATTATCCATTTTATTTCTAGCGTCATCATTCAGTCATCTCTGTTTTCTCTAGCTAATTAGCCCGCTGTTTACAAGGTGCACATTTCTTAACATATGGTAAAGTTGCATTGCATGTGTGCTGTATTTTCATTTTCTAGCTTGAATCTTATAGTTCTGATACGGTATGTCAGAAATATCAGATGCCCATCTTACAGAACAGCACTCACAGCTTCACATTGAAATGCGCCCTAATTATACTTTCGAATTCCTTACTTCCCCGTGTTTTCAATTAAGACATCACAGCCGTTACAGTACTGTGACAACAGATTGTGATTTAAAGATGCTAACGTTTGGAGGTCAGAATTTAGCAGGAGATAAAAGTCACGGGAATTAAGTGTTTAAAATAATTAAGATTAAAAAAATGTACCTTTCCAATTCAGTGGAGCAAAGTTAAACCCCATATGAAAATCCTCCACATGGCGTGATACTGTCTCTTTGAGACACTGGCATTGCATGCAGCTATTATAAATCTTCTTCCTGTGTAAGACTGCAGAGGGAGGACCTGACTGGCAACACAAAGGAAGAAGCAGGGCTGCTTGCCTGTCTGCGAGAGACAGAGGGAGAGCAGCGGGTGGAGGGGGAGCGAGACACGCACTCACAAATGCACAGCTGAATACTGAAAGATTCACTCCTTCTGTACAGCCCACAGACCATCTACGCCTAAATGATTCTGGTCCACCATTTGCATGATATATTAGCCTTTCAAGCTGTCTTTTGGTATAAACTGAGAGACTGTAGCTCTCTCAGCTCAGCTCATCCGCAATCGGTTTTACTGCTGTTTATCTCCAGCAGGTCTCCATTTCTAGCTAATATTAACCTTATTTCAATGAAAACAATACTCTCAGAGCTGTGCACATGCTGGAAATACACCAGGACATTGCAAGAGCTGAATTAAACAGCTTTTGTTACATAAAATTAAATTTCTTTGTGGTTTATTGTACTGGCACATATGTTTCTTTGTTTCTTTTTCTTTAAAAAAAAAAAACAAAACTGTTCAGTTTTACATAATATTTAAGCTAAACTGGAAAAAAGAGAAGTATTAGTTCTGGATAAGACTGTTCACATGGGTTGTTACACTAGCATAACTGTATTGGTTCCACTGCGCTGGCACAATGGATAACGTCTGCTGTGCTGACTAGCTCTCAGGCTCTTTGAGTTGCAGACAGGTGCAGAAGCAACCTTAAATTCTCTCTAAAGAAAACGTCTCAGACACTTTCTACCTCCCTTGTCTTCCCTCAAAACAGCCTTCAATTCCCTGTGTAGGATTAGCTCTTTTTCTGCACCTACCCCCTCCACGCCGCATCTAGCCTGAATCGCTGTCAGTCACCTGGTTACTTCCCAGCTCCTCCAGACATCCCCTCCAGCCAAAGCACGTATCCCTGCAAGCTCCTGCCTGAATCCCGAACTGACAGCTGGGAGACAGGTAGTATGAGGATCATATCCGAGAGGTGAGCAAACATTTTCGGCAGAAGCAGAGCACCTATGTGCTAATATGCTATTTCCCTAATAAAGGAAAAGTAGTTAACATTTTTCTTCTTTTTGCTTAGCCTGTTTTATATCATACAGTAAATACAACTGAATTCCAAGATTCCAAGTACTTTAGTGATAGAGAGAATAGCCACAAAATAACCAAACATCTGTGAAATTTATAGTTATCTTCTAAAATTTGGATCCGCCATGAATGCTCCAGCCTTCTTGTGCCAAAGGTACAGCATGATAGAAGAATTTTATTTAACATAAAGAGGATACTGCACAGTGAAGGTAAGAATTATACCAAAATGGCTGTGAATATTTTCCACCTTGTGGGTACAGTACTGGGCATCTGAAGAGCTGGGCTATTTTTCAGCAGTAGTGAGAGGCCACAACAGCTATTGACTTAATGCTTGGCTCATTTAAAATGCAAGCCTCATTTAGATACTTAATATAGATTTAGGCGCCTGACTGCAAACACCTGATTAAAAATATTGGCCTAGCATTACAGATAAAGGTCAAAAGAAACAAACATTACTGAGCACTGGAAAGCAAAAGAAGAGTGGACAAAGAATTAAGACAAAAGGAGTTCCAAGGATTTGTGGAGGACAAAGGACAGAAAGGAAGGTGTTTTGATGCTGTTTATTATTTTTATTATTAGTTAAATTCTATTTCAATTAGTGAGTATATATAGCTTTTATATACCTATTTCTACTCTCCCTCTTGTTTTTATTATACTTTACTGTTCTCTATGCCTATTCAGCCTGAGTGAGAGCAGAAAATGCTGTATAGAAATCCTGAGAGACAGCCTGTTCACATGAAACTTTCATCCAAATTTCAGTAGATACCAAAGGGTGAACCTCTAATTGAGCAAGGAAGAAACTTCTGAATACCTAGCTAAAGCTGTAAATTTTCAGATGTTCACCTATCATAATGATGTCCTGCTGCCATGCTTTCTACTTTTTAGCCATCCAGCATGAAAATAATAAAACAGAACCACCAGCAACCACTAAAAGAACAAATGCTTTTATTTATTATTCACCTGGATGTAGGATTTCAGTCAGACTTCTAAAGCATGTATGTGTAAATGCTGTCTGTGCAGCGGTTATTCAAGCTTCCTTTGAATTCTGTCCATCCATTTAGTCATCCCTGCCAAGTCAGTCTCTATTACCCGTATCTACTAAGATGTGTTTTAATGGTGAAAGTAACAGGTTGGCTTAATAAAAATGCTGGCAGTGACACCAAGGAATCCTGGGACTTTACTAATCTGGAAAATAATGACCTAAGGGGAGCTTTGTTCCTCCTTCTCATGGGTCCCTGCTAGAAACAGCCAAATAATTATAAAACGGAGCCAACTGAATAAACACAGTGGGAAGTATTGTGGATGTTATTATACAAATGCATTACGGATATTGTTCAACTTTGATTTTTTATATAAATTTACTAAAATTTTTCATGCCCTTTTTTTAATTTTTATATTGCTACTTCACTTTGTGTTATCAAAGATTTTTATAAAAACCCAAGCAAACAATAAAGCTACCCTCACTTGAACCTTACAGGCCAAACGGTGTGTGAGTAGTATTTGTGAAGTGCTTTGAGCTGCACAGAAGACAAACCTCAGGTACACTTTTGTATCCTATTCCAGACATATGGGTATTTTCAAGGTAGATTTATCTCCCTTACATTAGGGACAGCCTACATTAAGCAAAGGCCAGATTCAGATTTATGTAGCTTCTATGAACATCAGAGGTCACAGCTCCTAGGGTGGGACTGTAGCTGTGCTCATGTGGATTGGGAGTGAACGGGGACGCCAGACTGAAAAGGTTGGCTCAGGTGTAATAAGGTGTAAGCATGTAGTATTTGTAGAATATTCCAGTGGTATTTGTTCACAACCCTGACTTCAAATAGAAGTGGTTCATGAAAGATTCCCAAAATTGATACATCTTCTTGACTTCGATTGAAAGCCATTTTCCTAACAGTACATGTCCACACAGTCCTTTGTCTTGCTCTCAAAACAGCACTGCGCCTATGGTGTAACAAATGTTGCCAGAAAAAGCATGTTTCTGTTATCTGTTCAGTGAAATGGCATACGTGTCAGAAGTACAGAGGAGGCAGGGCTTGGATGTGAAGGGTTTTGCTCCCTTAGGCCCATCATAGAGAACAAAACAGAATATAGCGACTCTTCCACCGTGACTATACATTTGGTTGACAGCTTCTCTTCTGTCTCACAGCAGCATACCTGTCACAGATATAAGTAGTCTCAGCTAAGTCAGTCAAAACAGAAAGCTCCTTGCCATCTAAACAAACTAGACCTTCGGTAGAGCACTGGTAAAAAAAGGTAATACACTTCAATACAACATGTAGTTCTCCTAAGATCTGGTTTATTTACTTAAAGGTGAATTTTAATCTGGTGGCCAATTCCCTAAGAACTCTTTGTCACAGCCTCTAGCTTCTCTTCGGAAATGTTTTCACTAGAAAAGTAGGTTACAGGAAAAAAAGTTGAATCATGTTAATTATCAGACTTCTGAAATCAGTGTCAACAGGAACAAGTTGAGTTTACTGTCAAGATCAGAGCTGATTGCAATTAACCCCATGGTTTCCATAGCATTGAAGCTCAACAGGCTGTCTCATGGTAGGTGTGTATCTCCTCCATCTATACGGATCACCCAGTTAGGATCAACACTGTGCTAGCTGAAATGACCACTCACAAACCTGTTCTAACATGATGTAATATTCTAGTAAACTGAGGCACTGGAAACCTAATCTGTCCTACTGCATGTTCAGAGGGAAATCTGTGTGCTCAGAAGAGTGGTATGAAGTTCAGAAGCAGCTCTGAAGCAAGGTTCAAGGCTGAGCATGATGTGTTGTCACGGTAATGTCAGTAAGGCTATTACTTTAGGACCCAGGTCTATAGTGAATCTAAGACAAAACTACTTTAGAGTGCAATTAATTGCGCTTTTATCTTCTGTGTGAAGGCATCCAAAAGACCTATGCATGTTCTATGGTATCTCAACTACCCTCGTGATAGTGGCACAAAACCAATACCAGGAAAGAAGACACTTTCTTTTCTAGAAAGATATTTGTTTCACAAAAATTACCTGGGACGTGGAGAAAGCTGAGCTGCTGAATGACTTTTTTGCCTCAGTCTTCAACAGCAAGTGCTCTAACTTGCAGAAGGCAAAGGCGGGGACTGGGAGAATGAAGAATCGCCCAATGTAGAAGAAGACCAGGTTCGAGACCGCCTAAGGAACGTGAAGGTGCACATGTCCATGGGGCCTGATGAGATGCACCCGCAGGTCCTGAGGCAACTGGCGGACGAAGTTGCCAAAACACTCCCCATCATATTTGAGGGGTCTTGGCGGTCTGGGGAGATCCCCACCGACTGGAGAAGGGGCAACATAACCCCATTTTATAAAAAGGCGAAAAAGGAAGACCTGGGGAACTACAGGCCAGTCAGCCTCATCTCTATGCCTGGCAAGATGATGGAGCAGATCCTCCTCAAAACCATGCTAAGGCACATGGATAACAAGGACGTGATTGGGGACAGCCAGCATGGCTTCACCAAGGGCAAATCGTGCCTGACCAACTTGACAGCCTTCTACAATGGGGTTACAGTGTTGGTGAATAAAGGAAGGACAACTGACATCATCTAACTGGACTTGTGCAAGGCATTTGACACTGTCCCGCATGATGTCCTTGTCTCTAAATTGGAAGGACATGGATTTGACAGATGGACCACTCATTGGATAAGGAACTGGCTCGAGGGACACACTCATAAAGTTACAGTCAATGGATCGATGTCCAGGTGGAGACCAGTGATGAGTGGTGTGCCTCAGGGGTCAGTACTGCGACCGGTGCTGTTCAATATATTTGTTGGCAACATGGACAGTGGGACTGAGTGTACCCTCAGCAAGTTTGCCGACGACACCAAGCTGTGTGTTGTGGTTGATACACTGGAGGGAAGGGATGCCATCCAGAGGGACCTTGACAGGCTGGAGAGGTGGGCCTGCATGAACCGCATGAAGTTCAAGAAGGCCAAGTGCAAGGTCTTGCACGTGGGTCGTGGCAATCCCAAACACAACTACAGACTGGGCAGGGAGTGGCTCAAGAGCTGCCCTGAGGAGAAGGACTTGGGGGTACTGGTGGATGAGAAGCTCAACATGAGCCAGCAATGTGCGCTTGCAGCCCAAAAAGCCAACTGTATCCTGGGCTGCATCAAGACAAGTGCGGCCAGCAGGTCGAGGGAGGGGATTCTGCCCCTTTACTCTGCTCTCATGAGACCCCATCTGGAGTACTGCATCTAACTCTGGAGCCCTCAACATAAGAAAGACATCGATGTGTTGCATCAGGTCCAGAGGAGGGCCAGGAAGATGATCAGAGGGCTGGAGTACCTCTCCTATGAGGACAGGCTAAGAGAGTTGGGGCTGTTCAGCCTGGAGAACAGAAGGCTCTGGGGTACATCACAGCAGCCTTCCAGTACCTGAAGGAGGCCTACAGGAAGGATGGAGAGGGACATTTCACAAGGGTGTGTAGTGATAGGACAAGGGGGAAAGGCTGTAAACTAAAAGAGGGCAGATTTAGATTAGATATTGGAAGAAATTCTTCACCATGAGGGTGGTGAGGCACTGGAACAAGTTTCCCAGAGAATCTGTGGCTGCCCCCTCCCTGGAAGTGTTCAAGGCCAGGTTGGATGGAGCTCTGAGCAACCTGATCTGGTGGAAGGTGTCCCTGCTCATGGCAGGGTGATTGGAACCAGATGATCTTTAAGGTCCCTTCCAAACCTTACCGTTCTATGATTCTATGAAAAATGTTTTTGTGATGGGCATGATCCCTTTTGCTGATTATGCTGGTGAGACTATGAGATGTGGGCAAAACAGAGAGTCATCTGGAGAGCCTGCTGAGATACCTAAACAGATGAACAACTTCATGGTGTGCTTTGCTTTATGTACAAAGTGGTTGTGACTTGTTCACATGAAAAGTCTTATGGCTTCCACAGAACACATTCTTCAGCATAAGAACGTGAGGCTAAAAAGGTTACAGAAGAAGAAAACAAAAACCTCCCAAAATATTAACTAAGTAAACTTGAGAAACTAATATAATAAAAATTAAATGTATTTTCAACATCTAACTTTAGTCAGCATAGAGAAAGATACTATGGAAAAGAGATGTACTGTATTGGGTTCACATGGCAAGCTGTTGGCAGCGGAGGCTGCAGGGAGCCTCTGTGAGGAGAGGAGTGGCCACGGCTGCCCCGGGCCGGACACAGCCGGTTCCGGCCAGCTTCGACTGACCCCGCGCAGGGCACGGCTGATCCCTGCAGCCACCCTGGGGGAGCCTCAGGGGAAAATATTTAAGAAAGAGTGAAAAATACTGCACAATAGGTGAGCGAGAGGAGTGAGGGGTGAGAACATGTGAGAGAAACAACTCTGCAGACACCAGGGTCAGTGAAGGAGCGTGAGGAGGTTTCTCCAGGCACCTGAGCAAAGATTGCCCTGCAGCCCATGGAGAAGGCCATGGAGAGGCAAGATGTGTCCCTGCAGCTCATGGAGAAGATCATGGACTGTACCCCACGGGAAGGACCCACAGAATCACAGAATAGTAGGGGTTGGAAGGGACCTCTGAGGATCATCTAGTCCAACCCTCCTGCCAAAGCAGGATCACCTACAGCGGGCTACACAGGACCACGTCCAGGCACGTCTTGAATATCTCCAGAGAAGGAGACTCCACAACCTCCCTGGGCAGCCTGTTCCAGTGCTCCGTCACCCTCAGAGGGAAGAAGACCTTCCTCATGTTCAGACGGAACTTCCTGTGCCTCAGTTTGTGCCCATTGCCCCTTGTCCTGTCGCTGAGCACTACTGAAAAGAGTCTGGCCCCATCCTCCTGACACCCACCCTTGAGATATTTGTAAGCATTTCTAAGGTCCCCTCGCAGCCTTCTCTTCTTCAGGCTGAACAAGCCCAGCTCCCTCAGCCTCTCCTCGTAGGCGAGATGTTCCAGTCCCCTCACCATCCT
>Ga0065711_1001742_pt1 | contig 39959 bp, 23 predicted proteins | sample Hoacrofraction12_FD_59098 | JGI IMG/M metagenome (GOLD analysis project Ga0065711, IMG submission 59098) | Hoatzin crop microbial communities from Cojedes, Venezuela - Epithelial fraction 12 v2 (version 2) | ecosystem: Host-associated > Birds > Digestive system > Esophagus > Crop | place... | reverse complement strand
CTTGAAGAAGAGAAGGCTGCGAGGGGACCTTATAAATGCCTACAAATATCTGAAGGGTGGGTGTCAGGAGGATGGGGCCAAGCTCTTTCCAGTGGTGCCCAGTGACAGGACAAGGGGTAATGGGCACAAATTGAAGCACAGGAAGTTCCATCTGAACATGAGGAAGAACCTCTTCACTCTGAGGGTGACGGAGCACTGGAACAGGCTGCCCAGGGAGGTCGTTGAGTCTCCTTCTCTGGAGATATTCAAGACCCACCTGGACATGGTCTTGTGCAGCCTGGTGTAGGTGACCCTGCTTCAGCAGGGGGGTTGGACTAGATGACCCACAGAGGTCCCTTCCAACCCCTGCCATTCTGTGATTCTGTGATACCTAAATGAGGCTGTCAGTGATATGGAAGTCTACACACAACGTAGGTACCCACATCATAGTGCAGACCTAGACAGTGCAAGAACTGTTCAGACAAATATAGGCTTCTAGAGCTGTTTGACATGCCCTCAATTACCCAGGACATCTCTCCAGGGCTGTCAGGTATGAGACCGGACCTACAGCAGACCCACACTCTTCTGCTCTGGTGGCTGTGGGCTGGGCAGGATACCTAGAGCATTCCAGGTGGAACTAAATGCCTGCATTTAGCAAACTAGATCAAAACACCACTCTCCACAGATCCTAATGGAAGTTCTTGGGTAGACAACTCCGCTGGATCTCCTAACTCCCCATATCTCAGGACTGCACTGAACTCCATCTTAACTCATCTGCATTCTGCGGTATTCCTGCTTTGAAACCCTCTCAGCAACTTTCCTTGTTATCATTCACCATAATTACTCTACACTAAACATATGGCTCTGTTTCCCATGAGTCAAGGCGACAAATAGGGAGTTTGGTCCTTGCTTTCAGAGGATTAGTATTTTCAGTTCTGTTGAACAGATACCATGTCAAGTACGGTTTGCTGTCCTCCTGCTGAAGAGGATAAATGCACTGACAGGTGGAAAAAGGCGTATTTTATGAGACAGAAAATTAAGTAAAACAATTGAAAATGCACAATGTTTTCTTCTGTTGTCAGTGGAACTGTATGTTTCAATATGGCTGCGTGCAATGGGAATATTAGCTGTGATCTGCAGAAGTGCAAATTAAACTGCTGATTTAGACCATCATATTTCATGCATAGTAACTTTACAGGCTTTTACTTTTTTTGTTCATTGTATGTAAAACCTTTATGAGTTATTAGCCTCTCTTTGTCAACTATATTTTAGAAGTGAGAGGTTTATTCCTGCTATTACATTAAAGGATGCATTTTGCTGCTAGGAGACTTTAGCATTTCATTCAGCTGTGATAACTTTCCCTTATACTCCGGCACAAAGCACAATTAAATCAGAAATGTTCAGCAGTTTTATGATGCCCTTGTGTGAGGAGCTAATCTTTTTTTCCCCACTTCATTTCTCAGGGATTCCCAAAGGATTTTACAAACTGTACACGTTTGTCTAGCACACTCTGTAGTGGCATAAACAAAGAATACGTGGACCTCAACAGGGCTTTTATACTTTTAGTAATTCTACTTTCTCTTTTTGCAAGTTTCCAGAGCACTGGAAGTTCCTGGTTAATATACTGGGCCTATGGGTAAATTTTGATCACATTAATTTGGGCAACTCGTTACTTAGGTGGGTAAGCAGGGGAATGGAGGACTGGGGTCTTTAAGTCAATGTATTTATTTTTTCAAGGAAAATTTTCTTTACACAGAACAACGCACAGGTTCACTTGCTGAATTACCGATGGGAGACAATCTCTGATGAATGCCATGCAATACAAATGAAAGAATATTTTTTTATAAACTGTAGAAAACCAGCAAATATTCCTAAGAAAGTAATTTCAATAGTAACTCTTCAAACACCGGCCTTTTGTTTTAGCCTGGCTTCCTATGGAAACAAGCTGAGTGCATTTGTCGCCTTGGCTCTTGTCTGGTTGTTCCCTCTGATAACTTTTGAATCCACTTGCTGATTTCGACTGAACTTGGTAGAATAGTTGAAGACTCGGAGACAGAAGCAAATGAGGTCAGGACACCCAGCCCATCACCCTGCCTTAGACTGGCTTTGGACCCAGGGAACACCTCCTGTTACTTTCCCAGGATTACCCTCCAGCAGGCAGGGCTGGAGGCTTGCAGACGTTCTCACCACAGCTGGTACCTTTGCATCTCATAACCGCCTTTCCTATGGAAACAAGGCAGATCTCGTCCTGCTCTGCTTGCATGCTGCATGTTTGAAGCACAAGAAAAGAGACCCAGCTGGGGGGAAGCTGCAACACAAGCAGTTACCCCTTACTAGACTTCGATAAAGTTACTCTCCAGCACATTTTGTCCCTTGTCTCTCTGTTTCCTAGGCCTCAGTTACATTGTGATAAATTGTCCTAAGAAGAAGCGTGAAGCAGACTGTTATGTTCTCATTTTCTGCCTTGCCTCTTGGGCATGGGCCAAGCAAACCGCCTTGAAGACTGGCACATAAACCTCGCTTCCCCAAGGCAGTCTTGTAAGAAGAAGCTGAGGAACTGAAACATCCACAGCGGCAGGCTTCACGCGGCCCTGTAATTTATTGTGAGAGCCACACAAAAACATCTCCTTGGTGATGCGAGTGAGAACAAAGCGCCTGGTCTGAGCTTGTGTGTGTCGGCAGGCTAAAGCGTTTCACAGCTTCTGTCCCTGCACCGAGCTCTGCAGCTTCCAGACCACACCAGGAGATGGAGATGGTCACCTCCTGGCTCTTACAGCCCAAGGGACTTTGGACAGGGCACTCAGTGACTTGCTGCACCGATAGCACTTCTAGTCCCAGTATCTTCCTAAGGCTGCCTAAAATTTTCCTTTAGAATCACCAGAATCAAGCAGCTTAATGGTATCCNAAAGTGTCACTGGCAACGCCGGCTGCACTTCCACAGGGACTGTTGGTCCCCATTATTTTTTGCCATGATCTTTTTGTGATGATTGAACGTTGTAATTTCTGGGATCCCTGCAGGCGNTCATTAAAATGCTGGTAAGTCGGTATTGATGATTGGTTTGCTCTGCGTAAGCAGATAAGTACACTTTTNTTGCCTTGAAAAATGGAAGAAATGAATTGTACACTGAATTTCTTTTCCATGGGCTGTTTATATTTCAATACACANGGATAATTTATACAACAAAATGTAACATTCCTGATTACAAGCAGCATTTAAGAAAACAGTCATACTNTTCCAATTTGAAAAGAACAAAATAACGTAGGAGATGGGGGACTATTTTTATATTGCCTTTGACTTCTGAGTCGTCAAGTTAGGAGAAAGCCCTATGGCAAAAGTACTCACCCCGTATGGAGGGTGAAAATAAACTGAAAATAAATGCAAACTGAAAAGTAAAGGCAGTATCTCTGCATAGCTCTTTCCCTCTCCACACTAACCGTTAAATAGTCAGGAAAATCCATGGCGATGTGCAACTTCTTCCAAAAAGGCACCTTGTGAAAGAATCCCAAATGCACTTTATGGGGTGATGTGGGAGTCCCTCCTGGTCTGAGCAGGGGTGGGTGTTTGAGGAGACAGTGCTCTGGCTTGTGGCCGTGTCGCAGAGCCCCTTTGCCCAGCTCAGCCCAGTGACCTCGGCAGTCACGAGGAGATCAGCACACAAGCTAGAAGGCCGTAGGTTAGAATGTGTGACCACCGTGGCGTGACCTCAGCAGTCACAGGCNACCCAAAACTTGCCTCACAATTTTGCAAAGGGTGAGAAAAAGCACCCCAAAAGAAGGCAGTGACATTGGAGATCACTGAAATCCTTGTTGATGTCCCGTGCCAGGCACTGGCCTGGGAATAACCGCAGGAGAAGCAGCTGTCTCCGCTGGAAGAAGGAGCTTTGTTAGACTGTAGCAAAGAAGAACCAGGACCACATAAAGCCAAGCTGTCCGGTTTGGCCACTCGGCTGGCCTGTTTAGGTCTCTTCCTCCTGTGCCTCTTCCAGCACCAGTGGAGAGCATCAGAGCCTTCCAGAAGTGCGTCCCTGATCTCTTCCCTGACTGCACAGAGGAGCCGGGTTCCCTGTTCAAGAGCTCAAACAAACCCCTGCTGAAGTGCAATGAATAAAAGCCTCAGTCCCACCCTTTGTTTCGCTGCCAAACTTCCTCAATCAAAACGTTCTAGGCCTCCAGCCTTGGACCTGAAGACACACTAGCAAAATTTCTCTTTTACTCTCTCAGATTGTCTTGCTTCATAGCTGTAGAATCAGCTGTAGTTGGGATTTTACCCCATTCTGCATTTGCTGCTGCCCCATGTTCTGCATCTAACACCTTCCCTAGGAGCTGCTGCTACCTCTTCACGTGGGACTGATGGCTCATGAAGTTCCAAGCCATCAGAGTGGGAGGCTGAACCTTTTTTTTGATCCATCGCTTTCAGTGCTGATACTCCTCACCATTTTATCAAAAAAATTTAATTATATTCAGTGGTCTTCCCACAGTGCCATGGCCTGCAGCGTGTCTCCTTGAGCCATGCAGCCCCTCTGAGGCCTCACGTTGTGTGTGAAAGATGAGGCTGAAAGAGCCAAAACCAGAAAAGCAAAGGCTTCAATTGCACTATGCTTTTTATATTAAAACCTCAGTTTGGACTGAGGAGGTGTGGGGCAGGCAGCGCTGCAGGAGTGGTACAAGCTTCTGTGCTGCCCGATGTTACCTGTGCTCAGAAAAGGAGCATCCAGCGGATGAAGCGTCGGGGAAGAGCTCAGTATTTCACCTCTGTCGCTCTGCTTGGCTACGGAAAACAGGCAGTCCCGTAACCATGAGGTCAGTGCTTTTTCCAGCGCATGTGGCCATGCAGCGGGGAAAACCTCAGAGGGTATAAAAACCAGCACGAGCTTGTGCACGCGCAGGTATATTTTGCTGACCCAGCAGCATGCACAGTTACCCGCCAAACACCATCCTTTGCCTTCGCTTGGCTGACCCCAGCGTGGATGCCCTTTTCTTAATGCAAGACCTCTAGCACTGGGAATGATGCTGGCGATGAACTGTGCGAACCTGACAGCTGAAGGCAGAACTGTTCCTCCTGAGTCGGAGCAGGCACTTTGTCGGCTCCCTGCCGATGACTAACGCAGCAGGTAACCTTTTCGTTCCTTGTGGGGCCTTTCCGAAAGGATTCGAAATGCAGGTCGATCTCTGTTAGCGCTGTCACTCCTCCCGCAGAGGTGCGCTCCTTCAAAACCACCTTCTCTCGTACAGAAACAAAGGGTTTCCAGCAAATGGTCCCGCACCTATAATCAGACCTGAGATGCCAAATTGTCACCTGCCGATGGGAAGGCGACCTAGCAAGCAACCGCCGAACAAATAGACCTCTGCCAGGGTGACACAAGACGTATAAACCAGCCAACGGTTAAGGTTATCTACGTGGCAGCTCGCAAAGAGCTCTGTCAACTGCATCGATAGGAAGGGGGGGAAACTGCGCCAAGAACAAACCACACACTTACCACTCACTACTCATTCCTGAATAAATGAATTCTTTTTCTTTTTTTTTTCTAAAACGAAAGACTTTGCGAAAGAAATGTCTTTCTCTTCCTCTGGTACAGTCAACAGATGTGTGGGGTGCTTTGCTTCCCCCTGCCGACACCCTGAAACGGCGCAGGGTGGGCTGTGGCTCCAGCCAACCGTGGGAGTGGGGAAACTAATTGAGGATGGGCTCTGCCGCCAAGCGCTCCCGCACCCCACAGCTCCCACGCTGCTGCCGCCGAGAGGTGTGCGAGCGGGGGGCCAGCAGGGATAAAAGCAGCCGAGCACCCCCTCTGCGCCTCACTGCCCGCGGGCAGGGTCCCAGCGAGCCCACCGAAGAGGGCTCTCCCAGCCGGCTTTCACCGGAGGCTGGATTTTGCGGTTCCTCTGCCCGGTCTCACAGGCGCACAGGTGAACGGATCCGGCACCCACGGCACTCTCAGGTAAGGGAGATTTGCTGGGAAGCGGACGGTGAGCCGGGATAAAAGCCAGTGTGGGGCTTTGTGGCTTGTCCTCCAGAAGAGGACTTTGCTCTGAACACTTTAGAAAATTAAAACCAATCCCACCAGCAGTCTCTAGAGAAGAGACCTTGCTCCGGAGGGGTTTGCTGGCCCACGTGCCCCCACCATGTCCCAGCAGGAACCCGCAGCAGTCGGGAGCCGCTGAGGGGAACCGGGGTCTCAGCAACACAGCGGCTCTGCCTGCTGTGTTCGTCAATGCAGAGAGGGGCACCCGAAGCTGGGAGAGGGCACAGCTTGGTTTGAGAAGACTGAACGCTGCAGGACAAGTGTTGGAGGTAGATCTTGTTTGGGCTGATGTCTGGTGGGGCCAGCGTGAAGCTGCCTTTTGGCTTCGCTGTGGGTCAGGGGTGCACCAGGTGGTCAATGCTGCTCGTCTTTCGAGTCGTGCTACCCAGGGTGAGAATAATGACCAGAAAAATAGTTCAAAGCTAAAACTGGCTGAAATAACAAAGGAACTGGGATGGAGGGTCTGTGCTACAGAGACTTACCACCACTGCTTGCCAGGGACAAGGAACTGAGTTACAACAGAAGGCAGCAATGTGGGACACGGCACAAGTGCCAGGCGGGCAGCAGCCAGCACGCTGGGGCAAACCTGGCCACCGGTGGAGAGGGCACGGGATGGGGAGGTGCTGGGTAGGCTGGGGGAGGCACAGGGATGCTGTGGCTCTGCTGAGGCTGGGTTGCAACCTGCCACCCCAAAAAGGGGGTGTGTGGAGAGGCCCCAGCCTCCTGCCAGGGGCTCAGAAACTTGTCACCACGTTGCTGGCCCCTGTAACACAAGAGCGGGTCCCTCCACCTCAGGGAAATGACCCTAGGAGAGGAGTACTGGGAGGAGGTCCAGAAGTTGGCTTTGGTCTTCAACTTTTTTTCCTAGTTGTGGCTAAGTTTTACATTTTGCATGTGACTTTCCCAACTCACCAGCAAACCGGGAGCGGGCAGTGTGTGGCAGGACCTCTGCCCTGCCTTTGCATGCCACCAGTCTCCATGCTGCACCACTTGCAGCTTCCTGCAAGTTTCAGCGATCACTTCTCCATTTCAGCTGGGAAATAAAACCGTTCCCCAGCTGCCTGGCTGCTGAATTGCACTTTAGCACCCTCACGCATTGGCACACAGGAGAATATTCATCTTTAAGACCCACAGCAGCTTCTGCAGAATCACCAAAGTGCTGAGGGAAAGGGGCAGTATCTATTTATCCAGCAAACGTAATGACTTCTCTGAGGGATCTGTCAGTCCTGTAGGAGTCCAAGCCAATGTCTGAGGAAGGCCTGAACCCATCACCTGGTTGTTCTGTAGGTTGAGTCCTTGTGTGAACATGGTTTGTGTGCAGCCATCATGAATTCGTTCTCTTTATCTCACCTGTTAAAACTGCACTCAGGGAGCTCGGACTCGCAGGCATTTCTAGGCTCTATCACTAGATGGTGACATGCTCCCAGATACCGAGTCCTGCTTCGGTTTGTCTTTTTTTCTTTAGTGTAAAATAATGGTAAATTTAGACAAAACATATGTTTTACTCTCTGCTTATGGGAATACAGCATTCCCAGCCACACGCAATTCTGCTGAAGATAATTTATTAGTCAACTAATTTTTAATACGGCATTGGTTTTGTTGACATGGTTTCTGTAAGAATTACTGCTATAATTTCAGTTATGAACATTTAGAGTCAGACTAATATTACTGATCTCTTCATAATTTAGAACACATTTGTCAGCAGCCAAAGGCACACTTATAATGAATACCTGTTTGTGAACTTGCTAGGAACAAATCTGCACCAAAAGTTTTGAAGTTTAAAATTAATGTGACATTTGGTTGTGGAAACTACCAGTTTCCCTTCCTCCTTCCTGTTTTCTCTGAGCATGCAACAGTGGTCGTTTCCTTCCTTAAAATATTTGTCAATAATTGCATCCCAAAGGCACAGTATTTGCTCTTCTGAAGAAGGCTGGGTGGCCAGGACGAGGAGTATGCACTCCCCAGAGGTCAGCCACTCATATGTAATCTCCATTCCAGTCCATTTTTCGGTATTGATGGAGGGGTCCACTGGGATTTGCATGACTTATTACAGCAGTAACATCCACCAGATGAGGCTTGTGGCAGAGTATGGAGGTGAGGGCTGGAGAAGAGCTAGAATTCATGAGAAACCTGACGCGATGGTGCACGCTAGAAACCTGGATATATATGTTGGTGGCTGGCTGCTACGTGCAAGTGTCTCAGCATGGGTTAGTGACCTGGTGGGATGTCCGCAAAAGCCTCAGTCCCTGCTACTTGCTTGGCTGCTCACCAACAGGTGAAGCCAGTCCTGCCTCTGTTACTGCTGTCACTGCCATGAAACAGCAACTGCAACGCCAGCATGCAAGGACTAAACCCCGTCCCATTCCCCATGGCAGCAGAGGGTCCTGTGCTGCTGCAGAGTGCGGGTCTTTGGGCTTGCAGGAGAAAGAAGGCTCCCAGGAGACAGCCAGCTCTGCTCAGCCACGTCTAGTAGGGCTTAGACAAGCTATGGAGGGAGGTATGGCCACGTATCAGCTGCATGGTACAAACCTGTCTTGATTTTTGACACATGTCTGGGGCCCTGTGGTCCCTTGCAGGCTCTGGGCCAGGTTGGGCTCAGCATTGCATGATGAGAAATCCCACTGAGGTGGGGTTCATGTTAACTTAGAACAGAGTGAGGGAAGCTTAAAATATGGCTCTTTAATCAGTAGGAAATTTTGAGGAAGATCTTCTTTACTCTGAGGGTGACGGAGCACTGGAACAGGCTGCCCAGGGAGGTTGTGGAGTCTCCTTCTCTGGAGATATTCAAAACCTGCCTGGACAAGGTCCTGTGCAGCCTGCTGTAGGTGACCCTGCTTTGGCAGGGGGTTTGGACTGGATGATCTCCAGAGGTCTCTACCAGCCACTACCATTCTGTGATTCTGTGATTTCGAGGTACATACAAATTGAATATAGACCAAAATAAAACCACTGTTTCTGTTGACCAAAAGGCATTTAAGATTGGCAGAGCTTGAAGGGGTGGGACCAAGTAGGACAATATATAGCAAATGGAAGATCTAAGTGAAATCTAAAGAGGCAAATGTCACTCTGAGAAGGCCGGACAAAAATATCTTAATTTAATTTATTACTGGAAGGTCTTGGGGTAAGAAACAAATTTTCCAGGTTGAATGATTGTCAGTGTACTTTTCTTGTTTCCTAACAGTGTTGCATGAAAGGAAAGAAAGGGAAAGGAGAGGTCAAAGCAATGGCTATAAAAATCTTCACAGTTATTCATTCTGGATAATTTTAGCAATGTTACTTATGGAAGGATTAAAAATGGGCCTAATTACTGCATTTTTTAACTAAGTTCATGTAAGGCTCATGTGCTACTTCATTAGTGCTGAGCAAGGCCATGGTTTCAACAGTGTTTAAAATAGCTTTCCCAGCCTGACGGGTATGAAGGCAGAAAAGTCTAGCATTTTCCCTGGACTGTTGGATGGGAAGTAAGGGACAGGGGAGTGTATATAGGAAATTAATTAGGTTGGCAGGCTCTCAGGGGACAATCTTTTTACAGTCTATGATGTATTTTGTGGCTTAGCAGTGTTCTCCATCTGTTTGTTCAATGTACATACACTTGGGTAGTAAACCATTTAGGACTTTTCTTAGATATACATGTAATTGAGAGGGAGATTTATTTTGCAGATGGTTTGCAGCAGAGCTTAGAGCTTAAGGATAGTTTATCTGTGTTAATAGCAAAGATTTATTTCCATTGTGATTCTAGTCTCCAAGCAAGAAAAATCAATAAACTTTGGAGCCTTGTTAGGATTTTGGAGGAAAATAGGCTTGCCTATCTTTTCCCATCACAAATAACACTACTCTGTTTCAAACTTACTCTTGCTACCTGAGTTTCTTACCCCTAATTAGGACCTATGGTCTGCCTGACAATTTCTTACAGCAAGGAGAAAGTGTCCATAATAAATAGACCCTGTTATCATTCAGCAGAAACACAGCAACATCTCTTTTAGAAGCAGGTGCTTTAGTTCCCTAACTTACTCCAGTGCTTCAGCTGGAATCTGAAAATGGGGATGGCGTTATTTCTAGTTGCTGGAACTATATCGACTACATATTAAAATGTGGTGTGTAGAACCACAGCTAAATTTTGGAAGTGGACTTGCTGAAAATATTAGACTTGTGTACATTTCACATGGAACAAAATTTAAAGCTAAAAAGTAGACTGAAACATGAGGATGGAAAGGAAGGAAACAATCTAAATGAAAAATATTTATTTTGTTCCAACATTAGAGGCATTAGTTATTCTCTCATACCCTGACACCAGAATATATGTTAAAGCTTTCCTTCCCGCTTCACAGAACAGTGGATGTAGAAAGGGATCTTTGTGTCTAAGCACACGTGAAACTGAAAAGGCAATTCAGAAATACAATTCAGAGTCACATGTCACAACCACTGCATAGAAACGGGAGTTCATACAAACAGAGAAGAGCTTCAAATAAAATTTTGTTGAGAACATAAATATAGAAAAATTAGAAACAGAAACTTTAGGCATTCACGTGTCTGGATGGGCCTCATTATTCACTTTTGAGACCCTACAGCCCTTCCTTTTAGAACACATTTGCAATGGGCTTTTTTTAAACTTGGGTCTCCATGAAAGCTGGCATAGTTTTGAAAGAACCCACAAGCATAAATCAAAGTACATTCTACATTATTATCTTTTCATGTTTTGTCTCTCAATTCAGTTCAAATTAAGTGTTACTGTAGCTTTTGTTAGTGCTCAGAAGTACCAGCCAAATTATGCCAAATGTTTTCCAAAGATAATTTTGCTCCCTGCTTTTATGGTGAACTACACAATCCTAATTGTAACTATTGCAGCACCCAAGCATTATTTTGATCTCAAATTGCTGAGGATTTCGTGGTCCTGAAGTGCAAAAACTCCTGTGATGACTGCTAGTTGCAACGCCGAATTTCATCTGGAGCAAGAATGAAAACAACAGGCTTGCCATAATACACTTAATTAATAAGCTTATTTTAGCCATTTGTATATACCACTGATTTAAACTGTTAGAATTTGCTCTGTTATCTAATTAATTTCAAATACATAGATAACATTGTTGTCAAACCATGCTGACCTAATTTTCAACTTGCTTTTAAAGACAGAATTACATGAACTCAAGCTGTTCACTGTTATGTTCCAGTAACTCTGTATAATGACATATTTCGGTAAGGAGTACGGACATTTTATGTTTTATACAAGTGATAAATAGATCTGCCTACAGGCTATGTGTGGCTTTGTTTAAAAGGAGTACAGGTTTTGTAGAATAGAAAGTACGTATGTAGAATTAGTCTTACTGGATATTATCAAAGAAAAAATAAGCAGGGTTGAGAAACTAATTTGAAGATCAGCTTCAAATTTTCAATTTCTGTGCATATTTAATTACTTTCTTTTTCAAAATAGGACTTTTAGTTCATTTTACTCTTTATTTATAGAAAAATTTTCAGGACAGAAATCTGTTTTGGCAGACTAACATTAAAGAATGTTCCAACAATGGTTTTTGTTTAATGGCATCATTACATCAGATGGTCAAGTACAGATTACATATGTCCATAACCAATTAAAGTGTCCTGGAAAACATAGGATGTCATTGAACAACTGCAGTTACGTGCCAAAATTTTGAGTATTTATCAGATTCTGAGGTAAATATGAACACCTGGAGTAGTAAATGCCATTTTGTGTCTGCAGCTGTATAGTCAGTCCTATAGAATGGTCCCAAACTTCATTTAAACAGACATCCTTAAACTCTGCAGGAGACATTTAGATCTCAGTTATAATACTACACATCCAACATAACTCCATTGTCTTCTACTGGATTTTCTCCAAAGAAAGTGAGATCAGAGTCTGGCTGGCTGGTTTTCTATGATAGTTCTGGCAGTGTTAACCTGGCCTGATGTTTACTGCTGGCTTCTGCAGCACTTCAGCAATTCTTACAGTGTCTTTCGGAGGGTAGTAAATATTGGGACCTGAAGTTCCGAGTTTTGTAGAGGCTGGTACATTAAGAAGAACAGAGTTGTCTAGTGTCTGCTTGCCCAAGGACGTAGGTGCATTTCTCAAATAACTACCAAAGAATGATATGTTTATTATAATCTATTCTGAAATTTCATTCACTTGCTGATTTCAATCCATGATAACCTATTGGATGAACAATGAGGAGCAATGATGTGAGACAGGCATTTTCTCTTAAGACTCAATCTGCTGAAAACAATATAAATTTGCTTTAATTCATGTCTGTTTTTCCATCTTCCTTCAAAATGAAAAACAACATTCATTTGAACAAGCTGCAGTTTCCTGCAGAATCTTAGTAATTTTAATTAACAGCTCATTTGAGTGTGTGGTTTGATGTCAATTGCAGTATTTGAGGTACAATAATATTTGGCATTTAACAAGTAAGTCCACAATGTGGTTGAAAAGTCTTTATCAATTAGTTTACGCAATTCATGTCTTCGTATTAGTAGTCAGATAAGGTGTCCCTAACAGAACAGTGTTCAAACTTCTTGAAGAATAATCACTTTTTCAGCTATGCTAAAATTAACTTGCATGTTTCCTGCTAGCTCTTCTTTTTCTTTTATTATGGATTTCTGTGATTCTGCTGTTTCCTGTTTAGTTCACAGTCGGACTCCAAAAACAGTTGTAGAAATGAATGTTACACTTCAAAACAGGAGATGAGATGTAGGATTGTGTATCATGCAATCCAAACATATTAAGCGAAAAGTGGCCTAGACAAATGAATAAAGGAAAGAATATATGAGAAATAAGTCATGTGGGGAAAATAGCAGGACACTGTAGGCACTGCTGTTTCACTGAAAATCTGGTCAGCCTGACACAGGATTGAAAACAGATATATCCACCTATGAGGAATCTTCTTAGAACTATGACTAGAAGTATTCTATGAAACAAACAAGCAAACAAACACTCAAGCAAAATCTAATCCTTTGAAAAATATTTGTCTTATTAGGTAGAGATCAGCAGTACGCCAACATGCTATGCAGAAAAGAGCAGGTTCACAACCATCTAGCAAGACAGTATTGGACGCATAATTGTCTATATTCATCATCGTACGTATATCCAGGTTAATGCAGGGTTGGGGCTTAAGCTGCTTAGTAGGGAGTAAACAGTCTTGAGTCACGATCTTAGAATTCTTTTAACAAATGATTCTCCAGAGTAAAACATATAAGCAGCCTATGGAGTTGTCCATCCCATATGATGCTGTATTGCTGACTGAGGAGTTTGAATCAGTTCAAACAGAAGAAGACAAGGAACCCAAATTTCTTACTCCAAAGTATTCTAATTTGTATTATTTTTAATTTCTGGTAAAAGATGATTAGTGTGCTGTAACAGATCAGAGACCGGAATGCAAAACCAATGTAAAAGTACAGATAAAGTCTTAAAAACAAAAATGATGATGCATGTGTTCAAAACAAGCAAGTAAACTAAATTGGGGTAAATTGTAAGAGACCACTTAAAATTTCATCCTACGTGGTTGTAAAATAAAAACTGCTGTTGCAATAAAAAATTATCTTGGGAATTTTTTCCTCCCCAAAAATTCTAACTTGCCAGTTACAAAAGCTGAGAATCACTGTTTTGACAATTAAACTATCATATAGAAAGGAAGACATCCTCCTTATTTTATTAGCAAGCAAACAGTATTGCACAAATGTGGTTAAACAAATCATTCATTTGGCTAACAGATGTTTATTGAAAGAGCAATTGGCTGTATCTATACAGGTGGGTGTTCTCAGTAGAGAGTGAGGCATCCTGGTTTCTCTATCCAGAAAGTAATTTTGATTTATTTTTTCTACATTTCTGATCTTGTCAGTATTTGTTAAACATCTTTGGAGCATGCCTACTGCATTAGACCTCAAAGGGAACTTACATGCCTGTTTTTCTAATATCTCTTGCACTTGAATGAGACTATTCTGAACATACAAATACTGTGCTTGTGCACCTTGCTGTATTACCAGCACACAGGATTTCAGTGGTCTGTGAGGGAATTACCTAACTAGTTCAGGCACGTCCTGAAGGAGGTGGTTTGTTTTGCTTAAATTTACATGAAAAGATGTAATGTCCATTGAAGTCTTCTGGTTTCAGACACCATTCTGACATTTCAGTGAGATATGTGTTGTTTCCACCGATGGAACAACATGCTGCAGCTTGGAATCCTAATTTTTTACACTGCTGGAATACAGACATGAGGGTCAATCCAAGTGTCCCTTTCCTTTTTTTTCCTCAACTGTCTGCACTTTCAAAGGAGAAAATATATTAGGAGTCTAATCAAAAGTTTGTAATAACTCCTGCTTGCACCAAACTTAATCTTCCAATGTTCTTTCAAAATAAGATACCTTTTTATTTAGGAGTGACTCTGAACATCTGGTTTTGCATGAGATTTTTGCTAGTGTCTTCATTTTTTTTATTTACAGATATGTTTTTCCAAAAGAACCCCTTGTATTCTTGAATACAGATTTATCCAAACAATCTTGCAGTATTTGTAAGATCTGTTCTACTGCCAGCTTTGACTTGAATACATCACTATTGTTTCCTTCAGTTTTCCTTGTGTAATTATGCAGGAGATGTGAGTGGTTTCAAAACAGATATTTTTATTTCTCTGGTGAATAATATGCTTAAAAAGTAATTTCCTGCAGCAAGCAATTATGCCAAGCATAAATACAGACTACTACATCTCTATAGAAGAATGCAGATTAACTGCAGGTACTATTATTTTGGGACAGTTATCCAACAGAGAAGTCAAAATGTGCACAGATCTAACTGCCATTTAAGTAAAGATAGTGTGTACTATGATTTTTATAAGAATGGAATGATGAAATGTTAAATGAGAATATCAATTTCTTAGCTTTTTTTTGTTTCATGCCACAACCCTACTGTTTTTCCAGATTAAGTACCTGTCCTGATCGTAATTTTATTCCATGTAGTTTTAACAAGTGTGCGTACTGGAGATAAGAGAGCTTTTTGATAGTAATAATGCTTTGTTACAGATTTAATCTCATTTTCCTTCATTCATTTTTTTACAGTATTTCTTTAATCAACATCTTCCAAGCACCATGATTAACAGCTGTACACAAGGACTTTGCAAAACTATGGTGCTATTTGTCGAATGAGATAAGATTCTGAGACACAGTGAGGAAGACGGGAAATCATATTTAAATTAAGGAATATTAAGGCCTTTGAATGGACGGGTTCCCTTTAGTTATTTGTTAATGCAACTTGTGCTTCAACAGAAATACAAGTTTGATTTTCAACAATGGAATGAAAACAGGTTTGCAAAATGTAAAAAAAATTTTGAGATGGGAGGAAACTGAAAAACTTACTAACTACATTAATTTGATAAAAAGAAGACAAGGATGTGCAACTGAAAACCAAAGTCTAAGCTACTAGAAATGCTGGAAGTAACACTACTTCATGAAAAAAACAGAAAAACAGCTCATTCAATTAATTTTTTTTTTAAATCTCACTTTAATATTTTGAAAGGCCTCTTGCTTCTGTGTGGTTATGCGAGTATAAACTACAGATTGTAGTTACTAAAAAAAAATCCATCAAAGCTTGCTGTTCTGATCTAACATGAAATCGCCAAATATGAGCATGTTATGGAACGCTTTCAGTAATTAGATTTGTGTGTCAGTAAATGGATTCTTAACAACCAAATAGATTATATTATTCGTCAGTCTTTGAATTCTGGAGGGGATCCTTTGAGAAGATGGATGCAATGTACTAAAAGGCATAATATTGCCCCCAAGATAGTACAACATTGGGTTAAAACATATATTACTTAATTCATTTTTCACCTTTCATGGGACATCAAATGTACAATCACAACAGACCTACATTTTAGAATAGCATTTCATTGTCATCTTTCCATTTAGAAGTAAAAATTAGTCATACATGTAATTCTATTGAAACTGTTTTGTTGACTTTACCTAGGGTGAAAAACATTTGATTTAAGTCACAGTATTTATTTTGATTCTTCAGATAGAACCTGAATACAAGAAACTCAGGAGTATGCATGCATGTGTATATATACACTTACATATACTTATCTCTAAATAAATATATATATACTCCTTTTCTGCTACTAATTCTGTGTATGCTACTAATTTCAAAATTACAGTGTAAAGATATACACGTCATTACATCTTATTTAATTACTTTAATTTTTGGCTTGCTGATAAAATCTTATTCCTTACCACTCAGCATGATTTTGAGAAATCAGTCGATGAGACCTCTAGCACTGTCTTCTTTAGATTGTTATATAGTCTTTGAAGCTTATTTTCATTTAGTCAGGTAGACCTCCATTCCATAAAGACTTCTGCAGTTCTTTGACTTGATGTGATGTGTAGCTTGTTTTCACTTGCTACAAAAACCTGAAGTCAGATAAACTGGTTTTGACAGAAGAATATGCCAAAATTTGTGTTAGAGAGGAGCCTTACTTGGCCATTCTTCTGAACGACTGCCAGTTGAAACCTTCCAGGTTGAGGTACTGAAAATTGATTGCATGGATACACTCAGTTCCGAGTGTATCAAGCAGAATTATCTCCTGTGAAATGTTTTATGTTGTCCGCAGCCTTCAGCTTCCTGTACTATTTTCTGGCTTTGGTGTCTTCTCAATGTTATCCTGTATTTGTTTCTTTCCAAATTACATTCCATCTCTTCAACAGCTACCTTTATTTGCCACTTCTGGGTATTTGGAGCTGCAAAGCAGAAGTGTTTTGTTTTCTTTCCTTTGCAGATCTGGAGTCTCCTATTCTTTTAGGTTGTCTCTCTTCAGTCGTTAAATGCTTGGTAACAACTCGTAGCTTGTCATAAGCAGACATTTGCATTCCTCAAGTAGATTGTTTTTGAGGATTTTACATTTCCCACAAAGTAGTCTTCACCTATTTCACATTATTCCCTTTGTCTAGGAAGATTTTTCTTAAGAAACAGATTTCTCGAAGGAATGTCTTTGCTTAAGGAAAGATCCTTAGATTCTCCATCAAATCTACTTTCACCTCAAAAGTGATTTATACTGATTTCCATGTCCGAAAGAACTATACAACCAAAAGAAAATTGAAGGGTGAGACTTCAAATGGGATAAATGGTAATAGCCTCACTGAAGTCAATGCTCAACGAACTAAGCTGAAGCTTAATTTTGCTCTGTAGCACAAATAACCTCTTTCTGTTGATAGCTCCAAACGTTTCAATACACCTAGGAGTCTCTAACACTGAGGATACTCCAGTGTTTTGAGAACTTAGCCAGAGATAAAAATACTGTTTTTTTCAGGCATTTTACCAGGGGAGAAAAATACAGAAAGTGTTGAGTAAATTGTTTAACAAACATTCAACAACTCTAATTGTCCGGTTCAGAATGGTACCAAGTTAATTTGTCTTTGACATTCTTCTCTGCAAGAACAATGTCTTACAGATATAGGATTTTTTCTTTTTTAATATATGAATTGTCTCAAAACTCTGTCTATTATTCGTAGTAATAACTGTCTCTCTGGATGACAGCTTGAAAAAACCCAATGCTTTATGGCACTGAAAGAACATTCATTAAATACCTGCATCACTAGTTATCTCAGTCCATTTTTCAAAGGTTATACTTTTGATATAATTCCAAAATCAAGCTTGAGTAGTAAACAGGAAGTTGGGCAAATCTCTGCCAAGATACGAAAAATATTTCAAAACAAGGATGAAAATCAGAAGAACAGTTGAAAGACAATTATAAGCCAGGCTAGAGGTTTTAAGTGCCTGATGCACATAAGGAAGTCAATAGAAGTCAACAAAAATACAATTCTGCATTTCAATCAGTTCTGAATCTTACCAACTACACAGTGGGTGGAGGCAGGGATATGTATGCCTTTTTTAGGAGTACAATGAGATTTACACGTGACTTTCTTTTTCTTCGTGAAGATTGTGCTCAATTATTGGAAAAAGTCATCAAAGTAAGCTCATCAGATGGCTACACAAAAGAACATATTATTACTTAGCTTCTTAATGTGGCAAGATAATGAGCAATCTGAATTCAGCTACAGCTTAGAGAGAGCTCTTTAACATGAACCAAAAGTTACAGATTTTACTTTTCTGTAAATTCATGCGTTGCCAATAGAGTTTTGCAAGCTTTTTTTGCCAGTAAGAGAGAGTAATTTTCCCCACTAAGCTTATCTTCTCTCCTAATAAGAGTTAAACATAGATTGAAGTGAAGTGTGGGAGCTGAGGTTCAAATGCTCTATTTTACTTACCACCACTCAGTTTTATACGTGGCCACCAGCGTTCAGGCATACAAAGCTTCACACTTGCAAGCACAGAAGAAAATTCCTTCCATTGTTTGTTTTCTTTAGTGTAATCTCAGGGAAAATAAATACAGATTACTACCCATCCTTTTGCACTAATAATAAGTCAACTGGCATCCACTATAATTTTTAATAGGATTTACCTCTCAATCTATTCTGTCCAGTATATAGTGCATTAGATGTCAGCCAATTAGTTTACCAGTTTCTTCATAATATCAAATAGTTTAATTAAACTCTGAAGAGGGGACAAAGTAGTCATAATACCAGCTTATTTTAAAAACTATTTACGTAATGTAACTATCCTAGTTCATTACACTTAAAGAGTCCCTATGATATCTTCATGTACTTTTATCTTGTCAACTTTTAATTAGTGGCAGCAGCATGAGAAGACTTTAATTTCTGGAAAGTTAACTGTCATTACCTGCTAGCTTAATCTGAATTAGCTTGACGCTCAAACAAGATAAATGGAATTTAGAATTTTTGCCTATCAGTCATTTTTACCTATATATTGTCGCATGTTTAGCCTTATAATTTGAAAGAAAAGCTTTGATGGCTGCCTGATAATTTTCTACTACTTTTTATATATTGTTAAATGTTTAGTCAAACTTTTATATTGAAGTAGATTATATGATGTATTTTAGTTTAATGAGACCAAGAACAGCACAAAGACAGTTGTTCTGAACAGATTTTTTTTGTTGTATGCCTTGATATACCTTTAGTCTAGTGTTAGCATTAAACATAAGGTGATGTGTTCTTGGGTTTACCTGACACTTCTTTACTGAGGAAGTGTTCTCAGTATTCTTCCTGAAACTGTAACAAGGAAGAAAACTAAAATACTCCTGTTACTTTTGACACAAAGTGAATCTGAAAACATTAAAGAAAGATTATGTAGTAAACTCCTTGTTTTTATTTGAGTTAAACACCGTCTTTTATCTCTAGAAGAATCAGTAAGATAAAAGTAAAAAAACTGGAAAAGCTCACATCTTGCTCCACACCCTTGTCCTGATATTGTCTGCCTCACAGCCCCCAGACCTTGCAGCTGAGGCATGGCCTGAACCATATGTCATCTGCATGTGTTTAGTAATCCACAGTGGATTTCGCTTCTCCAAAAGAGATTTGAATGGATTTTTTTTTCTTTTCTGCTTGTTTGCAGACATGTTTTTCAAAGGAGCTATAACCATCAGTTTCCCTAAAGACTGTCGGGAAGACCTCTTTCTCCTATTGTACTTCTAGAAGGATTTATTATTGATTTTTTCTTCTGCTAGTTATTTCTCAAATATTTGTCAGATAATATTCCTCAGCTTGACATAGACAGTGAAAAGTTTCCATTTTAACAAGAAGATCATTATGAAGGTAAAACTGAGCATTTTTGTTAACAGACCTTTTCTCAAAGAGGATTCACCTTCAATAAGGGGTTTAGTGTTGCGTGTCACCCCAGGGCTGTTATGTAAAAAGTTCAGCTATTTTTTTAATTTACTTACCTACTTATTTTGATTTTCACTATGCCTGAATTCCAGTCAATTTGACTATATTTCTTGGTGTCCATGCATCCTAACCTGAATAGAGTGTTCCAGATGCAGATGAAAGAGAAACTTAGAGAAAGTATTGCTTCTTTATTCTAGCTCGGGATGACGCTCATTTTGCTGCCAGTTTACGTGACAAACTTCTATCTGATGAGATGCTGCATGTAGATTTTTTCCAGAATTTCCAGACTTCTTTTTTCCATTGCATATATACTCACATATATATATATACACACACACGGTTCAAATTACTTTTCCTATCTACATTATTTTCTCTCTTAAAATGCTGCACCATATGGAAACACTGATTAGTCAGTACTGTTATGTCATGTCTGAAAGCCCTGCCTTCTGGAGAAACTAGGAAGCATCCATATAACAGTAAAAGAGTTTCAGAATCCATTTGTTGACCGATGAATTTGCTGCCCTGTTCTTATTGGGCTTATCACAGGCACACCATGCAGAGCTGGCCTGCAAAACCATTTCAAGTTTGTGGGAATGTGGAAAGACTCTAATCTCATCTAAACAATCTTCTCTAAGATTATTTTATTCTCAGTGTTATATAGTGAAGACGTTTGAGACCAAATTTATTTATTTACTTCTCTTGCTGCAGGCTGTCTGCTTACAGATATATGTTTTTCAAAAGAAGGTTTTACATATACTTTTAAGAGTAAATGACCATCTGTAGGAGGAAGGTGGTGGGGGAGAATCAAATCCAGCCTTTAAATACACTGATGAAAATGCTAATAAACATACTGTTGCAGAAATGCTCACCAAAATGGACATATTGACTTTTCCACTGTCTTTGTATGTCCTCAGAGTATCAATTTTAGAAACCATGATTGGCAGTTTGCTTCAGCTACAGACACCAACCACCAGCATGTGGGAGAAAACTATGATAGAATTGACAAACATATTCTTACAGCAGACACCAACCACCAGCATGTGGGAGAAAACTATGATAGAATTGACAAACATATTCTTACAGCATGTCAGATTTTCTAAACAAAACACCCATAAACATATGTTCTCTTTTACGTCTCAAAATAACATTTCTCAGCACCAGAGAAAAAAAGAAAAAACACTGAACTTTGGTGGACTGTAACTAAGTGGCACATCTTGTTTTGCTCTGTGCACACATTTGCCAACTTACGCCACATTCAAAGCCTGCCATCACTAACAGGAAATTATGTATACAACCCTTACTCGTTTGTTCAGTGCTACTCTTACGCTTATCAGTAGTGGAAGCTTGCGGGAGTGGAAAGAAATCAGTATTTGTTGTTCTGAAGAATTATTTCTCTCAGAAGAAAGTGCTAATATGGACCTAGTTTCCTCTTTCTGTGAGTGAGTGTGTGTGCAAGCGTGTGTGCATGTGGGTGTATGCAGACTCACACAGATATATGTGTAATTGAAAGAGCGGAGAGCAGAGCTCTTCAGAGCCTGCCCCCCCAGACGATAGGCTAGTATATAGGTGACAGATTAGATGATCTGTAGGACTTTCTGGACCATAAACTCAGTTGAGAGTTGGACTCTCAGTTGAGAGACTGGACTGTGAGTCTGAGAATGCTGGTCTGATAAAGGTGCTTATTTAGGCATTATTAAATGAAGAGTGCCTGGTGTAGGATTATGTCTGGGAGCTGAGCACAGGGACTTCACAAGAGTGCCCTTCTATGGCCAGGCAACAAGATCTCCTGAATATCAGACAGTGGGAAAAAAGCAGAAAACAGAGGAGAACAGAGTGCAGGGGAGGAAATATCTGGATTATATTTAAAACATGTAGTTATCCAGAGCTGTTGATTATAATCCATATAAATATTTGCAAATAATTATGTCAGGCTATATAGTGATTTAAAAAGAGCTTTTACCCTCAAGGAACTTATTCTGAAATGATCAGCTCTATTTGGGCATGCAAAGGAAAATATATATCAGTAGAATCTTTCTACTGTGTTATGTAAAGTCCCATAAAATACATTTTCTGCCCCATCTATTTTTTTGCTTTCTCTTAATCTTTTTCTTTTCTTTTAATTTCCTGCTTTTTGTATTGAAAGCCTCAGATAGCCCCTTGCCTGTCCTCAGCCGAAAGAGCAATGAGCTGCTTCCCTAGGAGTCAGAAAGCAAAGTTCTATGACGCTTTGGATTTTCAGGAAAATTGGAGTTGTTGGGCTTCCTCAGGATTTTGAAGTGTAATTTGAGGCATGCTCATCCTGCTGCTTGACCCAGGCCTTGGACTTTAATTTTTCAGACAAGTTTTGCATGGGTAAAAGGAAGACTTTGGACCACATTAGTTGGTCAGTTAGCAAAGCTCTTTTCCACTGGTATCACTAGAACTTGCTTTTCTCCATAGTGAGTTTATGACCATCTGCTGTTTTTAGAACACACGACACTCTTCCTAATCCAGAAACCCAGGTTATATCAGGATATAAAACACTGTTGTAAAGATAGCTGGAGTGTACACATGGAGATAATGATAACTTACAGCCAACTTCTTTGCAAAGTTTAATTCCAAGAGTAGCCATTTTGTACCATGAAAAGTAAATTGTATACTGTCTCCTCAGAAATACAGAAATCAGCAAAAGATATTCCTAAAAGTTTAAGCCTATGCTCTTTCAGAAGATCACTTTATTTTAGATTTCATCACTGCACTGCTACTGAAATGAAGACCCTTCTTTCTCTTTTTTAAATGTTCTCTGCAGGATTTGGGAAGGGGAAGACATTTTGTGAAACCTTTATCTTCAAGTGAATCCACAATTTGGCATTTTCATACCTGAAATATGCAGTATTTTTCAGCAGAGTTATCTCCTGATATACAACCATTGGAAGTTTCAGAAGTGGGATAGAGTGCATCATACTATAACCCTAGAAATAAGCCTCTTTTATTTCTTAAAGGGAACTAATGATCCCCTCTTGACAGGCCAGGGGATGATTAGGTCTTTGTGAAGTTCAGGCAAGTCATGTGTCATAAAAACCTTTTGGCCTCTGGACGTCATCAGACATAGCAGACATAGAATAGCTTTTAGCAACTGTACAGCAGCCCCACAACGTTTGAAATCTAAGAAAGAAATACACTTCAGAGCCACTTGAAAATCCTTCACTGTGTTGATTAGTATCTTAAAAGTGTGGGAAATTAACCAGAATAAAGGTATCACTGTACCAATTCACAAAGTTCACCAAATAATTATTGAGCTTTTTCCCCAAATGCTGGGATTGATTTTCCTCCCCTCCCCTCCATTTTTATTGCGGTGATGAATATAAAGAAGTCGCAGGAAAATTACTTCTCCACTGTTTCACAATGCTTCTCTTATCTAGCTGGCACAGCTGTCACACACCCAAATGCTTTTATTTACGTTGTCTATGGATGGAAACATTAATTCTTATGTCCTTTGATCGAAAAAATTCTCATTATGAAAGTACATAGTGAATTTTAACTAGCTTACTAATTTTTTGTCCTGTAAGAGGTAATGATTGATTATTTTATCCTTTACACCAAAATGTCTTTTTTTTTTCCTCTCCCTCTCTCATACTGATGACTGTCACTGGATTAACTGTATGATTAAGAGTATGCATACTCTATATGTATGACTGTAAGATTAACTGTAGGATTAAAAGTATGCATACTCTAAAATGTATGCATACATGAAGAGTTCACCTTGTTTTCTGGTCCTTTGTCACCGTTTATGCACTTCTAAGAAACCCCAGAATATTTCAACACATAAGGAAAAGTTTACAGCCCTACAATATAACATTTAGGAACTCACTGGATTTGTAATTTAAAAAATACCAAATCCACTTAAAATTATCTGAATGTTTTTAAAGCAATTATCTGTGCCTAAAGTGTATTGTCTCCTCGTTCTTTTCAGCAGTTGTCTCTCATCTATATCTAAAATTGACAGAGCAATTGTTTTTCCAAATGAGAAATAATGTCTAGCTATGAATTAAAATTTTTTGTTTAGGAAACACTTTTATCAAAGTGTTTACAAGACATTGAAGCTTGTTTGATGGTGTGAGGGATATCAGATAGACAATACGAATCTTGTATGCTGTAGGAAAAATGAATTTTTATTATGATAGCAAATTTTAAGGTTATATTCATCTCCAGTTAACAAGTTCTCCATTATCACCATAGAAAAGAACAACAAAATAAGACAATATTTTAAAATCCACAAAGCTCCAGGCAAAACTATTAAGAATTTTGTGTCATTAGAGATGATACAAAGCTATCATTCTGTGTTTAAACACCTAGAAGCTAGGAAACTACTTTGCAGATATACATTGTGACAGCCTTGAAGTGATTTGTTTTAATAGTTTATTGGAAAAAAAATGTTGTAGTTAACTACTAAGTCAAAAAAAAGAGCTTTTCTGGATCAAATAATACACAGTGTCTGGATTATGATTACAGTTCAAACAAAGTAGGAACATATGTTGTACAAAATTCCATTAAAATCAGTGGGTAGAAGATTTCAAGTGTGTTAAAACTGCATCATCTACAAACACTATTCATATTATCTTTGAAGAAGTTACTCAGTAAAGGTCAATAATACATAGATATGTATACTGACCTTGTCATTAAAATAGCTGAACAATTTCCAGAAGTGCAGAAAGCAATATAAACAGCATATGTCAAATGTATTTGATTCATTTTCTGCACCACAAAAAAGGAAAACTTGTCATTTTTTGGCAATATTTAATTACTCATGTTTTGTAGTAATCTGGTAAATATTCATGGTAGAGAAAATTACAGAGGTTATGCCCTGCCCTTGGAGCCAGATGTCTGTCATGGTCCTTTGTATGTGAGTTCATTCCACTTTCTTACGCTGGTCACTGGGCAAATGCCTTTATCATAAGCTAAAGTGGACTTAAAAAATATGATGTCCTCTGTCCTGAAGTTTAATTTGTTTTATGTTAGGGTGTCAACCAAAATAAATGAAAGAAACTATGACCAACATTATGTAAGGCAAGGGTTATTTTTTTTTATTTTCTAATTTTAAGCAGAGACATAATACGCAATAACATAATTGAAAGACCGTATTGCAAGAAGACAGAAAACATCGATTGTATTGAAAAGAGGGCCTTTTTTTTTGTCAGGACCAGCAAAATTTGTTTTTAAAAAAAGTAATGAACAACATATTTGCTTTGTACAACACTCTGTCCTTTCATTGTAGGAGTATTTTTTAAGTGAAAAGCCTTTTGACGAGGAGGATAACTGATATAGTTACAGCTATTACAGACCCACATGATAATTTGTAAGGTGTGTCAAACCTTCAAAGAGTTCTGAAAATACAAAACAAAAATTATACACTATTAGGCTTGTTTTAAAACTAAAAGGTGTTTGTTTCCAAACTGTGTATTAAAAGGAAATTCTCCCACACCTTCATTGAAGCTGTTTCCTTGTTTCCTAATTTGTAACGACAAAGTTAGCCAAAGCAATCACAGTTACCCATGACTCTGTAACATTCTAATTCATTATAATTTCTTCAATGTACAAAATTCATCATTTTGTACATTTCTTCAATGTACAAATTTCACGTCAAGTCATATTTAATACAGACTTACATGCCACAAATCATTTTACCTTCTTCCCATTTATTAAAAGACTTAGCTTTCAGTTGGATAGGTAAATATTAGTCTGTGTACATGCTCCAAGCTTTAGAAGAAAAAGACATTTGAATTGGTGTCACACTGCTTCTGTCAAGATCCTGTACAGTGTCTGCATGTTTGCGAGCTCGGTAGTGGGGTCACTATGCCAGCACTTTCCTGAAGTTTCAGGATGCAAAATCTCTGATATGGAGCAAGAAATGAGAAAGTTCTGTCTGTCTTTTCAATCCACCTTATACCCAGTGCACACCTTTCTTTAGGATGTGTTTTCTACCCTTGAAAGATTCTTTTAGCTTGGAAAAGGCCCTTAAGATCATTGAGTGCAACCATTAACCTAATACTACCAAGTCCACCACTAAACTGTGCCCCTAAGCTCCACATCTGCATGTCTTTTAAATATCTCCAGGGATGGTAATTCAACCACATCCATGGGCAACCTGTTCCAATGCTTGACAACCCTTTCCGCGAAAGAGTGTTTCCTAATACACAATCTAAACCTTCCCTTATGTAACTTGAGGCTGTTTCCTCTCATCCTATCACTTGCTATTTGGGAGAAGAGACCAACACCCATCTTGCTACACCCTCCTTTCAGGTAGTTGTAGAAAGTGATAAGGCCTCCCCTCAATCTCCTTTTCTCCGGTCTAAACAACCCCAGTTCCCTCAGTCGCTCCTCATGGGACTTGTGCTTGACTCTTCACCAGCCTCTTTGCCCTTCTCTGGACATGCTCCAGCAACTCAACGTCTTTCTTGTAGTGAGGGGCCCAAAACTGACCTACTCAAGGTGCAGCCTCACCAGTGCCAAGTACAGGGGCATGATCACTGCCCTACTCCTGCTGGCCACACTGTTCTTGATACAAGCCAGGATGCCATTGGCCTTCTTGACCACCTGGGCACACTGCTGGCTCATGTTCAACTGACTGTTGACCTGCACCCCCAGGTTCTTATCCTCCGGGCAGCTTTTCAGACACTCTTTCACAGGCCTGTAGCATTGCATGGGGTTGCTGTGACCCAAACACAGGACCTGGCACTTGGCCTTGTTGAACCTCATACCCTTGATCCAATCTGTCCAGATCCCTCTATAGAGTCTTCCTATCCTCAAGCAGATCAACACTCCCATTCCACTTGATGTTGTCAGCAAATTACTGAGAGTGCACTTGAGCCCCTCATTCAGATCATTGACAGACATTAAAGAGAACTGGCCCCAATACTGAACCTGGGGGAACGCCACTTGTGACCAGTTGGCTAAGTGGATTTAGCTCCATTCACCACTACTCCCTGGGATCAGCCATCCAAATGATTTTTCACCCAGCAAAGAGTACACTCGTCCAAGCCATGAGCAGCCAGTTACTCCAGGAGAATTCTGTGAAAAATGTGTCAAAGGCTGTACTAAGGTCCTTGACGTACAAAGACTTGTAGTGATACTATCTACAGCATGGAGTTTCATCCTTTAGACTGTGCTTAGGTCTTATGTGTTCAGCTGTGTTATGCTAAAAAAGCAATCACTGATGAAACACTTCTTGATGTCATTTAAACTGCTGACATTTTACCCAAGTCTTTTGCCCAATTCTTTATTTAATTATGTTCTTGGGTTTTTTTCTTACTATTTTTGGGGTTTAAATCTCCATTTATAAATTTAACTATTTTTGAAGTTGAAGGAAGAACACAAATTCATCAGTGGGAGGAGGGAGGAGAAAAATCATATTACTTTTGTTTCTATCCCAGCTTCCAGAAAGAAAAGTATTGGTAGCTGAATACTTTGTAAACCTTCCTAGGGGTCTGTTTCTTTCAACAGAAAAGAAATGAAAGCTTTGGCTTTTTGTATGTCTCTTTGAAATAGTCCTTTTAACTTTATCTTTCTGTAGACAAGAAGAGCAATTGAAAAGAACTGTACAGAGAGCAAGCCATCATTTTTTACCAAAAAAAAGAAAAGAAAGGAAAAACCATTACATCTTAATCATGCTTTTCCCTCTACTCAGTCTAGTTCTCTGAAGTCACACAAGAAGAATAGGTTGGCTGCCATCCCATGCTAAGCAGTCATCAACACACAGGACAAGTTAGGCTGGATGGGACCTTTTGAAGCCAGCTAGCCAACCTCTTGCTTCCTTCAGCAGAGCTGCTCCCCACCTAGTCAGTCCCCAGTTTGCACTGTTGCACTGTTTTGTTTGATCCCAGGTGCAAGATTTTGCACTTGACTTTGTTGAACTTTCTGAAGTACTTTGTAGCCAATTGCTTCAGCTGTATGAAGTCCCTTTAAGATCTTGCAGGGGGGGGTGGGAGCAGACCATCTCACATCCAGGCCATTGATGAAAGTGTTCAATAACATCAGCCTCATTATGACTGCTGAGGAGCACCACTTACAGCTGGTCTCCAGTTAGACATTAGCTAAGTGAATGCTATGGGAGATCATGCCAAAAGCCTTACTAAGGTCAAAATAAACAACATACACTGCTCTTCTTTTGTCCCCAGAGATATTCATTTAATTATAGAAGGCAATGAGAGTGGTTAAGCACTGTTTGCCCTTGGTGAGACCAAGCTGGCAGTTTCCAAACACCTTTCTTTTCTGCATGTGTCCAGAAACGACATTTGGGTGGATCTGCTTCGCAGGTTTCCTGGGTACTGGCATTAGGCTGACTATTCTGTAGTTACCTAGATCCTCTTCCTTTATTTTTTTGAAGCTGTATATAGCTAATATATGCCTTTTTTCCATCCATTTGTTGCGTAACCCTTTAAAGACATCAGTGAGCAGCCTCCAAACATCAGCCAGATGCTTCAGGTCCTTTAGAAGCTTTAGAGCTACTTTCACGGGTTTGTGGCCATTTTACTCAAGTAACCCCTCAAGCAGCTCTCTTCTGTTGTGGTTAGCGCTTCCCCAGAGCCTGCCACTAGATGCAGAGAGCTGGCGTGCCTGAAAGCAGACCTTTCCAAACCAAGGGACAGAATGCGTAAAATTCCTCAGCCTTTGCCTCACTTCTTTGACTTTGCCTACCATTTCCTTGAACAAGCCAAAATGCGTTCTTCTGGAGTGTAGGGACTTGATTGTGCTATGGTTTTTCCTCACCCGTCTCAGTATCTGAAACAGTACTGCTGCTTGGTCAGTCCAGTCAGTGTTGGCAATGACCATCAAACCATTGATCAGATATTCGTTATTCACTTGTACCGCCAAGGTACCTCCCTTAGTCATTCCATCCAGCATCTGTGCCTAAAAGTCATCGCATTCCAGAAATCCGTGGGATTGCTCACACTCCGCTGTGTTGCTCATCCAGCAGCAGCTATTAAAGTTCCTTCTTGAACCTGCTAAAGGAAGAGAAAAAAACCCCATAACTCACCAACATTCCTCTTTGCATTAGCATAACACTGGAAGAAAAAGCCAAAGAAAATTTGATGTGTGTCCAATGCACACCTTTCAACATTCTTATCAGTGAAAAGCCCAGCATATTTAAATTATAACAGCTGAACCTGCCCCTGTGTACCTGCACATTTTCTGCTTCAATGCAACTGTTAACAACAGCCGGCAGGAGAATCTCAGACAGCTGTGTTTAAAGTTGTGTGCGACAGTGCCATGCAGAGTACTCTGAGGTCTCAGTCCTCAAAGGCTGTAACAGGGGACCTTTTGAAGCAGGCAGTTTCTGCTTTCTTCCCTGTGTTCCAGTTTTCTTCAATGGGAATACTGTCTGGAAGGAATACTACCCTGACCTTCCCCGTGTTGTTGCACTTAAGAGGTGGCTGGGGCAGACACCAAGCAAAGGGATCTGGCAGCTTTTTCAGCATAGCTGCAGTGTTCTTGCCAATGCACTGTAAATGTATTGAAGAACTGGCCATCCTTGAAAAGCACCGTGAATTCCAGGGTGAAGCAAACACAGACACAAACATGCACTCCCCTTAAAGAAAAAAAATAGGAGAATAGCTGGATTTCCCACTTTGCAAAGATGAAACTGTGAAAAATCACTCATTCAGTATTGCACTGTCTGTCTCAGGCAAAAGCTAAACACAGGGCTAAATGTCTTCCAGTCTGAGGGTCTTTCTTGCAGAAGGTGTTTAGATATGGCTCCAATAAACAGATATAAGGATTTGCCAATCCTTTTCCATGCAAAATAGTAGATTATATGAATATTAATAAATGGTATTTGTACTTTTCGGTATTGATTAAGATATTTAAAGTAGACTTATGAAAAAAAAAATTATATTTAGCCTTTTGAAAGTATAACTCAAAAAACTTTATCAAGAGTTTTTCTTTTCCCAAAAGACCTTTCAGAGCATCAACACCAACAAAGTTCAGCTGAGAAATATTCTTTCTCTTTGAAATTTGTAATGAAAATAAATTCTTCATTGGTTTTAATGGTGCTATTACAATTGCCTTTTGAGTTTCCTTTTAAATGTTTCTCATTCTCACCATTTGTATATTTTTAACTCTTTCTTTTTTTTTTTCATTGCTTCATTGCTTTCAAATATTTCCTTTTTCAGTAATTTAGTTCTTTCCAAAAGCAGTAAAACAAATTCTAAAAGAAAGTATTTCCAACAGAAGAAAATAATCAGTAGAAATTCCATGTAGGTAGCTGCCAAGTTATGAAGCTCAAACTCCATATGGATGTAAAACTACGATATATTCATATGTCTCCTTTGGAACAGAAGATACATTCTTTTAATGGAAATTCTTCAATCAACAACGTTAATAATTCTTCCTTTCTTTAGAAACAGGGGAAAAAAACAACCCAAAACCACCAAGTTAATTTTCCTTCTCTAAGCCCCAACTGTATCACGTTGCATAAGTGTCAAGAAATTAGTATACATGAAGATGGCTTTGATAAAAGCCATTGTCTATGTTTGACCTTACTTATACACTGAAACTAATAAAAAAGCCCTATTGAGTGGATCATCTACTGTGTCTGGTCTGATATAAAAACTCTGAGTAACAAAATTACTATGACTTACCTCCGAATATCAGAAATTAACAATTCACTATCATGTAAACAATGCAGAAAAGAAATATTCTAGGTTTTAGCACACTTTCCAGACAAAAATCTACCAGAAAAAGAGTGTAATGGCTTCAGGTAGGAATACTGCTCATGGCAGTTACTATTCTCATTTATGTACAATCTCACGACACCAGGAGCTGGTATTACACTTCTAATGATCTCATATATCTTAAATTGTGGAAGTTCAAAATTGGAGCACCCAAACAATTGCTCCATTACACCCCAGTGATATGCAGTAACAATATTCTTTCAATTAGAAGAAAAGCAAGTAAGTGCCTGTGGTCTGGATCATGTTGATTAGATTTTGAAGAAAGATATCTCGCTATCTTTCCTTTCTATACTACAGTTCCAGAAGTGATAGAGTTCAGTTTGGTTCAAAAGGTAAAGTTACCTTGTCCAAAAGGAAAGCTGAGACAGAAGCTACACCATCTTGAGACCATGTTTAAAGACTTGTGATGATCAAATAGCTAACAAATGACTTTTTCTTCTGTTCAGCCTTCCAGCTGTAACATTTTTAAAATAACTTTACTGCAGTTTTTCTATCTTGGAGGCAAAGACTTTTCAGTCACACCTGTGTCTGTTGACAGAGTTGAGCAAAGTAATTTTCCCTAGCTGTGAAGATGAGCATGCTTTAATTTCTTTAATTTTGTAGTAGAAAGCTAGTCAGAAGAGAAAGTTTTGCTAGAAGCTTTAAGTGCACAGTATGAGAGAGAAGGCTTATTTTAGTGTTTAAGGTAACATTTTTACTTGTTTCAGTATTAAATGCAAGCAGTTCCGATTGTAACGTGACAGTCACCACATTAAGTAGAGTAAAATCTGTATTTAGAAACACCAGTTTATAAGTTTCTATCCAAAAATTCATTATTCCAATCTTCTTGATTGAAATTAAGACTGTATTATGTGATCAGCAGTATAACATTTTACTAGTCCATGCATTGATTAAGGTGGGCCTATGCTTTCTGTCATTCCCCCATGAACAGAATAGGTAGATGCTATGACTTGCTTACCTAACAGAAAATTAGCAGTATAGGTATTGGAATACCTTGTCTGTAACAATTGCTTTTTTCAATGACTGGCCTTGTTGCATCTCCTATGCCACCCATATCTAGTGCTTTTGTACTGTCAGGTTAATCCTCTTTGATAAACCTGGAATGCACAGAGGCATTACTGTTGGGCAATAAGGATGCCCATGTGTGCCGTCAACATAAATTCAAAGTGCAAGGATTTCAGGGAGAGGTAATAATTGATCAGAATAAGTGCTACAATTAGAAAACAAAAAACCGACCCAGGAAAAGCAATCTTTGGCCCCCACCACCTCATACAAGTCCCTTTTACAGTATTCTAGAAGCAGTAATTTTTTTAACAAAAGCTGGTCCCATATCAGATACTGCCTTTCTTGGCAATTCCAGCTCGCTTAACTTCCTCAACTATGACAGCATCAAGAATACTGTAGCACTGTTGTGGAAACTAGAACGATTTCTATGTTTAAAATCCCCACCCTAGTTATCCTACAGTAGTTCTTCTTTGACTTCAACATATAGATGTGATCTTACTTCTGGAAGAAATGAAGATGAGCTCTTCAGTCACCACAAACATCAGATACATCAAGGCTCATTCTAAAAACAAATGGAAGAAGTACGGTTTAGCAATAATTTTCGTCCACAAAGATACATGCTCTTTGCTGACACACATGTGTTCTGTGTAGGAAGCAGGAGTGAATTGCCAGACAGTAAATGTACGGTAATACCAGCGTGAAAGGGGCTTTACCTACATTAATTTAGACTCCATTTTTGCCTGGGCTTAGAGCTTATACCTGGGTAGATACATTAGATTATCTAACGAATTACTGTGTATTTGTGCTTCAAAGCCCTGTAACAATTAGAAGTTTTATAAACAGTCTTCAGAATGACTATTCAGTTTCAGCAAGTAAAATTAATGAGTTTTTAAAACACAAAACAACAAAAATGGTTCTATATCATTTCATTGTAATCAGCTTGTTTACTTTATGACATATTTCAGTGTACCAAATAGATCTTATCATAATTTCTTCATTCAGATCACAAAGCTTTTTGAGAAACCACTTTCTTCTTTGCACAGACTATTAATTCTCCTATATTTCACTGTAGTGACCATCTGTCCCTTACTTTATTACTGCCTAGTAGCAAAAGTTAACTTTGCTTACATGGAAAAATAATAACAGAAAAGTATTAGAAGTGTCTAGCTAAAGTTAGCTGCTGGCCACTGTAGTTAAGCAGTTGGAAATAAGCAATAGACTCAGTTATATTCAGTCTGAGCCAAAGTCTTTGAATCAACATACAGATTCTCATTAACTTTAGTTGGCTTTTCAGATCTGTGTTCCATATGTATGCCAGTTCGAAAACTAAAAGTATGCTGTGAACATATATTTGCTTTGTTATTTTACATTAAAATTTTATGCACGATTTCTGATCTTTCATGTATAAATGTGTATGAATTATACGCTTTCATTGTAGGTTGAATTAGGAAATTAGAAGTAAAATAATTCATGGTACTGGTCATGAAGCTTTCAAGTAGGAAGCATATAAAGACTAATAAAAAATCAGAATACAAAAAAATCAGAACACGATAGATGAAAACTGAAAGAGACCAGATATTAATGAAGCAGATACTGCATATGCCAGGTCCAGATGTAGAATGGCTCTGGCATTTATTGCCTCAGTGTTTGCCGCTAAAGTGAAAACGTAGATTTTAACTATTGATTGTAACCTTCACGTGTAAGTAAAATTGTTAATCAAACACATATATATGGACTGTATGTATATACATGTCTATACATATGTGTTTGCGTGTGCGTATGTATGTGTATTTGTATAAGGACTATACACATATATGCACATAAATATATATTGCTTTGTAAATGTAGTTTTGTAAAACTGCATGTTCAGTGTGGGCAACTAGCAATACCAAAAATATATTCAGGGGGAACTTAGATGACAGTATTAAGCTAATTTTCTTTCAAAACCATTTTTCATTTGAAAAAATTCATTCTCCTATCTCCAAAGATATGGTGGAAAGCAAATGAGAAAATGGAAAGTGCTAGTGGTGTATTAACCCAGCAAGCCACCTAGTCCTCTAGATAAGTATGTACAGAATAACAAAGAAAAGATATTTCCTTCCTATTGCTAGTATAAATCAGATTTTTAAAGTTGATTGAACAGAGTTATTTCTATCTGTTCCATCTTTCCATTTCTACATACAGAGTTCTTATCTTGAAAAAGCAAGAGTGAATGGAGCGGTGGGAATAACTCTCCTAAATCAACACTAATTTAAGACAATTTTGGCAAGGATTTTTTTAGTATGTCTGGAGATGAAATAGTTTGGCTGTTAAAGCTAGTGTAGCAACATATAAATTCTGTCATATGACATAGCATTCTGAAATCTCTCGATCACAGCATTAAAATTGAGACTTTAGTACTGAATATCCTGATATCTTTTTGAGTTTCAGTGAGAGCTTTAAAGTTGTGTGTGTGTATATACACTTATTAATTATATCTAAAATATGCTATAGGTAAAATAATATATATTGGTGCATTAGCAACATTAATATTTTAATGTCTATTTTTAGCATTTGAATTCCTTTTAAAATAGTACAATATGCCAAACAGAAGTTTACACTAGCCAGTGATGACAATTAAAAACAACATGTGGGTAAAGGAAAAGGGGAGTATAATGACATCTCTTCAAAAGGTTTCATTTCAGTCGCATGACGAAGATTCAACCTTGTATAGAAATTTTGCTTTTTGGATTTGTGTATTAATTTCTGCAGGATTTTGTGATTTACGTAGTCTGCTTCAATACGGTAGAGCTGTTACTGAGTACGCAGAAACTCATATTCTCAGTTTAATTGAGTTTGCAGATTTATCTGGTACCTTGTTTCACTACCAAACCAGTAGTTTTAGTCAAAGAACTTCATGCTAGTCTTTAGCTATTTTTCATCACCAATTAATTTACTCTGTGCAGCTATGGAGAAAATGTCACAGTGACAAACACTTGCAGCACTTTACAGCTGTGTGGTATCATCAAGACAGTTCTATCATTTTGGTGAATTGCATAACTAGAGTTATACACCCTGAGTACAAGGTACGGAAGTAGAAACAGCAAGAGACTTAAATTCATATAGGTAATGTGAGAAATGGGAATCCCTGAAAAGAAGAGAACGTGAGCAAATTCTTGTACCAGATGATTGGAGGGGACTTTCTTAGTCAGTGATTCAAACCACCTAGTAAGCATGACTTCAGTTTTATAACCTAAGCAACTCCCAGTGTTAAAACCATCCAGTTTCCAGTCTCCAGACTGCAAGTTAAGTAATCTTCTCACTTTATGGCAAAAACACCAAAAAATGGGGTGCCATGGAGTAACTTCCTGCCGAGTAACCTTCCCTGCAGTGTTAATTAAAGTGATTGGCACCTGGATTTGAGCCCCCAGGTTAATCCAGCTCACTAAGCCACTATGTTATCCATCTTTCTCCACATTCCTGTATATTTATTGTATTTTTAATAGAACTGCACCACTTTAAAGGTCTGTTATAACCTCTAGAATGTAAAGGTAAAGAACAGAGTGGTAATTCCTGAATTCATAACGTTAGAGTTCCTCACACATTTGTGTCCAAATAGCAGAGCTGACTTCAGGCATAAGCAAAGTTGTTCCCTAGGGGGTCACATTAACGTGAGTGGTGAGATCATGGCTTAATGTGGGTGGAAAAAAAGAATCCTCCAGGTTTCACGGCCGCAGCCCTTGCTTTGTGCATAGCTTGTGCTGGTTTACGTAAGTGGCAGCACAGCTTTACCAGACACTAGTCTTAGGGCAATGAGGCCAGGCAAACTCCCCTCTGTCAGGAGGAAAACCGTGTCTCTGCTACTGGCATCCACTTGGTATTGACTTCTGCTTTTGGACCCCTTCTGTTAAGAGAGACAGTACAGGCAGTGAACTGCACAAGTATTGAGAAAGGGGTTATAGTGATGGAGAAACTGTTTTGGAGCTGACTAGTCTTCACTGCTTACTCTCAGTAGAAGCATATAGTAGGATGGGATGTGTTTCTTCAATACTTGGAAGGGACATCTGTGCAACAGATTGCAGAGCCCGATGAGGTGTGCAGTCAGGAAGGCTGCATGGCCATGCCATCCCAAGAACACCAGTATCTACTCTCTGTTTTTCCAATTCTGGCATAAAATCTTATTCCCTGGTGAGAAGTCTAGCCATATCTATATATTGTTGACAAAATAACCTGAGATCACTTTTCAAGTATTTTCTTTTGTTGGGGTCGATGTAGCTTGAGAGTTAGCATGACGAGGCTGCTTAAGCAAAACAGTTTGCATAACTGAACAGGCCGCTGGAAAGGGCAGCTAAGAATAACAGTGGAGAAAGTTCTGATAGTGCACATGATGTGGGTTAGCAAAAACAAAATGTGTTCAAGGACGTGGAGGTGGTCTGTTGCTATTAACGCTAGTGCATAGTTACCAATCATAAGGGAATATGGGGTGCGTGAACAGCATGTGATTTATGTCTGTAGTCTATCGTAATAAGTGTGATTGCGTGTACAGATATGAAAAATGCATATAACCATGCAAGCGGAGCAATAAAGTGAATCGACTGTGCATTGCATCAATGTGTGAGAGTCATTCCTGTCCCTGCACGGATGCTGAAACTCGGCATTCTTTGAAGTTTGAAAGGCCTGATTTTTCCATTATTTTTCAAATGGATTGGTGAATCGCCTTATAAATTGTGTCTTTAGGTTTGACATGCCCAAACGTAATGTCTGGCAAGCTCTTTAGGAAAATAAAGTTTAGTCCCTGCAGTGATGTCTTATCTGATACGCAACCTATTTGTAGCAAATAATTTGCCTTGTTAACATGGTATTTTTTATTTTTGGAGGTTAACTTCAAACTGTAAACTTACATAGTTATTTCTAGAGTCATTTCCTCATCAAAACAATTTTCTGTGTTCATTAAATGGTCAATATTACAAAATATTTTAATGATGAGAAAATTTTATATTACATGCAGTAAGTGTTAGGAATACCTTGATTTATTTAGAACTACACTTCCTGAAGTATGGAAAAAAGATCTCTTGACGTGTTTTGAAAAAGACTTTTCACTCCCTTTTTTATGTAAGGAAATCACTTCGTTTCTTTACTTCTTTCTTTCGGGACACAGTCTTAATGAAAAACAGGATGTTGTCCCAAGCCTGCATAACAGCTTTGCATCTTTTCTTTCTATCAATTAAAAAAAAATTAATAATTGATTTAATTGATCTAAGAACAGGTAAAGTTGCCCTTTTACATTACCATTTTTTTTTCAATAGTATCAGGCATAACTCAATGCCATGGAAATAGATGGAAAAGGTCTTTGATGAATTAACTGTCATTTCAACTGCATAAACTAGCAGTTCCAAAATGCCTGTTTTTCTGCAGGAATAGCAAGCATTCTCCTATGTAAATTAATCAAAGAAAGGAAAACCTATAAAAATGCAGTTCAGATACAGAAGACATAAAACTTCGGTGGAGAATGTTGCACTGCTCACAGATAACGTATTAAGACAATTGGTGATTTCACTCAAAGTTACAGGTGACTTAGCTCCTCTGGAATCAGTCATTTACTATAGAACTGAAACTTTACCTCTTTGATTCAACAGTGAAGGTTTCTGGTGTATGATCATTTCAAGAATACTAACTTTTTAAATTTGCTGAAGACATTTGGAGAACACAGTTACCTAGCTCTCATCTCCAAGGTCATCTCATGCTGAATTTCCATAGGTGGATATTTCTTTCATCTACTTGGAATGAAAATAGAAGTATGTAAGGAAAAAGTATTCTCCTTCATACTGCGAAATAAGCTTCATCATAGTTTAATTTTTTGTATTTTTCCAAAATAGCAGTGAAAGCTCTCATGTTGAAGGAGAAAAAAATTCTTGTGCTGCAGTTGTTGAAATGAGTGACCAGCTTTGCAAGACAAATTTTCTATTTCTCCTTTACCCTGAATTAAAGACAGGTTTTGGTATCATTGTGGACTGTGACGAAGTGAATTGAACACTGTTCAACGTGACTTGAAAATGAAAAGCTTACAATCTACAGAAATGTTATCTGTTATCTATTTTACTTATTAAACCTTTCACCTACCCATTTGTCTTCAAAATGTGACCTTCTTTTTACCCCAGCTCTCTGCAACTGTTTGGAAAATCAAAGGCAAGTTTACAATAACCAGCATGAAGCTTCACACGCTGTGGAGAAGAAAACATTTTGATAAGCAAAGGGATTTCAGTGTCAGCCTTCTAAGCAGTTGTTACAGACAAATGATTTAAAATATTATTGAAAATATACTGTCTTTTTAGAAAGGTACTTTGGTCCCCATGCAAGACTCAGGAAATTGAGTGAGCTGCAGTACCAAATTGACTTTGCTTTCATAGCAATGTGTGAATCTGAAGTAAAATAAAATCAGTGTCCAACTGTCCAACGTGTCTAGACCTTGCTGAACTTTTCAACCAAAACAATTATATTTCTCCTTTACTCTTTTATTCTTTAATTTCCAGCATAAAACTTTATGACCTTTCTGTCAGAGCAATCTATTGAAAATGGCAGTATGAAAAGTTCTTGACTGAAACAGGACCTGCAGACCAAAACTCTCATAAATCTTGTGCTTTACTTGTTTCCTAAGTCAAATTTCTTCATTATTTTTAGCCTTGTGAAACAAAAAATTAGTCAATGATCAAGAGCTGGGCTACTAAAAAAATGCCAGCATAGCATAAATATCACATTGTTGCTCTATTAGCTTCATGCTTTCGGATTCTGTGTGAAAGCTATATGGCACTTCAAAAGCTATCATTGTAAGTTCTGACTACACCACTTTGGATTACTTCTACTGGCAGAGGATATATAGTGTGGAAGCAGCTGCAAAGAGTAAAGCCAGTAATTAACCAGGTATATTTTAAAACAGAAGTCTTTCACTGTGTTATTTTCAAACGCTGTAGGGGCTCCTGAGGTTGATTTCATAAGAAACAGCAAATACACAGCTGAAATCGCTTTGATCATGTGCCATAATCTAAACTACCAAAGCGACATAATGTAAACTACCAAACGGACACAAGTCTGGTAAGACTGGATGCAGCAGCGGATGTAGATGCAGTATAGATAAGTTTCTTCTGTGTATTTCCACATTCAGTTTGCTCACTGGAAGTGGTAACAGGACACACGTGAGAAAGAGAGCTGAAGTTCTTGTGAAGTCTGTTTAGCCACTTGGTAAGTTTGTGGAATATTACCTTCACAAGGTAATATTGCAAGGGCCCTTTTCTTCTGAGAGAGCTTTTTCGATGAAGATCAGCTGTTACACTTCTAACACTAAGTTAAATTCCCAGGCTCGTTCTTCTTCTCTCATGTTCTTCCTTGAGGCTTGAGTCTCACCACCAATCTTTTCCAGCTCCTTCAGTTGTTTGAATAATATGAATTCCCCCTCTGTGTTGGCATTGAGGAATTTTTTAGAGTAATATTCTCATTTCAGGAGAATGTGGCTGGAAAGAAAAGAACACTGACTTGGCTAAGAAATACATTACTCACAGAGAAGTCCTTCATGAGAGTGTGCAGTGTTTTGGTAAGTTCTCTGTGAGTCGAAATCTTTTCACCCACAAACCTCGGGAAAGAGCTCTCAAGCATTTCCATCAATTTTTGTTTTACACATGCCTCTTTCCACAGAGAAAATACCCTCAGTTCATATGTGAAGGTAAAAGACTGAAAGAGAGTTTTGTTAGTTCATTGTCTTCTGATTTCTAACACTGAAGAGGACTCCTTTGATTGTTGGCAAAGAGGTTGTCCCATTGTTAATATTTACACTTAGATTATAATTTTGTAATCATCTGATTTGCATGCAGGAAGCCAGGACCAATCAGCAGTCTAAAAAATCATACTGTATGAAAGTTTGGTGGCAGCCTTGCTTTTTTATCCCTTGTTTTCCTTCTGAGTAACAACATGAAAACTGAAAAAAAAACAAATGAAAAGTTAAGTTGAAATTAATATGACTGCAGGGCAAATTTGACAGAAGCTTTTCATATGAGCTGGAAAATCATGAAATTTACATGCGAGAAGGCATTGTCAGGTGTACCAAATAAAATATTATTTAAAACTCAGATGAATTTCTAAATATTTCCTAGTCTTAGTAGAACACATCAAGTGTTCCACAGCAAATTCATTGCTACTGGATGGGAATTCTTGAAGTAATAAAAAAGCTGTTTTCTTTAGCAGAAACTGTTGTTTTGTTGATGAACTGTCACGTGACTTTTAGAACACTGCAAATAATCAAAATTAGTTATCAATCTAAAAATGTATTTTACATGGTCCTGAGTTAGTTTTTACGTGGTCCTTAGTTAGTTTTTCCCTCTGAAGGTGACGGAGCCCTGGAACAGGTTGCCCAGGGAGGTTGTGGAGTCTCCATTTCTGGAGATATTCAAGACCCGCCTGGACAAGGTCCTCTGCAGCCTGCTGTAGGTGACCCTGCTTCGGCTGGAGGGTTGGACTAGATGACCCACAGAGGTCCCTTCCAACC
>Ga0065711_1028656_pt1 | contig 39968 bp, 20 predicted proteins | sample Hoacrofraction12_FD_59098 | JGI IMG/M metagenome (GOLD analysis project Ga0065711, IMG submission 59098) | Hoatzin crop microbial communities from Cojedes, Venezuela - Epithelial fraction 12 v2 (version 2) | ecosystem: Host-associated > Birds > Digestive system > Esophagus > Crop | place... | reverse complement strand
CTTTCTTTCTTTCTTTCTTTCTTTCTTTCTTTCTTTCTTTCTTTCTTTCTTTCTTTCTTTCTTTCTTTCTTTCTTTCTTTCTTTCTTTCTTTCTTTTTCTTTCTCTTTCTTTCCTTCTTTCTTTCCTTCCTTCTTTCTTTCTTTCCTTCTTTCTCTTTCCTTCTTTCTCACTTTCTCACTTTCTCTCTTTCTCTTTCCTTTCTTCTTTTTTCCTTCTTTCTTTTCTTTTTTCCTTCTTTCTTTTCTTTTTTCCTTCTTTCTTTCCTTGTTTCCTTCTTTTTCTTTCTCTTTCTCCTTTTTCTCTCTGTCTCTCTCTTTCTTTTCTTTCTTTCCCCCTCTCTTCATTTGGCTCTCTCTTTCTCCCATCTTCTTTCTCTCTCTGTCTTTCTTCCTCCCTCTCTCTTTCCCTTCCTCCTTCCCTCCTCCTTTCCCTTCTTCCTTTCCTTATTCATTCCTTCCTTCTTTTTCTCCTTCCTTCTACTGTTTCTTTTTTCCTTGGCAGGTCCAGATGCCTAGAAGAAATGAAGAGCACTGTGCTAAACTCTCTCTCCTGCTGGAAAGTGGCAGACGTGTTGTGAGGGCGCCTGGTTATGCACATTGCTTCAGGAAGCGTCAAGGCTGGCTGCTGAAGTTTTGGATTGTTTTGTCTAAAAGGATTTATTAGCTTGAAAATAAGCACAAAAGCAGTGGGATTTGGGGAGTAGGATTAGACGGTTTCATCCATACCTGCCGATCACCAGAATTTTTACAAACAGGTTCTGAGAAATCCAGCATCCCAAGATTATTGGCATCTTGTTTACCAATGCCACAGGTTGCTCACCTCTATAGTTTCTGGTAACTCTGAAAGATGCCTGCTCACCCCCAGCACAATATCCCTGCAGCCTCCAACCACCACCATTGTGGTCCTGGTCACCCTCCTATTGTGCCTGGCATGGGGATGAAAGAAGCCCGCCCACATAATCCCAATCCTTCAAGGGGGTGAGGGCTCTTCCCTGTGTGCTGTAGAGTTGTTAGGTGGAAGCAGCTGGGACCTCCTGCCCTGCCCTGTTCCCCTGGTGCAACCTCCATAGTGCAGCCCACTCTGGCCACCTGAGTTGCCTGGCTCTGCTGAGCCCAAATATCAGGAGGAAACGGAAGCCAGGAGCAGAGGATTTTGTGGGGAGGTGGCATGGAGCTGCACAAAGCAATTACATGTTTTGTTTGCCTGGAGGCCTGAAACAGCTCTCATGGCCTGCACAACCCCTTCTGGTCATTGTACGCTGTACTGGTTCAAAGGAAATTTATTTCCTTGACTTGTGCGTGAACATAGACATAAATAAAAGAGAGAGTAGTGCTGCTGAGTTTGCTAAGGTCTTTGTTTAGCATTTCTTGAGTGGTAAATTGTGTATTGCTGCTGATGTGAAAGCCGCTTCAGAAAAGTCAAAGCTTCCAGAAAAAATGCAAGAAATGTTGTGTAAAATGATGGGAGTTTCAGATGAGTGCAGTAGCTGTCTTGTTCTGAAACACTACTTGCATTTCACCCCATTTCCTTAGCTCTCTACCTTTTCTCTTGTTTGAGGTTCCACCCCCCACCTCTCCCTCCCCCTCACACAGCTTTAAGGACACATTTCGTCCTTTCATGTAAAGTCACTTGCTGCATTAACAAAGATGAGAACAGGGCCAGTACATGTTGCAGTGGACAAGCTGCAATCCAGCTCCTGCAGTGCAGCCATAGGCAGCCCTGGTCCCACCAGCAGAGCCTGGGAAGCTCAGGCAGCAGAGATGCAGTCTGTACCTGCCCCATACAAAATAGCTTTCCCTATGAAGAAATGACTGCAGATTGGCACAGGAGGGGGGAGAGTGAGATGCTGGATTAGGCCAGATTCATTGCTGGTAGAGGCGGTAACGGTCCATTTTTTCTCCTGTATTCAGAAGTGTTATTTGGCCGTGATAACCAGTTCATGTGTGCATTACCTACAGCAAAAATAATGGGAATGGAAGTTTCATTAGCCATTAAATAAGGAAAGGAATTTAAGAGATCATCTAAATAATTCTCCTGTCTGTATCTAGGTCATCACCATGTAAATATTTGCTTAAAAACCCTCTATGTCAGGCCTTCTCTATCCTTACAGGTAGTAAGTTTTTTAAAAATATTTAACCTTGACCTTCCCTGCAAGTGGTTAATCTTTTTATTTTATGTCTTATCTATCACAGACATGAAAATCAGAACCCTTCTTCCTTTTTGCAGCAGTGCTTTACAAATTTGAAAATCATTAGCATGTCCTTTCTTCTCAAGACTAAACAACTACATTCATTCATCTTTCTTCAGAGGTCATGTTTTTTCTAGACCTCTGGTCACTCCCTTTGCTTTCTTCCCAACTCCCATGCCATGCAACTATGATCTTTTAGCCTGTCAGCAGTGTCAAAGACTGGAGATCCCAACACACCCAATGATACTGAGGGTTTGAGCCCACTGATACCCAGCTAGTATGAAACAATGAGGCAAAAAATGTCCTTTTATTAATTCTGACAATGAATCCCAGTCAGGGTGCTTATGGCAGAGCTTTTTTTCTTGTTTTTTTTTTTTTTAATATGAAGCTATTCAGGTCTTGTTGCTCATACTTTCAGATGAAAGCAAAAATTTGTCTCCACATAGTAACATAAATTCATTAGTAAAATCAGACTTTGATAAAATCTGTCAGATAATTAAAAGTGTGATATAAAAGCATACCTATGTATGTGTGCACTTACATATGCTTCCATATGTATAGTACAGTTGCAGTCCTTAAAAACAAACTCTAACTTGCCTGTTTCAGTCATGTGGACCAGTTTTTCTCTTTCTGTTAGCTCTGCTGTGGTAATTTGCTTACCACAAATCCTCCTCAATTTGTGTGGGAAGAAAGTGATGAAATGTTCAAAGCATGCACAGCGGAAAGAATCAGTTGCATCAACTTTCAGTTTCATTCCACATTATAAAAGTAACATAATACCTGCAGGCTGGAGGAAAACAAAAAAGAGAAGCAGTTAATTTCATGTATCTGAATTGTTAGATAATTAAAACAATATTAGAAACTACATGAAAACGTAACTTCTACTTTCTTATTAATTGCTCACAGATACTAACAATATCCCTGACGGTGTTCCCCCTTGGTCTCCACATGAGTGATGTGTACCATAAAGGATGTCTCTAAATGTGCATTACTTGTGTTGTACATCAGTCCCGGGCTCCATTTGTAAGGATCACTTGAACTGAAATCAGCCAGTCACAACAAAACTGCCCAAAGCAGAGCAATTTTTGGAGCATGTTTGCCCTGTCTGTAGTAGCTGGCAAAGGGTAGGCCACTGCTCCAAAATCTGGCCAGATTTCAGTGGTGCCGCAGTGAAAAAAGGGACTGTGCCTGCTTTTATGACTGTGGCCTCTGTCAAACTGATGCCAGCTCTAAATGTCTTTTAATTATAATGACTGACGAGTCCCTTGATGAATCTAGACTCTGGTTTACAGCCCAGTAACTTGTTGCCACTTCATACAGCTTGATCCTGACAATACATGAATAGCCACTTGTTCAGGCATACCCATCCCCTTCCAACCCCCTGCAAGCCTCCAGTCCTGCAAGGCTGCCCAGTGCTTAGGGAACACTCAAAATCAGCTTCCAAAACTAGCAAAGATCCCTGTGGCGTGCATACAAATGCTGCTGCTTCTCTTTCCCTCTAGAATTAGATAAACTGTTCCACCCATTCCTTTCTTGTTTGAAACATTGTATCCAAATGTGCATGTGTTACAGAAATATCATCAATTTATAGCATTTCGCACCTGAAACTAAACCAACTTTTCTTGAACACAGGCTGGAGGGTTTTATTCTTTCTTCTAAGCCAGAAATAACCTTTTCTTTTGTTATGACTTGTAGCTGATACTTCAGTTGCTGCTGCTCTTCATAGATAGAACTGGCTCCAGGGGTGCCCAAACCTCTCCTTTACAAGACCCCATTTTCACTTGCTTATATGCTTCTGAACTTTAACTTTCTGGCTTGAGACTTTCTGTGCTGAATGTTGTTGCCTTGGGCTGATTTTTTTGGGAGAGATTCAGCAAACATAGCTCCATTACATTTATAAACTAGGATAGGAAGAAATGTAGCTCTGTCAAGAAGAAAATTTTATAACCAGTTGGTTTAGAAAACTTAGCTCTGCCACACATCAAGATGGGATGTGGCTTTTGACAGGGAGCTTGCCGTGTTGCTAAAGATGTATCCTGCAACATTCCTATGAAAGTCTATCCACACACCACAGAAGGACAGATTTCTGAAAACACCTATTTTTACATCTGCTGTAGGAACTTACCAAATGTATGGCCTCTACAGGGCGTGCTTCACCTTATGCACACTCAGTCAGCTGTGTAATTAACTTGTTCAGTAGTGAAGAGAATGGATGTTTAAAGCCCACAAAGAACTGCAAAATCAAGACTCAGAAGCTAAGCAATGCCAAAATCAAGGTTGCCCAAGCAACCCCATGATCCCTTCCTTTTGCATGGTACAATGCTTAAACGCATAATGTATTTTCTTTTCTCACAACATTACTTTGTTTGGTACTCAGTAGCAGCACGCACAGGGAGAATCAGGGATTTTCAGGGTCATTGTCTTCATCTGCTGAATAAAATGTGAGCAGGTAAGAAGAGAAAGAGGAGCTTCAGGATAAAAGCGCTTCACTGGACTCCACACCAGTCCTTACTGCAAGGCTCCTATGGAAAGGCTGCGAGGTTCACTTGAGTGGCCCTGCTCATTGATGGAAACCAGCTGTGCACTGCCTTTTATCCTGAATTTGAGACAACTGAAGCCCGGTTTGCAAAAGTGCCAACCGCTTAAGTGTAGATGGAGTCACATTGAGCAGGCACTAAAAAGCCATACTTGGTTAGTGGTCTTGCTTCGCCTTTGATTCTTCTCCCTAAAAGTGAGAGCAAGTCCGTCATGTGTTGGTGTCTAAAACCAGTTGTAATTCATTGGTAGCTGCCAGTCACAGTTGTGCAGTCGTGCTGTAGAGCACTGTTGTTCTTACACACGCATGGTCTTCAGTCAAGCAAATACAGCATTTTGGGGAAACCAGGCAACGCATGACTTCCACTGGCCACCTCAAGCTAGGCATTTTGCAGATGTGAGCACTACACTCTGTGCCTCAGCTTCTCTGTTGTAAAATGCAGCAAATCATAGCTCATGAATGTTCATTTCAGAGACGTGCTGCAAAGACAAGCTATTTTGTGTTAATGAGGATGTGAAGGAAAGCAATGCCACAAAAAAGCCCATGAAGAAATGAATAATGCTGCCAAGCATAGAACATTAACTTTCAGCAAACTGCACATCAAATTGTGTAGCTACATGCATAATACAGACCTAATTAATATAATTATTGTACCTATAAGTGTGGAAAGGGACTATGCAGCACCCACCACAGTGCAGAAGGAAGGAATAAGAGTGAAGCAGAAAGGAGAAGGGACGTGTGACACAGAGGACATGGAAGGACTTCTCTCCTTCCTGAGCTTCCACCACAGAGGAGCTGGAGTTAAATGCCATACACCAATGAGCAGGGATGGCTCTTTATACAGAGTGTCACTACACTATATAACTCACTGTCACAGCACACTGAGGATACCATAATTTTCCTGGATTCCAAAACAGAAATTAGACCTATTAATGGTAAAAGGATCCCCATGAAATGTTAAAGTAACAAAGAGCTGGGAGGGTATACTGGTGAAACATCAGTATACTCTCATACTGTTTGTACCCCCTGCTTTGGGTGTCTACCCATGGCCGCCACCAGTGACAAGAAGCTGAGACAGAGGGAACTGTGTCCGGGTATTGATATGACCATCTTTAGGTATTGTTTATAGCATTACAAGTGCATCTCAGTAGATTATGGATGTTTGGAAAGGAAATAACATTTTTTTGCTGCATTAGTCACAGAAAAGGCATCTTTATGGCCCCTGTGCACAAGTCATCATGTAGTTCTTCAGGGAGATTTTATGAGCAAAGCCCAGTCCCATTTTATAACAAATAGGCCTTTTTTATGTTATGCCTGACTGACATGATGAAGGGGATGTGAATAGCTAGTCCTTTCAGATGGGATGAAAATGGTTTCATTTGAATAGACAGGACCAAACCACTTGCTGTACAGACTGTGCCCTACTCTTGTTCCTGAAGTGAAGACATTGTAGAGCTCCTGCTCCATAATGTATACTGTAACCAATTGGATTTGTCTTCGCTAGCAGGTGTAGATTTCAAAAATATCCTGAAACTTAGAACAGGAAAGCACCGTAAATTTAGCTGTTGTTGCTGGTAATTGTCCAGAATGTATTTTCACTCATTCTAAAAATGGCAGATGTAGAAACATTCCATATTTATTCAGTAAACTGGAAGTGCTTTCAGATATCTACTACCCACTTCGAGCTTTTCTCAGAAGAACTTCCTGTAGTAAAGAGAACAGATGTTACAGGCGCACCTTGCATAATTATGAGTAGTGAACGTATATCTCATGGCCAATATCCACCTACAATAGGCTCAGTAGAAACTCTTTCCTTCATCTTTGTTCTGTAAAGTAACCAAAGTCTTTAGACCCACGGCCTTGGGTGTGCAGGAGCTCATGACATAAAATTCTCCAGACACATGGGCTGTAAGACTGAATGTCAATTTGGTTCTCACCACAAGACAAAACACATGATGATAGGTAAGCTGAGGCCAATGTTTACAGCATTTCAAACAGGACACTTTTATCTGCTGCTGAAATGCCAATACCTTTTCTAATGTTAGGCTGATGTACAGCCTGAGCTATCTGCTGGTTTAACAGACTTCAGCATGCTTTTTTTTTTCTAACAGCAATGTTAGACTAGAGATGATTTATGAAACAAACTTGCCTTTTACTTCTTTTTTTCCCCATTTTTCATATTCATTGTTGCTCACACTTAACCTTTTGACTCTAATTCCTTAATCTGAATGATGCACACACAGGCTTTGTTCTTTCTGACAAGTCTTATCATTTTTTATCTCTGTCATCTATTTTTTCAGCCATTAGCTGATCCCAGGCTCTCTGTATCTATAATCTGTTTACATTCTTCTTCATTATTTAGTATTAGTGTAATTCTTTCAGCAATCTTTCTCTAGAGCTATTTTTTTGTTTCCTGCCCTTTGCTTTTCCTGAGCCAAATCTCTGTGACAACTACTTCAGAGAACAGCAAAAGCTTCAGCCATAGAAACTGCTTTAAAAAAGTTGTTGTGAAAACCTTTAGGCTAAATGTTGCTCTCAAACCTTTGCACATGGAGACAGAGTCTAGTCCAACGCAATTAAGCAAAGGAAAACTATGTCCAGAATATTTGCTGCAGTTATTAGTTGCTCCAGAAGACTGTTGGCAGTTGGATGTCAGGTGATTTCATTAACAGGACCAGTCTGAAGCTTGTGCTGCTGGCAAAAGCACACTATTTATATTGCATGAAGTCTGCAAACAAAGTACACTATAACTCATCTATCCTAGTAAACTAACCAGTGCCAGGGCTGTCCTGAGGCCAACTGGCATAATTTGGTCATGTCCATACTATTAACTTTTCTCCTTCAGAATAGGGCAGCTGTTTTCAAACTGCTTTTTGGGAATAACATCTGGATCACACACTTCTTCCTGAGCAGTGCCCAGAGACTGTTTGGGAGAGCACTGGCTGGTCCAAGTCAAAAACCATCTGAGGAGCAATGCTAGACATGTAATAGTGAGCGTGTGCTAAAGCTTGGGATCATGCCCTGACGCTGTTTAATTTACTAGTGTGGACATTGCCTGCTTGTGAGTTTCTGAGCTTGTGCCTGAATTCTTGTGCAGTTTACTTCAGGAAAAAATAAGTTAAAAATTAATATTACCAACACAATAATCAAGGGTAAGTGTTGGAATGGATGTTGTAATGAATATGTTTAAAGTTGAGTTTGGATTGCTCAGAGATTTTTTAAAATTCTTTATTTCAGACTGAATTTGTTTGGACTTTATTTTTATGTGTAGCATCCCTTGACACAATGCTTGATCAAAAACATAAAGAAGATGTTGGCAAATATTACATCCTTCAATTATTATCACCTGTAACTTTTGAGGCAATAATTAGAATATTAAATGTTTGGCCTAAACTTCTGACTGAAATTCCCTCGGCACTTCAGTGCTAGACTCCTTGAAGAGAATGAGGCAATGTGCATTGAATGACATCCAATAGATGACGTTCAAAAGAGATCACAATCAGGAGACATTTATTCCTTCTAAACGCCCAAATGACTATACACTGCTCACTTCATTAATCAACATTTTGGAGTTTTCAGTCTTTTCCTGTGTGAAGTCTTAGGCCATATTTTCCTCCTCAGTGTTCAAATTCAGGCATTTTTCTAGAAAATTTGAACCTATTAGAAATATAATCTGATTTTCTCCCTGGTCCCAAAGGACAGCAACACACACACACACAAAAAATCCTTTCCACAGATAGGAAATGGAGGCACACAAAGACCGAAAGAAAAAGTATCCACTAATTTGGGCGTCTGTTTTATATTGCTGCAAATCAGGTCCCTGGACATACAGCAAGCCAACTATATCTCATTACAGCTTGTCCACAAAGGCCTTTTTCCTGAGAGAGACAGAAGATAAATTTGTGGCAGTATAACTATTCTGAAACAGTTTTATGAAGAAGCAAGAGTCAGCGTCCACACAGCAGGAGGTGGATTTAAGCAGAGTGCTGAGCATTGGGGTGGAGGTCTGTGTGCCAGAGCCGGGACACAGCTCAGCTGCTGGGGACGGCGGCCGTGCAGAGACAGCCTGGTCCCTTTTTGGGTGTTGGGTCCCCTTGCCTGAACAGCATCCAGCAGTGGGTTCTGGAGGCTCCTACACACTCAGTCACGCACCCTCAAGTCTGCTGGGTGTTACCAGACCAACCCCTGTTTATGATGCCACCAGCCTCCAGGCTCTCACGCCCTCTCTAGTCTAATCCAAATGTTTCCTCAGAGCAATTGGAAACCATGTCCCTGTTATCACTTCAGTACAGAAAAGGTATTTGCTATAAATATCCACTACAGAAAAGAGTGGAAAAGCAATCTATAAGATTCCAGAAAAAAGGCTTTCCTTTATTTCCAAAAAAAATGGTTAACAAAAATGAATGATCATGTTTGTCTCTGTAGAGCAAAGAGGAGCCGTCTATGCTAACCTAAATCTGGAGTAACCTCTCCATAACTACCCAGACTTCATTGCGCATCTGTTTCAGAGCAACACCAAAAATACTCAGGTAACCCTGAAAAGACGAGCTCAGTAAAAACTGTGGGGTGTGTGAGGAGCTTGCAGGGGACAAAGGTGCAAGCTGGAGGAAGTTTCTGGTAAACTTGCATCAGTTTTGGGGCTGTTCTTGCTCCATGTGTTCAACACTGAACTCTGCACAAAAATGCAGTGTGTGCCAATGAGATGAGTAGAGCACACAGGGTCAGGAGGAACCACTAGCACACAGAGGAATCAAAACATCACATAAGGCAAACAGAGTGGCCTTTAGAGAAAGAAGAAATAGTAAAGAAGTCATGTGCAGACTAATAATAATTTCTAATATAAGCAGGGAATTCTTCATCAGCAAACAACTGAGGGGGAGAGACGCCTGGGTATTAGGACAGCAGCTGAGCATGACTCACCAGCATGAGATGGTTGTGCCAAAAATTTGAACTGCATAGACAGTTAAAACAGCTACTAACATATGATGACTGTCAGTTCAGACAGAAACAAGTATACACAGGAATTCAGATCTACCTCTGCATGTTGCATGTGTTGCTGCTCACGGCCCAGGCTGGGTTAAAGATGGCTACACTGCACTGAACATCCCTTGGCAAAAGAGATTGAGCAGAATGTTACACTTTTTTGTTAAATGTTGGCCCTAGGACAAGTAGGGTGTACACTGGTGATGGGCAGCTTCGGGCTGGAAGCAAGAAGGGTTGAGTCTGTCGGAGCAATGAGGTCTGCAGATGAATTCTTGCTGGGAGCAATGGAGCAAAAATTCAGCATCTGAAGTCACCTTCTCAATTCTGTAGCTGATTCTCTCATGGCAGTGATGGCAGCGGGGTGTTTGAGACAGATGTGGTAGCAACAGGTCTCTGGTCTGACTGGCCCAATGCTTCTGTTCTTGAATCAGGAGTGAATGCAAGTTTTTTCCCTGTGAGTAGAGAGAAGTAAACGAAACAAGAAAATAAATCTGAGCACAATGCAGAGTGGCACTTGCACATTAGCAAACTATCAGGAAAGCAATGTCTTGAGTTTCCAAACTGCTGGGACAATTCAGTGAAAAATTTCACATGGTATATTATTCCCCTGAAATAAATACAAAACCATTTTGCATTTATAAAAAAACAAAAACAAAAACAGATCAAAACATTGCAACAAAGGCTGGCTATACCTTCCATCGAAATCCCTGGTGTGTTACCAAATATATACACTTACACAATGATGACAGCTGTAAACATCTTATTCCACCTTTTCATAGATGTTGAAAATGTGTTGTTGATCCTTTCTCTAATAAAAAAATGCTGAGGCGACATCATATGAAAGCCTGTTTTTTTCCTACCAGCAAATGTCTATAAAAATACAGTCCTACAGCTCTGTGATAGATAAGAAATACTAAAGGAGCAATAATAATTAATGGCCATACAAGATGAAACTCCAGTTGCTCAGACGGCTGTCTCCACATAATCTGTATTTTATACAGAAGGAGAAAGAACTCAATGGAATTTCAGCTGTGACCGGATAAAAACTGCCAACAAAAAGTGATAAGGAAAGCCTAATGTGCATATTAATCATGTTTATAGCGCCTCATTTGCTGATATATTAGCCTAAACTCCCTTTTGAAATACATTTTTGATTACTAGTAGAATCATTTAATACAATCAAACTTAAATAGGACGAAAAAATGTTTCCATCTTCTATTAATAAAAAGTAATTGATTATGATGGCCTCTGTAATAAATCACAGAGTGAAAGAGTTTGAAAATATTCTATTGGATGAGTTGGATTTTTAACAATGTGGAAAGATTTTAGCCCCAAACTATATCTTTACATGTTTATTGCCTTAGCTTGCATTCCATGTTTTCATTATCTAAATAGTTTTTCAGATTACAATTTAGACCCACCAATCGTGTATCATGTTAAAAGGCTGCCTGAAGAATTCTGCAGATCTTATGTTAGCCACTTCCTATTTGCTCATAGAAGTAAGCAGTAATAGATAACAAAGTAAAGTCTAGAAAAGTATGTAGAAATTGCATCCTGTTTTAACTTCTATTTCTTTAATTTAGAATTTCATCATTTGTCTTTACCTTCATTTCTCTACTGCTCCCAGCAAATATCTGCTTCACTATGGCACAGCTTAAAGATGGCCCGGCCATTTGTCATGCACAATTTATTAGAGGAATCCCGGCTGTCCCGTATCCTGTCTCATTAGTCTCCGTGCTTTGCACAAACTTATTTGCAATTCATCATCGTATGAGGCAGCCACCTTTGATTGCATCAGACATCTTCCTCTAACTTCAGTAGCCTTAGAGGCAGGCAGCAGGTAAGGGTATTTTTGCCTGTTAGCTTGAAAACTGCACCTCTTGTTCGTGTTTTCTGTGATTTGATGTAGTATCTGCTTCACAACTCTCTGTGGATGCAACGTAGCATTTTTCTGCCTGGAGACTTGAAACTGTAAAAAGCAAGAAAGGGAATGATCTCCACACTGGACAAGTAACCTAGGGAAAGCCTCCACACTTGAATAGAAAGCTGTCCTAAAGAATATATGTCCATACGCACGGAGGGTAAAGGAAATACTTCGGGCTGAGGGAAGCTTGTTTGGAGTTTCTCAGCCATATTTGAAAAATACATCTTTCATCACAGCAGTAGGAATCGCTTGAGTGTATCATATGCTTCCTGTGTGATTTTCAAATCTCTCCCATAAGCTCATATGACCCGCTGCATCTTTCCATGTCTTCCTTCGCATCTCCCTTCCAACCATTATTAGATTTCTCCAATGGCACCAAGACTGGCCCATTAATGGCCACATTATTCACTGCAAAAATTGCTAAATTAGTACTCCCTAACTAAGTGCATGCTAGAGAATTGGTCCTTTAATAGTTTCTTTAGAAGTAAATGCTTCTTATCACGCTAGATAAGACTCCAGCCATTCATTTTCTCTTTGCTTGGAGTCATTTTTCTGCATCCCTTGACCCAGAGTGTCGGTATGTCCCTGTAAGTTGTCCTGTTTACGTCAACGGGCTGTAGTGATTATTCTATCACCATGTTCACGTTACATTTTTGGACAGTTCAAGGTTTTGTGATTTATTGGGTAATCCTACGTTTTTTGAGAAATTAAGTGTCACTGCTCTCCTAGCCTTTCACAGAGAGCTGCCAGATTCCGCTGCAGTGGGCCTGCCTCCCATGCATAGCCAGTATGACTTCAGATGAGCTTGCCTTCCTCTGTATGGGGCTTTTCAGTTGGGGATCTACATTTTTCAGTTGCATCAAGTTGACTCAAACGGACTCACTGCACTGAAAAATAAATCTTTTGCCCACCAAGCTCACCTGCATATCTTGCGAGCTGCCAGATTAAGGCCCGGCCTGGGATGGGGTAAAATGTGACCTAACTTTGAATGGAAATTCTGTGTCAAACTTTAAATCCATCTTTTGTTTCCTTCTAGAGAAGAAGTGATAATTTCACTAAATAAATTTCTTAGAAAAACTTCAGATAATTATTGGGTGAATAGTGTGCCAGGATGACTTAATATTCCCAAATGATAAGCTCCATCTACTGGAATTTTAGCTTTGATTTCCTGCTGATAGCATGACAATGTGCATGTGACCAGTTAATAAGGTTATGCACATTTATGCATGCCCTAAATTCAGGAGCTAAACTAAACCTCTGCTTGTCCCAATTCTGCTACATTGCATTCCTGAGAATGTCACTGTTGTATGGTTCATGTACACTGCAAAATAATTTAGCAAATGACAAGCTTTTTCCCTAGATGCCATGACTTCATTCATTCAGTTATGTTACTTTTCAAGTGATAACACTCTAATTAGCTGCTGAACTTTGGTATCCTTTGCATACCCTTCCCAGTCCAAACGTTCACTTATCTCTCCAAAAGTGCTACATGACATCCTTGTTGTTTCAGGAGAACACAGTTACCATTCACTGACTGCCCCCACACTATCTAAGATAAGTGTTACATGACACATCTTCTAATTCAGACCAGTGCACGGACAACAAAAACTGTCCCTCTGCGCAAACTTCTTGGCAGAAAACTCAACACTACCATCTTGTATTCAATATTGAGTTACCTTGCTATAACATTGCTGAATATTTAAATCTGGCCTGGGCAAGGCAGGGGTTCTCTTTCTCTCACTTACGCAGCGTCTGTACACATTACGCCGCTGTTTCTCAGCGGCAGTAACCTTGCAGTCATATTGAGTTATATGCTATAATTTAACCTTTGCAGTTCTAAGCCAGAATCCCCACTGAATTTAGACTGATTCACAGCAGGAATTCACTCTTTCACAGAACCACAGTTTAGACACCAAAACATCAATTTCACGTAAACAATTTGGGTTTCATATTAATTGTATGTATACAAAGACAAATTTTGCTCAATTATTTGTTCAAAGAAAAGCCCTGGCTCCATTTTGGTTGCTCCTTTCTTTGTCCTGTGTCTTTCCTTGTGACGAAAAGAATTACAGGAATAAATCTGTACTGCACAGAGTAACACAGAGCAGACACAGTCTTAGACCAGAGCCTCTCAAGCCTTTTCATGCTATTCTCCACATCCTGTTTGACTACTCTTAATTAGTCCCCTACCAGACAACTTCGGATTTTCCACAGTACTTGAAGAAGCCTGACACTTGGAAAGAAGCACTTCCAAAAACTGCTGCAAGAATCTTGTTCTCTCTCTGGGACTCCCTCCGTCCATCACAGCAGAATACTTTCAAGTGAGGAAGCAAAACACTGTGTTGGAGGTTTCGGCGCAAGGAATGGGAAACACATTAGTGACATTTCCCTGGTAAGAAAACTGCTGGAGACCTCTTTGCAGTATGCCATCCATAGATTGAGGGCTTCTTGCCAGTGACATAGCCCACGAGAAGGACCTCAAAAGTAAGCTTCACAACACACTTAAGAGCAGAACTAACAAAATGTTGAATGAATTCCAGCTGGTGAAAACATATGGTAGAATCTCAGTTTTATCGTCACTATCTTTGTTTGCAGACAAATGTGCATTTGTTCTCCGTTTGTTTTTTACCCAGTGACTTCAAATAAGTATCATTTTAACTATAAGTCACTGTTGAACATACAGTCATATAAAATCACACCAAATTATGTGTCAAGTATAGGAAGGGCTGTTACAAAGAGGAAGGGAACAATCTGTTCCCTATGTCCATGCTTTACAGAGCAAGAAGCAATGGGCTTGCATTGCAGGAAGAAAGAATCAGATTAGACATTAAAAAAAACCTTTCCATGAGTAATGCCAATAAGCACTGAAATAGATTGCCTGAGGAGGCTGTATTCTCCATGCCTGGTAGCCTTTAAGAACCTATTAGACCAAGATCTGTCAGAAGTGGTATCAGTACCATTGAGCATGCCTTTCTATAATTTTATGATTCGCCTTTGAACTTACTTAATCTTTCAAGTTTTAGAAAGCTTACATCCAGCTGGAAAATAAATTACTGCTCAATACTATGGTATTTAAGAAGAATTGCACTTCATGAGTAATTAACAAGTGGGAGAAAAAGTTTTGCTTTAAATGTTATAGGTGATCATTGAACTGAATGTGTAGATAGCTATTCTATATCCAGCTGCTGGGAAACGGGAAATATGCTGGAAGACATCATCCTTTTGTTCATGGTAAGCCCTGGATTATTACTGTTTCTCCCGAAGACCAGAATCTCAATAAATACTGACATTTTAGACATTTCCAGAGGATAGGGGTTTGAAGCAGCTTGCATGCTGGCTGAAGAAAATGAATTATCATAAGACACTTGCATAAAGAGCTCTGAGCTTTCAGGTTTTTAGAGTTACCGCTGGTGTATCCACCAGCAGAAGTGATCCCACGTTAGCACCTGCCAGACAGGCAATCCTAGCCATGTTTCTATTCTAATTATTGTGTATTTTGATAGTGCTCACTCCTGCTTGATTATTTTTTCCACTTTTGGAAAGAGAGAAGTCGGCAGGCTTCCCTAATGTGTCCTACCATCTCTACCAGATGATGAACATCATAATTTTCTGTGTGGCCACTGGCATATAGCATGGATTCTGCATTTGGGTACAGAGCTACAGTGCACATACGGGGCGAGCATACAGCTGTGACTTCCCCCATATGTTCAGAGCTATGAAGTGAGGACCCACAGTAGAAGTTGCCCGTGTGCTTGATCCTGCAAGGTAGGAGTGCAGGGAATGGCCAGCACAGGCCTGGCATCGTTACGAACCGCCAGTTGATGCCTTTTCTTCACCTACGCTGATCATTTGTTGCAATGCTCTTTGGTATCCTAACAGTCTTGTACTGCCTGGTATTCAGTGTGATAAAGTGTAACTTGGAAAGAGTCCTGAAACAATAAGAAACTGCAATAATCCACAACTAGAGTTTTTAATAGCGTAAGAACAGGACGTGTATTCTCACCAGTTTTATTTGTGGGATTCAGAATGCCATGAAAGCAGCAGAAAGGGGGGCAGGGGGAGAGTTGTTTGGCTTTGCTTTGCTGTTAAGGGTGGATTGGTTTATTACTGCATTCGTTTTAATTAGAATTCCATAATATACCCACATAAAGGTACATGCCACAGTTAAGTTGATATTTTTCTTGCTTTATTTATGACCACATAAAATATGGTTTCCTGAGCATAATCTCCAAAAAGCTCAGGGATTTAAGCTCCACCCCATTTATATATCTTAAGCACTACATGCGAAAATAATTCCTTTGGCTCCTCTACTCACCCTCCACACTCCTTAAAAATGGTTCAGGCCAAAGGTAACATGTTGTTTCCTATATGCCAAGTACAATTCAGACAGCATTAAGCAGTTGGTTCTATAGTAATTATTAAGATAAAAGGTAAACATAGATTTGATTTGAGTCTCCTAAAGCTCAAAAGCAGACCAAAACCTGTATTTGAGGGTATTTTGGATTTATGAAGCTAGGAACCGAAACGTCTATGCTTAGGTATATGAGATCGCAATTACAAAGACTGTACATAGATAATGGCACATGCAGCTAGCTAGCTTCATTTTCCAAGTCACAGGATCAAGAGATGTTAATCAGATGTCGGCTTGACTTAAATGCTTCTTGAAATCTGACTAAACGGTTAACTGCAGCACCAAGTACTCATACACGGTTACAATTTTCACCCCCAGCCAAGTGGAGGACTTCTGTAGAGTTGAGGAGCATTTCACCCCGCGAGAGAGGAACCTGTGATTGCAGGAATGCTGTGGAAATGGGATTTCAGGGATCTACAATATTCACATAAAATTTGGAGTTCATGTCTGTCACTCTTAAAGCTTTTAATCTTTATTATTTCCTAAAATTTTCTTGACAGTGAGAGCAAAATTCTGCTCAGCCATGAGTCAGTCCAGCGATCCAAAGTAGAACCATGCTCTCCCTGTAAGCTTTGGGTATCCATGGCTTTGCTCAGTGTGGGTGAGCAGAAAACACCTGGAACAGAAGGGAACTCCCTTTCAGGCACTCGTGCTGGGTAGACCATTTGAGAAACAACTAGAGGGACCAGCGTAAACTTCTCAGAAGTGCCAGTGACTTGTTCCTCCTTGCTCTCACTGTAGGGTGGGTCACTGACACCACAGAGCATGGTTTTGGATGGTGGCTTACTGTGAGAGGCTGGAGCTCTTGAGCAGTCCCACAGACAGGCTGCAAGATCTCTGTAAGATGCCTTTGTGAGACAACACAGGGAGCCTGTGCCTCTGAGATCGTGTTTTAACACCCAATACATTTTCCTTCAGATTGCAGAAGACCTATGGAGTTGGAGGGCTGAAGCCTTGCAGCACAGAGGCAGAAAAGGAGGGAAGAGGAGGGGTATGGGAGGAGGAAAAATCCTTATGGCCACATGATAGCTTGGAAATGCTGCCAGAGGAAATAAATGTTTTACATTCATTGACCGTAACACCTGGTTGTACTGCAAGGCTGCATTTCACGTCTCCCATGTTTGTATGTGAGATAGGCACTGTTGTGCTCCACTGCATTCAGGTTCTCGAAGTGACACCTGGACTGTTAGTAAACCTGCGTATGTGACCTCAGATCAAAATTTCTGGTTTTATAAGAGGATTTTGACAAATTCAAAGAAGAGGAAGGAGAGAGTCTGGAAAACTAGACTTCCCGAGAGAGTGCAGATAAGTTCACGGTCCTTATTTTAACAAAGAGAAACCTACAAAGAGGCTTAACTCTTCTTCCTCTGCTTGGGAAATTTATGATGGCAGAGAATGATTTTCAGCTGGGTAAAGGCTCACCAGGTTCTAGTAGCTGGCAGCCCTGAGAAGACAGGTTTTGTTCTATGGTAACACATCATGGTGTTTCACAGTGAAGTTCATTAGCCACTGGGACTATTAATTTGGGGGTCTGCTGTATCTCTGATGTAAACATCGGATGGCTGTCTGAAGATTCTTGTCTCTTGGCCAGCCAGAAGTTAAGGACTTGCCGAAGGAAGCCTTACTGAAGGAACTGCCAAATTCATTTCCGTGCTCTATGATGTGCAAGATGGATAACTGTAATACTGTAGGTAAGAGATTATTACATACCAGAAGATGCAGATTGTCTGGTACTGAAGTTAAGGATCTGTTGCACCAGAGATAGAAACTAGTAACCTTTCCAAGAATATTTCCAGCAATATTTTATTTATTTTTTATATCTGTCCCTTAAGCTGAGGACAATGAAGTCTTTCACAGATGCTGATACCTGGCAGTAAATTTGTCAGAGAATCTCCCACTGATGAAAATAAGAAAAATGCTTAGAAAGAACAAGCGAGATTACAGCTCAGAGGAAAAGAGAGACTTGCTGCATTCACCTGGGCTGCACATGAGCCTTCACTTCACTGGCAAGGTGGTGTAAAGAACACGTGGCCAATGGTAAACTGAACACTGTGGATGCATTGGTTTCTTTTCACCTGTTTCTGATTATAAGACAGTCTATCTTGAGGGCTAATTTTTGTCCATGTGACATAGAGTTGATGTTATCTCAGTAGCCATGGCTGGGAACTTTCATCAAGCGAGCTGCACGACGAAGTAAGTCAGAGATAAATGTACCCCCTTGAAAGAACTGTGCTCCCAGGCTCAGCTTTCTCGTCCTTATTATTGTTTTATTTGAGGTCTTTTGCTAGACATCTGGTCCCTGAAAGTTGAATGCTAAGGTGGGGAAACCCACCAGCCTTGCCCCATCGTGTCTGAGGTCTGGGGCTGGTGTTATTAATCATTTCCTTAGCACTGACGAAATACTAAAACTCTGTTCCCCTATTACTTTATCTTAATAATTGCTGAAGAAATGCTTGCAGACATGTAAAATCTTGAAACAGTGGTTTGAAAAACCAGTCAGTAAACCATCAGATTTGATGTTAACAGATTATACTTTGCAGCTAAAGGTGTATTTTGCTGTTATTATTCTAAAAAAAGCAGCAAAGATGGATTTTTAGTTTTTAGGGGCAAAACAGCTGAGATTAACTGCATGCATTTCATTTATCAAGAGCATTAAGTGTTTTGCAGTGGCTGATGAGAGCATTTTAGATATACTGAAAACAGATAGATATCTAGTTTGTTTCTTTTATGTTAGAAGTTGTCTGAAGGAGAGCCATTATTTACATCCTTTATATCTAATCAAGATAAACTCTCAGTCTCATAAATAAGAACAGCCTTATTTGCTTTAGTGACTTATTTGAGTCTGGAAAGATTTGCTGAGCAGGGGCTGGGCCCGATAATATTTCACAAAGCTAAAAATTTGGTCTTGATACATTCTTGACATGAGACACATCATTTTTCACATTTAAGAACAATTACCTCATGTTTACACAGTATTTAAAGCATGGAAAGTGATTAGATTTTACCATTTCTGGCATGCCCGGGACATACAAATTGCTACTGGCTCTTTAAATAAGGAAAGACATTCATTTAATGCTCTTTAATTTGGTGCCACTTATCTGTCTGTGGAAAGGTTCACTCCTGGTGCTAGTGATGAATATGAAACACAGGCCTAGAAATAACTGTCAGAGAGGGAGGAGGCGTTAACCAGGAGATAAGTGTTAAGATAGATCTGCCTCCTTGAGTCAGTGGGATGAGCCCCATATCCCCGCAAGTCCCCTCCTCGTGGGTTGATAGCCCCTTCCCGTGGTGGGAGAGGTCAGCCTGCTGCTGCAGGGAGGGGAGGAGGGTCAAAACTGGGGAGAGGAAATGACAGGATGATGAATTTGATCTTGCCAGCCACAGCGGGTGCTCCAGGGAGGTGAGAGGCATCCTCTTGGCACAGCATGGAGCTTCACCACAGGCAGACTGTGAGTATCCTTTAGATGGGAACGAGAAACATCAGCATCAGATGCTAATGCCTGTGTCCCGGTTCCTTTCCAGAGAGGAGCTCTGCTCAGAAGCAGAACAAAACCAGACCACAAAATCTCACTTTTCTAGCTGTCAGCTGTGCTGGTCCTGCATTGGTCTGAAAATCAAGTGCATTCTCTTTTCTCCAAGTTTCCTTGCCACCGCTCACGCAGCACCTGCGCTGGCATCTCCCGTCAAGTAGAGTTCAGCTCACCAGCCTTGTTCACTTGCACTGCCATAAGTGCCGGGATGCTAATTTGCAGCTTCTGGGTATTTCTGCACTTCAGTAGCGGTGAACATGCCAGCCTCACTCTGCACGAGATTTGCTTAAGAAAGAACTTAGATATGGTACTTTCCTTACAACATGTTGCACGCACTATCTAATGCTAAGATGAACGTGCCCAGTGACAGACATCTTGGCTCAGGGTCTGGGATAAAAAGTAGACTGGTCTGATCTCCTGACTCTCCTCCTCAAGTGTGGGCTACACTACTGGCTCTCCCAGAATAATAGACTTGTCCTCTCTCTGATACACGAATATCCGTGGCATAAAGAGCAGGCCACGTATGGTGTTTTGCCCCGGGCTTATGGAAATAACGTGCAGCCCTATGGTTTTGCCAAAGTTGCCAACTTTCTGGCTGCAGTTTTTGCTTGCTGTCATTTTAATGACATTTTAATGTCATTTTAATTTTGATTGCTGTATTTAAATATTCTGGGAACACTTCTGTGAACCATCCTTACTTTGCTTTTGCAGTTTCAAGCATGTTGGTAAATAAATACAAATCCTATGTCTGGTACAGTCGGTTTCATAGGCCAATGCGTCAAATGTCATTTGTAAGGAAATGGTTTCATGTGGGGAGTTGGGTACCTAGCTTATAGACCTCAGTGGTCTACAAGTTAGCTACAAGCTTTGCAGACCCTTGGTGCTTTGGTCAGACTTGGAGATACAGATCCCTTCACAACCTTTCAGATACACAATGCTGCACTGTGGTATTGTTATTGAGGGCATCAGGGGATGGAGCAGGAAGGAAGGAATGAGGTGGGTTTTTTTCAATGGAAACTGTGAAAAAAACAGTTTCAGGAACTTTATTTTTCTTGTGGGCTATCTGTGGCTAATCAAGGGAAATCTGCACTCCCACACCCTGTCCAAGCTTTAAAAATATGGCTTTAATGAAAACAAATGCTAGCATTTTAAAGTCCAGGCTGGCTGGAGGCCCTCAAGGTTTTCAAACAGAGTAAATCAGAGGGCAACATCCTCATAATTTATATCAAGTTTACATAGCTTTCCAAGGTACTAATTAAACCATTTGGTCTCAAACAAAATTTATTCTTCAGTAAATCAGAAATAATATTCATTCTACAGACTTTGTGCCTCCTCTTCAGAGCAATTGTATACATTGTCTTTTAAAGCCAAAGATGTCTGGGGCACAAAGCCCAGATTGGTCCTTCCCAATCATGTGTTTAGGAAGGGTATAACATAACTGGTATAACTTCGAGTGGTATAGTGGTATTGATGTTTAACTCTCCCGAGCTGTGGTCTCAAAGGGGAGGGAGGCGTAGCATCACATCCAGCTTGCATGCAAGCTAAGTTACTCTCAAAACAACTCTGACTCCATGGAGATGCACATGCTTGGCTGAAATGGACCTCTCCAAACCCAAGCTCTGTGACAGATCAACAGTGCCTCTAAGGTGAGTCTCACGGTGGAGCGAGACTCTTGAAAACTGATTCTTACCCAGGTTATTTATTCTTCCCTCTGTTTACAGCACGGTCCCAGCTACGATTAGCCATCGCAGAGGATTCTCCCTCTGACCCGCTGCCGCGGTGGGGGAAGCACTGTGTCAACAAACAGCACAACATTGGCAATGCTTCAGAGCCTGCCTGAACCTCCACACCGCCGCCACCGCCGCCATGAGCGAAAGTAATTAGAGACCGTTTGCATAGGTTGTTAAGAAATGTGTAAACAGCAGTATAAGCAACAGCAGGTCAGGTCAGAGAAGGAGGCTGGCACTCAGTGAGGCCGCGGCTGGAGCCTGCCCAAGTGTGAAATTCCCAACTGGGAGAGAACATTTGGAAAAACAACGTGATCAAGATTTATCAACACAAATCATCTCCTAAGTGGCACATTTTATTTAGAGTATGTGTGGCCTCCATCTAGAAGAAGGGAAGTTTTTATCAATCCAAGCTTTATCACTTCCAGATATCTCTTTCTTTGTTTACTGGTGGCGCGCACAATGCCTTCATTTTGACCGGTCCAGTTTAAACACAAGCAGGGCTGGGTTTTTTTGTGGGGCCCGCAGTGAACTGCCTGTGCTCCCTGCTCAGAACCGTGCTCGTAAATCTTCCCTTCAAGCCCTGAAATGCCTCTTTGTGACCGTCACCCTTGAGAAATGCAGCATCCTGGCCCCGATTCATGAATCTGCTTCAGCTTGTGCTGGAAGATCATCCCTGCTCAGGAAAGTGCTTCAAACCCTGCTCAGCTGTGAGGAAGGGCTTAAATGTCTTTCTGAGGAGGAGGAGGAGGGGTTTTCTGGCATGGGTCAGAAAATCAGAGACACAGGGCACTCTCCGCGAAGAGAGGAGTGTATATATTAACCTCCTATAAACCTAAAGTAAGCAGGATGGGAATTGCCTCTTAACACTCAATCAGGAAAGCTTCCTGGGTGTCCTGAGCTCCTAGGTGGCCGCTGCACCCTGTTTGATGCTGTGCTCCTCCTCCTCAGTGCTGGCTCTGGCCCTGCGATGAGCAGGCAGCTGCCACCTGCCTTTCAGGTCCCCAACACACACAAATGAGGGGACATCCACAGGTCTTGAACCACAGTCTGCTGTTATTCCTGACTTGTCTCTCCACAGCACTTGTTACAAAGGGGTTTCCAGAGATTCACAGGTACTAGATTTTTTTGTTCCCTGTGAGGCAGCCTGGCATCATTAGTCTTAATTTGCAAAGGGAGAAAAGATGCGCAGAGAAATGAAGGAGCTTGCCTAAACATGACTGAAAAACACAGTGGAAGAAGAGAGAAAAACAGCATTATCTCTGTGTCTGTTCTTCACTAGGAAGAGCTCATCCATCTCCCATGTGCAATTCCGTGTGCACTAAGGCAGGTGTTACCAGATAGATGGTCTCACCAACACCACAAAGCCACTTTTGCCAGAGTTTGCAGAGCAACCTGAGAGAAATGCAGCATATTGCCTCAGTTTTCCCATCCCTGGGCTAGTCACAGCCATGATGCAAGATAAGACTGTGTCACCCGTTAGATAGGTCAATGTCTTTTGTGAGATGTGCTTCCCACTCTGCTCCCTGCACCCCAGGCAGAAGGCAGTGGTGTCTTTGCTCCTGGCCAGCACTGGCTGCTTCTGGGCAAGAGGAGGCATTCAGATCCCACTGCCCAAACAGTTGTTCGTTGCTTTAGGTCATCGACCATAATTCAGACCTTGCTGAGTTAAGCCAACAAAAGTTATTTTCTGCCCATTCCAGAGGACTTTTCCAGCATCACAGTGTCAGATGGGGGACATGAATATTTCACTGCTAATCCGGTACAGCAATGTAAATGTACCAGCATCAATCAGATCATGCCTTTAAAAGCCTTTTCTAGTAGCGCACAGGTGATGTGTGGAAGCTATTCATAAACCTCTGTCCTCACCTTCTCAGTAAGCCCTAAGCTTAGTGTCTTCGCTCTTCTAAGCTCTTCCTGTGGCAAAAATTTGGCTCACACTGTGACACTGGTTATTGTATGATGTTTATTAACTTAAAATATCTGAACTAATGGAGTACCATGGCACAGTAAGGCCCTGTAAGTTCCTTCACATGTGGGCAGCATTGTTTCCTGGTCAATATACATCATATAGAGTGCAATAGGCTTTCAGTAGATCTTTCAGGTACAAATGAGTCTGGATGTTTTGCTAGACATTGTCTCTTAGAAAGGCAACATACAAACAAGTTATGGCTACAGGAGATTGTGCTTCACAGTGTGGGTTGAAGAACAGGATGGAAGAAGGGAAAGGCAAACTTCATGGAGATCTAGGCAAAGGTTGGCGAGGATGACCACCGGCCAGTGCATGGTGAAAAGACAGTTGCTGGTCTCTAATTACTTTGTTTGCTCTATAGCTAACAGTTTTCCTATCAGCCAGCAAGACCATTCAGGAGGTGATACCCTTGCTCGCCCTCTGCAGAGTTGATGGGAATCCAGGAGGTCAAAGCAAGGGTTAGTCTGCTGCTTTTTTGACCTGGATCCTGTTTATTTCCTGTGTCTTACATGACTTTTGTAAGTGGAACACGAACAAAATAACTGAACGATGAGTGTGGAAAACTCAACCGGACTCATGGCTAGCACCACCACCCACAGTCCAAGTCATTCACTGACCCATAAGAACTGAGGCATTGTATGGGGGAGCGGTTTTATGGACGGGCCATAATCACTGCTTATCATGCTGTAGTACGAGGTATTTGTTGCTCTTAGAAAAATGTGAAGCGGATAAGAAGATGAGAAACAAAACAATAAAACTCATATACAGAGCAAGTGCGTAGGACAAGTGTGTAGGATCCTTGCTACAAAGAATAACTTACCAACTTCTGCCCGTGTTGTCATTTGCCACCTTGTTTCCAGGTTGCTTATGAACATGATTTACAGCACACCTCTTAGCACAGACCCTGGGAATAAACCTTGATAGTCTGTCTCCCTCTGTTGCAGGACTTGAACATTTGGTCTTACCTTTGTCATCTTACCCTGTAACCAATTATTCAGCCTTTAAACAGCCTTCCTTTTATGCCACAGCACTGCGTTGCCTTTAAAGTCTCCAGTGAGGGATTTTGCCAAGAACCTTTTGGAAATCCAAACACATTTGTCAGGCATATCATCATATGCTTGTTGACATCTTCAGAAGACTCTAACTGGCTTTTCAGGTGGGACTTCCCTGTGTAAAATTGTCATTAAATCTTCCCCAGAAAATCGTATGTTACAAGGTGTCCTCTAACTCTGCTCTTTGTTATAGCTTGTCTCAGTTTTCCTGGCATGGGCATGATGCCTGCAGGTGTATTTCTTCAGTATTTCACAAAGCCTCTTTAGAAATCAGCATCACATATGCCTCATTCCAATCTTGAAATACCAGTGCGGTTTTAGGCAAGAGGTTACACAGCACCCTTAGTGATTCAGCTATTTTATCTTTGACTTCACTTGAATACTGCCTGGCCTCAATAATTTCTGATGGAGCATTTTGTCAGTTTATTTCATAATATCTTCTACAGCTTGATTCTTTACTAAGCCCCCACAAATAAGGGTTCAGACTTGGCAATGTGACCAGAAAAAAGAAGCAAACAAATAAAATCATAAAACACAAAGCAGCAAGAAGACTACCCAGAAAAGAGCTTTCCTTGGGTTACTGGCACTGGGTCTATTTCTGGATCCTGAATTTCTTCTCAGAGTACCTGAAATTCAAAGGGCTCTCATTCCCCATGTTTTTGTCTCTCTCCATGAATAGCTGAGTCATCTTCTTCACATTTCTTCTCTCCCTTGGAAAAGATCTTTGAGGAATGAGGAGGATCACAGGCTCCCCTAGAGAATACCCACTGCTCTCAGAAATTATGTCCATCTCCTGATTTAGGACACAATCCAGTCTGTCACTACTTCTGTAGCAAAAACGGCCCGAAACTTCTCTCACAGGGTAGCCAGAAGTGAACTATTTCAGCAAACACAAGGCTGGGCCTGAGTCGGGGCCTGTGTGTCCATAACTGTGAACTTCAGGTGCTAAAACAGGGAGCAAACAGGGACAAAGACCTGTGGGTCCACTGAGGGAGGTCCAGACGCAAAGCTGCATGGATGCAGGATACCTAGATGAGCCAAAGGTCTTGGCCCATCAGCTACCAAGCCCCCCCACCGGCTACCATGTGACTGCTGTATTTTGACCAGGTATTAGGCACCCTAAAACCGTCTTTACCTTCTCATGGAGTTTCAGCCTTGGTTTCACCACTCAGGGACAGTTGGAGCCTTATGGCCTCTTTTGAACCCATTAATACCTGCAGAAACATGCAGCTTTCAGTACCCAACTCCAGTTTATTTAAGGCTTGTTTTAAAAAAACATTACGCCCTGAATTTTATTAAATCAACTTAATAGGAGCTGTGAAGTAAAATAAATAAATATGGAACTCATTTCTGCAGTTAGTGGGAATTATTCTGTTTGTTTACAAAGGCCATTAAAAGCTTACTGGAGGTGTTCATTTCAGCAAGGAGGCCTCATTGATGGATCAGCACAGCCTTGCCAAAACTGTATCCAAAATTTCACAGCAGTGCTCTCATTAGGCTCTAACGGTTAAAAGAAAACACAACTGAGGAGAACTATTAATGTTTCCCGGTGGCCTCCAACCTCCTCCACATTAGTTTTTCCCAAACCACACCACATAAAAAATCTTTTAAGGTTTTTGGGGGCTGGTAGCTTGCAGAAAGGACACAAAAAGGAAGAGCTAAGTGTTTTGTGTTCTTAAAACAACGTGTATTAAATCAGAAACCTTGATAACTGCAGAGGTGCTTAAGCTGTTGCACAGTGTAATATCTCTGATAAAATGCTCAACAGCAAAGAAAGAATTAAACATTAGTGAAAAAGTAGAAATGGTACCACAGAGTATGAAAATCCCCATATTAAAATGTGAACTAAGCATTTCTAAGGTGTGAGAGTTCAGGGCTGTCCCTTAACAGCCAGAAAACACTGATTTTAGATAAGCTCCAATATGAACACTTGAAGCCATTGTAGGTTTTCACCCAGAGATTTCCATAAGCTTATCCACTTTTTCATGTACGCATTTTTCATATTGAGCAGTCAGAAATAAAGGTCTGGAATATTTACTTGTCTAAACATATTCTATATTTGCTTTTAATCATTTACTGGTTTTCAAACACGAGTGTTGCCTCCACCCTTAGCCAAAGTACCCAAAGAAGTGACCTGCTTTTAGAGATGTACACAGCCCTCTGCTCCACTGGTGTCAGGAAGGGGCTCGGGTACTTAGCACCTCTGGACGTAACACCTTTGCACTGGCTGCACACCTCCTGCGCAGCTGCTGCATGTTTGCAACTTCCTCTGGAAACATTTTCAAACACTAAGCAACTTTTCTGAGCATCATCACAGAGAACCAGTGTTGAATGCCACAGAAGCACAGATGATTTCTTCTTACAAGTAGCTGGCACAGGGATCTTAAGACTCTGGTGTGATCCTCAGCGATGGGGTGAGACCTTGAAGCACAGTTTGACCCCTCCTTAGTACAGTTTGCCATAGATCTTGTGATAAAATCTTCCTTATATTTAGGCTATTTGGAACCTGATATGAGTCACTCCCTTTTCATGTTTGGACCAGTAGTTTGGAGATGAACTGAAGAGTTTAGATGTAATTTGATGGTTTTACACCTTTGCTTACTTTCTTACCTTCTTACCTTCTTCTTACTCTCACTCAGTAACAGTAACAACTTTTTCCCCTGGTGTGCAAAAGCACATGACTGCAGTTACCAGCTGGAAGAGACAAGTTACAAGCCACCAAGGACCAGGTCCTCCCTCAGAAGAATATCACGTGCCCCAGGAATCTGGGGGCCTGCAGGGTGCCTTTCCCTAAGTCGCCTCCAACACCACTGCTGTGCCAGCGCAAAGCTCTGTATCTGGATGGGTCTCAGAGCTCAGCAGTGTGGCCACGGAGGGAGATGCAAGGAGGAGGAGGTGGTCAGAGTGGCCATTCTTCCTGTCATGTTCTTCTTTTAGAGTCCAAGAAAGTGGGGATGCAGCAGCCCAGAAGAGCTCAAAAGAACAGCACGTACATGCCAAGCATGCCACCCCTACCCTGGCTCAGACTGGGCCCCTGTGAAGGAAGGTTGGAGGTAGTGAGCGAGCATCGCAGGAAGGGCAAGGCTGACATTGGTGCCAAGCATTCAGGCAGACAAGTCCTCCGTGCATGTCTCTGCTCTTGGGAGTTTTGTGTGATCAGCACTAAACAGTCACTGGATAAAATACAGACAAGCCTGGGGACGTGAGTAGGATCCAAGACCTCGAACAGGAATGAGATAAACTAGAGAAATGGGATCCAAACGGCTCAGAGGATACAGAAAATTCCTAGTGTGGGAGGAAGAAAAACAGTATTGTACAACTTTCAGCTGTGAAGATACTCAGACATTAAATATCTTATGTCAAGTTCTCAGTCTCTTTCAGTTTTATTTTATCTTTGTTTCGATAGCCTTTTTTTCCTAAATCTAATCCACATATGACTAAGTCATGTGAAAGATCCAGGCTAGCTGTTGATTTTACAGATTACAGGGAAGATGGGAGGGATGCTCTGGCTGTCTCCTTTCTATAGCAGCAGTGAATAACAACCACTGAGAGCCATGGCCTTTCAATGAGCAGCTATAATAAAACAGATTTCCTAGAAGACTATTAAACAGAGATAGAAATCTCTTTAAAATCTTTATTCTGCTTTGCTAATCAACTGCCACTGTTGTTTAAGGTTGGAGCTTGTTCTATACATTTTCATTATTTCAGCGCATCCCCTGCCAGACCCATTGTAAAGCTTTCTATTAAAATCCTTCTTACTGTAGTGGGATGAACTTTTTTTTCCCCAAGACAATTTAATAGAAACTTGGCACCAGAAAAAGTGTTTCTGTTTCATTACTATAATATATAAAAGTTCATAGGGAGCTCAGAATATTCTTTCTAAAAAATAAAAAAAATTACTAGCACATGCTGGAATACAGAACTTGCTGGCAATTATACAGTAGTCGTCTTTTAAATACACACTTCCCATAGTGTTTCTAAGACCATTAGCAATCATTCTTAAAATGCAGAGTGAGTATTGGAATAAAATTCATACTCTGTAAATTTTTTCAAAATGTTGCTCAAATAGATTTCGTGGTAGTCTGAACACAAAAAGACAGCTTGAAAATGTTTTTTCAGCCTATTGAATTCACACTTCACATTACTTTTTTAAACTGCACTTCTAACATTTTTATTATAGCAACTCTTTTCAGTGTAGCCCACTAAATTCTTGTTTGGCTCTCAGAAATAACAATAATCTTTAGAACCTACATAGTGGTTTAAGTTTTTAAAGTGCTACACAAATATTAACGAATTAATGTTTGTTCAACCCATACTGGCCTTATAAAGAGGCTGCAGTGAGGGAAGTGAACACTTTCCCTGTCACTATTAACAAGATTAAAAGTGTTGATGTTGTACAAACGCAAAAATGAGGCACAGTTTGAAATAACCATCTTGCTATTGATTTTGGCCAAATTATGGGTAATATCAAACTTGTAGATTACTTCCCAGTACTATCAAAGGAAAAACGAGAAAGTGCTTATTTGCCTGCTTTGGTAGCCGACAGCAAGTGCTGACGATGGGAAAAAGCCTTCACTTTCCATCTTTGAGTACGTACAACTTTTCCGCAGCACGGGAAGTGATTTTTCAGGAGCACAGGAAGCCCATGTACCCTCTGGGTCATTTCAGCAGGCTGACGGGCACAGGACCCACAGGGGACGGTGCCCTTGCGTGCTGTTACCCTCCTGTCTTCTCTTCCACTGAGTCATCAGGACCTGGACCATAGCTTTACATCAGAGATGTTTTCTAACATACATTTGTTTTTAATATATTAAAAAGCTGATTGAGTAATCTTTACGACAGCTGAGGTTTCCCGTAAATCAGGACCAAAACATTACCTTATTCAGTCGTATCTGATGTGGTTGCCCAACAGTCCTCTTTACAATGTGCTTTCCGCAAAAGTCCCCAAATTGACTGGGCTTCTGGACCCACAATAATGATGTTGCAATCATTTCAAAGTATAACTCTAGCATGTGTTCTGGAAATAACATGACCATAAACATTACTGGAAGTTCCTAAGTGTCAGTGATTTCATACTGACTTTAACAATAGCCAGTAAACATACAGTTCAGACTTTAATCCAATTTTCTCAGTAAAACTAATTTCAGTAAGATAATACTTTCTTGTGGGATTACTGCACATCTTGGGTGGTTTATCATTCAATCTTCATCTTTTATTGATGCACTGTATATGTTATATATGACCCCAAACCCTTGCCAGTGCTGTGTTCCTAAACCCATGGAATTAATTAGCTGTTTCCACGTTCAGTTTTGACTGCTTTAACACCACTGGAATTTCACTAATCACATTAAACATTAGCACCATTCACAGATTTCTATTCTTACACATTCCCAGTGTTCGCAGACATCCACAGCTGACGTCTACGGCGCAGGCAGAAACACTGTGGAGACTCTTCTGCTCACAAGACGTCCCCCCGACACTGGGGGAACACGCCACAGCTGCAGGGCTCCATGCTGACACATCTACTAAGAGGATTAGGACTTTAAGTAGAAAAAACATATGTCGTTTGCAATATAGCTGGAGAGCTACCAACAGCTGTAATTAAGGATGCCTATGCATTTCCATGTTAAGCCCCTGTTTTCATTTGCTCATAACTTTCCAAAACTTTCACGTATAAGGCTGAACTTTTACAGTCCTGCTTTCTGCCAAATTGTGGCATTTTTTTTCAGTTGTTGAAAGTTTGAGGAAAAAGCAATGTATCCATTTTTTTGAATGAGAGAAGAGAGAAATTTAAAAAAACCCCTCGTGTAAACATGTGGGTTGGAACTGATTTATGCTGGATTTTCTATTTCATTTAATTTGCATATGGAATATTTAACAAATTATGTTTCAGCAGCTGGCAAGTATGGGATAACTTTTTATTAAGGCAACAGAAATAATGCAACACACTTTTCTCCTACACCTTAAGATGCTCCTTTACAGAAAGTCACAATTTAAAGACCTGCTTAAAAAATATTTTCCTCTCAGTGGTGTGAAGAGATCACAGAACTCCACTCTGAATTTGCAGCCGTAATAACACTCCTCTTGAATTTCTTGGTGTGGATATCAGGAATGAACAAACCACACTGACCATGCAAGAGTGCCATGACCCTTTCTTGGCACATTCGAATAAGACCCTCCGAAACACAAGTCCTTGGTGGTATGAATATGTGAATATTATTGGTGTTTGCAGATGTCTTAGACTGCTTTGAACTTGAAGGACTATTTCAAGCCTTTGTAAGTCTATGCCTCATGTCCCTCTTTCTACCTGGTGGAAAGTAATCGGTATAACGTTAAGATCTTTTTAACCCAGAAAGATCTTTTGTCTTACCGACTCCTTTCATTCCTGTCTTTTCCCATTGTTTATCCTGCCTCTTGCTGCTGTCTAGGTGTTGAATTTAGACTCTTGTAACTCAGCAATCATTTCAAAATTACTCTGTGAGAAGACATTGAGTTGCTGGAGCATGTCCAAAGAAGAGCAATGAAGCTGGTGAAGCGCCTAAAGCACAAGTCTTGTGAGGAGTGGCTGAGGGAACTGGGGTTGTTTAGTCTGGAGAAGAGAAGGCTGAGGGGAGACCTTATCACTCTATAACTACCTGAAAGGAGGCTGTGGCGAGGTGGGTGTCACACTATTCTCCCAAGTAACTAGCGATAGGATGAGAGGAAATGGCCTCAAGTTGTGCCAGGAGAGGTTAGATTGGATATAGGGGAAAATTTCTTCACTGAAAGGGTTGTCAAATATTGGAACAGGCTGCCTGGGGAAGTGGTGGAGTCACCATCCCTGGAGGTATCTAAAACATGTGTAGATGTGGTGCTTAGGGATATGTTTTAGTGGTGGACTTGGCAGTGTTAGGTGTACAGTTGAACTCAGTGATCTTCAAGTTCTTTTCCAACCTAAATGATTCTACGATTCTATGCACATACACTTTGAACACTGAAGCAATACTAAATAGTCAGAACTTATCGACAACTGAATTCTGTTTGGAGAAAGAATATATCTTCTGTGTCAATAGTAAATATTTAATTAAAAACTCAGATCTCTCTTCTACTGTGTTTATTATTCTTGGGGGGAGGAAAGAAGGAGAATGGGTGGGTGTTAGCTGGGATTTTTATTTTGTCTCATTTTTTCTTCATGGATTAATTAGATCCTTTTTCCTTTATTCACTTATTTTGTTCCTCACCAACTTTTTCCTTCACTGATGGAAAACCTAGCTTTGCTAAAGAGACATTTAAATGAAAGTTGCTTTTTAAATGCAGTTGTCTGTTAAAGCTTTTCCTTTCCTAATTATGATTAATGTTTCTGAACATCCTGGGAGAGAGAGGTAACTTTTTGTAAGAGTTCAGGTCTAGAAATTCTTCTCAGAGGATCTCCTTGTGTTGTTCTGTTCCCTTTGAAATGTTAAGGGCATTGGAACACTTAAAAAGGAAGCAAATCATCCTAACAGCCTCAATAGGGTTTTTTGTTTGCTTATTTGTTTCAGAGTTCCCCTCAAAAGTGGTGTTTTAGATTCCTCACAAATCAGGATCCTCATAAATCTAAAATCTGTCTTGGACCCGCTCTATTATATGATGATTGTTATTTAATTACCACAATGCAAGATGTTGTACTAAAAGAATATTCTTAAGATGAAAAACAAAGGAATTTTTAGGAGATAAGAAAACCAAGCTCCTCAAACACCATCAATTGCCCTGTCCTCTTGAACATACTGTATTATGACACGGCCTTTATCTAGGTGTTGTGTATTTTTTCTGGCGGCACTCCCATCCCACTTAAGGGCAGAGTGGCTAACCAATATTTTTTTACTTTCACAGCTTCTGTAGTGTGTCTCCTAGGACTTCTTTAACGTACAGCAACTTGCATCAATGACCTGAATATAATAATATTCCTTTCTGCTTTGACACTTCTTGAAGTCTTCCAGGATATTAACTGGATATTGATAAGCTAAGATGAACCTATCTTCCCAGCACAATATAACATCAAGTTCTCAGCACTCCCTCCTCCTAATCAGTCTCCAACTTCCAGCTCCACTTCCTAACCGCTTCCCTCCATCTGCTTGCATTACATGAGAGGATCCTGCTCAGCATCCGTGGCCCGAGAAGGGACATGCACAGCCATCCTCCACAGGGGCACTGCTGCCAGCTGCCTGCATGGAAGTAGGCAGAGCCTCTGGAGGACTCAGCAGACACCCTTTGAAGAAGTAGGTACTTCAAACATTTTACTATTTAGGCAAATTGTCACAAAAGGCACATCCCTAAGGCAAATCTCAGGCCTCTTCCCCATGGCACAGATAAGTAGTGTTTGTCAATAAACTATCTGAAGAACTTTTTTTAGCCCACAAAAAGCAACATATTGTCCCCAAATCTCTTAGAAACACCCGAACATTTTAGCTGAAACCTTTCCAAAGACCAAGGAGGTACCCCAGAAAAAGAACAACTCATCCCTGAATGGTTGAAATCTGGTAAAACTATTAGCAGCTGAAAGCAGGATCTTATAATGAGAAGTGTTCGACAACTGCTGTGGTGCCATCTTCACCTAGATTATTTATGCATCTATGTAGGATGTGAGTAAAGGATTGATACACAGGAAAAAAGTGTGTCATGAGACTTGGAGCAGATCATGTTAGTTTCATGATTTATATTTTTAATATAGCCACTCCTCTTACTCTGTCTACCTATGGAGCCACAAACGCAGCTGAAAACAGGCTGTAGCCCAGCATATAAAGAGGAAATGGGAGACAACAAAAAATGTCTGTTCATCTGCATCTTATCCTTGTCTAATCCTCACCAATGTGACCCCAGTCTGTTAAAAAAAGATAGATCTGAAACATCCACATATTTTCTAGATTAAAAAAGGAGAGCAAAAGTCATCAGACAAACTTTTTCCTGCAAATAATTCACTTAGCTGTAGAACTCACCAGATAAAGAGCGTGATTGTTTTACCTCAAATCAGGGAAACACTCACATGGCATGTTAAAAATTGTATGCCAAACTTTTAAAATTTGTTCTTGAATTTCATGAAAATAGCCTTCAAGAGGTGGGAGCTGTTTGGTTTTGGTGTTCCTCTCCAGAGAGAACTCCCACTATCAGTTTGGAAAAATAATTATCCTTCCTGTACCTCTCATGATCTTTTCCCTGCAAATGAAGTGAGCTTTTTTGCGGCCAGCTTGAATCTCAGCTGATTGTCTGTACTTTGTTTCCTCGTATTTTAATACCCAAATACTGGACCCAGCACCCTGGTCTAGCGAGAATGGCTCTCCAAAGCCTCAGCGAATCTGCTGGAAGCTATGAAGAGCAATGCGGTGATTTCAGCTAAACATTACCGGCTCCTGACCCTGGAAAGGGAAAAGTCAAAGTTCTTTTGGAAATGACACATTGTGACCTGCAGTCTGCTGTAGCACATTAAGTCTGATAAATGATCAGAAATGATGACTTAAACAAGCATCTAAGAGAGAGTATTTTGCTTAATGTACCCAGCAGTTAACCTTATGTAGTCACATTGCATAGTGGGCTCATTTGGAAGCCATGTAGGCTCAGCTAAGAATAAACAAAGCATTGCAGTACCATTAAATGTTTTCTACGTCTTCCTTCTGTGTTAATGTGGTTCAGTGCTTCTGTCATGAAAATGAGCTAAATGGAGTTTCCCACACTCTCGACCACAAAGAGTGCACTATATTGCCTTTCCGATAGACATTGTGTACTTTCCTGAACACATGCCTGTTTCAAGAGCAAACCTTGATTTTCATGCACTAAAGAGGTCTGCAGAACAGAAAAGGATCAAACCCAAAAGCAGAAAAAAATGGAAGTGATGTCAAAACCATGCAGCTTTTCCAGGTGGCAAAAAAACCCTATATATGCACAAAAAGAAGTCAATTTTTTCCCACATCCGCAAAATGCTCTCAAGTGAAATGACAAATCTAATCCTCCTGCCTAATAAGTTCTCAAATTTTTAATTTAGGCACTTATACCAGAGCTCTATAGGTACTAGAATAATGTGAGTTATTTCTCTGTATTAAGTTGCTCAACTGTAATGACTTCGTCATTTCATTTAAGCACCTGTTCTGGAAAATAGGTCCTGATCCTGCAAACAGTCACATCTAGTGAGTATTCCCATTTGAACTCTAAAAATTGTATCCCAGCTTTTTAGGGTGATTTACGGCACACTATTAGAAGCATCTATAAGCACCTGAAATGTGCCAGTGGATGAATATCAGCAATAATTGTAAATATAGTTTATGAGTTAAGCAGTGCACTGATACTGGTGGCCAATACTCTGCAAAATATTGAATCTCCCAACTCCTGTTTAAACTCCCCACTGACTTCAGTTGGAATTCAGACTTTAAATGAGGAGTTAGGAGCCCAGATGCTTTGCTGATCATGGGTCTTTGGCTGCAAAACGCTGAATCGTCCCGAAGGACTCAGTGGAAATGATAGCAGAGAGGTATTTTATTCCTGCATATCTCCTCTTGGAGTTTATCCGATAGAGGAAAATTTCCCTTGAAGTTCAACCACCTTTCTTGTTTCTCTCGCAGTCTTTCTAAAAAATATAAAGTCAGCTTTTCCACAGAGACCTTTATTACCAACAAATTGAAAAGGTGCCCATGCCCTGGGGAAAGGGCTAGGCTACACGCTCTGACCGTTGAGGCAGACAGCCCAACTCTCCAACGTCAAGAAGCAACAGCCAACTCCCTTACCCACAAAAATAATTTTATTTTCTTAGGGAGAGGAAGTCTGCTGTCTTTGCTTCCTCTCTGCCCCTGCCGCTTCTCTACAGGCGTTCCTGACCCCTGTGCAGAGCGGAGGGATGAGGCAGGATTCCCAGAGCTCCAGAGGGGAGGGCAGGGAGGGTGATCTGAACTCTCTGCCCCCAAGGTACGGCTGTGCTCACAAAGCCAAAGTCCAGCTACCCTCCTCTGCTCCTGCCCAAGCTACCTTAAGCTTGGTCAGCCTGGTGAAGACCTCCTTCATACGTGACACTTCCTTACTCACATATTAAATAGCTCCCACATTTGCTCCACTCTTAGATGCTTACAATATAATTATACCAGGGGTGGACTTGGCCCAACACAGTTAAATATTAGTTTTTGTTTCTACTCCTACAGTAGCATGAGTGGAAGGTCTGTATCCATGTAAATACCAGAATTTTCTCTGCTGCTTTCCACCTTACTTTAGCCTCCTACTTGCAAATCTGCTGGAATCCTTTGCCTTATGTATTGTTGAGCTCTTTCTGTGAGGCTTGGCTGAAACTGGGATTCCTTTTCTTTTTATTTTTCAAGTTAGCATCTTGAAGAAAGGAAAATAAACATGAAGTCAGAATTTCCTGCAGGACAGTGGGAAGGGGAGAGATCAGATCAGCTGTAAGATGTCGGTGTTATTTTCCCAGGATAAGATCTGTTTTCATTTTAAATCTTTTTTTTTTTCATCGTTTATTTATTTATTTATCATCCACTTCTAAAATCACCTTCAGATCCATGGACAAAACTGGAAGATTCTGTGGTTTTCAGAAATAACAGAGTTCAAATTGCCGAAGACCACCTCTAGGGTGAATTTCCCTGTGCCCCGTATTGCATTTACGGCACAGATGCCTTCACAGGAAATAAGGGTCTGAAAGTGGAAGACCTAAGTTGTGCTCTTTCCTTGATCAACCCATCTGGGAGTAGCTGGTGCTATTCTGTCGCTACTATAACCCTTTCCTCCCTCATTGCTGACTAGTTCATGGACACTGCAGGATCCTGTGGACAGGGAGACCCTATTGCAGAGCTTGCAGAGTGCCAAAACACGAGGACAATGCTTTGTGCTCAGGCATGGCTATAAGGAACATGGCTGATAGTAATTTGTCTCCCTAGAAATTTCACTAACTTCATCTGCAACAAATTTATCTTCTCCGTCCAAGCTAGTCAACCTAACATATTTATGCTTAAGTATTTCTTTGGAGCACTGACTTGAAACCTTTGTTTGGAAATTCCCCTCTTGGAAAACTATAGCTAAGATCTGAGCCGAACCTGGCATACAAGCTATCATACATAAGGCCAAAACAAGTAAACACGGCTGTCATCACAGCAAAGGCAAGATGCTGGGGAGCCTTTGGAAGGAAAGCAGGAGGATTTTCTCAACACAGGTCCATTCTCACTGCTCGAGAAGCTCCATTGTGCAGAGACATGCCATATGCGGAACGCTGCTCCTCCGAAGCAGCAGTGACATACTTCGCTGTACACGTGGTCAGAAAAGGTACAAATAGCAGAGGATGTTAGCAATGATTGCAAAGTGGAAGAATGAGGATTCCACTCCTCATTTATCTGAAAGCGGTATGTGTTATATACTTCATTGCTTATCAGTTCATTCTCCTAAAGGGACTGTGCAGGTGGACCATCAAAGGGCAAGGGCAAAGAAAAATGAGGACTGTGCCTGTCTGCAGGGAGGAGGACTGTTTCAGCGCCCACCTCTAAAGCTATAGTCCAGGCTTTTACCTCCTGTTCAGCCCTCAGCCTCCCCTGTGGAAGACCAGACATAAAACTTGCAGGACTGAGATCTTCACTGCAAAGACTCCTCTAATGATACCAGTGCACTACCACGATCTAGATTCCCAATATGTTGAGGAAGTGTAACCACCTCTTTGCAATCAATGGGACATCTTCTCTGCATGCTGAGGGCCCTGTGCACACGGGGCACTGCGTCCCTTAGGAATATATGCCCAGCTGAGGTTTTGAGTATTTGGCTGTGATCCTGGAGTAACCTCAGTGAAGTCAGTGGATTTTCCCCAGGTTTACTCCAGTATAATGAGGTAAGAATTTGGACCTCTGTGCCATATTGTATGGATTTTGATTAATTTTAAATAAAGTTTCCACCTTAAATGAATTGCAAGTGTTATCTGTTTTTATATATAACTTCATGCTCTTTATTATTTAAAATGTCCAATTTGCTAGATGAAAACATAAATACTGACTGCAGCTGTAGAATTTAATAAAACCTCAGGTTTGAGCTAGCGAGTGAAAAAAAGTATATTATTGGAAACTTGTGGTCAAACTTGAAGCTTGAAGGAAATATTTTAGCACTATCACAATATTAAATTGCAATCATTATTTAATTTATCTTCTCTGAAATGACTTAAGGGAAGTGCACCAAAAGCCCTATTTACCTAAGCCAGGAAATAAGTCAGTGATCAGCTAGGTGGATGAAGTAATTGAAAGCTGACAAGGGACAATATAATGCCACTATTGTAACAGCACTTAGAAGTATTGTTTGACTTTGACCTTCTTAGGAATAAATGTTGCACAGTTTTCATTTCATCCAAAAAAAAAAAAGTGTACAGCAATAAAATGTGTTCCTTTCACTGAATTCTTGATATTTTTCTTTAAATTGAAAAATATCAGCTTTGGCACATCTGGAGGAAAGGAATGTTCTCCACAATTACCAAGATTTTGAAAAAAATATAGATATATTAGAAATTAAGGTATTCACCAGGCAGTACTTCCAGCAAAAAGTCTGAACCCCTGGGCAACCTGTGCATTTCAATTGTCACTTTGAACTTTGGAACAAAGGGTAGACTGTAAAACCAGTTTATAAAAAGCATTATGAGATACCACAACTGGCATTTTTATGACCTTATTAAACTACATCCAAGTGTCATAAATTATGCGTAATGAAAGTGAATAGGATCTCTGACTTGATTTTAATATTAGGAACATGCGTATTAGTTTAAGGGCTTTTTTCTGAATAAAAGGGGTATTTTTGTTGTTTTCTTACTTTGGCACTGATGTTATGTGGAAGTCATAAATGTCAGATTACATTAAATTGTTTTTGTTCCCATAATAATATTGTTAGTAAATTACTTGGGAGTAATGAGCAGTTTTTCTCACTAAGTAGTATTAAAGGTGTTAATTTAGACTCAAAGTATTTCACATTCTTATGACAAACATATCAACTGACTGTTTAGACATGAAAACCAAATTATTGTTCAGAAAAAAAATTTCTGTCTTTCAAGAATGATTGTTCAGAAAATGTTGTAACTTTTTTTCCCTGATACCCCATCTCTGCAGTAGGAGAAAAATTGCAGATGTCAGTTCAAAGTAAACCCATTTTTAGATGTTCCTGTTTTAGATGGAGAGCTTATGCCCAAAAGTAGCATAAAAAGGTGTGTCGATATATAGCACAAGCAGAGCGCTCACCACTGGGGGATAGTATCTATGTCATTCTCTTGAGAACCTCAGTTAGCTGTACCGCATCGAACCAAAGGTCCATCTGAGCCAGCAGTCTGTCTCCAACACTACCCCAAAGGGAAAGTCTAGGGAAGTAGATAAGACTCATAACAGCACAGTATGCACTTAGGAGACTTTCTTCTCTCAGCTCTGTCCCACTCCTCCAGTCATTCACAGCACTGGGAGGGAGAATTAGAGAGAATGCCCATTAGTTGCAGAGGCAGTTGTGGAAAATGTTTGCTTCCTGTTATGAGAAAATGAGTGGTGTTTGATACTTGTACATCTATATCACGTGTAGCTAGCCTGTCAGGCTTTCCTGAGCATGGGGCGCAGCAGTTCTGTGTTCCCCAGAAGTTAGACACGAGGCTCCAGACCCGGGGATGTGGGGTGCCAAGGATCCCCCAGCACATACCCTCAAACTGCTCAACGCATGCTCACCGTCTCTTCCAGGAGGTCCCAGCTACTGGCAGACACAGGTAATGTAGGTCTGCAATCCAGCAGCTAGCTGTCCACAGTGGCCAGGAAAACACCTTCTGCAGATGACAGCATGCCTCCAGCTGGATGACTGGAAGGGATGTCTGTGCTTCATTCAGGAAAAACTCCTGAAAAATAGCAAGCTTCAGCCACCTGTAAGGATATGAAGAAAACTGTGGCTGATGTTCAGCTGGAAATTTTGTTTGTATAGGGAGAACAGAAGGGTCTCCTATTCTTCTTCTCCTGACAGAATTTTTATTTAAAAAAGAGGGGTAAAAACCCCCCACAACATCAAAAATATGTTGTGGCCATTCCTGAGACTTGTGTGTCAGAAAGCACCAGAAAAATGCACGCAGTGTATTTTAAGCACTTGCAGTATTAAGAATTTAACTGGGCTGGGTTGTGCACTGAGAGGAATGAGAACAATCTTTCCCCCACAATTGTTCATGTTGCAGGGAGAATTTTTGCAGAGCCCCAGGGTGACATTTTCTCTCCCACTTCTTGCTGCAACACCCAGTCTTCCCCATTCTCTCCATCAGCTTATCAAGGGCTGGAAGAGCATGGGGTGCTCCTGCAAAGACAGCCCCCACCACCAAAAGCTCTCCAGGGAAAGAGATTTCTTCTACCCCTTCATGACAGCCACTGGTTAAATGCCATGATGTAGTCCATAACTGGCTGTAGATGGTAAACCTGAATTTTATTACCTTGTAGGTTTCTTAAACAAACCAAAAAGAAAGTCAAAGCTTATTGTAAGCTTTGGGAGGGAAACAAAGTTGCCAACACTGATGTCATCAATGGGATTTTAGAGAATTTCACACATAGAGCTGCTCCAGGACTGGCAAACTAAAGAGAAGAGAAGAGAAGAGAAGAGAAGAGAAGAGAAGAGAAGAGAAGAGAAGAGAAGAGAAGAGAAGAGAAGAGAAGAGAAGAGAAGAGAAG
>Ga0065711_1028655_pt1 | contig 39968 bp, 37 predicted proteins | sample Hoacrofraction12_FD_59098 | JGI IMG/M metagenome (GOLD analysis project Ga0065711, IMG submission 59098) | Hoatzin crop microbial communities from Cojedes, Venezuela - Epithelial fraction 12 v2 (version 2) | ecosystem: Host-associated > Birds > Digestive system > Esophagus > Crop | place... | reverse complement strand
CAGGAGGATGGGGCCAGACTCTTTTCAGTGGTGCCCAGCAACAGGACAAGGGGCAATGGGCACAAACTGAAGCAGAGGAAGTTCCGTCTGAACATGAGGAAGAACTTCTTCCCTCTGAGGGTGACGGAGCACTGGAACAGGTTGCCCAGGGAGGCTGTGGAGTCTCCTCTGGAGATACTGAAGACCCACCTGGACAAGGTCCTCTACAACCTACTGTAGGTGACCCTGCTTCGGCAGGGGGGTTGGACTGGGTGATCCCCAGAGGTCCCTTCCAGTCCCGAACATTCTCTGATTCTGTGATTCTGTGATCTGCAGAAATCTGTGAAAAGGGAGGATTTTATCCACCTCAGGTATAATGCAGGGGAAGGGGGAGCTCGGGGCCACCTGTGCATGGGAAGCTGGCACCTGCGTGGTGCAGCACCCGCATCCCCCCTAGTCTGGCACTGGGGCATCCCCCCATGCTTCAGGCTGGGAGCACCCTGCCTGGCTTCAGCCCTTGCACCCCTGAACTATCCCCACTTCTCTGCTGCTCAGGACAGTCCAAGCGAGATGGGCTGGAAAGCCGATCACAAGCAAAGCTGATTTAAAAAACCCCAACGAAGAGCTGTTTTTCTAGCTCTGGCCAAGAAATGTGACACTGAACGAATAGTAGGAAATAAAACAAAAAGTAAAATTCACATTGGGTCTAGAAATGGCCTTTTTAATTTGCAGAATCTATGAAGTCTGCGTGCAGAAATCTTAATTTCAGATCCGGTCCTTCAATGCAAATGTCACTTTAAATAGATATTCCTGTGTGCGCATTCTGGTGCCTTTTGCCATGTCGTTAGTGGATTGCTCGTTCTGTGAGTACATTCTTGTTTCATTTTGTATCCCCATACATTAAATTGATAGTTTGGGGGATTATTGCTCGTTCCAAGATTACATGGGTGGAGTTCCCTTTATATGGCCGTGCTGGTATGTAGTGAATTTGAATTGGCGCAGCAGAAAACTTGAAAATTTGGAACAGATAACTGTCTCCTATCTTTATATGGGAACATCAGAGTTTCTAGCTTTATTCTGGGGTTCTTGCCATTCCAAATATGATTTATTCTTTTATATAACTGTTTTCATATGATACACTCTGAAGAGTGGCTAATGGTTTGCGGAGGAATATAATAATTTTTTTCCCCTCCAAGGCTGTCTTCCCAATTAATGAGATTGAGAACACATTCCAAAAATCTATTTTTCCCCTCCAGGCTTTTTCTGATGTACTCAATTTATTCTGTAGTGTGTCTTGCGCTTCCTTTATGGAGTTTGATGCCTAAATATTTAGTGGTGGTTGGCTGGCTGGAGCCCGTGTAAATACTTTGCGTACTGATGCTGTCTCTTGGCATGCCTGAGCAGCGAGGGCAGGTCTGGCTGTCCCAGTCCCTTTCCATCCAGGCAGGTGGGCTCAGGGACACGGCAGAGTCCCCACCACCACTGCTTGTGCCGACCTGAACCTTGTTGCTGGCTGGGGTTGGCTTTTGGGGGGATGGAGGGGTATCCTTGCCCCCCTTCTCCTTTTCCTTGTCCTGTCTGGCTGAGAAGCGGGTGGCCTGGTGTGAACCGGCACCTCCTTCCCTCAACTTCAGGGTGGCAAGGAAAGGATATTCCTAGAGAAGCATGCAGAGCGCAAGGGGCTTTTTCTACTTAAAGCCTCACCTGTAACATACACAGATAATGTCTTTGTACGTTTTCCTCTGCTTCAACTTTTTTTGGGGGTATATATATTTCTTACAAACCCAGCTAAGTAAGTAGCCCCAGGCTTTCTGCCCTGCTCTGCCCTCCATGGCAGTTGGCGTTGCTTTCCGAAGATGCTTGTTTTCCAGATTTCTCTGGCGGTGCCAGAGGATACAAATCCAGTCTAAAACCCCTGACTGTGCTGAGTGGTTCCAGCATGGGCTTCAGTGCCCTGGGGTTGTTCTCCTGTGGGCTCTCGGGGCACCTGGGCTATCTCAGGGCAGTCTTTGCTCCCTCTTCCTTCCCGTAGCTCTCCTAAACCCGTTTTTGTGCTCCAATGAGAGGGGCCATCTGGCAGAGCTGCCAGCCACCTCAGGGGTGCAGGAGAGGAGGATGAGGCTGAAGAGCAGGGCTGGTGTCCCTAGGGTCTGCAGAGGGATAAGAGCTGCCTGGCAGCAAGGACTGGAGGAGCACGGACGTTAGGGTCTGCTCCCAAAAGCCTTGTGGCATATTCATTTCAAAGAGCCTTGCAGCTCCAAAATGGGCCGGCTGATACGCTTCAAGCCCTGTTTTTAAAAGAACTGCTTTTGGTTTGAGACTAAACATGAATTTTTAGGCCTGAAGGAGTTCTCTTGACTCGGTGACAGTGGGAAAGTGGAGCTCAGCATACCTTTAACTGTTACCTCAGGCACTGAAGTCATGCCCGCTTGCTTTAAGCAGCAGTTTTGCTCCGTACAGTGTCTGTATAAACACAACCTTCTCACTCAGTGTCTCTGCTCCTCCCGAATCACATCTGCTCCCTTTCCTGACTGAAACTGAAGAGCGCATTTTAGCCTCCTGTGCCCCCCAGCCCACCCCGAGCCATCAGGTCCCTGGGGACGAGCGGTGCAGGAGCAGGTTTCCTGGTGCGATGGGCTTGCTGCTGGGGAGGAGTAGGAGGAGGAGGATGAAGAGGCTAGCTGCGAGGAGCATCTTTATTTTGCAGTGGGCATGTTGTTCTGCAAGCGGCTCCGCTCTTCCTCCGAGGTCTCAATTAAGTTAAGAGTGTATTGTGGTCATGTTTGCATCACACCATGGTTGATGGGCACAGAGCTGGCTGCCGGCAGCAAGGTTCCTAGGAGTGAGGATTCGTATTTACGTAGTTTGACTCAGACATTGTATAACCTTGGGGAGCCACGTTCTGGGCCGAAACAACAAGAGACCTGCTCTCCGATGGTGTTCTGCGCTCTGGTTGGATGATGTCTCGTGCAAGGGCTGGGTTTTATGTGGTCCCCTGCTGACAACCCGGTTCATGTTCCGGCAGGTCTTGCATGCACGGGGATTATTAATAGCTCATCGGTGGGTGGGGGACGGGCCAGGCTGGCTGTATCCCTGCTCTGGCCGGCTCCCTTTTCCAGCCGTGTTACCAAAGGAGTGATCTGATGGCAGAGGGCTCTTCCCGAGGGTGCTGCGCTCCAGTGGCCCTGGTTGTGTTCGCTGGGGCAAAGGCATTGCTGCCTGCGCGCTGCCTGGGCAGGGGTCTGCGGTGCCCGGGCTCCCCTGTGCGACAGCAAACCTCAGGCAGCTGTGGCAGGGGACCCCGGTGTGGGGACCCTCGTGCTGTGATCCACTTGCATCTGGTGGCTTGTCCCTACCGAGGGGACGAGGCTGCTGGAGGAGAGGGGGATATACCCACACATTTGAATTTTTCAGAGTGGAGGGGTACACCCCAGACCGAGTACTGGGGGGGCAGGTGAAGGCAGAGGGAGAACGCAAGGGAGGTGCAGAGGTCTGTCCAAGGAGAGGTGGACCCACTGGTCGGAAGGCAGCCGGGCTTCAGATGGGTCTGGCCACACTCGGCTCCTGGGGGGGTCAGGGCCCTTGGACACCACCTGAAGTTCTCTCCTGGAGACCTTCATCCTTGAGGTGCCCCCCAGGTCCCCTGGATGCCTCGGGGGAATGGTCTTTCCCAGCCCAAGCTGCAGTCCCGGGTCCTCCACGTCCCAGGAGACTGCAGCTGACTGAGCGGAGCATGCGACGGGGAGCCCGCCCGTTCGTTTGCTCCCCGCACTATAATTAGCCGGGTTGGCGGGCAGACCTGCTGTCAGGCTGCTGCCACCCAGCCAGGCTGCGGGGCTGGCAATGCAGCGTGCAAAGTACATGCTGGAGGACAGGGTGTAATTAACTGCAGGCCCTTGGAGCTGAGAGCTGACTACTCGGCTCCCAGCCTTTTTTCTTGCCCTTTTTTTTTATTTTCAGTGATGAAATGTATAACTGCACCTACAAACCAGTATAAACATGTATGAGCTGGTATGCCCAAAGATTAAAAAAAATCCAAAATGTTTGAAAATACCAGGCAGTGCATGAATGCAACATCAAGATCAGGCAGCTGACACCCCCTTAAACAAGGCAAAATAAACCCCCCCAGGTTCTAGCAGCAGCACTAACTCAGCTGCGCTGCATCCCCTGCGCGTGCCATGCTCAGGGCTTCACGCTATAAATAGCAGCGTGTTCAGCTACACGTGTCGGCCCTGATTCTGCAAACACTTAAGCCCAAGCACAGCTCTTTCTCGATGTGCTCAAAGTTGCAGTAATAGTTTGCAGGCTGTAATCAAAAAAGAGAAGAAAAAAGAAGGTAGAAAATAGCGCATGCGCAGCATGGTGTTTCTATCAATGAATATACAGCCTGGGTGTCTGCTTCTCCTCCCTTGCAGCTCCTGTGCCCTTACCTACCTAATTAAGGATTTGATTAATGAAAACACGGAAAGAAGGTGCCCACGCCTGTGCGTGCGTGTCACCCTGGATGTTGTTGTTGAGCTGGCGGAGTTTACGAGCTCCGGTGGTTTTGCCAGCGATTTGACAAATTCTTTCATCCGGAGAAGCTCCGACGAGCAGCAAGTGCAGAGCTCGGTCTGTGCCAGCCCTCAGCACGGCTCAGGGAGGTCCTTCCAGAAGGAGAAACTTTTTTAAGAAAGAGGCTGTGCGTGCATGCATGTGTATATATGCATAAATTAATTTTTACAGGCATGCAGCAGTACAATGGAAGTTGAGAAAACAAAGTTTCCTGGATGAGCTCTGGGTAAAGAAATGCTTTGAAGTTTGGGTCTGCCTGAGTGTGGTGTGAGCTGCAAGGGGTCTGTGGGTGAGCAGCCCCCGTTGGTAGGGGGAGTGTGGCCAGGGAAGAGGCTTGGCTGGGGAAAGCAGGGGCGGGAGAAGCTGGGGGAGATGCTGAGAGGGGATGGGGAGGCAAGGGAAGGCACGGAGACAGGGGAATGATGGACTGAGTGCAAATGGACTTGTTTGTTGGGGGGTGCTGGCTCATTAGCAGACTTGCTTTTCCTCCCTGTAGGAAGACAGGCTCAGGGAAGGAGCCTGTCCTCGTTACCCTGGCTGATGAAGAACCCAACCCAGTTGTGTGCATTTAACTGCTGAGTGGAAGGAGACCAATGGAGGAGGGGTGTCACTGGTCACTGCTGGGTGTTGGGGCTGTGCTGGCGTGGCTCGTGGCACTGAGGCTTGGCTCCGTTCCTCCTTGGTCCGATGCGCATGCATGCGCAGAGCTCTGCTGCTCTGTGCTTCGAGGAGGAGGAAGCAGAATTTAATGATGCTGGGGAGTTTGGCACTGCTCTGGCTTGACCTGGCCCTCATGAATACAACCTGTCGGTAGGGCCAGGGTGAGCTGCTGAGATGTGCTCTGGAGCCAGGGGCTAATAACGGGGCTGCTCTTCAGGAGAACCCATCTCATTGCTTTCCTGGGAGTCAGGTATAGGTTGGGTGAAAGATGAAGCCTGTTTTCCAAAGAACCAGGTTTATGTTTGCATTTCGGCCCCTAGGAAAACACCAAGGTCTCCCCTCCTCGGTCCCAGATGGTGGGGGTGGATGAACAACCAGAGAAGAGCATTCAGCCTCTGGTAAGATGAGCCGGTGGAGCGTGGGTGTCCGCCTGCTCGCAGGAGGCTGTCCTGGCGTGGCGAGGTGGTGGGTTCATGCTGGTGTTTCAGCACAAATGCGGTGTCATGATGTGTGGCCAGGGGAGCTGGAGAAACATGGGACTCCTCCTGGTGGGTCTGTGGTGCCTGCAGTGCGGAGAGCTGCTGGGAGGACACCATGAGCTCCTTGGGCTCCTGGGTGTGGGTTGAGCTGCTCTACTGAGGGGTGGCTGCAGGGCTTCGTTTCTGTTCCCTGGATTGCCTCGGAGTACGTCGTGCATACAGCCACATTTCCCTTCTCCTTCCCCCCAGATGGTCCAAAGGCACTTTTCTCTGCTTTCTGGCACATTTTGCACCTTCTGTTGGACTCAAAGCCCAACGTGGATGTGCGTCAGTGCCCTGTGTGCATGCACAGGGTCAGCACTGTTTGCAGGCGAGCGTGACGGCTGGTTCAGGCTCCCACTCCAGAGCTGGCCCGGGATGAGCTTGCCACTGAAGAATGAACACGTTGGAGCTATTGGCGTCCTCCCCTGGCTGGGTTGGGTCTGCGAGGAATTGCCTGGGCCCTCCTCAGAGCCTTTGTAGTTGAGGAGGAGGAGGCAGGGTCGCGACGGCAAGAGGCTGGGGCTGGCACAGGCAGAAACGCTGGCGGCTCACATGCTACCCAGGGTCCACCAGTGCTTCGGCTCCGCCAAAATGCCATCCTCTGAGAGACCAAGGCCATTTTCTGATTCCCAGCAGCATGTGTCTTCCGCCCTCCCTCGAGCCAGCCCCTTCCTTCTCTCCATCTGGGCAGGCAGTGCTGCCGCCTCGGCCTGACAACCAGATTTTGTTCTGCCTTGTGACCCACCTTTTATTAATCACCCCTGTTCTCCGTTCCTTAACCACCCCTGTGCTCTGGCGTGCAGGTGAGGGTCTGCGTTCCAGCAAGGCTTGCCTTTGGAGGTGCAAAGCTGCACCCAGCTGGGTAGCCCGGAGCTCCCTCCTGGGCACGAGCTGCTTTGCAGCACTGCCACATCGAAGGCTGGAGTTATCACTGTGCTTTTCGGCTGAGTGATCTGGTTCATCCAGCCTGAATCTGAGATTTTAGGACTGAGGGTTCATCTGGCTTCAAATCCAGGTTTTGGGGAGGCTCGGGGCTGTATTAGCCCAGTGCCCAGGCAGTGCCGAGGCAGGCCTGCTTCGGGGGGTGCAGTGCTGGGGGCAGGTCGCAGTGGCGGGTGGGATGGGTGCCGGAGCCCACGAAGGGGAGCCGCTGTCTGCAGGGGAGAAGCAGCACTCCCACAGCCCTTTGGTTTCTTGGCCAAGCCCACGGCAGAGGCCGGGGGCTGGAGGGACATGGGGGTGCGTAGTGGGCCAAGCCCCGCGATGCTCCCGGTGGGTCAGCCCTTGCTCAGAGGGATGCTGCTAGCTGGGGTGGGGGGGTGATGCCTCCTTCCTCCTCCTTCCAAACAACTCTCTCATATCCCAGGCTCTGAATTTTATTCCCCTTCCAACAGTCAGGCATCAACTCCGATTACTCATAAATGCAGCATGTTGCAGAGACGCGGTGCTTGACGAACGGCTGTGCCTGGAAGCAGAAGCGCCCAGATCCACGGGTGAGAAGCCGGGATGGCGGGGTATGGGCTCTGCAGCCTCAGTCCGCCCAGCCTGGCTTGGGGACCCGGCTGAGGGACGCTGCGGCTGCTGGGGCAGGAGCGGAGGTCCCCACAGGTGACCAGGCGTGGATTGCAGGTTTGCAGCCTAGATCGCTACTGGCGTTGGCCCACAAGTTTGTTTTGCAGAATCCTCTTGTAGCATGGAAAAATAACTCATCCCTCGGTTTTTATCCCTTTTGTTTCTGTGGGCATTGATTACGCTGGGAGTTACTGAGCCAGATTTTATTGGAATGACTTAGAAAGCTGCCACCTGCAAGCAGCCACTTGTCTTTGGGGATTATTTTGGTATAGTTTGTAAATAATTGCATGAGGCTTCTTCAGCCTTGCTAATAACTTTGTTCTCGAAGGGACACTGCCCAGAAAAAGATGAGCTGAGATTACTCTTGGCAGCATTTAGGAGAGGAAAAAGTACAACAGGATTGATGTGTGTTGGCGTGAATAAATAAATAATACCTCTGCTAGACCCCTCCGTGCGCATCCTTGTTTCCAACCCCGTGTCTGTTAGCTCCCCAGCTTGGCTGCATTTCGGAATTCAGAGCAGTCCTTTAAATCGATCTCATCTTTCTGTCTGCAGCACGTTGTGCTAATTCTTATCGGGAACCAGCAAGGCTGGCTCTGGAGATGAGCTGTCCTAGAGAAGCTTATATACGTTGTGTAACTTGAGCTTGTTAAATATATGATTTAAATAACTTGCAAAATAGTGTAATTAGTGCCTGAAATGCAAAATTAAGAGAATAATCTTATGTTGGCCTGGATTCTCATAGGTTTGCAAAGGCTTTGCGAAAATTGTGGGTCGTATTTTGAATAAAGAGATAAGCCCACAAATGTCTTTGACGTTTTGTAGAAAATCCAATATTTAAAAGGAGCTTGTTTTGCAGTGCTGAAGGGAGCCAGGCCGTTGTGTGTGTGGCCGTGTGATTGGCCTGCCCTGGCGAGGAGGGTTGGGAAGGGCAGCGCTGGGAATGCTGCTGGGAAGGTGAGAGGAGCAGGGTGCCTGGGCTGCACTCTGGTCTGCTGGGTTTGGTGCCACCAGGCAAGCCTTAGCCATGGCCTGGCTGCAGCTGGGTGTTGCTCTGCTACTTTGGGAGGCTGCATTTTTACACTCCTGCAAAGGTTCTTTTAAAGAACCTGGGCATGGGTCCTTATGGCGATTCCTTTATGGCAAATAAACCCACTCTGGCCGCTCAGTTTGTCTTGTTTTAGTGTAAAAGCACCAGGAAAGCTGGTGTCCTGCTGCCTTCTCTTTTCCCTCATAGCATTTCTAAGGTATTTCCTGTGATGTTGCACTTTCAGCGCTGATGTTGCAGAAGAGCTCCGAGCATCACATGGAGATGTCCTCGAATCAAAACTAGGGCAGTGCAAGCCTAGCTCAGGTATGCTTGTACGGGGAGGGGAAGAGAATCGCGGTGGTAGTGACCCCGAGACAACATTTTCTTAATCATATTGGCAGGCTGCATCCTGGCACCCAGGAGCTGTGGGCTCAGCGTCAGCGTCCCCTTCTGCTGCTGCCTCTGCTCCGGTGGTTGTTTGCTCTGCAGAGGGAGGAGGTTGCTAAGGCGGTGCCTGGCTGCATCCCAAAGGACAGGCGCCCGGGGGGAGCAAGGCTCTGGGGACACTGCCAGGCTCTGAGGGACGTCATCGGGGACAGCATCCTGGTGTCCCACCGTCCTCTCCCGGCCTTGCCAGCAGCAGGAGCCTGAACGCTGGAAGGATGGAGCTTGTAGCCTGCTAGCTCTTCAGTAGCTGCCTGACCCAGTGCCGTGTGCTGGGGTGGCAGGGGCTGCTCCTGCCCCTCCAGTGCCCACGTGCTGCCCATCCCTGTGGTTGCTCACCTCCGTGTCCTGGGAGGAAAGGGTGGAGATGAGCACAAGCCTCACTTAAGCATTTGTTTTAAAAATACACACCGATAAAAAGGACTCTCTCCATTATTTCATTAAGGGATTTAAAACGTGCTTCCTAAGCCCTGAGTCACCAATGAAGTGAGCAAGCGAGAAGCAGCACAGCGGGTCCTGCTGGAGGGTGACTCACGCTGCGGGGGGGCTTGGGGCTTGCAGGGGACTCTCTGAAGTGGAGGATGCTCCAGTTCCTTGCTCCCTCCCAGGAAGGCCAGGGTCTCCCCAGCATCCTGAGCAGCAGGAGGAGGTCTCTGGGAGCCTCTGGGGCTCCTGGATATATTTTGGGAGCTGAGCCATTGCGCTGCAGCTGTGACTCTCTGGAGATCCCAGCGATGCCTTGATGCACAGGAGCCACCAGCAGACAACTCTGCTGGAAGCCTGTAGATCAACAGTGCCTGCATGCAGGCTGGCATTTGATTTTTTTCTTTTTTTTTTGTATACCTGCATAGATAAAAGCCTCCAAATCCCATATCAGTTCAGGAGGAATTGATCTTTTCTCCCAGAAGTCAGGGGAAAATACCAGGTCACCCTTTGATCATTTTTGGGAGCTCTCTGCCTCTTTCAGTCACCAGGCACAGACAGAAGAAAAGCTGGTCCCAGCTCCTTATAAGGCCAGAACTGTCCCCTCTGCACGAGTCTCAATGGTTTATCTAGTCAGGTTTTTCAAAGTCTATAGAAGTGCCGCTCTGTTCAAGCTTAGTGCCAGGACGTTTTTCCTAACATGCAGACTGTGTTCCCTTTACCCTGCTCTGCTTCCTTATGTCCTGTCCTTCCCTTGGCCACTTCTCCATCCTCTCCTGCAGACATCGGCTGAGATCATGGTACCCGGTGTGGCGGCACAGGCATGGTGGCTGGTGGCACTGTCGCAGCCCACACTGCTGCCCCTTCATGCACCGCACGACCGCAGGCAGCACCCACACTCCGTGCTGCCCGCAGCCTCCCGTTGCAGATTCCCTAAGTGCTTTCTAATTAATACCTGTAAGCCATCAGTGAAGGCCAGCTCCCCGGCTTGAGGGCATCTTCCAAGTTTTGTCCTGAGCTCTCTAAGAGCTCCCAGCCAGTTGTGCCAGGATGGTGTCGTGCCCCTGCACTTGGCAAATGCCTTGGGCATTGTTTTCTTAATACAGCTACCTCTTACAGTCAACTGCTGCACAACGTCAGGCCAGGCCCAAGGTGCCCTATGGCCTCTTAGGGCATCACTGCCTTCTCGCCTCCTTCCTTCTGCTGATATCTCTGTGCTGCTTTACTTACAGTTTTCAGAGTGTCGCTTGGTTTATACTCTACCTGGTTTATTAACCTCCTCAGTGGAAGGTCCCTGTCCATGGCTCCTGTTGTGACACCATGTGTGCCTGTGCTCACTTCTTCCACTTTTTCATGAGGATCTCGCTTAGAGGCAGATGAAGGCATGTCCTTGCCTTGGGTCTTGCTGCTGGCCCTGAGCACCTTCTGCCCAGGCATCACCTCCACCGGCCTCCAGCAAGGTCTCCTCCATTTGTTAGTGATTCCTGTGGCCGAGTGTTTTCCAGCTGCTCTCCAGGAGCCCTCTGGATCCACGGCCACCTTAGTTTTGTGTGTGCTTGGGAGAATGAAATGCAGCATGGTGGGACTGACCTGTGTAACTTCAGCTGACTGTTGGCCATGGTCCATGTCTGTTCTGGGAAGAGAGTAAGGAGGCAAAGGGCTGTGTAGGGGCAACGTGGGGAGGTGGAGGCATGAAGAGGGAGGAAAGGGCTCAAGGCCAGAGCTTGGGGTGGTGGTAGAGCCAGGAGCTGATCTGTGGCTCCTGGCCTTGCTCCAGGCTTGGTTCCTTGGACACGTTGCTGGCATTCTGCTTTTCCTCCTTCTTTGCTATTCTCTTAATAAGGTTTAAAATCAACTATTTTAGCTAGTCATTGCTGCAATTGCTCCCTATTTTATTGTTTTGTTTTTCCTCTTCACAAAGTTGGTGCCTCATTGTTTTATTCCAGACATCTAAAACGTTCTCAGCTTTCCATGACTCTTAAAAAATAATTGCTTAATAAGCTCAAGGTAGCCCCTTCTCTTAGCGGGCTTGTGTAGCTCATCCTGCCAGCAGCTTGCAGACTGCACAGGCTTGTGAGCCGTGGGGCATGCAGAGGGGTGGGCAGGCTGCCATGCCCGGTGCCGCTCACCTGCAGCCGTCGCACAGCGCAGGCACAGGGCACACGGCTTCGCTACAGCTTCTCCACCTCCCTTTCTGCAAGAGCCGATCCTTTTTTCCTTCCAAGTTTCCACGTGGTTTTCCCTTGATAAAGATTGATTTCGGAGACCTGCGCCTCCATCCTAGCAAGAGATGAGGGGAGATTAATGCTGATGATACCTGTGACTGTGTGAAGGGGCTACTGCAGATTTTGCCATCTCCTGCACTGCAACAGTAGTAGTCCCCCCAGCATTTCAGAAAGGTAAAAGAGCGTTAGTGTCGGTTCCCTGCTGTTACCAGTTATCAGAAAGGTCAGCGACTGTCTGGACCTGGCTACACAGTTAATGGGAGGTTTTTCCCCTGGACCTCAGCTGCAGCTGGTGGGGGTTTCTGACTGCATGGGGTGCAGGTTTTCCATGCGTCATTTCAAAGCTGTTTGCAAGTCGTTTCTCCTTAAATATCAACAGTTCTCCATGATCCCTGCTAGCACAGATACCAGAAGGAACTGAATTTGTTGTAGCTTGTGACCCTCGTTGCAACTGATCGATAGTTCAGGAACTGGCATCCTGGGTTTTAGGTGTCAATTCAAAATAAGTAAGGAAATATCTCATGGGAATGCTGTGCCCGAGGGAGTGGAGGTGTTTCTGGGTGTGCTTGGAGGACAGGTCCCATCGCTTAGGGCATTCGCTCTGTGCGGTACTGCTGTGCTCATTTCTCTGCTGCTTCAGGGAGGCATGGAGTGGTTGAGGACATCACCCAGTCTAACCCCCTGCTCAAGGCATAGTCACCTACACCTAGTTGTCCTGGATGCCCAGGACTGTGTTCAGTTGGGTTTTGGATGTCTCCAAGGCTGGAGACTCCGCCACATCTCTGGGCAGCCTGTGCAAGCATTTGACCGCCCCATTCTGGTGTCTGGCCATCGATCCCATGGGACTTTGCTGTAGCTTCTGTTATGCCAGAGAAGGGGAAGCAGCAGGGAGAGCCAAGAGGTGCTGCTGTCTCTGCCCGGTGGGGATTGCTCAGAGCCCATCAAGCCTTTGCACGCTGACATGGCATTCAGCATGCAGGCAGATGAGATCTCCCCACCCCAAATGGCTGCTCCTTGTGCACTCCAAGCTCTGCCGCAAGTTAGAGCTCAAGTGCGTCCCCAGGCCCCATGAGCACGAGACATGCAAGAGGGTGGCACGCATCCGGCTCCGTGTACCCAGCGCTGCGGGTTTGACTGCAGCCTCCCTGCACTGGTGTCCAGCCAACACCTCTGTGCTGGGGAGAGGGTCAGTCCGTCTGACGGGCTTGGCTGGAGCGCCGTTTTGAGGGGATGTGTTGGTGACAGTGGGTCCCTGCCTGCTTAAAAGCTGGGGCCTTCCTCTCCACTCTTGCTTTTCAGTCCCAGGGTGGGAGCACTCGACAGCTTTGGCCGGCGAGAGGAGTGGCGGGAGAGCTCCTGCACCCCTGATTAGCATTCGGCCCCGCTGCTCCCGCTGCTCCCGCTGCTTTGGCGTTTGCGCTCGCCATTGCCTGGCAACCACGGAGCAAAACTACAACAGCAGCCCCGGAGCCCGAGCGTGCTTCCCGCGAGCGTGCACGCACACCGGCACACGGCTGCTGCCTGCGTGGGGACGGGGACAGGGTGGGTGGCGGGGCCACCCTGCACTGCTGCCCGCTGTCTCCCATCCCGGCAAGTCACAAGGGTGAGGACCATCCCCAAGAGGAGGAGGAGGAGGAGAGGGCTCCGACAGTACGACGGCTTTGCTGGCACCCAGGTTTGGTGGGTCTGTCTGTCTGTCTGCCCCGGCACTGCCCACCAGGAGTGTCCCGCTGTGTCCAGCACAGCCGACCCCTGTGTGTCCCGCGGGTGGTGGGGGCTCTGCCGCGCTCAGCGAGCATGTGCCATGGACTGGGGCCTCCAAGCAGGGCGTGGGGCCAGCCTCTGCCGCAGGTGCCTCTGGGACCAGGCGTGTTCGGGGAGAGACTTGGGCGTATGTGGGTATATAAGGCCCCGTCGGATGGCGGGGCAAGTCACAGCAGTGTGTGCGCGCTCTCTGTGTGTGTCACACGTGCACCCTGACTTGCACCCAAAGCGGGGTCCATGGGGTGCCTGTTGCCCCTGGGCTCCCCACAGGGAGGGTCAGCCTGGCTGGGGTCTCCCAGGGGACCCTGGTGCTCCAGCAGCCTGGGTTGGGATGCTGACAGAATTTTACTAGACCGTGCTGTCGGTGGAGTTGGCAGCGCTTGGGAAAATGCTGGCTCATGGGAACCTGAGTGTGCATCAGGCTGGCTCTGCTTCCCAGGCTGGCACGTGCTTGGGGTCTGATGTCATTTTTCTCAGCAGAACAATTTTGTGCTCCTGTCCTTGGGGAGTGGCTGTGGGCCTCGGGCTCAGTCCCCTGCCTTGCCTGAGGCTTGCTGCAGATGATGATGGCTCAGTCTCGCTGCCAACCCTGCACCGCATCCTCTTTGCAGCTGGGTGGACTCAAGAGGACATGAATCCCCCCCTCCCCCCGCCCTGGAGGCTGGACTAGATGACCCACAGAGGTCCCCAACCCTGAACATTCTGTGATTCTGCCACGCTTCTGCAAGTGAGGGGAGACACAGATGTGCCTGAATACATTGGGTTGGGTTCAGACCTCGTGCATCCCCACACCTCTGCTTGAACTCTTTATTTTTACATCCTTGGCTGCTGTGGGCTCTGCCTATGGTGCGTATGGTGGCTGAGGTCCTGAGCTGCCTGCCCTGTCCAGCCAGCCCACACATACCGCACCAGGCAGCAGAAAGCACAGGCGCATGCCTTTTCCTGCTCACCACGTATCTTCATCAATGATACTTGCTTGGCAAAGGGTTAAAGAAATGCATCTGCCTTTTGTGTCTTGCAGAGCCTGGGGTCAGCGGACAAGAAGGACTTTTACCAGCCAAAGTAAGTGCCAGGAGCTGCGGTGAGTAATTGCGTGGAAATTCCTTGTGGGTCCGTAACACCGAGCAGCTCTGTGGCTTGCTAAGATTAGACATTTGAATGTACAAGAATAGCTGCTGCAATTACACAAGTGAGGATAACAGTGGAAGGGCTGTCAATCATTTTGGCTTCAGGGCATATGCAAATCATTAAATCAGGTCAGAAGGAATGATGACAGCTGGACTGAGCCTGGGGGACAGAGCCGGGACCTGGTGGCCGGGAGCGGGAGGTGCAGGGGTGACCTTTCCCACCTCTGGCTCCCTCTGCTCCGGGTTTGCACAGCTGAGCTGCTTTGGAGAATTGAAGGGTTTAGTTCTGTGTCACAACAGGCTGATCTTGAAGCACGTCTTCTGCAGCCTGTGCTTTGACGTTGATGTCTGTTGTCTTCCATCCGTTGTGTTTTGTAAAGCACAGTGAGCCGCAGGGGTAAGAGGAAAGGAGGAGGCTCTCTGGAGCCACCATATTCATGTACATGAACAAAGGATCTGCAGATCCCCCCATGATCAGAAGTAGTTGGTTACTTAGTGCGTGGCTTGGCCGTGGCTCTGAGCTGGCTGTCGCAGTCCATAAGCGAGTGAGCGAGAGCGAAGCACTTACAGCTGTCAGCCTCTGAGACCCATATTAAGAGGCAAGCAGGGCTTGCACTCACAGGCCAATTCTGTTGTTGCACCCAGCATTCGCAGAGCCTCGCCACAGCACGGCATCTTCAAGACAAGAAGGTTGTCTCTCTACTGGAAAGATGTGTCTGATACTGTGATTGTTTGGATAAGGGCAAACTGTTAAAAGCCATGCGGAGAGGTTTGGTTCTGGCCCTGACCACTAAGCAGCTGTGCATCATGCTGCTGAGCGTGTTGCATGTGGGACCTTGTGTTGCTCCTGCTCTGTTTGAGGAAGTCAACATCTTTATGTTATCGCCTCTTTTTCTTCTGAAACAAATGCCATAGGGGGTCTTGAAGTTGTGGAACAGTGCTCTGACATGCAGGATTGTCAGAGGAGCGTGGTTTTGGAAGATTCAGAGGGAACTGCGTTGAGGAAGTTTCTCCTCCAAAACTCACTGTCCTTCTGCACTTGCTCTTTCTTTGCTGCTTTCAAAAACATTCCTGCAGAGCTGATTCCCAGCAGTGCCTGAGCACGCTGTGGCACCTTAGTCCAAGTTAACTTAGCATCAGAGGAGGCACCTCCAAGGTGCACTGGGGATGGCACGCTGTGTTACAGAGCGCTTTATGGAGCTGCCTGCTCGCAGTCTGTGATGGGGAGCACAAGCGTCGGGTCTATGTGTGTTCTTCAGTTATCTGCTAGCTCCTCTTTCTTTATGCCACTAAAAGTTTTTAGAACTCTGCACTAGTCCCTTAGGTCCATACTGAAAAGTGGGATTTCAGGGAGCTCCTCTGTCCGCTCACCTCAAGGTAGTGCTCATCATCAGCCTTCCAAGACCACTGGCAGCTAAAGACTTCTGAAAGTACAGCCAGAGCCATTTCCCAGGCTGTTTAATCCCACATGGCTTTGTGGGAGATCAGAGGGATATCCCAGGAGGTTATGGAGTCGTCACAGACTCAACAACAAAATGAACACACATTTGGCAAAGGGCTTATGACTGTGCTTTTGTGACTTCTACCAACAGTTGTACAAAATTTTAGTGCTTCTTATTGTAGCACTGCTGTGTGCTTGTGTAGTGTGTGTTTTGACAAGCAGGCTTAAAAAAGATCGAAGCATCTCTGGTGTCCCTATTCCAGCTGAAGCTTTTGTGAGGCTTTAAGTAAGCAATTTGGAGGAAACAGGTAACGAGCTCTTACTCTTTGGTTTTCCTGCGGGGTGGTTTTGGCGGTAGGTAGCCATAATTATAGTGCTGCTTTAATAGCTCGTTTCATCAGAGAAACGAGAGATGTTTTTCTACCTTAAGAGGGGGAATATGGACTTCCCATCTCACTGAAGCTGAAGAGCTATTGGGTCAGTGGTGGGTGCTGGTGCAAAAGATCTCACGCATACAGGGTGTCTTGTCAGCACTGCCTGGTTCCCCTGTACCACGAGGCTACAGGACCACCATGGTTTGGCCAAGCCTCTTGTGATAACAGCTGTGACATGACTAATCGCAATATTATGACTTTGACTTATACCCATCCTATTTACATTCCTCAGTGGCTGTTTTGGGGTTGCGACTGGTAGGGTTTGTGGCTGTGATGTTGCCTGGTACTACTGCCCCTGTCTGATTTGGCTTTTTCATCCACCGACTGCTGCTGGCACCATTGCTGTTGCGGGCAGACCTGCTCTCGCTGTCACAGCCAGTATGCAAGGCTGGGCCAGGCACCTTATGGAGGCCTTCAGCCTCTGGCACGGCTGGAGCTGGTCTTCCTCAGCAGAGGAAGATGCCTGGCAGCTGCTGGAGGTCTGGTGGACCTGCCGAGGGCTCAGGAGAGCTCAGCACTTCTGCAGCAGCTCTGCGGACACACTCCCTGGGCTCTGGGCAAGATGGCAGGGAGCAGCCAGAGCATGGGAAGCAGCTGGTTCCCGGAGCTGCGCCGAACCCTGGTGGTTTGTGAACACATCTGTGCGGCAAGGCTGGTGATATGAGAGAAGTCTGGCAGCAGATGGGTGGCTCTCCAGCCCCCACGTGACAGAGCAAACTTGACTGTGCCTCTGCTTTTCCTTTTCTGCACTTCAGAGGCAGCATTCACCCTGCTGACCAAACCCTCTGCACTGCAGGAGCGGAGTCAGAGCATCCCGGCTCTCAGGTCAGTGGTATGGGGCTCTTACAGCAGATGTAGGTTGTAGAAAAAGAAAAAGGAAAGATACATATGCTAGAAATCTAGGCAGTGGGTTTTATCACTGCTTGTACCAGGAGCAGATCTTGCTCTGTTCCTGGTATGTTCAGAAGCTTTCCCTGATCAGATGTCTTCCTCCTTTCCGTGCTTTGTTGCCTCTTCCCTTCAGAAATGGAAATGCTGTCATTATGGTCCCTCACCCCATAGTTGCCATTGGTCTATCTCAGCCAGCATTAGGGTGTTTCCTAGGCGCCTGGAATAGTCCAGTGTCATCAAGGGTATGGGGATGTGTCTACATTCACCCACCAGCCTTTGATAGCCTTTACACTAGGCTCTTCCCCTCTGCCCATTCCATCCAAAGGGTTTTATGGTACAGATCTCTTGCTGGGTTGCCCCAAATGTAGTGTGGCAATCACACAGGAAGGTGTAGTGAAGGTGGGCCTCCACTGCAGGAAGTCAGAGGTGCCCAGGATGAAGCCACCAGAGCCGCAATGATGTTGTTGCCCGCTCTGGGAAAGGCACTTTTGCTTCCGAGGGTTTCAGTGAGGGTGCTAATGGCTGTTCCTGCAAGAGTTGGCCCGTGTCAGGAGTTGTGACTCCTGGCTTTTAGCGTGTCTGGGAAGTAATGTTCCCTCTTTCCACATTAAATGGAAGGATATGGCCTGAGTCAAGAAGACTCAAGCATTACTCTTAAAAAAAGCTTGAGAACTGAATGGGCAAGAGACTAGCTTAGGAATAACAGGCACACAAAGAACTCCCATAGCTGGAATACCTGAGAGAGTCCAGCAGTGAGCCAACATCTGCACAGGTTTCCCAGCCTACACCGGCTGCTCCAGCCATCCCGTGCGAAGAGGTACAGATGCCTTCCTGTGTTTCCAAAGCAGGTTGTTCAGATGTCAGAATGATACATCCCAACCTAACAGTTCTCATCTGATGCAGTTTGGGCACGTACCTCCCCCATCGCAACCCTGCCTGCAGCCCTGCTTCGTCTGGGATCTGACCAGTGTTTGTAGGGACCAGGGAGGAAACACCTCATGCGCTGAATCCAGCCCCTGAGTTGCTTGCCCCTGTGTCAGCCCAGTTTTGGAAGCTGCTAATACAGCTGTAGTGTTGTTAGAATATCCAGGCTTCCAGAGGTCCTTCCAAATTTCTGACAGAGGGCCCTTGACTGCTTTGTCAAGGCAGTTTCATGAGCAAGGACCTGCTGGCTTAAGACCCAGGGACGCCATGCTCAGAGACAGGAATAGGCTCTCCTGGGACGGATGCTTTTGCTTAATAACTCTCCTGGCAGGGCTGGTTGGAAGTGTCTTGACAGAAAGCGAGAAAGGCTGGTGTGTTTGCTAATTCCTGGTGGCATATATTTGCTCTTCAGTGTCAGGCACCAACTGGAACTCAGTTTCTTCGAACCCAGAAGGAGATTTTGGTAGCAATGACAATCATAAAATCTCGAGCAAATGTAGACTGAAATACCTGGGTTTAATTAAAGTGTCACTGATTTGCTGCAGGAGCTGCTTGCGCTCCCTCCCCGTGCTGTCTCCTCTGCTGAGAGCAATGCTCATCTGTCAAGAGACTTGTCACTTGGGAGCAGTTAATATTTGCCAGGCACTTTGAGGTGTCAAGAGAGACACTGCTGTAACGACACAAAATGCTCTCCATTGATCCGCCCATTCAGTCCCTTGGGATGATGTGGCCATGCTGAAAAGACCTGATGTCTCAGAGCTCATGTCTTGCTCCAGCAGAATCCCACAGCGCTTTTATACAGGCACCTCATGACTCTGTCTCCATTTCAGATTAAAGATTGCCACCCGCCTTCTGTGCTTAAGCCTCAGACGTGTAAACACCAGGAACCTTTGAAACCACCTTACATAAAGCAACAGCTCATGTTTGTTTAGCCTTGCAGTCTTCGTTACGCCAAGATGTCTCTGCATCTAATTCGTTGTCACCCTGCTCTTAAGGCAGAACATTTCATCTGTTAGACTAAAACCTTTCCGTGCCAGCACTTAGATGAAAGTGAGTGTTTCGTTGCTGAATCATTATCTTGTAAAACAGTGGTATTTTTAAGGATCTAGAAATCAGTATTTACATCTTGGAAGCATTAAGGGCCATCATAATAAGCTAGATGTGTTCCTGAGCTGGGTGTTCATTTCATTGCCTCCTTAACTCAGAGATTATTGTTATAGTAATGATAATAATAATGCACATAGGTGCTACATTTGACTTTTTTTTGCAGTGGTTGAAGGCTGTTCAGTTGGGATGCTCTTCAGGTAGCTCAGGTTCACCTGCAAAGTGCCAAGCTGTGGGAACAGGACACATAGGAAAAGGGGAGAGTGAGAGGCGGTGCAGATGATGCAAGGGGAGCGATGGGGTAGGAGAAGCAATGCCAAGGCCACCTTTCTGTACCAAAGCCATGGAATACACAACGCTACAAGAAACTGCCCCAAAACCACTTTCACAGGGTTGGAGAATGCTTCTCCCAGCTTCAGTCGTAGAAGAGGATGAAGTGCCATCACCAGCATCTCTGGTGGCAGCGGGATGGCAGAGCGGGAGTTGGAAGAGAAGTGTTGGAGTCTGTAGGGTGGGTGCCCCTCAGACGGGTGCAGGTTGGCAGCTGAAGGGGAGCAGAGCCCTCCGGAATGGACCATGAGCATGAGCTCCTAGCTTTCAACCCCAAATCCTGGCTATGCCAGTTTTGTTAAGAGTTGGGGAGTCAACTCCTCGACACACAACATAATTAAGTAAAGGAGATTCTGATGCTGGTCAGGGTATCCTAGGAGCTGGGTCTGAGCCACTAAAACTTTGTAGCAAGCTTAAAAAGTACTTCCCCTGGGGTTTGGCCAGTGGATTCGGAGCCTGAGTTCCAGGAAGGTGGAGGGGCTTTAAACCTCTCTGACTGCTGGGAAAGGAAGGGAATCCTGGAAAGGTACTTTGGAGAAATGTCGTGGTTCAACAAATGCCAGTCTGGGGATGGAGAGCAGCGCTGGAGAAGCTGGGGAGATGAGGGTTAGCAGAAACAGTGAGCAGTGGAGGTAGCTCACGGTGTGACAGAGAGTTGCCTTGGACGTTTGCAGCGGCTACAGGAGACTGTTTGGTACTGCAGCATCTGAGCAGTTCTGCAGCCATTCTTCTGGCCGTCAGAAGGTCTCTCTCACCCTGTGGTGTGCTTATCTTTTAAGCTAAGGTGGACCAGCCTCTCCCAGTAATGCCCTGAGCCCAGAAAGCCTTCTGAGGAGGGGGGATTCTGCCCTGGCGGGGCTGGTGCTGCTCCTTGCCCCGATGCTGTTTGGAGGGTGATGGGTGCTGTGGTGTGCCAGACTGGGGCTGTGCAGGCCCTCCAGCCCTGGCAGCTCCCCGAGGGGTGAAAGTGTGCCATGTCAGGGCCTTGCGATGGGGTGGGAGGGTAGTCTACATCTCCAGCCTCTTGGGAATGGTTTTGTCCCCTGAAGACCATTTGCTGTGCTGCTGGGAGTGCCAGCTCCAGCTCCGCTTAGCTCTGTGGCTGCAGAGGGAACGGGACACAGCCTTGCTGGGAAGCGGTGCTGGGAGATGTTGGTTGGAAGCTCAGAGATCGAGCAGACAGTCGCCTGGATGATTCGCCCTGTGGCGTCTGGGCTGTCTGCCCTAGCTAATATTGGTATTTGCTTTTGAAGCTGGGAAAGCTTGTGCCAGTCTGTGCCCAGTGAAGTGAGCGGGACCGCATGCTGACGGTCCAGCTGTCCTGCTGCTGCCCCCCTGTCCAGGCAGCCTGGGAGAGCAGCACCGGGTTATGGCCCTGATAGGTCCTGCTGAAGACCACTGTTTTTGTAAAGTATGAATGAATACAACCCTCATTCATTTGCTTTTTTATTGCTTGTTGTGGGACAGTGCTCACCCTGGGTCCCTATGCCTGCTGAGGCTGGAGGACCATGGTGAGGTGCTCTACACCCGGATTTATGAGGATCGAGATGCCCTAGGTGGCACCAGGACCTGCGGTACCCAGAGTTAAACATCTTGGCCCGAGGGGCATCAGGACAAGGAACCACTTGGTTTCCACGGTGCCTTGAGCCCAGGGGACAGGAGGAGGAGTTGCTGGGGCTGGTTGAACCCATGCTGCTCTGGGTGCCCAAGCCAGGCGACCACTGGACGACCTCTTTGCAGCATGCTTGCTTTCTGGCTAGGAACAGCCCTCCTGGAGCTAGTAGCAGAGCAAAGTTTAGTTTTTTGTTGTTTCTGTGCAGCTTTTAATGTGTTAAATGAGGTTGCAGTGTAGGCTCTTGCTGTGCCAGTTGTCATAGAAACTTGAAGGGCTTTTTTCTCTTATCCCCCCAGCCCCTTTCTTTAAACCAAAGCAGGGTTGGGTTCCCCCCCTCCTTGTAATTTCAGTTTCATTCCAATTAAAAACCTGCCTGGCCCTGATTCCCCATCTCCAGCACTGCCACACAAGGACTTGGTGTCTTTATGCTGTGCTTCCTTTTGTCCTAACCAAAGGGGTCAGTTCCCGTGAACTGGGCACTTTCCCGATAGCGCTGGGTGGGCTTCGGTCCCTATGGAGCTCCCACTAGGGTTGGGGCTGGTCCTCAGCCCATGTCACTCTGCGGTGCCTCTGGGTAGGAGCCCACCATGGGGTGCTTCTTCTTCTGAAACTAGGGAGCCCTGCGGACATGGCTGCTTGGCACCCAGTTGCTGGAGGTCCCCAGTCCGTTGGTAGAGGCACGGACATGGCTGTTCCGAACCCGGGGCTGCCTTCCCCTCTCGTGGGATCGGAGGATGCTGCCAGCTCAGAGCTGAGACCAGCACAGAAGCCACCTATGCACCAGCTGCAGCCCTTCTGCATTTGCTATGCTCTGCATTAATCATGAAAAGGGAATCGAGCGTAGGAAGATGGGCATTTTTTAACAAAATAATCAAGGCTGCGTTCTCCCCTAAGCAAGAGAGCGAAGGGTTTGCTGCAGTGAGTCAACACAGAGATGCGTTTGCCATGGGAGGTAACGCTCCCACCCACAGCAACCATTGGTCCCACAGCTGGGTACCAAGAGGGAGAAGTGGGTCAAGATGTTTCCCAAGCTGCTTGGCCAGCACTCTCTGCTGGTGTTTCTCCAAGAGCTGCGAGAGGTCCCTTCCTGCATGCTTTACTCCTGGCACGAGACTTGACAGGGACTCCTCACAGCTAGCAGAACTTGTAGCTCCGAACTCGCCTTTGAGGAGCTAGCACCCGTCTTTGCTGCTCAGTGCCTCCCCAGCTCCCCATTGCTCCAAGGCCTGTGCTGTCTCCTGAGTCATCCATCTTCACCATGGTGTGTGGCAGGGGTTATTCTCGGAGCTCCAGTTTTGCACTGGGATTCCCTTGTGTGGGATTTGGGTATGAAGAGTCTATTAGATCATGCTGTTCGGCCTCCCGTGTGCTGTAGGGATGTAAATTCTGCCCACACACTCTTCTCCATGAGCTGAAGAGGTTGTGATTGCCCTCTGAGAAGTATCTAATCCTCCAAGCATCTCTGAGAGGTATCTAATCCTGACCTGAAACTTGTTTGAACTTGTTGGGCTTCAGTTCCCAGTCCCCGTCTCTGCATATCTCGCTGGATAAGAGCAGTTGGCACTGCTCTCGGGGGGTGGGTTGGCAGAATTTTTGTCGATAAACTCAATATAGCTCATATCTTTTGCAGCAGGATATTTTCTCCAGCCCTCAGATCAATTTTATGACTCATCACTCCAGCCTCTCTGCTTTTTTAGTGTCCCCTTTTAAACGTGGGCATCTTAATTGCGGGAGTGTTTCTGTGTCAGTCTCAGCAGTGCGATGCGTGTAACTCTCCTCTCCCCCAAGAACTGCATCAGCTCTTTTCATCACAGCACCACATTAGAGCCTTGTGTTGGGCTGGTCACCCGTGGTGACCCTTGAGCCTTTCTGGAGGCTCTCTCTTGTCTGGGATACAGTCCCTGTTCATAAATACGGCCTGAATCCTTCTCCGTAGGTGTGTCATTCTACACTGGCCTGTGTTAACATATACAGTGTTTGAATGGGCTCAGCATTACCAAGCAACCCACATTTCACTCTCTCCACATCAATATTTACCGTTACATCAATCTTCCTGTCATCTGCTAATTTTTTTGAGCAAGGATTTTGTATTTTCTTCTTGATCATCGAAGAAAATATCGACTAGCATGATTCCCGTGGAGCCTCGCTAACGATTCCCCATTGATGACTTCTGCTTGAGACCTGTCAGCTGGCTCTTAATCTATTTAATGTGTTTTATTGATACTGTATAGTACTATCTTCTAAAATCAGAATGTCAAGAAGCACTTAGCACTCTGTCTGCACAGTCGTATCGTACAAGGTACCTTTTTCAGCTCAGCCTGTATTCTCTAAAGAGTGACATCGGGCTCATTTGACAAGATCTCTTATCTACAAAGACACGCCGACTGACTTTAGTTATAACTTACATCCTTTAATTATTTCTTAATTTAATTCCAGATGAGCCCTGGCTTCAGGGTCTTATATCAGGCTGACCATTTAGTAGTTAAGTAGGTCATCTTCACTGCTGGGTGTGAATGTTGCTGTGAAGGAGCCATTTGCCATCCGGACATGCAGCCCAAAGTTTGCTCAAAACAAGCAGCAGAGCCCAGAAAACTCTCCCCAGCTTTGGGTACACGTTACCTGTGCTGGCTGTTTCGTGCTATTTGGCCGCCTTATATATAGGTGAGGATACTAACAGTTCGGGAAAGCATCATCTCTCCTAGGATGTACTTTACTCTTCTTTTTTTCCCAAACACAGAATGTGTATTTATTGACTATATTTGCTTTTTCTGCAACATTCTGAGCAGTCCTCCAGTCTTTGCTTACAAATGGACCTATTGCTAGGATTTGTTTGGCTCCCAGTAGTAGATTTTGCATGTCCAGCCATGCATTTTCTCCTGCTTTCCCCTTCTTTAGTTTCCCTTCTCAGTCTCCTACACATTGTATCTTTTCATTTGTATTGACGTACCCTTTATTCTATATCCCATTTCCACTCTGAGCCTTCATTTAGCAAATGGGTTTTTGAAGTGAGTTGCTCATTTTCCAAACTATGGGACTTTACAGACATTCAGTGAACTCCCTTTAAAGAACTCTTTATTTTTTCTCTCTACTTTTTCAAAGTCTTTCTTGCAGTCAGTTTTACCCCATCTCCCAGGGTGTGAAAATGGCCATTGTGCAGTACTGGGTGTGTGCAGTGCTGCCTGCCCCCGTCTTCTCGTTGGTCTGTGGGGTTTGCTGCCAGCCTGGGCTGCCTCTCCGGGCACCCACCACCTGCCCCACCTTGTGTCACCTGCTGTGCTTTAGCTTCTGCATTGTAAAGCTGTCAACTACAGTGTTTAGAAATGCACAAAGTATTTTACTGCTGGCTCTGTGAGTCTTCTGGCGTGTTACTCACAAACCTAAATCCTTCATAATCCATTATTTCTTTCTACACATTGAGAACATATATTTAAGGTTGAGCTCCTCGAGTCCTGTGCTGGCTCAGGTATGATGTGCCATGCCTCTTCCCAGTCCCTAGTAAGAAGGTAAATCTGTATTTCTTCAAGCACTGGCTGCTGAAAGATCTGTATTTCTAAAGAAAAAAGTACAATGGCATGTATTGTAAGCATATAGTGCCCTCCTTTTCCTTCCCTGCCACCCCTCCTACGCAGGGACTTCTGATCACGTAAATTATCGTAGCAGGTTTCAGTAGTGTCAAGTGCATTTGATTTCTGCTTGTGAGTGAAAATTTCCCGTTCCTCATGCTCCTTTCCCAACCTCACTGCCTTGCATCATCTCTAGAGCTTGCTGCTTTGCCCATTTGCACAGCACGAGTAGGATCTCTGATCTTCTTTCCTGGAACAACCACAATTTAGTCTGACTTTTTATTCAAATACACAGTCCTGGTGTTTTCTCTCCATGCTTTCACCTGCGATGCCAGATAGACAGCTGGGCCCAGAACCATCAGCAGCTACATCAGCCTGCACTCCTGTCAGAAGCTTGTCCTCACCTAAGACCACCCACACCATGGCCAACCTGGCTAGTGTCCGAGCACTTTGCTGTGTGCCAGCACTGGAGGGTGCCTGGTGCTCACCTGCCAGAGATGCTGTTCTGCAGAAGAGCATTTTGTTGTTTCGAGCCTGCTGGCAGGCCGCATCTCCTGGGAAAGACTGGTGGTTTGCAATGTCCTTCCAAAACGATCCATGCTCTTCCCAACTTCCCGTTGTCTCCTGCCATGCTCCGACAGGGACCATGTCCAAAGCACAGTGTGCGCTACAGGTGGTGGCTCTGCAGCCCTTCTCTGAGCCGCCTGAGCTCCCAAGAGCAAAAATTGCTGCTGGTGGTGGAAATGACAGTATTAGCCTTGAGAGCAATCAGCCAGGTCTCTGTGAGCTGCGGCGTTGGTGTTTCTCCTCTGGCTCTTTGCTCTGGGAGGGATAATCAGGCTGAATACGCTGATGTACTTGGGCTGTGCTGAGCAGACTGTGGGGAGACATGTAGATAGCACTAATTTGCTCAGGGAACAGCGTGTCTAAGGACATTAAAGGAGGAAAATACATTGTCTTTACTGCGTCCTGACAAAGCGGTGTGCACAGAGGTGAGATCTAAGGCTTTGAGCTTTCCTGTAGATTTCTGGCATTAACAAAGATAGGATTCAGAGTAGCACGGTGACTCCCAGGAGATGTGTGGCAGGAAGAGTGTGGGTGCTTGGTTGTCTCTCAGGCTTGGGACATCATGTAAAAGAGCACCACCCCCAACATCACCATCTAATTTATGGGGAAATTAATTCCTCGTCCAGAAGTGCCTCATCTCCCCGTGGACTGCATAGGGAGCCTGGGCAGCTAGCTCGGATCTCTGCCATCAGTCTTGCCACTGATGGCTTTCAACACATCCAGAAAGTGCAGCTGAAGGTAGGATGAGCCTATAATAGTTACTGAAGAAACACTGGATAATGGTATTTATACCTAATTAGAGACTTGACTGAATTAAGCTGTGGACAGCATGGGCAGGTTGACTTCGAGGAGAAGTGGGGGCATTTTACTGAGGGGTTGTGGGAGACCTGCTGAACCCCCAGCCACAAGAAGACACCTTCATGTCCCACAGTAAATGGAAATGTGTGCAGTGCACTGCATTGAGGAAATGGGCTGGAGAAGGAGGAAAAAGGAACCCTAGGGCCCACAAAGTCTCATTTTTACATTTAAAAATAGGTAAGTCAAGCCTTCCCAAAAGCTTGAATGCCTCAATAAAACCTCTGGAGCTGACAGTGCTCAAGCAGGGGCTGTTAGAGGTTTTTCTTTGTGATATGAGGTAGGAAGGAAAAAGCACCCAGGGAGGGAGGGCTCAGCTGCATTCATTCTCCCCCTCGGATGTCAGAGAGGCTTTGTTTTCCAGTATTGCTTATTATTCATACAGCTATCTCATTAAACAGCTGAAATACAGCTCCAGCTTGGGGCTCATCATGGCCTGGGCCCTACCGTGGAGCTGTGCAGTGTCACGGCTTTCCACCCCAGGGAAAGTCCCACCGGAGCCGGCAGGATGGTCCTTGGTGCTTGCCTTCGGGCACCAGTGCTGGTGGTAGTTTGGTCGTCTTTTCCCCACTGCGTTCCTCTTTTCTCCCTCTCTCAGTCAAAGGTTCTGTCCTGGATCCCAGGCCGCCATCTAGCAGATGTGTGGCTTAGCATTGCTTGTCCTGAGGGTGCTTCAGCTCTTGGCAGTGGTATTCCCAAAGAAGGTACAGCACAAGAGCTACTATCTCCGGATGTTTCCCTTGTTCCCAGATATTTCCAGTAAGTCCCTCTGCCTGCACACAGTGTCTTGACCGCCTGCGTCAGGGCCAGGTTGCCAAGCGCAGTTGTGCCGGATCTCTGTTCTGCAATGTGGCCGCTCGGCTTTGCCATTTCCAGAACAACTGGACAGCTCTGAGGATGAGGAGGACTCTGCTTCTGGGCTTTTATTGAGCTTCTGTGTCCCCCTACCTTCCTCCAGCAGGTGAGTGTTGCTGGAAGCTCTGGTTTGAACCAGAAACCAGTCTCAGACTTCTGACCAGTTTCTAATCATCTCAGACTGGTTTCTGTCTTGATTTTGCTGCCACAAATTACTGACTTCATGAACGATGAAGCCAATCTCTGAAAGCAGGGGAGGAGGCAGTGTGGCTGCCACTGAAGACGTTGGTTCTGCTTCATTGAGAGTGTCCTGTGGAATCCCTTTCCTTTGGGATCTTGTTGGCTGGCCAGAGCCGGCAGTGCTGTCACCAGCAGGGACCACGTGCATGCCAGCACACTTTGCTGCGGTTGGCAGTGAGCCCAGCATGATGGATCGCACCTCCTCCCACCAGTGCGGAGCGTGGTCCTGGGGGATCTCCTAGCCACGAGACCCTGCTCACCGGAGCAGTGGGGACGCTGGAGGGGGTGTCAGCCACAGTGCATGTGAAACCCTAAATATTTGTACACAAAGGCCACACTGAAATCCCCATCCTGGTCCAGACACCAGAGGTGTCATTTTTGATTTCCCAAACACAGAGAGAGCCCTTTCAGTCCTGGCCTGCTCAGACACTGCAGCTTTAATGTCCAAGCACCCAGCGTGTTTCCACTCCCCTCAAATGCATCAATCAGGTCTCGGTGAGGCTCTGAAAGAGCCAGTTTGTTAAACAAACACACTTAGTGTAAAAAGTTTATTCCAGTTAATTAGGACTTCATTGCAATGGAAACAAATTACCCAGCTGTCATCTGCCAAGGCAAACAGCAGTGGGGGAGAGGTGGTCCTGGCCAGGCGGGAGACAAACAACCATCTCAGACAACCTTATTTATGGCCTTTTTATGTATTTCTGTATTTATTTGGACATTCCTGAGCTGGAGAGCTGGGTTATTGCCGAGCTGCATGCCCCAGCACTTGCACGGTGTAGGCTGTCACTGGCGGCAGGTTATCTGCCCACAGGGCTGCAGGGCAAAGGGCCAGCACCAGCCCGGCGGGTGCTGCCCGTGGGCAACTGGGGGCTGGTGTCTGTGTCCCTGGGCTCATCCCTTCGGGCTTGGCCGGGGCTCTTGCTTCAGAGGCAGAGGTGAGGTGCTGGATGCGCAAGCGATGGGCAGGTCAGGGTGAGCTGCTGGTCTCTGCTCGCGGATGGAGGTGGGGGATGTGGGGGTCCCCGCACGGAGCAGTGGGGTAGGGAGGCACTCGGGAAGGCTGGGGGCTGGTGGTCACTGGGAGCTTTGCCCAAGCCAGAGGCTCCCACACTGCTGTGGTTCCCTGCCCTTGCAGCGGGATGCTCTTTGTCTGCGTTGACTCTGGGCATGAGTCCCCAGCCCTGCTGTAGCCTTATTCTCTCCTCCCAGCCCAGGCAATTAACTCTTAGGCAGGAGAGGCGTAAGCAGTGCCTGATGAGGCTCCCACTCATTTCCAGCTCATTTTATTTGAAAAAACACCCAGTCGACACCCTTTTTTCCTCCCTGAGCTTTTATTGAAAAAGAGGGAGAAAGGAGGAGCTGGGCTGAGGGAGAGGGAAGCTGGGCAGTACACGGGAGCAGAGCTTGGTGGGAGCTGGAGGCCGTGCGATTCCGGTGGGAATGCTTGGGGAGCTGGGCAGGATGGTGCTGGCTCCCGCAGCCGCCGCGGAAGCGACGGATAAACCCGCGGGATTAGCAGCGTGTATCGTTGCAGGAGAGCAGCATCCCCTTCCTGGAGCATTAGTCACCCGAGCCTGACGCCGGGGTGGGGGAGGCAAGTGCAAGTCATCACATTACCTCCTCCCGCCCGCTCCCCAGTGGCCTGTTCTTGCTTGGTGTCCCTCCAGCTCTGCCCTTCGTAGCCAGAAGGTGGGCTGTGCCAGGGTGGCCATGGCTTGGGTGGGGACAGGCGGAGGATGTTGGCCCCCGGGTTGGATGGGTGCAATCAGCACATCTCTGCTTGCCCGCAGAGGTTGTCCCCCCTGTCATAGCCAGCAGCGGGGTGGGTTGGGGTGGCACAAGCATGGGTGCTTCTCCCGATCACCCCTGGGGATGCGTTCTCCGCTGCAGGCCTTGGGGATGTGGAGGACAAGAGCAGGTTTCTGCTCTTGCACTGGGACCTTCCAGTGGGCTTGGATTTCTCTTACATGCCTGGTGGATAAACCCAGGGGTCTTCCACACTTCTCTTCTACCGCAGTCGTGTCCAGGCCAGATTTTTCTGGTCCTGTGAAATCCTGAAATTTGCATTTGAATTTCACATTGCGAGTGAGTTGCCATCCAGACCCTTTTATACACTTTCCAAGAATGTTTCTGTTGCCTTATAGCCATGAGATCACCATGGCCTATGCTCTGAGGTTTCTGTCTGTGATGGCACACGTTCAGCAGGGTAGAAAGCCTGGATCAGGGCATGCAACCTTGGAGGGGCCTGAAAGGGGGCAAAGAGCAGAGCCGAGCACTGATAGCTACAGAGATGATTCCTGAAACCGGACTGATCTCATCTGAGGGATGTAGGAAAGATGGTGACCAGCACTGGAAAGGACAGATTTGGCTTCGTTTCTGGACTTGGAAAGGAGCAGAGGAGGGACTGGGGAGTTTGGTGCCAGCAGCTTGGTTCCTCAGAGTCAGCTGGGCCATCTTGAGAGGTAATTTGAAATCACAAAGATAAAAAGCAGCAAGGATCCTCAGTGCCACCTTTCCCTGCCCGAGCGCTGGGCTCTGTTGGAGGCAGCCCGCCATTGCTTCAGAGGCAGCGGTGCCCCCTCGGCCTTGCAACGATGGGCATGGGGGTCCCTGTGCTCCCACTCTCCGTGGGAGCCTCAATGGGCAGAGCCGGAGCACGGAGTGCCGGGCATCTCCCTCCTCTGGCTGGCAACCCTCTATTCTTAGGGATTTTAGCTTTCTGTTTCTAGATTGACTTGTTGTCAGTGTTTATTTTTAGTTCCTCCAGTGCCTTGCAGATTCCTCGAGGGATTCTTGCTTTCCCTCTCCCTCCTACAGGTTTGTTTGTAATGTAGTCGCGTTGGTTTGACCATGAGCAGGAGCGTTCAACGCCGGTGGGGGCTGCACTGGTGCTTGCGGAGCAAATTATCTTTGTGGGTTTATCATGGGTTGATGGGTCCATGGGGTGTGGGCACCCTGGGGTAGCCACCCCTGGAGAGACCAGGGTGCTGGGAGGGAGCATCGCTCCCGCCTACAGCCACGGGTGCGGGTGCCTTCTGGTCATCGCTTAAAATCCCTGTTGAAGCATGCAGGGTGGCTGTTGCCCCCCTTGCTCTTCTCAGCACTGCCCTCCCCAAGGTTTCTCTCTGTTCGCTACTCAGGGGGAAAAAAATTCAGATCAGCATCGCTGTACTGGCTGCGAGGAAACAAAACCCAAGGTCCTCCTGCAGCTCCACAGCCAGGTTGGATGGAAATTTTTAAGTGTTTTTTTAAAGCCCTGCATAAAGTAATTGAAAACAAGTTGTGAGTATATTTTGGACTCCGGCAGAGCTGTCGTCGCCTTGCTTTGCCCACTGCCTGTCCCAGACAAGGGCTCACTTTGAGTGTACCCTTCTGCTGAGCAGGGGGGGAATGTTTTCATTTCTAATTTAGAGCATCCGTCCCGCCGGGGTCCAGCCCCCCATCTCCCACCGAGCCCAGCCCAGCGCTGGGAGCCCAAGGACTCCCTGCAGCGAGTTTACCTGTCACCACCAGCTCCAGGAAGCGTGCTAATGTGTTCGTTAGAAAATGTGACTCTCTTTGGACTTAGCCTCCTTCTTCACGCACTGGGTTGACGCTTGGTGGGGGATGTGTGAAGGTACAGTTTGTGCTGTTTTTTCCAGGATTTCTGTTATTTTGTAGAGGAGGGTAAGTCTGCTTATTTTTAAACATCTAAAATTTAGGTTGATATTCAGTGTAGGCTTGCTATTTTTCCTGGGGAGAGACAGCACTGGGAGGTCCCGTTCAGGTATGGCTTTGGTGGTGATAGCTCCATCGCTGTGGCCCTGATCCAGGAAAGTGTGTTTTTCTGAAGCATTGATCTCCACGGGCCACTCTTAACCCTGGAAGATGAATACACGCTGAAGTGTTTTGTTGGACTTCGTCCTATAAAAGCAGTGTACCTTCAGCAGCTGAGGGAACCAAAGCCAACGATTCAAACCAACCTGAAAGCCACTTGCAAGGCCACGAGAGTTTGATCCCCTTGCAGCAGCAAGGCATGAGCATCATGGTGTGGCAGCTCCTCTTCCTCTCCATGAATTAACCAGCTGCAAGGAAGAGCAAGGAGAGCAGGCACTGCGGTCACACATCCCCAGGGAGTGGGTGGTGGGACGTGGTGAAGGAGAAAACAGAGACTGGTGCCTGTAGTGGTGCTCTTGGTGGCTCCTGTTTCGCAAAGCCATCGATCAGCCATCACCTAACGGTGCTCTGTATTGCGATCAGGTTATGGCTGGCTGAAGTCATGCCCAGGATTAGCAGAGGGTCTCGAGGTACCTCTGCAATGATCCTAATGTCAGACTTCGCTGAAGTCAAGTGACCTGGTGCTGGAGGTGAGAGGTTTTGAACATGGTGCCGGGTGCTGCAAGGTGCTGGGGCCATAGTGGACTTTCCCCTCCCTTCTCTCAGCTGTTTTGCTTTGGGGTCTGACTGCAGCTTTTCGAGGGTTGAAGTTGTCATTGAGGCTTTTCTAATCTTGATTATGTTCATTAGCACAGTTCCTATCAAAGAACAGCACGTTCCCTCCCTGTCCTGGTTTTCTCCCTGGTTAATAACCCTTTGCTGCTTTGGCTCATTTGGAAAAAGAGACAGTAGCTTTGGGAACAACTCCTGATATAATAGACAGACGTCAGCATTTTCAGTCGGATCTGAAAAGCGACGTTAATTCAAAGAGAGGGCTCAGTGAAATGACTGCAGAAGGCCCACGTGAACATGTCTGGGGAGGACTGAGCCAACCTGTATCAAAACACGGCACTGTGTGTGTGTGTTCCAAGCTGCTGAGAGATGCTCTGAACCCAGATGGTTGCTTTTCCTTTCAGCAATGGCCTGTAACAGCAGCCTCCTGCTTCTCCCTTCCCTCCCTGAGGCTCTACTTTGGAGGTACCCATTGCCGAGACTCACGGTGCAATGAAAACACTTATAACAGGGTTGAGTGGTGCAGGAGAAGACGTAAGGTGCAAGAGATTGTACAGCAGAGGCTGAGCTGTTGCATTTGCTGCGCGTCTTGGAGGCATGTGCTGGGGAGCCATGTTTTGTCTAGGGTTGAATGGGAGGTGGTTATGGTTTCTGAGCATCTGCTCTGCTTCTGAAGCCCCCACCATCTTCCTCAGCTGGGTTTTATTGGTGCTGAGGAACAGACCAAGGACACCAGACTGAGGTTTAAAGTGAGCAGGGACAATTATCGCAAGACCATGCCCCAAACTTTCTACCTTAAGGAAGGTGGAGCAAGTGCTGCCATTGCATCCGAGATGCTGAACCCATGGCCATTAGCAGCACAGCCCCGTGCCAAGGACCTGTGGGTATTTACTGTAGGGACCCTGCTGCTGGTTTGGGGGGAGTCAGGAGACCACCTGCCTCGTAGGACCGTTGCCTGTGGAGACAAGGTACGTACCAAGCAGGGCTAAGTCAGTTCAGTGCAGGGAAAAGACTGTGTCCATTGTGTGGTTTCAGTAAATCTGAGATTTAGTTCCAGGGGAGATCAGCATCTCTGTGTGAGTTTGGCACTCAAGGAAGCAAGAGGCACCCATGTGATGCTCTAAATCTTGGAGACAAGGTCTCCCATCTTACCTGTTGTGGCCTTGACCATTTCAGGATACCTTTTTCACTGTCTGTGAAAAGCATAGCTGGCCAAGAAACATCTCCAGCCGCTGTTCTCCTCCAGAGCAGAGGGCCCAGCTCTGCCAAAAAGAGGCATCTTTCCACGGAGCCTCCAGAAACTCAACTCTCAGCTGCAGCACCCTGTGGACCTGCTGGCTGGTCGCATCAAATGGCGATTTGCTCCAAGAAGTTGGAAAGCACTCGCTCTGTGACAGCCTGGATGGAGTTGCAGCGAGGTGTGAAGGGTGCTGTGTCCTGGAGGACCTGCCTCCCATGGTGTCCCCACCCCCCAGGCAGCATTTGCCATGTGCCGAGATGTGTTTTCAGCAATGACCTGCGATGTGGGCTGTGCTGGAGAATGGAGGGGGAAGATGAGACACCTGGAAGGCATCCATGCTGCTATTACCAGTGTAAATAATCTACCTCTTGTTGATTCTTCAGGACTACAGGTCTTCTCCAAGGACAAACCATCCAGTGGTTTATTTTTCACTGCTGGCTGTTTGCTTGTCTGAAACCACTTTTGAGGACTTTGGGCTCCCAGCAGCCAGCACCACAGAACACACCGCACTGGGGTTTTAAGTCAGCTAGTGCAAAGTCTTACGTCATGGCTTTGTCGTTGCATTTCTGTATCATGCTTATGTGGGTGGTCAGATGTTGTTCAGTGGCAGAGAGGGCCTTGCACAACCACAGAGTGGTCTCGTGGTCTGACGTGTGAAACCCAAGCCCATGATGAAAGGCAGATAGTGAGAAGGTCACCCACCATGGTTCACGTCTCTAGCATTGGCTTTGCATAGTGGTTGTGGTCTTTGCTTCAGGATTTCTTGGTTGGAAATGAAACTGTCTCGGCTCCTGCATCACTCCATGCTCAGTCCAGGATGAGCTGCGTCCCTCTCACATCTCTGTCCTCCCACCACTGCCCTCAGTGTGGTCATGTATGAAGGACATTTTAGGTGCGGTGCGGGAGCTTTGCTGATAGGCAGTGCCTCATGTGGAGGCCATCAAGTGCCACTGGTTCTCCTGCTGGGAGATGACTCTCTTGCATGAAGAGGCTCCTGTGTTGGAACAGAACACCTTTCACCAGCCTGGATGGCACAGCTGTCCATCATGGGGTCTGAGGAAATGGGCCTGATGGTGATTTAATTATGCTGAGCATGGTGTGGTGTAGACAGCTAGCTTCTGAGGAGCTCAGATCCTTGTGCTCAAACAGCCAGTCCTTGCAGCCCTTGGGGACAGGTGGATAGTAAGACTTAATAGGGAAAATGAGGCACAGAGATTTTAGCTCATCAATGAGGCCATGCAGACCAGACTGGTGTCCTTTGATTTGCATAGTACCAGATGAAAGCCATTGAGCTGGGTTCTCTCACAGGCTGGCCTGGGAGAGGACCCCATCCCCATGCTCAACCCCTTGCTGTGGTCCCTGACCCGGCCAGTCCTCAGCCGGATGCTGCCTGGAGACGTACCCCCCACAGGGACCACATCTCTAACAGATCACAGCGAGGTTCCCGGCACTGGAAATGGCTTTGGCCCATCCTGCTTGGCTCTTGCTGCAGCGCATCGCTCCTCCCAATCCTTGACTCCTGGCTTTTGGGTTGCTCGCATCAGAGCCGAGGCGGTTTGCTCTTCCCTGAGGGCAGCAATTGCCTCTCGCTCTCCCTTGCCTCGTTGCTGGAGTCCCTTGTGCCCCAGGCGCCGAGGAGCTCTTCTCTCACTTGGCTGCAGAAATGGGCTCAGCATCCCAGAAATTCAGGCTTTCATGTGGGAGCCAATAGTCACACAACCTCCGTCCAGAAACCATCATTATCGGCTGCTTGCTTTTTCTTGGTTTCTTTGAACTACAGCTCCCAGGATGCCTGAAGATATGCAGACATCCCGAAGACAGTGGTTTCCCATAAACTTTTGGGGTTTCATGCTTTGCAGGCAGGAATGTTTTTATTGCATCTCAAATCCCTTCAAGTCCCTCAAACCTCCATGGCGCTTTCCCGCTGTGGGGCAGACGCAGTGGCTGGAGGCGGCTGCGAGGGAGGCATGCCAAGGGCTTTTCTCGCATGCATTTTTCCCCTTCGTGCAAGAGGGACCTTTGTAAATCCTCATTATGCCTTTTCAAGGGGACTTTTGGACGGGGAGGAAGTTTGGACAAGCTACGGTTTGCCTGAAGGGATGAGTTTCTCCGCTCTCCTTCTCGCCATTAAATAATGGCTGTTAAGCAACATCCTGCTCCTGTGTGCGTTGCTGGGCAAAGCATGGAGATGCTAGTGGGCGAGTGCCTCAGGCAGGGTGGTAAGGGGTTTTCACTGGGCTGGGAAGAGCTGGGGATGCAGGGAAGCGAAGAAGATGCGGATTCGTGCACCAATGCAAGAGCCTAGCGCGCTGGGTTTTAAATCCTGACATGCTAACAAGAGCTAAGGAAGAAACAGAGGGGGAAATTTTCCTTTAGCATGGAAAGATGGGGTTGTAAGTGTGACCTGGTGCATCCCCATCTCCCAGCCCCCAGCACAGATCCACCCCTGGGCCAGGTGAAACATCAGGGGACACGGTATGTGCTGTCCCACCGGTGTCCCCACACCTCCGCATCTTCATGCTGCCCATGCTGGGACCAGGGGGAGGGTGCTGGGAGCAGAGCGGGGTCCGTGGCATGGACCCGGCTCACCTAATAACCACTTACTTTCTGTAGGAGAGGAAACGCAGAGGGCAGAATAGGGCTGTGTGTAACTCAGTGGCGTTTTATGACATTGTTCTTCTGACCATAAGAATACTTTGATGAGTTTTTCCCATTTGGTGCTGGTGAACACCAGTGTTATAGTCAGACTCGTAGTATTTTGCCTTCCTCCTATTTGCCTTTGGTTGGTTAAAAAAAAAGCCCAGGATCCTCCATGGCTTGGATTTTAATACGTATTTCTTCTATAGGTGCTACTTTACCAGCTTGAGGACCTTTGTGAATGAAACATGGAGGTGCCGGGTGCCCTTTGGGGGCTATCAGCAGCACCAACCACCCGGCTCTTGCAGGAGGCCCACAGGCATGGGTTGGGCTCGGTGTGTCCCCATGGGACATGTCCTGGCCCTGCTCTGCACTGTCCCAGAGCAGCGAGGCCAGCGGGGTGCTGCCGGGGGTCCACTCCTGGGCGAGTGTCCTGGTGCCTGGTGCTCTGGGCTCATTCCCTGCCACCTCTCTCCCGTCCTTCCCTGCAGCCCCCTGCGCAAGCACACCTGCACGCCCAAGCACAGCCGTGTGCCCAAGCACATCTGCGTGCACAAGCACGCCCGCATGCACGCATGGCTGCTGGCACCTGCCCGCCCGTCCCAGCAGCGAGCGATGGTGACAGGCGGTGTGGTCCGCTGGAGAAGGCGGGTGCCAGCCCAGAAAGGAAAACCGTCGAGGCTCTGCGGCTGGCTCGTGTTAACCACATCACTCCTCTCCTGCACTTGGAAAAGCCTGGCCGACTGGCAGCCCAGAATAACAAGCTTTTCCATTCCTGCGCGCAGCGTCGGACGCGGGGCCATTTAAAACAAGAGCCGGCTCCAGCTAGAGTGCAGTGCTCAGACTAAACAACGACGCATCCCCTGCGGCGTGGCTCGTCCCCTGCAAAGGGGGATCGGGCTGAAGTCACAGCTGCCGGGGCAGATCGGTACGGCACGGCGGGGATGCCAGGGTGGCATGGTGGTGCCTCACCATGTGTGGGCTCAGCCTGAGCCGCAGCCGGAGCGGAAATGATAGAGTCCTTAAAAATAAGCAAAGTGATGGAGATTTTACCCAAGGAAAGGAATTTTTGCTCATTTTATTTTGTAGATTTTATTTAGTTGTTGTCTGTAGATGGTTGAACTTTTGTTTTTAAAGTAGATTAAAGTAGATTTTAAAGTAGATTAAAGCCAGTTTTGAGGGCAAAGCATATTGGTGCATGCCATTCATTAAATGGTTCTCATCAATAATACAGTTTATGGTAGGGAGTCAGAAAAAGATCTTTGTTTCCATCTTCTTTTAAGCTGTTTTACAGCACCAAATGGAGATAACAGGATCTTAATGAGACAAAGTGGCAGGCATGGAGATCCTAGCCTAAGTATTGCTTAGAGTCTGCAGAGAAAGGAAACTTCCAGATCATCTCACGTTGTCTTCAGGATCCCACATCTTCTGAAATCCTGCAGCTCCATTCTTGGACCACATTCGTGTCACTGGGTGCGGGGTCTCTCAGCAGCATGTCCCACTGCCTCCTTGCTATACTCACCCATGGGATCCTTCCTGGCTCGGACGCATGTGAGGATGAGTTCACGACAGGATTGTGTGTGCCCATGGATGATGACAATGCCCAGGGAGGGAGATGATCGCAGTGTCACAGAATCACAGAATGGTCGGGGTTGGAGGGGACCTCTGTGGGTCATCTAGTCCAACCCCCCTGCCAAAGCAGGGTCACCCAGAGCAGTCTACACAGGACCACATCCAGGCGGGTCTTGAATATCTCCAGAGAAGGAGACTCCACAGCCCCTCTGGGCAACCTGTTCCGGTGCTCTGTCACCCTCAAAGTGAAGAAGTTCTTCCTCGTGTTCAGCTGGAACTTTCTGTGCTTCAGTTTGTGCCCATTGCGCCTTGTCCTGTTGCTGGGCACCACTGAAAAGAGTCTGGCCCTGTCCTCTTGACCTTAAGATATTTATAAACATTTCTAAGGTCCCCCCTCAGCCTTCTCCAGGCTAAACAAGCCCAGCTCCCTCAGCCTTTCCTCATAGAAGAGATGCTCCAGTCCCCCAGTCATCTTTGTAGCCCTCCGCTGGACTCTCTCCAGTAGCTCCTCATCTTTCTTGAACTGGGGGGCCCAGAATGGGATGCAACTGATCCCATGGCACGGGCATGCCGGGGGGCTGCAGGGCACAGCATGACTCATCAGGCTGTGGGCACGCGTGCCCAGCATCTCTGTTCCTGCGCGGACAGCTGTTGGTCAGAGGGGGGACAGTTGTTATTGTCAAAATGCAAATGAATAAAATCATTGTTTTGGCAGCGAATTTTTAGGGGAAGGACATGCAAATTTACCTTCCGTTCAGAGTGTACATTGGTATTAAAATACAATGTTTGAAAGCCAAAACAAAGGAACATTTTAATTTGGGACTCATCAGATGGTTCCTTCTGCTTGGATTAGCATCAAATTCTTTGCAGCAAATGCTGTAAGTTTGATAAAACTCTGGTTTTCAAAGAAAACAAGAACAAAGTTCTAAAAATGCCATCCATTTCCAGGGGTTGTTGCTGCTTTCATTTGCCTCCGCTGTCGTGAAGCAACTGGCTTGGTACAGAATACTGGACAGGCTGACAGGGGCAGGCTTTGGGAAATGCAAGTAGGACGTGAGGTTGGGCTTCTTCCTGGGTGTTGCTTTAATCTTGCTCTAAATAGCTCAGAAAAGTCAGCCCCAGGGTTCGGCTCAGGGATGCAGGACCTGGGAGGTCTGGTGGGACCTCGGAGCACACCTGAAGGGAGCTGGCAGACCTCGCTGTCAGGGTGAGAGTGAGTGGGCAGCAGGGTCAGGAGCCTGCCCAGATTGCTGACGGAGGCTGCGCTGAAGGGATGTCTTGTGTTTCTTTCCTTGGCCTTCTTTCTAAACACCCTCCAAATCAAACCTGCTTTTCCGCAGTGCTTGGAAACAGCTGTGCTGCTTATTTAAATGCACTCATGAGGTATCTCCGTCCTTCTCCCCCTGCTTCCCTTCTCCTTTCATCCTTGGCTGTACCTACCCACCTTGTGTTGCAGATCAGAAATAGCGACTAGCCACCGACTCGCTAATTGTAATGCAGCCTGATAATGCCAGCTATAATTAGCTGTACATATCAAAGCGGTTTGCTGGCAGAAGTTTTTTTGACCTCGTTGTCATACTTTAAATAGAGGATCCCGTCTGCTCTGCCTGGCTCCTTGCTGCAGAGCCTGGTTCTGCAGAGCCCAGCTTGGTCCTTCACAGGGAAGCCAGCCCAGCGTCAGGCTAGGTGCCTGCATTTGCCAGGCTTGTGAAGAGCCAGGCCTGGCAAAGCAGTGCTGACTGGCAATCTTTAAGCACTGCTTATGCCCCTGACTATGTGGCAAATGTCAGCAACCACTGAGAGATTTTCTGCCACAAAGTCCCTGACCTGAGGCCCTGGCCGCTGCGGCTGGCCAGGTGTGCTGTGCCAGCGACACAGGGCTGTCCTGGGTTGTGGTTATCAGGTTGTGCAGCTCTGACCCATCTCTCCCTTAATGGCTTTAGGGCGCTCATCAACCAAGAGGCATCTGGTGTTGATGTGTGCTGTGGCGCAGGGAGGAACAGTTCAGGGTCTCCAAATACAGCATCTTGTCTTGAGCTGTAGCATCAAGTCCCAGGGCTGTCTCTTTATTCCCTCTTGTCAAGATCTCTAGCTTCTTTCTTTGCCATCTCCTGCAACTCCTGCCACTCTTTCACCGTCTGTAGCATCCCCACTGTCCCTCTCTCTGGCCTCGGGAAGTCTCAGTGCACTGGCCAGCAGTCCTACCCCTGCAGCAATTCCTCGTTGGGTCAAAATGAGCATCACAAGCTTTGCTCAGTCCCAGCAGACTGGCTGGCGTAGCTTGTGAAGACCCATCCCTGGCAGGTGGGTGAGCCAGTGTGCTCACAGAGCTTGTACCCTTAGCAGTGCAAAAGCCTTTGGCTTCTTTGCAGCGTCACCCAGCCTCAGCACATCGCGCAGCTCACAAGCCCGGTCTGATAACGCATGGAGAAGTTTGACTGGGTGGATACGCTCGAATTCATCACCGTGGCTGCCCGCAGCTGCTCTGCTGTGCTGTCTAATCTGTCCTGAGCTCTTCAAGGAGGTAGACGAGCGCCTGTTCCACTGATGTGCTGTTCAGCACTGTAGTGCTCAGCGGGGGAGAGATTTCCTAGTGTAATAGCCTGCAGGCAGACCTTGGGCTGTAATGGCATCAAATCTCACAAACTAATCATGGTTGAGTCAGCAGGAGAAGTGGGACGCTCAAGTCATGAAGGAAACCCAGGGACTTGAAAAACTGTTGATGAGGTCCTTTCCCTGCCCAGAGCTGATGACCTGCCCTTTTGATGACGGACCAAACCTCCTGAGATGCTCTCTGCTGCCCTACCGCACCTCGCTGGTGTTTGGGTTGAATCACAGAATCACAGAATGGTAGGGGTTGGAAGGGACCTCTGTGGGTCATCCAGTCCAACCCCCGTGCCGAAGCAGGGTCACCCAGAGCAGGCTGCACAGGACCTTGTCCAGGCGGGTCTTGAATATCTCCAGAGAAGGAGA
>Ga0065711_1005905_pt1 | contig 39972 bp, 19 predicted proteins | sample Hoacrofraction12_FD_59098 | JGI IMG/M metagenome (GOLD analysis project Ga0065711, IMG submission 59098) | Hoatzin crop microbial communities from Cojedes, Venezuela - Epithelial fraction 12 v2 (version 2) | ecosystem: Host-associated > Birds > Digestive system > Esophagus > Crop | place... | reverse complement strand
CGGCTGGGACCGGGCCGGCGAGAGCCGGGGGGGGGCAAGGCAGAGGGGGAAAAACCTCCCTCCCGCGCGGCCGGCTGGGCTGTCTGTCCTCTCAGGCACATTCCAGGAGCTGCTGCTCACTTTGTTTAAAATGTGGGTCCGGTTTTATTATCCTCCCCTCCCCCCCCCAAAAAAAAAGAGGTGCACCTGCGCTGGGACAGGTCGGGTTTCCCTTTCTGCGCAACGAGAAGCCGGGCGCAGAAAGGCAGCGTTGGCAGAGCCGAGGGGCTGCGGGCTGGGGAGCAGCGCGGGTAGGTGGGCAGGGGGCTGCCCCGGTCTGCCATGAAGGAAGGGAGGGGGCAGGGGCTTCGGGCTGCAAACGAAAATCCGGGCTCGGGGCAGGTGTGAAAAGGTGATCCTGCAACTGCTTCGACTGCGGGTGCCTTCACTGATCACTGTAAGGCAGAAGGAAGGGGGAGGGAGAGAGATGCTCTGGGTTTCAAACTGATATCCCAGCTCTTGGCAGGTATGCAGAGGTCATATTACAAATACTCCAGCGGGGGATGCATGCATAATAGATTGAACATAGGTTGGTTTATAAACAGTTCTCCAGCCCAGGGCATACTTGTGAAATGCACCTTTGTCTGGATTCTGGCAAAATGAGGACGCCTGGATCTCTGAATGGGGAAGGAGATGATCTTTAAGAGAAGAAACCACAGGCTAGGTTGTTATTTTCATCAGCTCTGAGAAATGTGTAGGAGTCATAGGTTTCAAGCCATCCTGATGGTATTTAATTGTGGTAGATCAGATTTGTTGAGTGCTTCAAAGCAACTGGATGGGACAAAATCGTTAGAATTTGAAAGGAAGAATTGGACTGCAGGCACTTAGTAGTCAATGTGATTCTTGTATTCGTTTTGCTAGTTCTCAGGGTAGTGTAAGTGCTTTTTGCAGTGCTGCAATCTCTGCTGATGTTTAGTCCAATGCTTCTCATGGGTTATAAAGAGACTCAGGATTTTAACAAACTAATTGCCATTATCTGCCCAGTAAGAACAGCGACGCCAGACATGAGGCACAGTCATTCAAGGCTTTAGGGACAATGTCTTTACTTAAAGAATTCCCATATTTTATGATAGATTTTCATTAAACGGTGGGACTGTACAGCAAGAGGGGATTCTTTCCTTGACTGGACTGCAGAATGCAGAGTGTCATTTGAATACTTGTGTTTAGGCAATTGAGAATTACGCCTCTTGGGCAGAATGAAATGCATAGGATTTAGGGAACTAAGGCAGCCACAGGGTGAACAGGCATTTGTCAGGCATCTCATTATATAGATACACCTTTGGACACTGAACGAGTTGTCCAGAAGCACCAAACTAGTATGGATTTTTAAAGAGGTTGAAATATGATTTGCATCTGCTTCTTGAAAAGTTAATGAAACAAGGACTGCAAGGAGTCCTTCTAAGTCATTCCTTTATGATCATGTTGTCAAATGAGCGCTCAGATCAGTGGAAGAAACAATTATTATTGAACCTGAGACCTTATTTGCTGAGTGTTCTGTGTTTTCAGAGTCATGCAAAATAGGATATGCAGTTCTTTATGCCTTTTTAAAATTCAGGTTAATATCTCCTACTCTGGTATTACAAAAGGCAAGAGTGGCATCCTCTATGTAGATGTATTATCCAGATAGATAGAGCCTCTGTCTAGATGTATCTAGATGTATTTCAGCACGATTTAGGAAATGCTCAGTAGATGTTTCCATTGATGTTTACTAAACTCCTTTACTCAAACAGATGAATGTTTTCCATGGATTTGACAGTAAGTTCTCTTTTGGGGTTTCCCAACTAATGTCTTACAATAATGTCCCAATCCAGAACATAATAAACCTCCAAAGAGACCATTATCTTTTATACTCATATTTACCTAGACATCCTTGTTCCTAAACTAGTCTCTTTGAAATTATGGCATTGCATGTGGGAGAATGAATGTCTCAAGCGAGTGAGATGACCTGTCGTAAAAAGGTGTGTTGTCCATTAAGCCAGCAAAGAACTGATCTGGCGACAAGAGAACGACAAAGCCTAAGCAGCAAGCTCGTGTTTAATTCCTGTTGATGTCAGTGGAACTTTAATATGAGTTTAATGGCAGGAAAACAACTAGCTATTTCATGCTGGCTGCCAGCAGATAGCTAAAACTCCCAAACATACTAACTTCTGTGCAGCTTTTTAGTATGGTATGTTTATCATACTCATGCAAACCTTCTTTCAGTGGCCTGTGATAAATAGGTAGTTTGTGATTTGGACTGAAAAATCTGTGAGGGATCAGTGGCAAACAAAGTTTTCTTCACTTGGAAAATACAGCAGTGAGCTCAGAAAACATGCATTTTTTTTAATCTAGATACATGATAAGGAGTTCATTCTGTTGTCATTTACTTGCTGTGATGTTATTTGACTGGCAGTGGCCTTAAAGCTTGGTTTTGAAGTCATTATGGCCATATTGGCTGCTGCAGTTCCACAGGAAAGCTTAGTTCAATAAAGTTGAATGGATGTCAATACGGGCCTATTCCAAAGCCCACTGAGATCAATTTGAATATTTCTGCAGACTCCAGTGAGCTTTGGATCAGTCTTGCACTGTAGATTTTGGCACAGTATATTTGATCCCAAGGGAAATGGTCTAATATAGTAGGGTGTATTTGGGGTAGAAGCAGAACATGATTCTCCTGTGTACATTGGTGTAGTTTTAAGTTCAAAACAGACAAAAATGCCGGCTGCAGCATCAGTTTTTTGTTGTATGAGTTTCCATTCAAAACTCCTTCTGTAACTCACTAAAATGAAGGGGTTTGACATTTCCTGCATTTATTTGAGTTCCATTCGTATTTATACAGTTGGCTAAACTTCTGAAACTTAATTTTGCCAGCCTCTAAGCTGTACTGAAGTCATTGGACTACTCATGTGCCTAGAGGTAAAAATAACTGCAAAGTGGTTTTAAGACAGGTCTCTGAAGTGTGTTTGTATATTTTAGTTGTAAGGATTTTACTATCTCGAAGCTGTGGCCAGGATTTCTGCCAGAGTTGAAGAGTACCTATTGTACTAATTATAAGCTGGACACCTAGTTACTTCAGGGCAGATTTACAGAGAAAGACTTTTTTGCTTAGCTATGCAAACAGAGTTCAAAAAGTACTTGCAAAATCCACATGCTTAAAGGTTTTTTTACCAACAAAACAAATTCCAATTCAGTAAAGTAGAGTTAGTGTTCGTACCTTCTCAGAGGAGCCACTCATTTGACTCAAAATTAGCTTGGATCAGAAAAGATCAGTTGTAGAAATTGTTTTGAACTGGGCAACCTCTGACCAAACTGGGTTGAGCTGTGGCTTACCCTGTGTCGACGGAAGAGGTTGCTGCCATTCATCACTACTGCGCTGCTGAAGGTTCCCACTGACGTGGTACAGCAGCTTGCCTGTGCACTCCGTAGCTCATTTCTGTCAAAACAAGTCAGATCAGCAAAGGCCTGCTGTTGGAGTTGTCTGAAGCTTCTGGCATGTTTCCAGCAATTAAGCTGGCAGAGCTGGAGCAATTCCTGCTCTTACTTGTTTTCCCCTGTCCCAGGGGCTGCTGGCCCCATGGCAGGGATGATGGAAGAACTTGTGAGTCAGCTTCCGAATTGCCACTGGGAGCAGCCCAGGATGTAAGCACAAACCAAAATCAATGTTAAATCAAAACGAAAGAAAAGGCCAGTGCTGCAGTTCACTCAGGTGGAAGAAAGCTCAAGAGTCTCCAAATCCAAACAGGGATTTGAAGATCATCCAAAACCAGCAGTCTGTTAGTGTCCAGCTCAGGGAACTTTACCAATCCGTTTACCAGAACTGGACCCTAACCACTACTGAAATGCAAGTGGTTGGTTGCAATAAATTGTCATAGTGATAGCATTGAACTGTTGTAAGCATTTGCTGTTGTAAATCGCATCAATATGACACTGTTCCTCCTTCTCTCAAGTTTATTCTATATTTACACTTATATTCCAGGTAGAACTTACACTGGCAGTTTTTTATTGCAATTAACTGAAATGTTCGTAGAAGACAAAAAGGACTTTTGTGTTTACTCTGTACATTCAAATGTCTTTCCATGCAAGTTCAAAGTGACTTTAGATGAGGCAGTAAAATATCATAATAAATTACAAAAACATACCAGACAAATTCTGTGCATTCTCTGCAAACATTTGAAGCTATGATCAAGAATTACATACACATTTCTTTTAAAAGAAGAAGTAGAAATTTGTCTACTCAAACCTTTGGTACTTACTGATTTCCTATATGAGGGACTCTAATCTCAGGGAATAAGTATGGGATTAGGAAAGAATTTATAGTCCTGATTCTGCCAGCACTGACTATGAGGCTTCTGACAAACTGTATCTTATTACTTTGCATTTATTAAATGGGCTACAATTCCACAAGCAATTCAGTAAGACCAGGTTAATAATTTGCAGTAAGAAAGGCACTTGATTTTCGCCACTTCAAGAGTAAGAATAGCTCCCAAGTGCCCCGGCTCCTTTGGGGCTGTATAACACCACTGGACAGCAAGTGGTGAGGCAACGCAGGACTCAGCCAGCTTCCCATCCTCCCTTGCTCAGCTCCATCGATGTGTGGGGCGTGCTGCGTTCGTGGTCCAAGGCAACCAGGGACTGTGGGGCTCAAAGGCTCCGCTTTAGCATTGTTGGGATTTCACCATTGTCAGCAGTCTGCTGCCCATAACAATTTCACAGAATCACAGAATGTTAGGGGTTGGAAGGGACCTCTGTGGGTCATCCAGTCCAATCCCCCTGCTGAGGCACGGTCACCCAGAGCAGGGGGCACAGGACCTTGTCCAGGCGGGTCTGGAATATCTCCAGAGAAGGAGACTCCACAGCCTCCCTGGGCAGCCTGGGCCAGGGCTCCGTTACCCTCAGAGGGAAGAAGTTTCCTATTTGTCTGTGCCTGAACTCAATCCCCATAGCCATGTGTCTCATTTTAAGCTTTTAGGTAGCCTCACTCAAATTACAAAGATGCTTAAGTACCTTCTTGGTTCAGAGATTAAGCAAGTTAATATTAGAAAGCCACTAGCAACAGGTGAGTTGCTGAGAATGTAACTATAAATACTGAGTGATAATACTGCCATTTAATTTCTAGTACTTCTGTTCCATATATTGTTACTGCCATGCTTTCTTGTATTTTCTGAGAATATCTTCAGTGCTTATAAATAGTCCTGACCTCAGTAAGGAAACTGATAAAAAATTTAACACACCATTGTAAGAATACAGCCTCTAAGAATCCATCAGTGCAATGGACATTAAGGTAATACTTTTGTGGTATTTATGGTCTTTATCAAAACTGAGATGGAATTTACATGTTACTGGCAGAGATAATGATGCAATTTATTTGAAGTTAAAAACACCCCCAACAAAGGAACAAGGAAGATGACTGGCAGTTAACTATTAAGTCAATCAATGTGTTTTTCCTGTGAGTCAGTCTATTCATTATCATAAGGACTTATTTTCAGTCCAAATCCCTTTTTCATGTCTGAACTCCAGCAAACAGTGTTAAGACATCAAGTATTTGTGAAATAACATTCTTCTAATTCAAAAAGACATATATAAACTGCAGTGATTTAGTTCTTCTGGAAGTGAGAAATTAGTCACAAAAGTGTTTAAAACGTCATGCTATCTTGCATTTCCTCAATAAACCTCAATAGGTTCTTTGGGAGTCTTCACAGCTTTGCGCCCCCAGAATTAGGTTTTTCTGAGTAGGCATGTAGAGTGGGAAAACTGATTTTTTTGCTAGTATCAAAGTCACCAGATAAAATTGACTTCAGGTGGTGCAGTGATTACAGTTCTTGTAATATTCTTATTTCTCACAGCCAGGGAGTTTATTAGTGAACCTGCCTGTTAAAAATCATTAAAAAGATAAAAGGACAGGATTTGGAGGGAGGGTTGTTTTTGTAATAACTGACTGCGGTGTAGTCCAGGAGTGGTGGATGATGAGAAGGGACAGTCTTTTAATCCAGCTCTCTGGACTGATGGAAGTTGTGCCAGGCTCCTAGTGTTCCAGCAGGGCCACTCTGGGAAACGGACGTGTTTGGTCCCTGCTGATGGCCTCTTCTGTGTCCCCTTCCGTTTATCTGCACACCTGGCCTAACAACCACAGGTGGGCTGGTTTAGCACACTGCTTGCAATTAGACCTTGCCCCAGAATCCATGCAAGACCTTTTTCTGACACATTCAATGCAACTTTGCTTGGTAAAAAGGAGACAAAGTTGCTGTCATGTACCTCAGCATGTCAGGCTGTGTTTCAGACTTTTTCTAAACCCACTTGCAGTAGCAACAAAGCAGGAAAGAGAACTTTCTGCTTTCTGGTTTTCTGCCTCCATCCTTCTCTCTTGCAAGTTCAAATTAATTAAAAGATCAAAAGAAATATATATTTTTTGATATTAAGGTTCTTTGTCATCTCATTCTAAAAGAAAAGAACCCACATCTTGAAAATTATTCTAATATGGATCTTATTGGTTCCTCATTACAGATTTTGACAGCTAACTGTCACCTGGTGCCTGTTTAATATAATTTCTTATGCCACATAGAGTAACGGTGATTGCAATATCAGGTTAGCATTATGTGTGTGTGAGTGAAGGCAGCTATGCTGTACAGTTTTTGGTGATGCTGTTCTCCGAGTGGATGGAGTTGGAAACACATGTTCCCACTAGGATGTGATAGGTTTCTGCCTGCAGAGCACTGTTCTTGTTGTATTAAGGTTTGCCACCGGGGCATTTGGTAGGAAAGAGGTGAACTCTGAGCGTACGTTGCTGCCTGCGTGACTGCCCAGTCAGAAGTGCAGGGACTCAGTACAAGTTGTTCTCTCCCGAGCTTTGTGCTTGAACTTAAAGGATGTATGTCTAGGAAAAAACTCATCTTCCCTGGCTTCTTTGTCTGTGGATACAGTTTAGGTTTGTGCACACATGGACAATGAGCCACAAGCTGGTTAAAATTGTTGCCTGTTTCCATTCACTATTTTTCTGTCTTAATGCGTGAACCATTTTGCTTTTTCTGGGAAACATGTTGTTGTATTTTTCTGCAATTATGAGTAGCAGTTAAGAAGGAAGAGGAAGCACGCATAGTAAGTAGTATTGTTCTTGTCTCTCCCCCTAGATTTTTTATGTTTTGTAATCAAGTTTTTCTTTAAACAAGTCTTTATTCTGCAAGAAATTACCTCACTTCTCCAGTATTGTTTTAGGCAAAATCGGTTAATATGAGATTTTGAAACCAGGGATTAATATGCTTATTTTAGCATTAGATGTTGTTCCCTGCAACTTCTCACATGTTGCAAATGTCCATAAAGCATCAGTTATGAGCCTGAGCCTGTTCCATCAATGTGAATGGGAGTTTCACCCTTTGATTTTTAACACATTTCCTTTGGAACTAAGCCTCAATTCATCCTTTCGCCAGCTGGATAACTTTCATCACAAAAGTAATTCAGCAAATGGAATTATTCATGTGCTTAAAACAGACCATGCACTCAGGTTTTTTGTAGGAGGCTTCCAGAGGCACAGTGTCTCAGACAGCAGTACAGTTTATAGTCAACAGACTGCAATAGCCGCAGTCTGAATGGCACTTCCTCAGCTACAGTGTGAACTTTTGTGTTCGTTTGCAACAGTTCAGAAAAAAACAACCCTCTCCTAACCCCCTCCTCTAAATCTTCCAAATTCCAAGAAGAAATGCTTGTACTGATGCCCAGTTTTAAATTGATTTCATATCCCTCAGTTTTCCTCTGTAAAATGGGGATACTTCTCACAGGAATGCAAAAATATAACAGCTAATGCTTGCAGGAAGCTCTGAAGATAAATACCATGTAAGTCCTAAGAAAAGCTGTTACTCAAAAAAAGGCCACGATGGCTGATCTGCAAGTGCTATCAGTAGATTTATGGGACATGTGAAACAACGCTTTGTATTTTTCTTGAAAGAGAGTGGAGGAATTGGCATGTAACACAATTCAAAAGGATGAGAACAAGCCCTCAGACAGAAAATAAGGCTCTTCTGACTTTTAGAAATCTTTATAAACGTCATTTAGTGTCATTTTCAAATACCTTGAAGGGATCATAAAACTTTGCTCTTCTCTGATCATTGTACCACTTAGAAGAGGAAAGGTATGAACAGCCATAACCCAGGCACATTTTTAACAATACTCAGGACCAAAGGGGATTGTAAGATGGAAGCTTTGATAACAAAAACATAAAGATGTCATTGTCAACTATCCCAAAATATACACGCTTGTTGTAAATGTCACATAAGCCTACAGCTAAGTGATGGATCCGAATTTGCCGTTTTCAAAGTGCTTCTGTTGATGAATACTTTAACTCCTTCATGAACAAGTTATTGTGTCCCACAATTTGCTTTCTCTCTTTGTTCTTGATATCGCTAAACCAAAAAAACTCATTTAATATGAGTCAGGTGAAAATACAGGCTAGAATTTCAGTTCTACTCTGCATAGAGAAAATCCTCACTGGGAAAGTGGAAAAAACATGCATAACATTGCAAATCACTTTATTAGCAATAGGATGAAATTTTTCCTCTTCATTAAAATAATAAAAGTGGTAATAAGTGGTAAGCTAAACTAAATATTGGAAATGTAAGGACAAACTTGTGCCCCAGTAGAGGTCTTCATTCAGCAAAGTAATTAAGCATGTGATTAAAATTAAGCATTTGATTGTAATCATCTTGGTTCAGCTCAGCACACAATAGAGCACTGTGCTGGGGAAAAAAAAAAAGCGTATGACACTATTAAGAATATTAGGTATGTCAGGATAGATTTTGACCTCTTAGGCCCTGACCTTGTGATGACGCATATTTGCTTGTGTCTGCCACCAAGGGAAACTGCTTCTGACAGCGACGTTCATGGTTGCAGAGTCAGGCCCTTCCGGGAGCTGGAGGTCTCAGAGGTCTGAATGCTTGAGGAATGCCATCTTCTGGTGCGACAATCCCCGCTGCACGCAGTCTCTCACTGTGTGATACGGAGTGCATGCTGCTTGTTTTTCTGTGTGATTAGGTAGGGACAGGAAGTGATTTTTTGTATCTATCCACACTATTTCTGGACTTTGCTATTACTTCATCACTCAGTCATCTCTTCTGCACTTACCTTAACCAAAACCAAGAGCCACCTATCCACTCTTCTTGTATAGTTTGCTCAGATAAATTCACGTATTTTTTGGCAGAACCATTGGCAGCTTTTTTGAGTTTAGAGTTTACACTATTTAAGTGACCTGCTACTGAGTGGAATCAAAATAATAATTTCTCAGTAGAGCTGCAGATGCAGAATACAGGAACCATATATTACCAAAATTTATGAAGTGCATTAGGTGTTTGGAAAGAAACTTCAACACGTATTAAAATCTGTAATCCCGGTAAATTAAAAGATGATTTGAAAATTACAGGCTGGTGGGTAGCCTAACTCAACTGTTAAAAATCTGTTCTACAAATTGCAAGTCATTAATAATTAGTATTACAAAGCCTATTACATCTTTGATTGGGGAGAAATGGACTGAGGCTAGTATTACATTATTCAATTAGATTTAATTCCATTTGGTATGTGTTTTACTTTTTTCAAATGCAATCTGTAAAAGGATCATGGTAGCAACCGTCCAAAATGTTAATTAATTTGTGTATAGAGCAAATAGCACACATCATAATTTCATCGTATACTGCAGCTCTGTTGACTGGCAGTGGAAGTGCTGTTAGACTCACTATGGTTAATTAGATTTCTTTATGCATCGTACAGTAGCATTACAGACAATCATTTATAGATGAGTTTATTAAAATTTCTATATTCATATGGTGAAAGTACGTTGAACTCTGTTTCTTTAATGTTTATGATATCACCTTTGCATACTTTGCCTCTTCACTATGAAAATGTAAAACGTCTCTAGGAAAATGTAAAGTGAAGTAAAATCCTAAGTCAAAGCAGCCTCATGGATCAGAGTGGCCTGCTAACTGGTAAAGAGGTTACTAAAAGCCTTGTCTTTTCTAGGTTTTTATCTTCTGCTAGCTAACTGGAATCGCATACATTCCCAATTTGTAAATATTAGTCATACCTATCTGAGCAGCTGAGAAGTTCAATATTTATTTCCCAATTTGTTGCATTTTCCACCACATTTCATTCAATCTGTTAGCACTGCAATAAATCTATCTTTGCATTTATTTCCCAGTTTTTCTCATCTGTTTCTTCTGTTTGCTGTACACTCATAAGGAATTCCTTGGTATTACAGTCTCGCCATTGTGTGAATTTCTTTCTCTTTCTGAAACACTGCTTGCCACCATGAAGAATGTGGCAATATGTGTATTTATATGGCAATGTTGCTATATGAAATACCATGTAGAACGTATTCTGTATTGCTTGCATATTATACAGAAATCATCCATTTTTGAACCCTGATCACTAGACAAGTCCCTTTATCAATGTAAACGTCAATGAAAAAGTAAACGTTGAGATTAGGAGGGATATCTTTAAGGTATCGAGCAGAGAGTTCTCCTTGAAAATTCTGCCTGCAACTGCTGTCCTGTCTGAGCTGAACAGTTCAGACACATAAAACAAAAAGGAATTGACCAACAAATTTAAGTTGCATCTATTTGTTTGAGTCATTTTCCCATGTGCAAAGCATTCTTACGTAAACTCGCTTGTTACTTTCCCCCAGAGATCTAGGAGCTTGTGTAGTGGTTGGTAATTTATGGATGTAGTCAGGCATTACTTAGAAATCACAGTATTACGGGGAAAGCTATGTAACAATTGAACTGAGCTGTGATGACAAGAATTGGTAAGGAAGGGGACAACTGCAGGATCCAGGCAAGGAGGTAGCTTGTTGCTATTCTAGCCACGCATATTAATAGTGCTACAGTAAGCGAAGCATTTCTGTATTTTGTCTGTTAGGGGGAAAAAAAAAGGCAATAGAGGATTTAGTAACCATAATAGAACCATTTTTCAGTATGATTCATGCATCCAAATCCTTTGGCTCCTGTTCAGCTCTCCTGTCTTTCTTTTGTCCCACATATTAAATGTTTCATGCATGGCGTGGTTCAGCAAACTGTGAAGTCATCCTTGTAGACAGTCTTCTGAAAGAGAATTGGTAACGTATTTTTATTACTAGATTTGTTTTAAAGAGTTGAAACATGTAGCAAATCTTTTGAACTTAAGTCCTCTACTCTGTTAGATGATAAATGTCTACACCAGTATAGCACAGTAGAGCACCACAGCCTTGATGCTCAGAAGTCGTTCAAGATGACCGATCTCCTAAGTGGAATAGGAAATTCTAGAATTAACGTGCTAATTCCTTACAAATTCCTATTAGCCTAAGAAGGAATGACCAGGAGTTCAAACTCCTGTTGAAATGTCTACAATGAAGACCATTGTTCATGATTTTTCTGCACTGAGAAACAGTTTAGTTGTGAGAACAGTGTTCAGGACACACCACAAACTGGATTCATACAGACACTTCAGCACTTAAATCTTACTGGGTAAGGGAGCTGGCTCGCTGTGGCTACTAAAGCTCACACCCCTTTTTCACTCAGCATCAAAACCCAGATTTCCAGAAATGCAAATCTGAATCCAATGTACCATCTTCCTGCCTTAGACTAGATGTTGTTATAATGTTATAGCACAAGTACAGAGATTGGTCCTTTATTATTTTGCATATGCAAATACAGCCTTACACACACAAAATGCACTTGGAAAAGAGGGTATTTTTTACTACCTACTTAAGATGTAGTTGTAAAATATATATACTATGTGTAGAAGTTATATTCACTTTGAGATAAATCTGAATAGAATTTTTTTTTTGATTTGCCAATTCCTAACCAGATTACTTCATAGACATGCTTTCAGGGATGGTGTAGTATTAAAAGATGTACCTACAAATTCATATAGCATTTCCATACTTTAATGTACTATGAGACCTAAGGCCAATTAGAATAAGAAACTACTAATATGTGAAAAACAGAGAGATTTCGGTGATGTTCCATGAGCCTAGATCTGTTTGCTTGCTCATAAAATGGAACATATATAGATATTTTTACAAAAATAGGGTATCAGAACTCTCCTTCTGAAAGTGTTGTGCACTCTTAGCTCTAGCTATGTGGACAGCTGCATCTTAGAAGACAACTCCAGGTGTGGAGGAAATTCATGCCCAGAAAGCAGCTAGCAAGTGTTGGAAAAGGGAACCTGTAGTGAACTGGGACACGGCAAAAAGATTTTTATCTCTTCATACAGTATGAGGTTAACCTTAATACTCCATTTTACCCTGAAATCTCTTTTAAACAGCTCAGATTTTAATTTTAATCTGAAATATTCATTTATATTTGGGGGCACACTTTCAAAAAGTCAAATATTACATAGGGACAACTGGAACAACTGGTGTGGAGCTGCCTACATACAGAAGCTGCAGAAGGGGAGTGCCACTACAATATTTTCTGGCATGATAATTAATTACCCTATTCTTTAGCAGAATTGTCAGATATGAGCCCTTAGAAGCTGCAGGGAACAAAGCTTTCACATGCATTATATTTTCATCAAAAAATACGTTTATATGAATATGCCTTGTAGAATTCATTCCTGAATCTGAGTCCTGTTTCCTGCAGACATTTAAATCACAGTTGCTACTAATAGGCTTCTAGCACAGGGTCTTATTCTTCTTTAGAAAGCAATGGCAAATAGGATGGAAAAGAACTCTGATTTTTTTCATAAAATATCCCAGATTTGCAGAACCAACCGGACTTTTCCTACCATGGCATTTTTGCTCTGCTTGTTTGAAGGCAGTCCTTTCACCTATGCTTTATTTCCTCTGTCTGCATCGAAGTCTCTCTGGGTGACAGGAACTAGATGATCTTTAAGGTTCCTTCCAACCCAACCAATTCTATGATTCCATAATGATTTTATGTACAAAGTGCTGAAATTGGAAGTTCCATTGCTTTGAGCTGTATGTCCCTGACAGCTTTGAGCTGTATGTCCCACACCAAATGCTTGGTGTACGTCCTGTCTTCTGGCATCGTTAGTTCTTACTCATGAACTTTTCCTGTGAAAATAGAGATAAACTGTGTTCGTATGGGCTTCTTTGTATGAACCTGCAGGGGGGAGGACAAAAGCAAGGAATATTACCAGAAAGGAGAATCAAATCAGTTCAAGAACTATGAGATGTCACAGTAGCTGAGTTAAGAACATCTCCACCATGCAGTGAGTATGGAGTTGCTGTTTATTAAAATAAAATTAAATAAAGTACTGAGAACAGACCTGTAGTCAGAGCAGAACCACAAGCACATCTGAAAGGATGAAAATGGCAGAAGGTCAAAACACATTGGCTTTCATTCCCCTGTCACTCAGTATGTGACTTGAATTAAGAGCTTACTCTTCAACCCTAACATTCTCCTATGTTATTGAAGATGCAATACTCCAAGACGACTGAGTATAGTATCAAGCAATAGAAGTAACGCACAAAAGCACAGGAGAGAACTGAGATATATAGACAGAATTGAAGATAAAACACAACCCTATTAAAGTCACTGTATTAAAAAATAAGTAGACCTGATTTTCTTCTGCATCGGAGCTTTCTTACGCCACTTTGTCAGAATAATGGGGCCATGAAGTGTGCATAACTGTAATTTCTCCTACTGCAAAGGTCCTTTAAGCTGACAGACTGGTATAAATGGAGCATTGTGTAAATGAGAATTGAGTTCAGTGTGGAGTAGATTGCATGTTCTTCTGAATTCCAAATGCATTCTAAAATTTTAAGTAAGAAAAGTGGCAGGGATATCTCCCTCTATGGAAAGCATGCATATGTAAGAGTCAACATTTTATGTGCAGGAGAATTTCATTGGGCTGCACTGTACATTTTTACCCCTCATACAGGTATGGTCATCTGTGCAAATGTGGTGAAAGTGCTGCAAAATTGTGCTGTTAAAATTTTGCACCAACTCTGTTCAGCTAGGACTGCAAAAGAGACTCACACTGTGATATCTTACATGGTATAGATCAATTCAGGGGAATGTCCCAAGATGCTAGAGGAAACTAAGCAAAGAAAGGAGAAACATAGTCCCAAAATAACGTTAATCCTTTTGTCTTGCAAAGGGTGTATGGCTACTATTCCAACTGATTCATCCAACAGTTGTACTGAGACTAAAGGATGCTTTAAAGAGGGATTCTCTCTACAATTACTTTCTAGATTGAAAGGCTGGCCTTCTGTGGCAGCAATTCTTAGGTATCAGAAGCATCAAATACTGTGTGGAGTACGTTCTCTATTTACATAATAAATAGATGGCCAGCCTAGAAAGATGCTTTTAAAATCATAAGATTTCTCTAGGGGTAGGATGAGGTCAGAGGAGCTGGGGATGTAATATGAGTTTCTAACAAGGAAATTGAAAAACAAGTGAGAGAAACTGCCTTTCAAGGTTGTCCTTTATTATTTCCCTTTCTTCGCTGAAATTCATATCAGGACAAGACCCACACAACACTTTGACAATCTCGTAAGTCTGCTACAGCATGAAATGTACTGCTCTGCTCAGGTGAATTGTACCTACCGTGTCTGTATAGGTTAATGAAATCTGATCCTCCATTCCTGATAAAATCCATTAAGCAGTGACCAGCTGATTCATTTGGAATCTGAGCTCTGCTGTATCTCCGCTTCTGTGCCATCTGTCAGTCAACAAGGTTTCTCAGGGAAGGTTTTCCATTTATCAGGTTGACTTCTGCAGCCCTGCTGCCTTTGGATCACTTTGGAAAAGAATTGCTTTAAAATGCAATGATAAGGAATATCTCTGGGACCTGCCTGTCTCTTTATTTTGGATTGTTTTATTCTGGGAGCAGGCTCCCTAGAGTGTATTTGATAAATTTAAACAGGGTTATACTAATTATATACTGTGTTGTTGGGAAATATTTGCTGGCTAGCTAGAGCTCTTCTAGCCTTGCTGTCTTCTCAGTCTAAGTATATGAATTGCTGCCCTAGAATATTTAACTGCAAACTTCACTAGGTAAATTATCGTGATAAAAATACATCTGGGGATCCAGACTTCTGGCCAAATACAAACTTCTATGAGAAGAGTTAACTAGCTCTGGTAGTGTTTATGGAATTTTGTGAAATGACTGCTGAGCCAAGATTCACCCACCAAAATGCTGGTTCTGCAAAGCACTTAATTGTGATCTTAAGTTCTTTAGCCTGAGGCTAAACAAGTTTTAAATGGAAACAACCTTGACTGCCACATATAAATTGTTAAGCTATATAGAGAAACATTCATTATTATATTTTCATTCAGAAAATTCGGTGGAATTAGTCAAGAGAAATAAACATGCGGTCATTGACAGGCCTAGAGGATAAACCTTGATTAGAAATGTCCTCCAAGGCACATCTTCTGGTACTAGCCTAATTTTAAAAGAGGAGGGTTTGTGCTACTGAGAAATGTGTGTTCTTAACAACAAAAGTGAAACTGAATCACATCCTGCAAAGAAGTAGTCCTACCTAGTTAGAAATATATTACACAATTGTGGTGTCTCAAAAGGCAGTGTTCATCTGCAAAACAGAGACAGCAGGAACAAGGACCGATACTTGAAAGTACTTCTGTGAGGGGGGAAAAAAAAAGGAAGTGATAAAGAAAATCCAGTCACTTTTTCTCTTTCTGCTGGAGAAATAGTGATGCTGTGATCTCTGACCTTTTATTAACAAGCTAGTCACTTCCAGAGGACAGTGATTCATTGCAGGCCACCTTATCTGCATTTGAACAGACTCACCCCCAAGGCATTCTTTTGTCATATACTGTAACTACAGATGGCAATAGATTCCCTGTACTAGCGGAAATAGATTTATAAAGTTTAAAGTGCTACTTTATCCTATCTGCAATATGAAAGAACCTTTAATGAGATTTAGAAAATTATGGATAAAGCCTAGTTTGACTTTTGTAATAAAAGGTACATTGACATCTCTAACCAATGTGTATTGTCGCAGTGTAAGCCTGTAGAGAAGAAAGGGTGCCTTATTTGAATTATGAATTGATAAAAGGAGTATGATACTGTATTCGAAAGTGGTACAAAGGCTGGAATTTTCCATAGGAATACGAAAGAATACAATGTCTTTCTTGATCTGCCCAACTGTATTTTGCAAATCAAATTGCATAAAAATTCCTGCTTTAAATTAAACATTGGACAGTCGATGAGAGGTAAGAAATATTCTTTATACAGAATGGGTAAACGGTTCCACCTGATTACCCTTTCAGACAAAGTTTGGTATATGCCCTTACTAACCATGATTCTTTGAATTATCACAATGAGAAGTAATCAAGAGACTGAGACACTGTTCATTTAAAAATCTTCTTAGGAAATGCGCAGTATCAACATACAATCCTTTCCAATATAAGCAAAACAAATAATTGTGTCTGTGTGGTTGCAATTTGAAGGGGAACTTCTAATCTTGTAATATAGGGTTACTTTCTTTTATTTTTATGACATTTGTCTAGTGCCTTAAATTCTGGATGACTTTCATTCCCACCTATGCCTGTATATATTGCTTCAGAATTAAGTGTTGGATATAAACACAAATGCCCAGTGATCCTATCTGCAGCTAACAGCTTTGCTATTTCCCAATCCTGATTTACAAATAATCAGAATGTATGTAAATTACATAAATGCCATTGCTGTTTCTTCCTTAGTACAGGCTATTTTCCCTTTGTTCCTAGTCACAGCTGGTTAATTGTCACTATACAATCTGGACGATTCACTTCAAACTCTCCACATGTAATTAGGGTTTCTAGTACAGTCATATTAAATATTTTATCAGACATAAGTTATACATGCATGCTTTTAATGCTTGTGACCTATGATGCATTGTCATTAGCTGCAACTAAACTGAAAGACCTGGGAGTATCTCATTACTTGAAGGTCCAGGTGTGCTTCCACACTCTCTTACTTGCTTTCCACTCCATGACCTTGTTTTCATCAGGGGAAAATGCAGACACACAAATAGAGCAAGAGCCATGACTGACTTCAGAAATTTTCCAGTTTGGCTATGGGAAGAATACTTCTTGTTGTGAAGTGTGCCTTTTTTGTCATTAAGACGTGGTGCCTAGAGAACGGATATGACATGTTATCAGCCAGGAAGACAGGCCAGCAGCATGCCACTTTCTCTACATTGTCCCCTCTCACACTTCACTTTCCTGTAGGTACTTCACTAGTGGTTGCTCAGATTCAAAGGAGCTTGGTAATGAGCAAAATCTGTAAAAAATATTTTGTGATCATTGTATCTCGGATTCAGTACGTGTCCCAGTAATCCAACTACAAGGTCAGTTTGTAGACTTTGACTTTCAACAAAGCTATGAAGGATTGAAATGCAACTACCCTAACATCCTTTTTCTTATTCTAATCCCCTTACCACTTGTCAAAGAATATCCTCTTACAGGACACATTTCCAGCATCTCCAGGACTTACTTTCTGTGACTTTTTCCATGCCACGTAGACTAATGTAACATCTGTGGACCTGATTGATTTGACGAGCTTAATTTTTATTGTCTGCTATACCTGTCAGGCTTTTTAGCATTCTGTTTTGATGATTCACATATTGTCATAATACAATACCAAATTCTGAAATTTACTAGGTAAATTTATGTCATGCAAGTGGCAATCACTCAGTGTGAAGTCCGTTTAAAGTCGTATAAGAAGTGTACTGGGAATTTTCCTAATTAAGAGAAAATCTCTGCCAACAGAAAGCTGCTGAAAGTAGCTGTTTGCACCTACCCCTTCACCTACTTCTAATACGTATGTAAGGAGATAGCTTGTGTCTGGAGGTCTTCTGCAGGGGACAAGGCATGAGAGCATAGGATAGTCCTAATAGAGCAATAATCTGACTTTCTTACTGGCAGCATGTAAAGCTTTTTCCATGTAGACAGCTGAGAATGTGGGAGGTGCAGTTTACTCTACTACCAACTCTTCTCCAGCTCCAAATATCTGCCCTGTTTACTCTTCTTCTGTTCTGCTCATTGTAATATATTCCTTTTTGGTTTTGAGTCTATGTTTTGATTTAGTGGTCTCCTTGGGCACCTTCTGCCCTTGTGAGTAATCCTTATTCATAAAGAGCTCAGTTACAGGCAATAGGACCTTAAATCTAATTTTTTGGCATCTCTACTTGTACTTATGAAGAACTATTCTTGTGAATAAAGTTTTAACTTGTGGTAAACAATGGTAAATAACGCCAACAGCTACAGTCTGGTTCCAGCTATATCAGCCCAAATGAGCTGAAAACTCAGCCCTCTGTCAGATGTGTCAGTTTTCTAATGTGGAAAACTAAATAATTCCATGATATTTGGAAACATTTCTTCCCCTAGCAGATTATGGATTTTCAAGGTGATGTTTAATTAGTCTTATTATTTGTTAAGGAACTATGGAGAGATATCATGGAACTGCTAAAGAAGGATAAATGTGGATCTCAGAAACTACCTGGTAGCTGGGAAGCAGATAAAACAAACCCTCCCTGCTTTATCTTTGTACGACAAAATGCTTTCATCCCATTTGCACTGCATACCCGATGTCAATATAGCACTATTCAGGTAACAGGGGACACTGCAGCTAACAAAGAATGCGACTGGAAGATCATAAGGAGTACACATATTCCTTATTGTTGTTTGAAAAATATTAATTAAAACTGTTGTTTATGGTAACTTTTGATGTGACATAATACAGAAGCACATTGTCATTAGGCTATAGCCCTTTTCTTTAACTATATATATATATATAGAGAGAGAGAGAGANAGATAGATAGATAGATAGATAATTAGATAGATATTTGATAATTTGTGTTTTCTACCTCTCCTACTAGTAAGATAGAGGGTTTGGTTCTGGTAATTACTGGCTGCCTTCTCTCCATTTTTGGCCTTCTGAAGTCTGCCAAGTTCAGGTGACAAGCAACTGAAGAATGGAACAAGCTATGTTATTATATTAACAACATAGATCATGAAGCTGTCTAGGAGAGAGGAAATGTAACAGACAGGTTTGTTTTTTCTTAGGTTTTTTTTTCTTCTGGTGTAGATTGTTCTCCCATTTCCAAGAAATAGACACAAGAATGAAGCCCCGAAATCTGCCATTTCGTCATAACTTCCCATAACCTTTCACTGCTCTTAGGCCATTAATATCACATTTAAGAAAGGAGTCTCATTAGCAGGATGGTGTGATAGACAATTAATACACTCCAGAATTCTTATTTTTTTAAGGATTATTGGGTGGTGTGATATATCGTATTTTAGCATGCTTATTTTCCTCTGGCCTACCCTTCTTTCCATGCATAGCTTCTCGTTCAGGGCAAATGCTTAGGTGCAAGAAAGCGATGGTACAGCACTGTTGGACAGCTGTTCAGCCCTTCCCCTTCTCCTTAGTTCTGCATCCCACTTCAGGGGAACATGCCATGTAAATGGAGGGTCTTCTCTTCACAATTATTTTAAAGATGTTCACAGACTGCATGTAAGCACTTATAGGGCTTTGTAATTTAAGAGTAGCAGCATTACTTCAGTAGTATTTTTAAAAGTTTTCAGATGGGTGTCTTGAAAAGGAGAACTGATTTCGTTCCTAACTCTGTTATGGCCTTGGTGTGTGACCTTGGGCAAACCACTTAACACCTGTGTTCCCCTATTCCCTGCTGTGTAAAATATTGCTGATGCTTATCTAGATTAAAGAAGAGCAGTGAGGCGATGTTCATTAATTATTGTTGGAGAGTGTTCTGAAATCCAGTCCAATGAAAGTGTAGGATACAATGCTTTGCCCTTCTAGAATACATTCATCTGAGGAGGGTAAAGCATTATATCTTCCACTTTTACATGAAAAGAAAGAAAACTAAAACACCACTTGGAAGCCTTATTTTAATTGGCTTTGGTTTTTGTTTTGGTTTGTTTGTTTTTTTTCTGTACTGTACCCAAGGCTAAAATCACAGAGGCATTTATAAAACATGAAAAGATACAGACAGGCACCTTATGCAATTTGCATAAATAGTCTGGGAATCTGCTCCCAGTGGAGTCAAGCACCTAACACGCTTGGGTGGCTTCATCAGTCCCAAGGGAATGCCCACCTACATCCCTAGGAGGCTAATTTTCTCTGGCAATCTAAGCTGCAAGTTCACCATTTGCAATGCTTAAAGATACAGAGCAGATTTTCAAAAAATATTGTGAAGCCATTTTACAATATAGCCCTCCCTGTCATATAAGATTTTTCAAATCATTTGCAATATGAAGTTTTGGGATGAGTCATTATTAAAATTTTGACCTTATTTCCTTCTGCATATTAGTCCCATTTAATTTCTGAACTGAGTTACTGTTAAAGGAGAATGCCTTAACTGGCTCCTCAGATGTAGATCCTTTCAGTGCTGCGAATGCTGAGCAGGTTGGAGAGCTCGCTCCTGGGTTCCGTGGAAGATAGAAAATGGTTATTCCCGATGGAGGGGGTTTGCCCCGTTGCAGCTGCTCTGAGGATGACTGTAACAACTTTGGAAGCCCTGACATGGCAGAGGGAGTAGTTGGGTGATGCTACACTGGACTTTACTTAGCATAAGCTGTTATTAGAAGTTTTCATTTTAGGCGTGTGTTTAAAATAACTCCTGCTTACTCAACTGCTTATCAGTGCACAGAGAAGTCCTACAGAAGAGGCCCAGATCAATAACTATAAAATCAGATTTGGTTTTCTGTCTACTTTGTGGACCTGTTGTAAGCTTTGTAACCATTCTTCTCACTACATATCCCTCAGCTGATGTTTTCTCTTGACAAATTGAATTTTTGGCTATGTTATGAGGCATAAGGACAGAGACATGGCCATTCAGTTTGTCGTTGTCTTATCACTAGTGTGAAAACCACTCCAAGAATGAATCAGAATAGCCCAATCTCTATATTTCAGAAGAAAGTATAGATCTTTGATGTATTATTTATGAAATAGGTAGGTGCATCCTTTGGATGTGCTGGAAGGAAATTTAGATTCTTTGTATATTTTAAACTTTAAGGCAATAGTTTGACAAGTATTTTTGTATTTGGAAAAGAGAGTGTATCAATTGAACTGAGTTCTATTTTTTTTCCACTCCACAACATCATAAGGAAAAAATAGAGGCTAATGTCACAGGGAGGTGTAAAACTCTCCTTCCAAAACAGACCAAGGAGAGTGGAACTGCAAGTCCTACATAGCCTTCTGCACAATGGGAAATGAGGCACTTCTTAATAAAACAGAAGGTTTTGACAAAAGCTGGTGCCACAGTCTTTTCTAAGTAGCGTGGCAGTTACAGAGTTAATTTTCTGGGGCAGTATTTCCCCAGGTGAAACCTATCAGAGAGTACTCACAGAAAAGGCATTGGGTAGCTGCCTTAAAGCTCTGATTGTATTCAGGTGGGTCCTGAATGCTGTATCATATCAGTGAGTAAAGCAGAAAGTGGAAACTGAGAGATGTTTGGGTCTGTATTTTATTTTTTTTAAACTCTATTGAAAACCTTATGTATGGAATACATGATATTTCTTTTTGTTTCTTCTGTTGAAGTCCTGGCATGGTTTTCTACTGCTCTGCTTTTGAATTGCTCAATGGGTAACCAGAAATAAGAAGTGAATTAGTGGTTGAAGAATGCAAGCTGTTAAGCAGGATGTTTTCACTGGGAGGGAGGAGGAAACAATGCTTCTTCTTAATATTTTGTTGTTACAGATATTTCAAAAACTGCTATTCAGGAGACAATGCTATTTTACAAGAAATCTGTCTTAGTAATTGTGATGTCCCATTAAATGTGGTTTCCTCTGTAAATATGTATTTTTCTATTTTAAAAATGGTAAGCAAAATCTGACAGTGCATGATTCAAATGGAGAACTCTGAATTCTGGTGTAGTGTGTCAGACAACTGAGTGTCTTCTTTGCATACAGCTGCATACTGCCCTATGGTTGATTCTGGGGGGAAGTCCTTGCTGGTGCTCATGGAGGCTTTGCTGTGTGGGCAGTTCACTGCAATGCTCTCTGATTCTTCTACAGAGAGCTTGTCCTACTTGAAATAGGAGAAAAAAAAAAAGGAAGAAAATCTTGAGGAGGGCACAGGAAGAGAGAGGTTAGATTATGAGGACTGCAAAGACTTGTGTAGAAGAGTAAGCAAGCTTTAATATTTGTGTGCATATATACATCCACATACATAAAAAGGCTGTTGTGTCTTCCAGTCCCATGAAGGTAAGAAGAGCTTCACAATAGTTGCACTGCTACTTTACATCCATTTTTGCTTTGATGATTATGGGTTCCTGCTCTGATGTTACATTTTGGCACTCAGTGAGTATGTGCATTTTCTCTTCTCCCACAATGTGCTCGCTTGGTTTTTTTTGCTTTGCGAGTTGTGCTGGGAGGACAGTGTTTGGTATCCTCCTGAATACTTAGTACCAAATTAGATGCTTTTTTCCCAGTCATTGCTCTGAGCAGCAGCTGTCTTGGATAATAGCTTACTTTGTTTGATAAAGTTGGAAGAAAATGAAACAAACAAGGGAAAAATCAATAATTCTCCTTGTAATGGAAGGGATGTGTACCTAGCATAGATTTTGTTGATATACCTACTGAATCATGTTATGTACAACCAAATATTAGATAAATTCCTTCTATTCTTACTCAGAGGTGTAGTTCCAGGTAGCCAGGACGAGTAGCTAGAAAACAGAGTTTCATTTTCCTTACTGTGCTAGAGCTCCCCAAAATAGGCACTGCTAAATTTTTTAAATGGCTGCAGATGTTTGGATACCTGGTCTAAAAGAGGCTTTATTTTTTCTGAAAGTAATACTACTCAAAATGGCATGGTCTGCACACCATAATAAATTTGGAAGTGTTAGTTATTAAAATATGAAGGTCATGTCTTATACTGATTCCCAAAGAAATTGGTGTGTACCTTTTTTTTTTAACTCCTGATTTTATATTTGAAATTCTTTCCTTGCCTGGGATATAGTCAAGATCCTTTGGGAAGGAGAGAGGGAGAGAATCTTTCTGCAGGAAAAAACTGATAGAAAATGTTAACCTTCTCTGTCGTTCCCTTCCTTCCACAGACAAGGGAACTGAGTTCCCCTAGTGTTCTGCTTTGCTGCTTCTGAGGCTAAGTGAGATAAACAGAGAGGTCAGGGTGGCTTTCTGCTGAACTAATGCTGTGTGCCTACAGGAGATGTCTGATGTGTGAACCCAGTGGGTCAACACGAGTGAACGTATGAATTCTAAAACCTTTAAAAAGAGGCAGTAAAAATAATAAAAATATCTTGGCAAATATCAAGGAGGAAGAAGGTTATTTAAAAATACACAGAAATCCAAGAGATGCTTAATAATTGCATTAGGTGTGGTAAGCTATGGAGTGGCTTTTCCTTTCTAGAAGAGGTGTCCTGACTTCTGGGATTAACCTGGACAAGATGCACTGCATTGAACCATCCTGCATTAACAAGCAGATGGCTCAAATGGGCTGCTCTAAATAGTCTTATGAAGTTTTTTCTTTGAGTAGTGAATTTTTCTTGCCTTAAAGAAATAAAATGTAGGATCTTTAGTTCAAGTGACACTCAATTCTTCTGGAATCTTCAGTGTTGCTGCCGTCATTCATCTATCTGAGAACCAGTCCCTGCAATCTGTTTCTTCTTTGTCCATCTTATTTTATTTAAAATTTATTTTAAATCCTGTTGAAGCATCAACTTCTGTAACAAATCCTAGAGGCACATCACTTTGACAGAATTTGGTGCCTACACTATGATGTGGAATAAGGACGATTTCTTTGTTCTTAGTTTTTTTTAAACTGAGGAGAGAGAGAAAAAAAAAGCCTTGAGATTAACAAGAGATCTTGAAAGAGAAGTATGTGAAATCTTTCTATTTCTCTTGTCCTTTAGTATTCGTCCTCCATGCTGAGGCTAAACTAATCAAGAGGACGAATCAACAAGACCAATATTATGAGTATCCACCAAGTCATTAAAGATAGTATGTTTTTTTCCAAGCCCTTTTTTCTGTGGGTCTACTTCTGTTTTAATAGTACAAATTGTGAGATCTGAAGGCACCTTTTTTCTTTTTTTTTTTCTTTTTTTTTCCCCTTTTAGAAATCTATTGCAGATTGCCTCCTTTAAATCACGCTTAGAGGCTTCTGATCTCTGCAACATACGCTACAGTGGCTTGTGACACTGCTTTCTATTGTAATATAGTAAGTCGTTTAACACATGATAGTCCCTCCAGCAAGCTGGTGGAAAGTCTTCTTTAGCTTACAGTGTTTGGGAGCTTGAGGTCTTGACTCTGAATGAAGGGATGATTCTAGTATGCAGAAAGCAATTACCAGCCTTGGAACCTGTCCAGAGCAGTGAGGCTAACAACGCTTCTCTTTTCAGCAGTGGCCTGGTAATACTAATAACCAAAAGCTCGCTGTTAATATATTTGCTGTGAGACATGCATTCTAATAGGCAGTCATGGTCATATACTTGCTTTTCTCAGTTTTCCTTTGAATATGTATGAACACATTTAACATCAGACAGAGCAGGTTGAACAGTGAATTTGCAAATAGACATTCAGTATGGAGACTTATAGAATGCTTGCCTGGGTAAAATTGCAACAGGTAAATTATGTGCTGTAGCGTATAACCTGCACTATTATCATAATTGCTATCTGCATTATCTTTTCAATGGAGATGAAAATATTTTATATAACAGAATTAAATACAAGTGTTTGTTGTACTGTATTTAATACTTTGATACCTTTTAAGTACGTTATGCTGTAAAGAATAACTCAAGTGGAATTTAGATTAGTGATTACTTATAAAATGCCTGAGATGAAATGTCTGAAGATTGAGTGTAGCTGAGGCTTCTAGAATACTTCGTGAATGTAAGACCTGGCAATTGAATACAAGTTCCTCAAAGAACACTGCTAAAGAAATAACAGGATTATTATTACTGTCTTTTGCAAAACTGTTCAAAACTAAGACTGTATTCTGCTGTCTGGGTGTTTTCTGTGATTAAATGATTTATTGCTAATTAGCTCCTAAGACTCTGTATTGCCATCCTGCTATAAACCATTTTCTTGTTAGTGTACTGGCATGGTTTTCAGCTCTATTGCATTTAGCAGTAGTCAAAGGAGGTATGTTTCAGCTTTCTGCTCCTGAAGACCTCTATGCCTTTGGCTTCACAACAGGCACTTGGTATTCACAGTTATGGGCTCTAAAATGAAGTGTAGTGGGAGATGAAGCTACATGTGTGGGATTTGCAGCTGCTGACAAACAAGTCCTGCTGCATTTATCTGGCAATTTTTAGAAAGTCTTCTCCTGCAGTTATATTTCAGTCCTTTCTAATATCCAACCCAAATGTTAATGCATTTCACTAAAGGATTTGATAACACTGTAAAGACTGTATCTAGGGTTGTGGCCTTTCTGTATGGACAACTTCAGGCTCCTCTACCGGTGTGTTTTCTCTGTAATTTTTGCAAGGTGTACCAACAGCACAGGGGTTCTTGGGTGTGGAAGACTGAGGCAGGATAAAAATTAAATGATCATGGAAGCTTAAATGTTTTTACCTGAGCTGCAATACCTGGGGATGAGTTTTATCTTTTGCCTTTGTTAGCAAGGTTCTCATGTTCATTTTGCATCAACTGGAAAAAAAAATTGAGAGGTTAAGCATTTTATTAGCTACAACTGTCAGATGTTCGATCAAGTTCTGATGCCCTGTGCGCTTCATCTGATACCACGAATGTCTCTGCCATTGGTTTTACTCATTCATTTGATGCTGTTCAGATGAATACATTTTAAATTGGAGTAATAGAGGATATGGGAGAGAAATGTCTCACGCTCCATGTAACCATCCAATAAAGATAAGAACAATTAAGATAGACTCATGGCAGCATGTGATAGTGTTGAGATATTGTTAGAAGAGCAGCACAAACTCTGTTTTGTTCACAGCCACTCTTTCTGTGCAATCCCAACAGTAAAAGGCAGAGTACAGAGTTTCTTGTGGAGTATTAAATAGATCTTTTACCCTAAATTCAGACTGGAAAATATCCAGGCACACATGCAGTCTGTTTACATTTTATGGACCTAACTTTGTATGCTTCTGTGGCTCACAGGGCTAACTCAACTCATACATGAAGGTAATGAAGCAAGCAAGCAAGGAAAATCTCATGCCTGGTTCTCACCTGTGTCACATACAGACCCAGTTATCTCAGTCCCACTGAAACTGTGAATGGTGTTCTTTGGTTAGAGCCATTGAACAGTGAAGGAAGGGGAAATATTGGCTAAAACATGTCCCCCTGGCAGTTGGGTACTTCTGTTTTGTCTCTGGTTACTGAGAGAGGGAAGTGGGAAAAGGCCTAGAGGGCCAAAAGCAGACATTATGTTATGCGCAGTAGTGAAAGGACATCCTACTGTTGTGGTCAGTCATCCCTTTTCTTTCATATGCTGTGACTACGTAGTAGATGCTGCCCACTACCTGGAGCTTTCGGGACAAAGAGGTTTGTCTCACTGTAGTTACGGTCTGTTCTACTAGTAATCGCTGGCGTGTGCTTATGATAAAGCTCTTTGTAAGCAAACAAAAAACATGTTCCGCTTTGATTCACAGGATATTAAATCTTCTGTGGAGTCAAAGAAACAATTTGCTGTGTGGCAGAGAATGACCTGTCCAACTGTAGCTAGTGACCTTTATCCGAATGAAAAACCTTCTTACAAACATCTGCCTTAAATGAGAAAGATTTCTTGAAAGCGTATGCTGAATACTGAAGTCTTGAGAACTGTAATGCATTTTGATTAAATAACAGTTCCTGTGGAGTTTTGGGAACATTTGATTACCATATGATAAGTCACAGTAGAAAGGGATAGGGGTTACCTGACTTTGGTCACTTTTGGATTTCCTTCCCCGTTATGAAATCGTAGATGCAGCACACGTGAGCACTGCTGCGTAGGTCTCTGAGGAGTTACCTGGTTACCTACTAAAGGTATCGAGTATAACGACTGGGTTCCGGAGAGCAAGTAAAAAGCTTGAACAGGATATAAAGAACTTCTCCTAAGGCTGGGTCCAAAGCTTGGTTTTCTAATTGAGCTTTGATAGCCACTAGTTCTTGGCACCTACTAGTTTGGAAATGTGTATGTGTGTGGTTTCTTTGTCTGGGTAAGTGTGCGTGTGTTACACTACAGACACTGGGCTATGCCTGTGTGCTTCTAGTACAAAGAAGGCTAACCTGTAAAACTACTAATTGTCTAATATGGAAAGCTTATAATTCTACATATTTCACTGTATTATCTATTGAAAAATAGACTAAATACCTGATTTAGCAAAGAAAATAAAACTTCAAAACTTCATGATGTCTCTTTAAAACTCATTAAGAATGATAAAAATCTACTAGTTCAAAATTATATGAAAGTAAATTAACTTGAAGATCTGGATGACTTAAATTACCTAAATGTGCATTTAGNGGTTTAATATTTTATCTGTAGTTTGTTTGGCTATAGTTACCTGGGAACTTTTTTGCTAGGCTAAACAGTTCCTGCCTTTTTCTGCTTTTCTTCTAGGTGTTCATCCCTACCTTTCATGGTGGAGCTGTACGGAGTAATGCACAGGGCCTTGGGGGAAGCGGGTGGGTAGGGCAGCTGCTGCTCAAGCTGTTGTAAGCAGCACTGATGGTGAACATCTAACTGTGATCTCATTCTCTTTGGATCACGGTTTTACAAAGTCATTATGAAATGGGTAGTCTAATTTTCATTCCTTTACTACTTTTTTTTTAAGTGATCACTGCAAACATAGCAGGATGAATTTGAAATGCTTCACACACTTTTTGTTTAGCGTGCCTTTTTCCTTGGGCTTCTTTAGCATGATGAATTGTTGAATATATTTGCATGCGGTTGTGCTTCAAATTATGTATTCACAGGGTTTTTTTTTTTGTCTGCACACAACTAGTTTGGCATAGATACTCATTTTTAATAAAAAAGTGGCAAGATTCCAAACCATTGTTTTCCACTTAGTTTTTAATTCCTTGAGGAGAATGACACTTTAAAAAAAAAAAAAAAAGATGAGGCAGATTGAGGGCAAGCATGTGGTTACAAACAACTTCTGAATAATTTCATTTCAGATGTTCAGTGATGACTTTGAAAACTTTGCAGGTAAAACACAAACTTCTCAGGTAAAACAAAATCCATCAGATCAACAATTCCCTGTGTGTGTATGTTCATTCTGTTTTATTTCTTTCCCTTTGTTATTGTATCTGTCACAAGGAAAGTCTAAAATTATTCCGATATTCCATTCATGCAGAAAACTTTGACAAAGTTCAATATATTTCAGTTCTTCAACTTTGTTTATTTTCTTAATTAAATCTCGGCTCTTGTGCAGTGATGTCTCTTGGTTTTGTGAGAGGAGGGTGGCATCTGGAAAGAAGACATTAGAACGTGAGATGAGCCCTAGCAGACTAAGAAGTCTTCTTACGCTATTATTCAATATATTTTTAATATATTGATATATATTAATACTTTATAAGTATTATAATACTGCTCTATAGCCCAGTGACTTAAGGATCCTCTGTTTAAATTCCTTTTCTGCCTCTTTTGGGGTGGGGATTTGGACTTTGCTCTTTTGAATGAGCCATTCACACACAAAACATGTAGATGCCTCTATTGGAGCTGTTCCACCTTAGGTAATGTAGTTAAAACTGTCAACTACAGTGAGATGCTGACTCAGAAGAACATGCAGCGTTGGTCTTGCCCCTTACAGTTTGCTGATCTGCCCTATGCTGCTTAGTCTGGAACACTGCCTATCTTCTGTGGAAGGACTGACTTAAATAAACTTTGTCTTGCAGTCTTTGTGCAGAGGTAGTCAGCAGGCTCCTGACACTGTTACAGGAACAGCCATGTCGCTGTTCAATAGCTCTGCCCCAATGTTTGGGGTCTGCAGATGTAATAGATTCTTTTATGTCTCTGTCCTAGAGATAATGCAGTTCTCTGGATCTCATTTTATACTGTGGACTTCAGCAGAGTGTAACCTACTGCTAAATTGGCAAATCTTTGGCTAAAGTCTTCCCACAAAGCTATGCAGATCTTACAGCAGTCCCTGCTGTTGCTCTCACTGTTAATGTCCCGCAGCTCCTTTAGGCCGGTGTGTCGGATGGCAAGATACTCTGCTGATTAGTGCTGACTTCCCAGTCTTAAAGCAGGTATGTTTTTTTCCTCTCAGCCCACCATGCTCCTCTCCCGGTTGTGGCAGTGGAGTTAAGGCAGTATATATAACTCATCTCGTTGCTTCAGAGAGCCGGATATGATCACAGCAGAATCAAAAAATGAATGCTAAAACAGAGGCAAAGGGTGAAATATATTACACTGATGACATTATGGCAACATAATGAAGAAACTGAAACGCGCAAAATGAGATCTTATATTTTCCTTAAGTTTAGTAAAACCATTCTTCTGAGCTTTATGGATGTGATGAACATCAATAAGATTGATTAAAAAAGGCTGTAGAATGTTAAAATTATACCATGTTGCTTACAGCTTCAGTATTATTCATGCTTTCAATGCGCCATTACCTATACACTGTTCTTTACAGGGGAAAATAATAAATTAATTGCTTTCTCCTGTCTGTTTTTATCTTGCCTAAATCTTGTCAACAACTTCTCTGTAAAGATTGCCGCAATTGCCATTTGCGTAGCAAAATGTGCTTCTTCGGCTTGGCAGAAACTTTGCCATAAGCCTTGTTTTTTCTGAGCAATCGGCTCCGCTTACTTACAGCGAGCAACCTGCTGCTGTTTGATAGGAGCCATAGGAAAGCAAGCACAGCAAATGGCAAGATGCAGAAAGGAGAGACATCTTGGAGGTGGCAGGAGCTTGTGAGGGGCAAGGGCAGTGGAACTAACTGTGTTTCAGCTGAAATTGCTAACAGCCTCGCTGTCACCGTTATAACAGAAACCAAATCAAAGCCTGTGACTACCGTAGATCATGCGGCACTTCTGCATTTTGGAGGATGTATGATTATTTAAGCCCTCAACTACTAGTTACGAGCTGCAAAGAGCTTCCACAGAGAATGATTTCCCCTTGACTTGACTGCATACCAGAAAAAGGAATTCTGCTTTACCTCAAACACATTTGTTCATCCAAAAGATAAGGAGAAAGACTGGAGATGTTGTAAGGTTGATTTGAAGCAAAGTGAATCTAAGGAGGAACGGTCAGGCTGTGTTTTGTGTTTATTTAACTTACAATAGAGCTGTACTTCTGGGAGGTGAATGTTCACGTGGGGGAAATGTAAGGGAGGTTAAAAAGGGAATAATTTAATCTTTCGTCAATTTCTCTGCGGAGCTGACAATGTTTGGGTAATTAAACTGTTTACACACATTTTGTGTGCCTGCTGTTACAGCTGGATGTTGTCACCCGCATTTTTTTCCACTGTATAATTTACTGCATTAGTAAGCCGCTGAGACTTCACCTGCCTGCCAACGCATCCACTGTTGGAATGAAGAGAGAGGGTTTTGCACTCGATGTACAGGTACCTTAGGGATCCATTGAAGGAGGAGGATTGTTTTGATTCTTATAATATGTATATTTTTTGAATTATTTGTTCTGAATTGTGCCTGGAAAGGTAGGAGGAATCCTTTCTCCTTTTGAATGAAGGAATACTTGGGCAATTGCAGTTCTGTAGGGAAGCCAGCCAAGCTGTTTCTTTGAAATCTGCTCGTACTACTCTGAGTCTCTTACTAGTATAGGCAGCTTATAAACTGAAAGAGGACCATATGTGGTATTTTCATCATGTATAGGCTTTATGATTTCCTAAGGTTAGCTTGGGTAATATCCTTTCTGGATAGGAAGCTGTGTTGTTCTCCTTTCACTGCTTTTTTGGTTGTTCCGAGGAAAGCCAGCCAGACCCAGCTGGGAGGAGCAGTAGCAGAAGCAACCAGGCAGGACCTTTTGCAGCTCAGGCAGAATTTTACCCTGGTCCTGACTGTTTCCTTGAGTATTTCTTTAGCATTTTTCACATCATACCACCATCTTTTTTTCCAGTTCTGTTTCACTTAGCCTTTTCTGTTGTTTTGGGGTTTTTTTCTTCCATTCTTTTACTTGATCTTTACTAACTCCTTCCTGCACCTGAGAAAAAGAGCTGATGTTTGTCAGAGTTGGTTCATGTATTTTTATTTTTTCTCTTTATAGAACGTCTTCAGGGCAGGGATACTTCACTACTCTGTGTGCATAGCACAATGGGATCTATTCATGACTGGCCCTTAGATATGACTAATAAGCTTCATTAACTATATTACCTGTTTCTACCATTGTCTTCATTCTGAATACACGAAGCAGTCAGTTTGACTTCAAAAATCAACAGAAAAATTAACCCTTATTGCTCTGAAAACTCAAACATTGATTTTGAAATCTGCTCTTTTCAAAGGACTCCGCTGCTTTCAGTGGAAGAAAGGCCCCTTTCAAAATATCAGTCTGAGAGGTGGGCACTGCTTCTCCTTTTGCTTTTCTCTATTAGAAACAGAAGCACTCCCTTAGCATGGGCATACCATAGGAAACTTTGACTTTTCTGTTTGCATTTTAATGGCTGTCTCAAAAATTATACATAGAAGCAGATGCTAAATCCACCACGCCACGCTTACTTGCTTTTGTGTTGTGCTCCTGGTGCTTTATGGGAAAGCATGCCAAAAATTGCCAGTGAAATTAACCTTTTAGAAGTAGGCATAAAGAAATTATTTTTCTCCTTAGAATCCAGACTTGTGAACATCTATGTCATCTTTATGAATGAAAGATGTAGCAAGCCAGAGCGATGCAAGATGGACCAATGTATTTACTGATGCTGGGCATAATAAGAAATCTCTTAAATATATGTGAGTATTTGCTGTGTGGTAAATTCCTTGAATAATCCTAGAGGAACAGTAGCCCTAAGACACTGTATCAGCCTCTGCCCCAGGTGAAGGAAAGAGAAAGAAGCACAGGGCACAGAAGAGTTTATGCAAAACCTGAAAACCAAATCAAAATAACCTATTGAATTCACAGTGAATGTCCTGGGCAGAGGCAAGGCCAAGTCACCTGGATTCCTTTTGATCTTGATATGGTGAGGTACTTCCTAGGTGGATTTTTGGGTATCTCCTGTAGACTTTGGGTGTTATTTCCAGCAGGACTGTTAATGTGATATCACTCTTGAGAAATGCCAGTTCAGCAGCTCACAGGAGCCCCAGAATGCTCGAAATGTGAACTAAGAGTTGCTGGCACTGTCTGGTGTTGCTTCACATTGAAATGGTATCTTTTTTTTTTCGCTTTGGCATTAACTTTACATAATATATCAACAGGGAAATATGAGTTCTTTTCTATTAAAAACTCGCATGTACTTTTCATGCTGAGGCAGACTTGATTTCAGCACTTGTTTACCAAACTCAAAGTAATTTTTGGTCCATTTCTATGTAACTCTTTGTGTTACTCTACATTATTTTTTTGCCTACCAAAAGTATTACTGAAAACAGTTCAATTATTCATTTCAACAGACTTTGCAAAGCGAGAAATGGAAAGAAAGGAAAACTTCTGTGGAGTAAACTGTAAATCTTTTAAAAATTAAATTTTAAATTGCTTTTGACAAATCAAAAGCAAAACCTACCAAACACACAAACAGTGTCTGAAACTTGAAGCTGAATCTGTTCTTATTGTTAAGCTAAAAAAATGCTTATAGAACTTGTGAGAAAAGCTGTCTTTTCAACAAGATCCAGTTTTAAGCCATCTGTGATTCAACATGGGCGGTGCCATGCTGAATTTATTCCTCTTATTTTAGATAGAAGAAGTCAATGATATATGTAGTTCTCAAACAACACTACGTGGTAGCATTGTACAGAAGATACTAATCAAGGTAAAAAGATTCCGGTAGAGATCATGCAGGTATGTAAAAGGGAATAATCCTGGGGAAACAGAAGTCTTTATGAATCCTGATTTAGATTTATTGCATCCACAAAGCACATTAGAGCTCTAAAAAACACCATATGTGTAAAACCAAATGAGCAAACAGAAACCATATACAAAGGTACTTCAGGATGCTGAGGGCCACCTTCCACCCACTTGAAAAAGAGGAAGTATGAGGAAAGAATTATGTATTCCTTCATGCTGTGGTGGTGCTGACACTGATTTGTTTCAGTCTCAGGGAAGGGTTTTCTTCCTTCTCAGGCACTGTATCAATATTCACCCAAGCTTCTGCAACTCACTTTCAGGACAGGAACCTTGTTGCAGAAGGTTTGGGTGAGGCTTTTTTTTAATACTTTGGGGAAGCTATTTTGGCTTTACATGGATGAGGACTTTGCTAGGGGGGTTTTCAGCAGCTGATCAGTGCAAAAGCTCAAAAGTTCAATTAATTTACCTGCCTTTTAAGAGAGATGATCAAAGCAGTTGATGGGGAACATGGGGAGCAGGGAGTGCACCAGACCGAGGAGGAAATGAATGAGCGCAGACAGAAGCACCAGAAAATTTCCTTTTCTTTCTTCAGTCTGTCCAGAAGGTAGGGCAGAATGGGGTACACTTTGTGTACTGGGATCAAAAACGAAAGGAGAATCCTGACTTTTGGGTCTAGTTTGTAAACAATGTTGGTATTGTATAATCGCCTACTTTGAGCCCTGTTTTCAGTTATCAGAATGCGGGCTTTCCTGTTCTACAGAGGTGTAAGCATAGGCTGTGTTACGTATTCATGTCGGGGTAAAATCTGAACTCACCATTTCTTTTAGAAATGCCTATTATTTTTCTGGTAACCCTAACCAAATCAAGGTTTTTCATTTATTTTTGATAATCCTAACCCAAGCAAAAGCAAACCTTTTTTTTTTTTTTTTTTTGGTTGAATGGCAGCTCCATCTATGTAGTTTATTCTTTTTAGTTCTGGTGAGGTCTTAGCTTTGTTTATTTCTCTGTGTGAAGGACTGGGGCTCTTAACTGCTCTAGAAACTGTGTTTGGAAAATATTGTGGACTCTTGGCATTTTTGATCTTCAGCAGTCTTATTTTCTCAATAGTGTGTTTTGTTTTTCCTCCTCCTGTTTTGTTTCAGGTTACACTTTGATTCTACACATATGATGTGGTTTTGTATCTGTTTTGTAGGTGGCAGCTATTTAATTTAGGAGAAGACTGACTTCATCTGACTGCTTTGGAATTTTACAGCTCAGCCAATTACTAGTTATTTCTAATAACGGAGCCAATTACTGTTTCTTTTTTTTTTTCTAGTAAAGGTGTTATAGAGACATTAATAACTACTGCTTTCTGTAATGGCTTTACAATTTAAATTCTATGTAATCTGTTTTTATTTTATTAGGAAAAAAATTACCATTTTTCTCTTACTCCAAACTGTATTCTAATACTTGAAACTCAACTTGCTCTTACTAAATACTGAGTGTTTCAGAAGTGTCATACGTTGTCCTCCCAAATAAGTGAGTCCTCAGTAGATTTACTGTTCTCTCTACCATTCAAATGGTTTACCATATTTTATTGTGTCTTTGAAGCATTCTGTTTAAACTAATTCCTTTGCATAAATTGCAATCCGTAAATATTTCACCTTGAGGAAAATGGACAAGTGGATCTTTAAAGGGGGAATAGGAAGATGAACTGGGACTAGAATGAGTAATAAAAAGTTTTTCTGTCTAATGAACATCTGAGCTTTTAGAAAAGTATTTCTTTTCTCAGAGCAGGGACGTAAGGTTCAAACCTTTGAATGGTTTGTGAACTGAATCTAAAAAAGTATGCACTAGGTTGTTCAAGACATTTTGTTGAGATATTGACCTTTGTATTTAGAACAAAGATTTAAAACTTTCTATAATTCTGAAGTCTCAATGAAGAAATCTGTTGTAAAATGTCAAAACAGGACTTTTCAGCAACATAAAGTTTTTTTGTTGGCTTTTTTTTTTTTCTGCCAGAACAGAAAGTTCATCAGAACAACAACAAAAGAAAAAAAATCACAGACTGTTTCTGCAAAATGTTTAGTAAATCAATATTTATTAAGAGTTATTTAAAAATTATTGAGCAGCTCTGAGATGCTTCAGAAAATGACTTAAGACACTTGAGCATTAACTAAGAACTTGCCATCTAGCCTCTCCTTTGACAATCCTGAAAGAATTGCCTGTGTACCTTAATCTTGGATATTTTTGTACTATTTTTATATTGTCTGCTACAATGCATGTGTAGTTCTTTCTCTAACCAAATAATTTATGTAGTCAGTCACTTAAATACTATACAATATCAGATGATATCTTTACAGAATCAGTGTAATATTGCATGGGGAATTGCTTTGGCCAGAAAGAATTTCTCTTGAAGAGGGAACATTGCTAGAGGAATTTCTGATGCCTTTTTTTCCTGCAACAGTATATGGTGCTCAATTTAGCATAGGAATCAGCTCATCAAATCACTTAGTAAGGCAGGTGCATTATGTGCTGCTGAATAGATGCTCTTGTCGTTCTTTTCTTTCTTCATCCTCTTGTAGAAAAGCAGAAAGGAATCTCTTGGTTTCCCAGGAGTGTTGCAGCTGATGCCGATGCAACACGCCTTGTTATTAGGGCGAATGCTTGTCATGTTCTCTCTGTATCTCTCACTTGCATAGAGGAATCACAACAATCTGACATGAAATGTTTAGAACGTCTAATGTCTGGTATGCAATTATTTATTTTTACACTGCATTCCTAACAGGGATTTCACTCATGCTTCACTATTTTACTGATTCAGAGGTAATCTGTGTCTGAAAAGCCGAAAGCTATAAATTTTATGTTAATTGACAATATAACATCTGAATTTAGAAATACCTGACATGAATAAAATGTAAAACAGGATGATTATGTGTGATTAAATAGTTGACTTTTATATTGTGTATTAGTCATGCCATCATCCAATTAAAAGGATAATGGAAACAACAGTGATTTTTAATTTTTGAACCAGTGTGGGCTGCATTAAGGGGATTATGGAGCTTTATGAAGTAGTTTGCATAATGTAACGATCAAGAATAGAGTCTGAGTCAAAGCTGACCTGCACATGGTGAATTAGGCAACTTTTAATTTCTCCTTGAGATAACTTTAAACTATAAATTTTGAATATGAAATTTAATGGAAGTGTCTCCAAGTTGTGAAGAGCTTTGCAGATCAAGGTTGTAATTTGTGCTCTTTTTCAAGAATTCTTTTCAGGCCAGACTCTGGCTTTGGCACGTGAGTATTGCGGTCAGGTCGGCTGGCTGTGGGTTATGTGCTTTACTAGACCGGACTTTGCTCATTCTTCAGCCGAGGCTGATTTAAATGATGGTGGATACTTCATGACAATAGCTGCCACTATATTTTATCCAATGAAGCCTGCTCTGTGTATTCTGTTGCTTATTACCATTAGTGAGCCTTATTCTCCTAATTAATCTAATGATCCTCTTCATTTCATTTGATTAACTGCAGCATGGGTAAAAATATAGTAATGTGGCCTCTGATTCCATTGACAAAGGTCAAAAGAGTTGAATGTGGCTGAAAGGTTGCATGACCAAAGAGCACTGAGCACAACCCAGTGAAAGTTGAAGCACCGTGGGGAAGGTGTTCCATTTTCCCCCCATCCCATTCAAAACTGGCAATGGCTAATTCAGTATCTTCAACTTGGTTCTGTTCTTCTCAAAGAATGGAGTAGTTCGGATATTTGGTTGTTATTGCAGTGAGGCTAACATTTTTATAGTAAGCCTTTTTGGTCTTGCTTGTAAGAAAATCTCAGCCCTTGCATTAATCTTGTCAAAGGAAAAAATGTTTATATGTTGCATAAAATAGCTGCACATCTGTTGTTTTTTAATAATGTTTGCACATTCAGAGCTCCTTTAAAAGAATCATTTTATAATGCAACATTTTATGCTTACTTGTTGTTCTGTAATTCTTTAAAATTTGTCTGAAATGACTAATAGTTTTATTCTAAAATTTCCTAATTGTTATATTATGTCACAGGGATCATGAGTTAAACTGACTGGCAAAAAATAGATTTATAGTGGTATGTTAATTACCTAGACTGAAGAATCCCAGTGCTCAGTCATATCACAAAAGGAGAAACAAACCTCTTCATTTTTAACAGGAAATCCCTTAATGCAACAATAGATTTATAGCTTAGCTGCTCTAAATTCATCACTCGGTTTCAGTGGTTTAATGCAAAGATGGTCACAGTGGGGGTACCTGGCTGTAGGAATACCTGAGTTAGTACTCTTGGAAGGTGATGATTTAAATGGTTTCCTGAAGTTGAAATGGAGATGTTTGCAAAGCAGTGTTAATGACAGGTAAAAGTAATTGAAATGTAAAGCTGTTTTTTCTGATTTCCTATTGCATTTTACAGCCTCTTTCCTCCTTCGATGTGATATATGAATATAAGGAAGAAAAAAGAGAATGCAGTACCAGTCTATGTGAATTTTGTCTGAAGCTGGGACTGCACATACAGTGTAGAAATGCTAGTACTATAAAGCAGATACAAACTGGCTGAGCTTATCTGTACAAACAGATACAAAAATAGACTAATGCCACTTTTCCACAAAGCTCTGTTGGGTGGCAGGATGTGTTTTACAGAACTCTGGCTTGCAGAGCTGCGATACTACCTTCCCTGAACTTCCCGGGGCTCATCAGTAGCTGATTGCTGTAGCTTGGAGATTGCAAAGAATGGGGACAGGAGGATCAATGTCCTGTGTGATGTGTTCACAGCTCAGACTGAGAACTTTTAAGCAGCCACAGTATTTTAAGGCATGTAAATGAACTGTTCAGTGTCATGGGGAAGACACTGAACATGAGTGAGTGCGGCCTATTATGGCTATAGAAAGCAGGTGAGGAATGAATTGCAATCTAAAAATAAGGTGTTGTCTGGCCGTGGTAAAGGACATGTTAGAGGAAGACATTTGCAGAACAAACTGTGCACAAAGAGCTGGAGTCCGGCTGCAGCAGCTCTGGCAAAGCACAAAGTTGCTGCAGTGAGTTGGCAACATGAACCTGTGTGGAAAAATTAGGGAAAATCAAGCAGGTAAGGATATAATGAGGATGTAAATGGATGCACCCTTGAGGAGAAGGGAAGTCTCTTATGCTCTTGCAGAAACTTTTATAAGTTTGTCTCAGACTAGTGGCATAGCAGTTGGTTCACAGCTTACTAAACCAGATGTGTTTTTTTGCAGAGGGTGCAGCTGGCAGTGAGAGAAAATCCCTGGGAGGGATCTGGGGGTCAGCTTAGGTTGCAAAGCCAACCTAAAGCAACACCTGGGGGGAAGCTGTCCAAAGCAAGACAGGAGGAACTTTTCACCCATCCTGGTGCTGCTGGAGGGGATTGTTTCTCAGCCTTGCATTTCCTTTGTCTCCCTCAGCAGACCTGAAACTTCTTTATATTTAAGGGCTTATCTTCTACTTTATTGTTTTTGTATTTTGTAATAAAATGTGGCTTTAGAGACAGGGAACTTTTTCCCGTCTCTTGGTTTGTTGATTTAAAGGAAAGAAGGATGGGAAGAACAGTCCGCTTCAAAGCTGTTGCTGAGGTACACCATCAGTCAGCCCTTGAAATGAACCTCTTCGGTGCTGCGGTGGAAGAGAACTGGATATGTGAATTGATATTCCAATATTCATTGTTTTTGAAAATACATTTGTTTAGAGAGGCTGCTTTAGAGCAGCAACAAAGATTTTGGTTCCCAAAATGGCGTTGCCTGGGAGTTTCTTTTCCCAGACAGTGGACACTATAGCTGCATTTTGTGTGGTGGACATCCTGGAAAGTTTGTTTCATTACTGTTGTGATTTGCACTCCTCTGTCTTGGGCAGGCATGGGCTGTAGTTTTACGCTTTCCCTTTAATCTGGTTCCAGTCTGGTATCACTTTGAGTGAAGAATGAGGGACACCAGGGTTTCTAGACAATTCTGGGTAGCTGTTGACATGATTCATCTCATCTTTAGAAAAATTCAGAAATCACCCAAGGCACCAAAAATTTCTTCAAATCAGTGATTTCAAAGTCACGCCAGCACCTAGTGACTTCAAAACAAATGTGACTCAGCCACTCGTACTCACACATTGTCGTGAAAACTGTATGTAAAGGATTTCCCACACCATTCTCTTCTGCTCCCATAGCTGATAGAACAATGGTCACCCACAGCACTCCTCTTCATACCATAGGGCAGGTGGTTTGAGAGTTGTAGGGGAATCAAGCAGGATAGGATCTTAGAAACAGTCATGTTGGAGGCACAGCAAATGGCTGACTTTGTACAATGAAACATTTGGGTAATCCATTGCCATCTGTCTTTATTTTGCAAACCCACTCAGTTGGCCAACACATTCAAAATATCACTGCGACTTAATTCTCAAAGAGAATCTTAAGAATAAAAAATTAAGCCAGATAAAATTACCTACATGTTTTTTCTTGTTCAAATTGTAAGAGATTTCTTTACATTCATGTTATCATAACGCTTTGTAACAGCCTTTTCTTAGACCAAAAAACGTACTTCTGTGGGAAGTGTAGATGCATAGTACCTTTCATAAATGCTGCAATTTTATTAGGTACTCAAATAAACTATTATAATGAACTGGTTCAACCAAGTAGGCTGAACGGTAACGACTCAAGACTGTGCCGTATTTATCTGGGTATGGGTGGTCTAGCACTTACAGGCAGTGGTACCAGTGCTTGTGCTCATCTATCTTGTTCCCTCCCTTGCCTCCAAGATGCAATAAATGCTAATGTCTACATTAACATTATTGAAATGACTGTGCCCCCAGTTTGTGTGTCTTTTTTGTGAGGCAAATCCAGAATGAATGGCAGTAGCAAGTCAAAGGAATTGCACAACAGAGCTGTCTGCCATTAATTTTTGGCTAATCTGACACCCTTCTGTCTTAAAGGGTATTTCTGAAGAATTAACAAGGGCAAGGATGATAAAGGAATATGCTAATGGAGAATATGTCATCCTTAAAATTTCTTGAAAGATGAGCAATTTAAAAAGGTCATCTACTCCAGAGTAAACTTCTTTCCCTGTTCCTGTTTAGCACTGTTCTTACTTACAGCTTGACTGGCTGCTTTGCATCTCAGTGCACCAATGCATTTTAAAAAATCTGTTAACTGTT
>Ga0065711_1028654_pt1 | contig 39974 bp, 18 predicted proteins | sample Hoacrofraction12_FD_59098 | JGI IMG/M metagenome (GOLD analysis project Ga0065711, IMG submission 59098) | Hoatzin crop microbial communities from Cojedes, Venezuela - Epithelial fraction 12 v2 (version 2) | ecosystem: Host-associated > Birds > Digestive system > Esophagus > Crop | place... | reverse complement strand
GATTTTTTTTTTTTTTTTTTTTTTTTAAATTTTTTATTACTGAGGTAGTTATCTCTGTGCAAAGCCCTAGTGGAACCAGGGCTCTTATGTTTTTTGTTTGTCAGTGACTAATAGAAGAAGATCCCAGTGGAGTTGTAAAGCTGAGGTTTGTGGTAAGCTACTACTGTCATTTAAATAAATTTTATGTTAAGATGTCATCTTGAAATTAAGCACAGACCTTTAGTTGTAGTGAGGACTGAAGTCTTATGCAGGCCTTTTACAAAGAAGAATATGATCTGCTCATTTATGGTTGTTTGTTATTTTTGCCATAGGAACGACAACATTCCTCTGTGGTTTGTAATAAAATGTTTGTGAGTGAGAAACTACTATTTCCAATAGATGGTGATGTTTTCTCATAAACAAAATTCAGTGCGAAAACAAAACAAACTGTGTGGTGAAAACCACTAAAATTGACTTTAGGGACACCAGTCAGAGTCATAATATTAAAACAGTTTGTCTATATTGCTGTATGATTGCAGTATTGATTTGGTTTTTTAATGGCTGTATTGTCAGCATTGTTGGAGATAACCACTCAAAGTTAATTATGTGTATTTCATTCTGTTTTCTGAGCACTGTGTTTTGTAGGTTGTAACAGATAAGTGCAGGTTGTTGCACAGTTTGGACTCTGCCACTCACTGCAAACTGACCTTAATATTCTCACCTGTCTGCTTTTCTGTCTTCCTGGCTACAGTAGGTATTAGTGATTATTTGGGAGGAAAATCTCATCCAAGAGAATACTTAGAGGAATTTTCTCTAAAACATCTGTATGTTTGATAATGGTTTACTTTCAGATACTACAGTTGGCATTACGTTTTCAGAAAGATAAATTAAATAATGATAAAACTACCTGAAGGCAGCAAATAACCTAGAGAAATGTTTTCAGTAGAATTTTTCTCAAAGTTTTGTATTTGCTTGACTTTTCTGGAATAATCTTGTTATAAAACCAGAATTGTCTATTCTTTGATTATAAAATTAAATGTATTTTTCTATATTTTGAAGATAGTGAGGCTGAGAATTAGTTTGAAAGATAAATTAATATGGACTCTTGTTTTCCATTGGAACTACTGCATTCTATGATTCTGTGAAGGTACTGTCTGCCAAAAGTACATTTATTTTTCTACAGTTCTGATTATATTCTTAAAAATAATTGTTGGAAATTCTGTGTGCCCACAGCTTTTAGAACTTCAATTAGAATATATTGTTTTAATTTATGAAAAGCAAACTAGAGTGGCTTTTATGTATGGTCATTTAACATGAAGTTTCACATTTTATGAAACAATATTAAATGTTTTTAGATCTATATTTGTAGCTTTTTTGAAAGATCAAAGCACTTGGCATAAGCCAACGTCTGTTAAACTTTGTTTCTGTTTATGGTATAAATTAAAACTCTCTAAGAGTGTGGTTTGACCTAAGTCTGATTTATTGCTTTACTTGGCCTTGCATCAGGATGGTTGTGGTTTTCCATTCCTGTTTCCAGTAGAGTCTTCATGTGTTTTGATTTCAAATCCTTGCATAGGAGCTGCTCTTTATCTGGATAGTAAAAACTTTCTCTGGTAGGTCTTTACTATAACGTAGAGATACTAGACTTTTCGGGGGTTTTGTGTTTCTAGTTCAGATTAAACTGTGATTCATCTGTGCATGCAAAGTGATGCATTTGTGTATTATAATTTAGAATTTAAGTTTAGATGTTTTAGTAGCGCTTTTTTTTTGTTTGTGAAGGCATTTTCCAGTTCAAATCGGTATAGGAAGAAGTTGTAATTAGAACCGTGGTCAGTTTCCTACGGATTAATCTTTTCTTTGTTGATGACAAGAAATAGAATGAAAGGAAGACTGCACTACTTTTTTGTTTGTTTTATATAAATTTCAACCTTGACTATTAATGAAGAGTTTTCATTTACGCTCAGCTTTAAAACGTATAAACATTAGCTGATGTCATTTTTTCACCTTATGTCATTAATAGCATATTTAAATAGTGATTGTGAATGATTTTTCCTTTTTCCAAAACTGGCAGAACTTGTGATATGAAAAAGCTTTTATTTACTTTAGAAAAAGAAAAATAAGTGATTAAGCTTTCATGCATATATAGCGGTGTGTGTGTCTCAATGCATATATACGTGTCTGTGCAAGTGGGTGGATCTGTAATAAGTATGATCATTCAGTATTCTTCTCTGATTTTACATTGTTGTTTCATATGTTTTACTAAGTGACAGTTTTATTGAATCTCTTAGACAAGATGTTTATCATAGGTATACATTTTTTGACTCAAAAAAGAGAAAAGCGTACAGTTACCTGTAAAAAGGAAGGTTATCCTGGTGTATGAGCTGATTTTATTTTTGGAGTCAATAATCTTTGCTGTAATCTCACGTTACACATTGATTTGGTTGTAAACGAAGCTACAAGGGTTGCAAGAGTTGCTTCACAGTGGAAGTATATGGTATGAAGGTACAGCACCAGCACTTTCAGCACAAGTACACAAAAATCATTTTACTACTACATAAATTGAGTCATTTGATTTAAACTTAATCTCTTGGGACAGTGGTTGTGGGTTCTATTATCTGGTTTTATTAAGTGTAGTGATTAACAGTCTGTAGTTAGACATACTGTTTAATGCAGAGTCCAGTGAGCTCATTAGAAGAGTTCTGTTTTGGATTATGTCTTTAGCAGTGCTTATCCATTCAGCCACCCCTTACGATTTAATCTAAGCGGAGAAGTACTGATGTTTGGGGATTTGTTGACACAAATCAGTAGCAAGAGGCTCTAAAGCAAGGGTGCCATTCCTTGACCCGTTTTAAGAAAATATCTTGTACTGGCTATTGATACCGTGATGGTGCCTAAAGTCCCAGCTAGAGCAGGACATTCCAAAGACAGTTGTGATAAAATTGGCTCCACTGAATTCTCAATTTAAGTTGTAAACAAAATGGTAAAAGATTGTGGGGTAGGTGAGAAGAGAAGACGGTAAGAGATGCGAAGATTATTTAAGACAGGTGTTTATGCATAAATTACCTAGCACAGATGTCACAAAAGGACACAGTATCAGGTAGTAAGAATTATGGTAACACAGATATTTAATATATGTTAAAATGTTATTTTTGTGTCTTTTAGCTGTAAGTTCTTTCAAAGCATAAAAGGACAAAATTGGAGTGACTACACAGGTGTTTACGGGATAAGCAATTAAGGGGGTGTTCATGACTGGGAGTAAAAGGCTGGAATGGTAAGACAAAAAACATATTACATGGTGAAAATATTTCATTTGGTACAGTAAAGAAAAGGAAAAAGAACCACCACAAAAGAAATAAAATGCAGGCTGATTCAGAACTATACCATGAGAACGCAGACTTTCGGAATTACTTTGGTTGTATACATTAAGTAGAAAACATTGCAGGTTTGAGTTTTGCACTGAAATACTGAAATGTAAATCAGCCTGCATATGTGAGTTAAAGATTTCTCCACGTTCTTTATTTGCCTAGGAAAAAGGAGAAAGCAAAAAGCAAGAAGAAATAGTTAGACAGTTATTTTCTTTTTAATAATGTATCAGTGTACAGTTGTTTAGTTTATAATAAGTTCATTTTAGAAGTGACAGGTACATTTCTGTATTACAGAAGAATAATTCCAGGTAGATGAAAATACCATGACAAGAGTCGAACATGAATTACTAAAAATGTAAATTATGCCACCCCCCCCCTTTATTTTTGTTCTTAGGGATACTATGGAAATAGCAATTGCAATTTAAAATAAGATTAGTTATTTTGTTCTACAAGTGCTGGGCTTTTTTTGAAGGCTTCATCTTTAAAATAATTAACAAAGTAGCTCATTCTGAAATTAACAAGATGTCATTTTTAATAAAAGAGAGCATGGAAATGGGCAGCCTGCTGTAGCTGATCCTGCTTGAGCAGGGGGGTTCAGCTAGGTGATCTCCAGAGGTTCCTTCCAATCTCAATCATTCTGTGATTCTGTGTAATATATACATGTTGTGAAAAACAAAATGCTATAAATAGAAGCAGGCGTATGATGAACATCTGATTCTAGCAGTATTTGGCAGTTACATTGTAATTGCTAAGTCATGTGTATTTTGATTTTATTTTTTTTTTGTACTTTTTCCACCTTGGAGATGAAACTTGCACACCCTTTTTTTTTTTTCTCCTTCAAATTGAGTCACAATGAGTTTAGTGGGAGAGCTCATTTGAATAATGTGTACTTGTGTGAGTAAATATTTGAAAGATTGAGGACATTAATTAGTTACTGTAGCTCCTTCACAGTATTTTTCCTATATTGCTGAGACGCAATGGCGTTTCTCCTACGCTTTATCACAGTGTTGTACTTATTGTTTCCATGGTAATTCTTTTTCTTGCACTGTGCTTCAAAGGAACCAGAGGGTTCGGTGAGGTTTTCTATTATTATTTATTTATTTCTGTGAAAACCTAGCTGAACATACTTTTCAGTAAAAATTCTGAAATAAATCTCTAAAGTGTAAGTGCAAGTGTAGCTTTTGACTATTAAGACATTATAATTATATTTTGTACTGTTTTAGCAACAGTCCAGTTTTTATACTTATTTTGTGTTCAACATATTTTACAAAAATTGTCTTTACTTGTTCTACAATATTTCTAAATTGCTTTTTATGGTATCAGGATAACTTTAAAACTATTGAAGACAATCTGCAAATGCTTGCAGTCACGTCTAATAATCTGATTTCCCTACAAATCAGACTAAATGCAAAATGGAGCATGAACAATAACTTAGAATTTACTACTATTTTCTGCAGTTCCAAAAGGGTAATATTCCATCTCCTGTTAAGAATCACTCAAGCATATTCTGTTCAAATGACATTTTCCTAGTGCATCACTGGAATATGCCCACAAACCAGAGAAGTTCTCCTTCTATGCTGTTGCAAGAAATTTCCTGAACAGTTACATTTTATATTTTCAAGTAAGATTTTTTAATGATGTATGGATGAGATTCACCCCACTCCAAGAATGAATAGGATAATGAATAATCTTTATTTCTTTCTTCTCTTTCAGGTAGGTGACACAATGAGTGAGTTCAAGTGGGACTGGTTAGAATAGTAATTAACACTTCATCCTTCTGTAGAAAGTAACATAAAGAACACCTAAATTAAAGTACTGAAACTGTTTTTTTTGCCCCCAGTGGCTTAGTGGTGTGGTTTCATGTTCCTCTGATACTAATATAAATGTCACTGCCAAAAAGGTAGTCTTGCCCCAAGCCATGAATTTATGTCCTTTCTTTGCATCAGCAATAGCATCTGTCTGGCTTTGCAGTAGGTCTCATCAGCTTGCTTACCCATTTGAAAATGATTTTTTAATTTTTTTTAAAGGGAGTTAGAAGGATTAGTTTGCAAGCTGATCACTGAGCTTATCTAATTCATTTTGCACCCACAGGAATATATGTGCTGTTGTAAAAGAGGTAGCCATAACACCTGTTATGGGCAGGAGAAAGGAGATGTGTTCCCCATGGAGCTGAACAGATTACTGACCCAGTCCGTCTTTAACTGTTTCTCACTGTCTGTCTGCTGGGAAATACTTTATTCTTGTAACCATATAATACTATACAGCCCCCTCTTCCACAAGTTATCCCCACCTTCACCCACCCATTCATCCTCCCCAGCCCATAATTGCATGCAATAGAAAATACACTCTGGGTTTCTAGTCCTAAATTTATTCTTTTTTTTAACAGAAAATAATAAATTTGAATAGTTAGTAGTTTCAATAGAGGTAACATAGATCTTAAAGCCAGAAGCATGTTAGAAAAAAACAAGAAGAAAATGAACCTACTCCATATTCACTGTGAGATTATAGGGTGGGTTTTTTCTGCTTGTTTTGCTTTCCAGTCCAGTCATTTCAAGTGCAGACCATTCTGGGTCTGAAAAGGAGCAGTTGCCCTCTCCCATCAGAAGGTTTCCTCTGAAACAGATTATAGCAGGCAGGCAACCTTCTTCCCTCACATTCCAACTGTAACTGTTTCAGGAAAATATAATATGCCAAACATGTATTAAACTGAAAGTTTTTACTACGTTATTGGGGAGGAATTACACAAACACATCTAACAGAAGATACAGAATCACAGAATCACAGAATGGTAGGGATTGGAAAGGACCTCTGTGGGTCATCTAGTCCAGCCCTCCTGCCGAAGCAGGGTCACCTACAGTAGGTTGTAGAGGACCTTGTCCAGGTGGGTCTTGAATATCTCCAGAGAAGGACTGATATACAGAGGCAATACCCATCGGAGGGTATTTGTTAACTCAGGTGGGCAGCATGAAAGTTGAAATATTTTTAAATTTTACAGATGCAGCAAAACAATTAAGCCCGTAAGGAACAAAACTTGCAATTGGAAGCCTGAATTTACACATTTTACAGCAGTGCATAGATAGTGCAGTGCCGTATATTTTAGTTTCTGTTGGTAGACACAAGGTGAATAAAGGGAGTGGGGCTAGAGTCAGGGAAAGTTCTCCATTTGTTAGTGGGAGTCATAGTTAAAATTCAGTGCGTGCTATGACAGAAATTCTGAAAAGCTCAACTTTATACTAACATGGGTTGACTTTTCTGTTTTTGAGTTCTGTTTAGTGTAACAAATATTTGCTATTGAAACCAATTATTAAAATAGCCTGCTACATCAGCATGTGAAAGCTGCTGTAACAAGTTTTAATTTGTCTTTTAATTGCACAAAATTAATTTGTGTTAAAATCTTTTTTTGCAACAGCTGATTATTAAAGGAAGATGAGTAGAGATTATGGAGTAAATCCATAGATGTGAAAGTTAATGGCAATATTTATGATTTTTTTTTTCTTTTTTTTCCTCTTTTGTTTTACTATTACCTGGGATTAATTCCAGTAGGTCTTAACTGCATCTAGTCAGGAAAACACACAATCACCCTGTTTACCAATAAGTAACAAACCCTGTGGTAACATCTGCTTCTAAAGTTTATTTCTGATCATCCTGACTTTAACTGCTTGCCTTGGCACAGGAAAAGGGGAAATATAGGCAGGAAACTGGAACAAAGAACCGTAGAGTGACTGAAAATAAAATTCCATCTGAATAGCTTTTGGAGGAGGGAGTAGTCTGCTGTGTGTGTTTCTGCAGTTATAGATGTTTTGCATAAATTAGGCTGTCTGAATTTTTCAGTTAGATTGCACAAACTTTTTGTGTTAAGAATTTTTTTCATCTGTCATATTGTATCTTTGCCATTTGGATTAAACAGCCTTTTCTTTTAAAATACGCTTATGTAGGTTACCATACTCACCACTTGTAAAAATTTCCAAAAGGAAGGTATGTCTTTTAGACCTGCTGCATGGTTGTCGTTGATACAGCAGTTGCACCCTGTGGGAATCCTGTTGCAGAGCAGCAGAATTGCCATGCAGGTGGTGGGAAAAGATTAGTGCTCCGTGTGCACAAACAGGAAACTGGCTTTCAAAAGTGGGAAGCGAGTCCTGAGCTGTGATAAACACAATCGCCGCTTCTGCTAGGGCGGCTCAACTCCCACTTACGCTAGTTTCCATTGGGATGACATAGAATTTCTGTGGGCTGTGTGCGGCAAGAAAATGTGGTGGAACAGCTGTGTGCATGGATGTTGATGCACAGTTTCTTGACACATGAAAGACTAGACAGTTTATTCTTGAAATACTGTATTTGTATTTTTGTAATCTAGAACAAAATTATGGAAGTATCTTGAAAGCACTGGGCACATAGGGACTTTGGTGCTGCTGTTACACTGGGAGGTGGATTGGAGTAGCTCCTGTCTCACCGATGTATACACAAATCATCCTGTTCTGTTGTGGTTCTGAAGGTACTGTGTGTCTTTTATTTTGAGAAATTATATGTTGTGCTTTTGAATAAAATTTTTTCTGTACTAGAATAGTTTTGTATTTATTCAGTGTAAAAATCTAGCAGTCTGAGATTTCAGTTCTGTTCTGCATCACAAGATAATTGCCATAATCTGTTACTCTATTTCTTTATGGACCTAAGTCTAAGATAAATTTAACCAACATTTACTTCTGTTAAAAAAAATTCATTGTAGAACTGGAATGGGAAAGGGTGTTGGCCAATACTGAGGATGTAGCTGTAAGGAAAAGCCAGGTCTTCCTAGGGGGAGGTAACGGATTCATTCTTTTCGTGTTACTGTATAATCAAAAGAAATGTTAAGGGAGCAGCTAGCTGTGAATTGTGACAAACAGGCTTTTAGAAATTGAGTTCTGAACTGAGTTGCTCACTACTTGTTAAAACCTACACATTATTTGGTAGGTTTTTAACATATTGGTTACATAGTTTGCTTTTTTGGTTAGGAAAGATGTTAACACATCTGCCTGTGCAGAACAGACTACATATTTGTGGTGTCTTGATTTCAGATGCATTTTGGTAATTATCCTCATGGGAGTCAGTCCTCAATTAGTAGATACCTGATAAATTTAAAGAAGTGCATGGGAAGTTCATTAGTTTAGGACATTTTTCATATTTGGTGAAGTTGCATAGAGAAGTATGAATAGCAGTAAAAGCTGAATGTTGGAGTCTTAAACCGACAGATTAAACATTCATTATTTTTATACTTTCGGGGAACTTTTCCTTAAGTCTGATGTGAAAATTCAACAACAATGAAATTCTAAAATGATGTCTATTGTTTGAACAATATTGATTCACTCATAGTAGAATCTTTAAATGCTTTAAGTTGATATGTAAATCCTGAAGTTTTAATCTCTGAAGATAGAGGAGTAAAGTGAGGATTATTAGGCCTCTTAAACCGTTAATGGTGATATTGTCAGATCCTTGAGTACTTTAGATCTCAGGCCTACTCTTTAGTACATGTGGAGTTGGTTAGGATAGGAGGGACTTGGTATGTGGTTCTTGCTCCTAAACAGGGAGTCATGCTTGATCTGATAAGGGTAAGCATTCAGTTTTACTTTACAGACTAATGGCTACAGTTTCAGAAGAGTGTAAGGAGGACTTTTTTTAATTATGGGTGGAGTAATATCTTGTATTTTTCTTCTCAGCACTGCCTGTTTAAAGATGCTGCTTTCAGTTGCTTATGTTTTTTCTGACTCTGGTCAGAAGTAACTGTCAGAAACACCTGCCGTCTATGTCTGGTCTTACATTTAACAGCACTGATTAGAAAATGGGAAAAGTATAATAAACACTCATAGAACTTTGCTTCTTAGCGTCTAACATGAACAAACCTAATTGAATTGCAGGCACTTGAATTTCCCCTAGAAGAATGACTGTTGATATTGATTAAAAACATTCTTATAACTTAGTGTGTTTATTTAACAGGGCTAATGAGCCTGCCTGTGCTGATATATTAGTGCAAGCACATTGCTAGTTGTACTCAAGTTAGCTCCAAGTGACCTAATTCCAAATGCATGCAAACGTACGAAGTTCTGGTGTACAGAGTGTATACTGGGAAAAGAATCCTGTAGGTCTCTCACTGAACCCATGTAGTTAAATGATCTTCCCAAACTACGTAATGCATATCATTAAGACTGTGTACAGAGGATTTTCTTCACATAGCTGCAGTGGTGAAGAATGTGGTTTTCTTCAGGCTCTTAACTGCTATTTTTATGTAGTTAAAGCTTTGCTTTGGATGCTTGGCAATCTTAAAGATGTTTAGTTGTTCTTCATGCAAACCCTCAAGCTGTATGATTTGTTACTGTATCTTAAAAGTAGTCAACATCAGAAAGATACTTCTCAATTATCCTCAAAGATTGTATTATAAGCAACTGAATTAGAACCTTAGAATGAAATTTCCTTTCCCATATATACAGGATATAGTGTAGATTTTTAAAAGTTCCTTTACTTTGTTACAACCATTTTATAGAGAGGGAAAAACCCCCATATAGCTGTTGAATAAGATACATTTCCATTTCAATTACGTTTTTAGGAGCAGGAGCTTGACATCTGGCAGATAGTTACCTGTAGAAAATGTATTTTTCTTTTACTTGTTAAAATTTGTCCATTATAAATCTTACAAAAAACCTAAGTTAATGTATGGTCATTAGACACATGTTGCTTTAGCTACAAAATTACTGGATTTTTCTGTGATCACACAGAATCACAGAGTAGCTGAGATTGGAAAGGACATCCAGAGATTATTTAGTGTAAGGCTACTACTTGAAACAGGGTCAACTAGAACATGTCAGGTTTTGAGTATATCCACTCATGAAGACTGCAGAACTTCTCTGATGCAGTTCCTGTGTTCTATCACCCTTACACTGGAAAAGCTTTTTCTTACGTTTAAATAGAATTTCCTGTTTCAATTTGTGCCCCATTGCATCTTGTCCTTCCGGTGGATAAAACTAAAAAGACTCTGGGTTCATCTTCTTTATTTTCTCCAACGAGGAATTGATACACACTGACAAGATGCTGGTGTGGCTCTTCCAAATGCAGCTCAGGGTGCCGTTGTGCTTCTTTGCTGTGAGGATGTAGTTCTGGGTCAAGGTCAGTTTGGTGTCCACCAGACCTGCAGGGCCTGTTCTGCAAAGCTGCTTTCCAACTTGTTGATTCCCAACCTGTACCAATGCATCGGCTTATTTCTCGGTGAGTGCAGGACTTTGCACTGCATTTCATTTCATTAAATTTTTGTTTCCTCATATATCTGTTAATGAAGATGGATATTGGCTCCTGTATTGATCCCTGAGTTGCATGCACCGTGAGTTACTGCCCTCCAGCTGGACTTGGACGTAGTAGTTCAGCTGGTTTTTTCCAGTTCAGGAGTTCAGTCCTAAGACTACGTAAACTGAAAAGACTGTTCTCTAGAAGCAGCAGGACAAACTTTATTTTAGACAACTGTTCTGGTTTTTTTTGCAACTATACCAGCTGATCAAATGGCAAAAGAAATTCCGCTACCCTTGGCCTACCTGTTGTGCTTAGACCATTATAGCTACAGCAAAATCCGGTGTCTGTTCGTGGCTACCTAGAGTGTGGTTTTAGCCACAGAAGTAAGGATTGGGGTAGTTGCTTTTCCTTCCTCTGCTCTCAGATCCTCACCATTAGATCAAGGTGGTATGGGGAAGGAAGAGACTGCATGCAGAGTAAGGCTTATCTGGAGAATGTGGTGTTCAGAATGAGCTGGAGGGCCTGGGACAGTGCAGTGGGCGATGCAGGACTGCAGGGGGTGGGAAGAATTCTGTCATATGGGAGGAGCAGAGAAAGTGCTTAGGATGTGAGGACGAGACAGTGTGAAACTACACTGTGCACTTCCCAAATTCCAGTACTGAAATACTAAATTGCTACAGTTGCAGCAAAGGGCTATGAAGTCCATGGACAAAGTGAATGTTTCTTGCATACCCACAGATATGAATGGATAGTAGTCTACTATTACTAGTAGTGGCTGTTGCAGCTCAAACAATAGATAACTATTCTGTGAACCTAAAAAACCTGAATTATATTGATGGTAACCCAGTTTGAGACAAGAACGTGGAAAGAATAACATGACTAGAACAAGAATTTAAGAAGAGATGCAATTATGAAAAGTAACAGAGATTTGCATGTTTAACTAGCATTTAGTACTCTCTCATATTTGCAAAACCAAAGTCTTTTGATGGAGATAGCATTAACTGTGTTTGGATTACCATTCTAAAGGAATAAGTTACTTTGTTAATAAAAGGCTTTTACATCCTCTTAATATCCATACTGAAAGTTCAGTAAATAACTTGAATTTTCTCAGGAAAATGGTCAAGAGAAGTAAAAGCTGTTATATCTGGTTAAAAGTTGTGCATGCACTAACATTAAAAAAATAGAAAGTATTGAATTTAGCTAACTTCTTGTCCTCGGTGAACAATTAATAACTATTCAACAGCCAGAGTGAGATTTCTTTTCTCTCCCTAAAAAAACTATTTTATATAACTGTGCTTAATTATCCAGCAAATCCCACTTAACTGTGTGGTGAGCTGTTTATTAAATGAAGACACCAAAATATTAGAGAATTGGTTTTCATGTATTGTCTTAATATGGTTTCGGTCTATTTATGTTTCATGAGAGTTAAAAAAATCCCATTTTTAATATACTCATTTTGAAATTGTTTCAACGTATCTTGAAAATAAGTCAAAACAGCAATTATATAAAATAACACGAATATAGTATTTTTTTGCAAAGGTGGTTGCACATTTGAATAAACTTTGAAACTTAGATTGGCACTTGACTCATTTAATAAAGCATAAAAACATGAAAAATGTAAGGAAGCCAAATGCAACAACCTTACCCTGTGCTTACCAGCTGTAGAAATGAAACAGAAGTTGGGGATTCCACCTAGAATTTTAATGCAGGCGAGACAGTCACATGTTGCGTACAGTTAAATTCCTTAGCATAGCTGACCAGATGAGTTTTCTTTTAATCTACATTTGAATATGCATGACTAATAAGAAAAATTACTAAATATTTGAAAACTAATCAGTTGCTTGGTTTTTTTTGAGTCTTCTTTTGCAGTAATAAAGTGATTTCTCAAAATCTTTAGTTTCATCATGCCATTTGTATATTTTCAGTGTAGCCCAATTAAGTGATCTCAATTTTAAACCTCAGGTAAACTTTGTCTACATTTATATTAAGTGGGGCTTTAAACTGCATTACAACTTGCGGTTTTTTAGTTCAAATACTAAACTTCATGTTTTAAATTAGTTTTTTAAAAGTGCTTTTTATCTTAAGGGTTTAATGTTTTAGAAATATCTGTTCTTGATACTATGGAATCTACCTGGTATGAGTTTGAGAAGGTTAAAGTTTTCCTGCATACTGTTCCCTGCATTTTTCACTTTATTTTTTGCCATTGAAATTAGAATGTGTCCCATGCATTATTCTCCATCATCCAGTGACACACACATACAAATGATTTATCTAGATAATAGTGTTTCTGCTTCTATTCTCAGCCCCAAGTAATACCAAGTATATTAAATTTAGTATGAAGGGATTTCTCTCACTTACAAAGTGTTCATGTGCACCATGTGCATGTGACTCCCACTGCATTTAAGGAATTGTAAACATCTTTTGAGCAAGGAAAAAAAGGCTCTTGATCATGCTGCCAAATAGACCCTGATTCTGACCTTCCCTAAAGAAATTGGGAATAATTGCACTTAAATAATAAAACCAGTGCAGAAAAGATCTTTTGAAGAAACTAGAATTTTAATAGACATTAAATCAGAGCAGTGATTGATGATTAAGCCTCTGTTGATGTGGAAAAGAGCTCTAGTTTGTACAGAAAGTAAGTAAGTTTCAACATATGTGAATAATGTATTATTGGCAAAAAATCAGTGTGTTTGAGTTCAATATATATTTTTAGAATGCTGGTATGACTCATGCTACAGTGTTCCATGATGTTGAATCTTAAAGGTTAGAAACGATTCAGAAGCCCACTGTTTAAAACCTAAGTCTTATTAATCCAAACTTATCATGAGTGCGCTCTGTTTTCAAAAACAATATAAAGGTTGTCAGCCCAGCTCCACTGAGACATCCAAAAAGAATACTGATTCAAGCAGAAGCATTTCTGTTAGAAACAAAACAAATGCCGCAACCCCACACCTCTAAGAGAGCAATGAGAAAAGAACAGTTTGCTGATTGTTACCATTTTTTACTGTTTTTTCTTTTTTTTTTTAAAAAAAAAGTCACTGTTCCTTTAAAAAGAAATTAATACCTTGGTCCATTCAGAGAAACTAGGGCATGTATGAGGTCTGTGTTCATCGTGAATCACTTGAGCATATTGCACTAATCAGATTGCATTTCTTTAATTTGCTGATGTGGTTTAAAACTACCTGATTCGTTGAATGCCAATAGATGGAGAACTGTAGAATCATACTTCTGTGAAAATGAAGTTATTTTTAGGTGTTTTTAGTTGCTGTGTTTTCTTTCAGTGCAGAGCTGCTCAGATACATGTCTCAGATGTAGAAGATTTATTTGCCATTAGCAGCAACTTATTTGTCCCAATTTAATATAGGCTTTTATATTTTACTTTAAATACAGTTGTGCAAAGTTGATGTTTTTGTGGTTTTTTTGAGTGAGTAAATGGTTCTAAGAGTCGCTTGTGGTTTGTAGCTATAGATAAAGTTGGACATGAACAGAAGGCAGTGCAACAGGAAACACATACTATAGTAGTTAGTTCACACCTGCTAACTGCTTTGAATGGCCTTGGAGATGATGTCAGATGGGGAATGAATTCATTGTTTAGACCACTGAAATTCTTTCTACAAAATCTGATTCTTTACAGTCCTTTCTTTGTCAGGGCACTATTTAAATTCATTCTGCTTTGAAAAATGACAGTTGCTATGGACATACTTTTACTCAGTGTATGAGTGTAACCATAGTCTGTCTTCACTGGTCCTGATGTTCATTGCACAGGAACAGTGTGGAGATTTAAAGACATTTCTCACCCTAACAAAATTCCAGTTGTGGATATATTTCTTAGTGTTAGCTGAATAAATTAAGATACTAATTAAATAATGGGAAAAAAATTGCTTGAATGGGATTGTGGAGTAATGCTTCTGTAGTTTCACTTTTGGTTCTGCTAACATACAGAGCTTTTGCAACACAGTTTTTACTCCCTAATTTCTCAACAAAGTCCTTCTAATTCTGAACCTCTCAGAAGCTGTGAGTAGCTAAAAGTTTTGTTGATGAGACTTAGCATGTTTCAGGTGATAAGATAGATTTTATGTTCTTTTCCAGAAAGCTCCAAAGCCTTTGTTATTATTTACAAATGTACCAAAGTCGAAGAATGCTCATGTTTTGTGGTGAGATGATGAATGTTTAAAAGTGTGCAGAGAGGGATCTGACTGAGCTATCTTGGCTAGGTAAACAATAGTAAAAGAATATGAAATTAAAATTGATTTAATTCATATGTACCTAACACGGGGTTTCTTTGTGGTTTCCTTCTAAATGTTTGACACTAACCACCTCTGGGAACAGGATACTAGATTCGGTAGACCGCTGATTTTAACTGCTATGGTAATTCTTATATTTCTAACGTTTAGTCTGATTGTGCATTTATAATGTTTCTCTCACACTAAGGCTCTGACAGACGTGGGGCCAGAGGCTAAAAATGAGACAGCTGAAGTTGTTACTGCCTACAGCCCTGGCAATGGACTTTTCCGTCCTCAAGACAGGAGCATATGATCCACTCACAAAGCAACTCCTGAACTACCACAGGTTTCAGCCCAGCATATTGAGGTAAACCAGTTCCGATTTTGGTTTATCCTGATATGTCAGGCTGAAAACCAAAGGTTCAGAAGTTCATTTCTAATCTGATCAAATGCCACTTTTTCGGGGGCAGCAGTAGCATCTGTCAGAAGGGTGTTATGTGCAACTGGGGTAATAACTGATTTAGCTCTTTGTCTGATGTTAGTCTCCTTCTATATGTCTGTCAGGACCTTCAGTTTCTGCACCTACACACAGAATTACTGGATTTTTACATTTTGGTATTCATAAACTCACCAATGGTCTGATTATTTGCAGTAATCTGTGAAATGTAAAGCTCTCCTCAGTTTCTGTTTTCATTCACTGCACTACTTTAAATAGTAAATAGATTACTGAGTGTAATGATCCACTGCTAACAGCCTGTTTGCAAAGAGTTAAGATATTGTTTGTACCTAATCAGGACAAAAAAATATAGTGGTTTATGATGGTATATAAGATCTGGTTTTATTCTGTTTTGAAAGATAGTTCTTTCTAACTTTAAGATATTCATTTTCTATTATAACAATCTAGTGAAATTCTCATTCAAAAACATATTTCTTTATTCTTTATTTCAGTAAAGTGGTTTTGGTGTTTTAATCTAGAAATGCTGATGTTTGTTAGGAGAGAATGGTACACAGAGGTTAAGATAGATGAAATACTATGAATTGGCATTGCAAATAAACTGAGAAACTAGCTGGCTGTAATTTAATATTGACAGATACTGTATAACATGGCTGAGAACAATAAACACAATATAAACAAAATTAATAGTACTGAATCAGAGTAAGAGGGCTTTGTAAGGAGTCACAGAGTAATAGTCTGCATATTTCTGGGAAGTACCCATATGAAAAGACAGTTACCAAAAGTGAATGACTGTAAAACGAATTGTAACGTGACAAACCTGGTTAGATTTTTAAATGCATTCTGGTAAGAATTATACTCAAGTATTTATTGTATTTCTTGGCATAAACTGTACAGTATTTCAAAAATAAAAATAAAAAGAAATATGCTAAGAAACATTGCTGTCGGTTTTAGTAATTACTCCTAGTCTGCTTATAATGTAATGTACTAAACAAACAAACATGTGATTGTGTGTCTCTAAAAATTACTGTTACTGCAGAAACAACTTTAGAAATAGTTTTGTAAAAACTATGGCTGACAAAAAAAAAACAACTCTTAAAAACACACAAACAAAAACTCCTTCAGTTAATGAGGCATGAAAGTTTGACAGTCATGTAGATGGGGCGTAAATTGACAGTAAGACTAGGTAAGTGGGTTTTGTTCCTGGTCTGTTAATCATAAATCCTGGGCTTCGTGTGGATGCCTACATCTCATGGCAAAGTCAGTGAAAACTGAGAACTGTCAATAAATAACTGGTGGAATCAGATTGTACAGCTTTAATTTTTTAAAGTCATTTCATATGATAGGAAAAGCCGGAATTTTGTAAGCCAGTTTGCCCAATCCTTGATGATTAACTACATTCAGCATGATAACTCTTTCTCTGAGCCAGTTTAATCACTGTTGTGAGGAAAACTGAACGCATCAGTTACTGTACAAATGTAACTGCTCTTAAAATCCTGTCCCTAGGGTCTGAGGCACTTGGAAGAGCATTGTAGTTCTGTTGCATAAATTGATAGTAGTTGTTGCTGTGTTGTTATGCCCTGGTTTTTTTTGTGGGTAATTCTTTTAATGACTTTTTTTTGTACTTACTGTTTTTGTATAAATGCATGTACACTCTTCTCACACTGGCAAGGAAGTTTAGTAGCTAACGATGCTAATGCATTTGTGCTTGTAAAAAAGTTTAATATGTGCTTGTGTTTTTTTTTTAAATATTTACTATTATGCTTTTATTTTTTTAGTTTTTAGCGATATTTAGTAAGCACTGGTAACTTTTATGATTATTTTTAAAAAAAAGAAGTGTTGATTACAGAGAAGAGCTATTAGTTTTTTCAACTATTGCCTATATTTTCTGAATCGGTATTTCAAAGGATAAGTGATCTGGAACAATGTTATTGATATTCATTGTAAAAAGTTTTGTCTGAAATCATGAATCAGTATAGCTGATTTTCTCTCCACAACTCTTTGTGTTTGTCTTCGTTAAATGAGATTGGATGATACGTTGTGTGTGTAACATTAGAGAATTAACACCGTGTAAGTGTGGATGGTATTGTAGAAGGTAGCAGGTAATTCATTGATTTCTGCCCTCTAAAGAGACGTATTCTCAATGGAAAAAAAACCTTGGTTTTGTAGTGGTTGTAGTACACTGATTTTAGTAAGTCTAAATCAATAGCAGGGTTTTGAAACCTGTGTTTATGCATTCAGCCAGACAGCATATGACATCTATGGCTAATCTCACCTGCTGCCATTGCCTGTTCCTTCTCACCTGCTGCTATTGCCTGCAGTTACTTACTTGACTTTCAAAGCAAGCTAAGGTTGGTGGAACACAATTAAGAGAAGCAAGGTTTGATTGATGGATAGGTATTTAGTTGGATTCTTTGGTTAAAACCTTACTTTATTTTGTGTAGTTTGAGCTTTGTTTTTGAAGAAGCAGTTGGAATTTTTGGCTACTAGGGGCTGGTTGTACTTTCGTTTCTGTTAGCATGGACATAGGATTAATAAAATAAAGCACTTTTTCTTATTAACAATTTTCCTTTCTTTTCCTTCCTTTTCTCCCTTGATATATTTTTCAATTGTTTTTGTTCTGATTACAGCCCATAGTTACAGAGCTGTCGGTAGCAGTGGGTGGCAGTCATAAATCCATTGATTTATTGTCATAGGTTTCGGTAGCCTGACCACCTGCTGGTACAATTACCAGCTTAAAATTAACTGTGGAATTTGACAATTTGGAGGAGGTTTTTACAAAAATCAAGATTTTTAAGGAGAGATTCTTAGAATTTATAACTCAGTTCTCTCAAAGTCAAGGGCCTGTGGCCTTTGAAACATCTGATAATCTTTTCATTTCAAACTGAATTTAAATAATATTTGAGAGATTGTATAGATAAGGTAACAAAGCAATTATGTTGATACACTATGTACTGCACTTGCGCAGTTGAAATCATGAGGGTTTTAACTGTAAATTACTTTCTTGTCATTACATCAGCTTACTGCAGATATTAATAAACTGTATGTGATAATACTGATAACATCTGTACTTTAGAACACAGCAGACAGCTTTTTGTGTTAGTATTGTTCCAGACTAAAAAGCTCTATTTATGCAAGGACTGAGGTGAGCAGCAGTTTTTCACACTTTTTTTTACTTGGCGCACCCATAGTTCTGCTTCTTTTGTGTTTGGCAGCATACTTGCTTCAGTCTTTTCTGTGCTTTTCTTAACTGAGATTGGCTCAGACTTGTGGCAGATGCTGAGTTTCAGCATCCATGCAGGGACAGGAATGACTCTCACACATTGATACAATGCACATCTGATTCGATTTATTGGTCTGCTTGCGTGGTTATATACATTTTTCATATCTGCACACGTGATCACGCTTATTCGCATAGGCTACAGACATAAATCACGCGCTGTTCACACACCCCATATTCCCTTATGATTGGTAACTATGCACTAACGCCAATAGCAACAGGCCGCCTCCACATCCTTGCACATCTTGTTTTTGCTAACCCACATCATGTGCACTATCAGAACTTTCTCAATTGTTATTCTTATCTGCCCTTTCCAGCGGCCTGTTGAGTTATGCTAACTGTTTTGCTTAAGCGGCCTAGTCATGATAACTCTCAAACTACATCGACCCCAACAGGCAGATTTCATTATCTTTTCAACTACTATCTTCTCTATGTTCTTTTTCTTCATAGGAGTGTAAAACATAGCTGAGTCGAGGACCTCATAGGCTGTCACTGAACTATGAACTCTGCTTTCATTCTGCCTTTATTTCAATTTGAGCTGCAAAATTACGAATTGTGTTTAAATTTTCTTCCTATTACTTTTGCAGCAAGGTCTGGGTTTTGTCTATGTCAAAAGTTGTCTGAGGTGTGAGTATAATTGGAGCACAAAACGCATAAATTGGTATTCTGACAAATCCTACTGGAGGAAAAGCAAATAGTGAAGGACTGCCATGGGGAGTTAATGATAACATAGAGTGTGGCAGAAAGGAAAGTTCTTGTTTATCCTTTCTAACAACAAGTAGTTGAATAGTGCACTAAAGTACCCAAGATAGTGTCTCACACCACTCTACAAAAAAAGAAAAGAAATTTTAGTCCTAGTTATGACATCACTGATTTAGATTATAAAACTCAGAATATTATTTTGAAGTAGCTGGGAGATAACTAAATCTGAATTTTAATATGATTTTAATAATTAATGTAGCAATCAATAGAGTATACTTTCACAGACGTGACTGATTGAAGTATCCTTTAATTGCAGCCTTTAAATAGAATTTATGGCTCACCACCCTAGCTTTTGTCTATTATATTAATAATTACAAAATTGATTTACTTCCATTTTAATTTTCACCCGCTTGGGAGCTCTGTGGCTCAAATTCACATCCTTCCAAATGAAGGTGATTTGTTGACAGTGATGATATGGTATTGCCTCTTATTTATACATATAAAAGTATATGCATGTAAACTAGACTTAGTGTAATTCTGTTTAATCGTGTTCTATCCAATTTTTTATTTTAGGTGGGGTAAACGACAAGGGACAGTTACTGGGCTGTTTTGCTTCTATATTTGCCATTTTTTTTGCTAAATACTTCTTAGTCAAAGACAATGGCAGTGGAGCTTCATAGTGGTAGTTGCAAAAATGCCTGGTGGTTGATATGAAGATTTAATATATTAACATTATCAAAATCAGTTTGTTGAGGTTTTTTCTTCAAGCTTTCTGTACATATTTTTTTTTTCTTATTAGGCCATTCATATTAAAGATTTAATGAATTTTAGACAGCAGCTCATTTTTTTTTACTTCTACAATACTTTGAGAGGTGTGTATGTATGTATATGTATTTATATAAAAATATCTTCCTTCCCCAGGGACAAAGGAAAACCTTCATTTCGTCCTTTTTATTTTTGATTGCCCTACTTTCCTACTTTCAACATCCATTTGCTTTGCTAAACCTCCAAGATCTAAGCAATATGATGTTCTTTTTCTGATGCTGAAAAAAAATCCCAAAAATGTCTGAATCCTTTGTGGTTGACTTGCAGCAAACTGTAGTTGACTCTATTTTTTCATGCCCCCTGGGTGACCTGTTAGATGAGATACTGTAGTGTTGATTAGCAAAGTTAGTGTTATCTTGCATACTGTAAGACATACTATAAGCAGAAAAGTTAGTTCTGAATCTTTGCTCTTAGGCAAGTAATATCTGTGGGTATACCAGAATATAATTAGAATACAGTTGAATTTCATAGTAAAAGTGTCTGTCTTTTGTATTAGTAAGATACAGAATAAATATATTTCCCAAAAGAAAAGCTGATCTCATTGGTGATCTTTTTTAAATTCTAGAGGTTTATCCTGTGGAATTCCCTGAGGCTTGCCTTTTTTTATCTTGGCTGTTCAGCCTTATCATTGCTTAGAACATATACCGTAAGCATTTGAATAGCACTTGACTTAGAAGATATTCTTGAGTAATACGTGGAGAAATCTTAAATATTTCAACTTTGATTTGCATGTTCATACGTAGACCCAGTGAGCAGAGGAGGATCTTTTTGCATTACTTTTGAATTGGTTATCACTTTGGAGATCTGAGATGCACATTTCCTAGGAGCTTTGCATGGCATGCATTGTAGGCAGACATGCATTAGATAGTTGAGCAAGATTCAAATTCGTGCTCAGGAACAATGACCTCTAATCTTCACTAGCACATGAAATTTCTACATATTACAATTTCTTGCCAAGTCCTTCAATCTGATAGTAGTTAGGTGATGTTTGACAATTTCCCAAATGAGCATCAGCGTTGTACTTATTTACATGCTACCACTAAAACCATTTTTTAGTGACTGCATCAGAGAATTGTCTTGAAGGTGTTTCCTTTACCAGGTTTGATTTAGAGTCAGCTTGGAAAGAAGTGGAATTCTGGCAGGACATGATAAAATGAGTAGAGAAAAGAAAATTTACATCACTGTGCCAGAGTTCTGGAGCACACTGACTTGTGTAAATCAGTCTGCAGGATATATGACATTTAAAATTTGACGTCTTAACTTCAGTAAAACTAAAATAACATTTATATACATGTGCTTCTACATACATGTTAAGGCAGGAGAGGACAAAGTTGAAGCACAAAATGCAAGCTTAGATGTCCTTTTGGATGCATGCCATACAAAATAGTCTTTAATAATGTCAAAAATACCTGCCTGAAAGTAATAGAATAAAATATTGTGTATTCCTAAGATTTCATTGAAGAGGTACATCATATTTAATTAACTTTATTCTGAATTGTGTGTGCCAGAAGTTGTGATGTAACAAATAAGGAAATACAACTCTCAGAGTATCCAGCACCTAATGCCATCTTCACACTTGTAAATCTCCTTTTATGCTGCCTGTATTTCACTTTGCCTATATTTACTAGCCAGAAAGCAGTTCTCCTGGTAACTGCTTATCACTGTAAATGAACATAGAACAAAAAACTAGGTGGTTTTTCTGTTGTACTTCTCTCTGATTTTCACCACCACTGTGGAGAGTTTCTGAAAGGTAGAAAAATGAGAGGTTCACAGGAAACGAACAAGCATGAAAATTCCTGATATCCCCTAATTCAAAACTTGTCACCTACCTGAGCTTGTGGGGTCTCCACAGGAACCCAAATCATATTGTTTTAGGCATTCCACTATTAATATACCGTATTTCTTAACCAATGGCTTACCCCACACTCTTTTCTAGTCTTTTCACATTTATTTGCATTTTACAGCTGTGTGGTGCTACTGAAGGAAGGCCCCGGGGTGTCTGTAAGGAAAAGGTGAAACTGCATTTGAAAGGAGCCTGCTTTGGAAAACGTCAAATTTTTTACTCTGAGTTCCTTGAGGATTATTGCTGCAGAGTTTTGTGTCACTGGCTAGATCTGGGGGGAAAGGAAATTAGAGCTGCTACTTTGTAGGAAAAATCTCAAAACCTGGGTGATTATGTCTTTTGGGAGTCTTGCCCTGCTTTAGGAGACAAAGCCTTCCAAGGGTAATTTTTTTAATGAAGAGAAAAATTTCACTGGGGAAAGGAGGAGGAATAAAAGAGAAAACATGTTTCTTGTCTTACAGCTTTTGGGCATTTGTAAAGGGATAACGTCGTGTTGGTCCTTATACTGTCCATTGGAGAGGAATTAAACACCACAGCTGCTACACACATAGGGAAAGTTATTACCAAGAAATGGTAACGTGATCCTATTTCTATCATCCATCTGAAAATACTACTTTCATTGTTATTATTTGACCATCTTGACACTGCCCTGCGAGCTTGCTTACCAGGCTTTCTAAGGTCTCACCTAACACAGCAGAACTTTGGACTTTGGCTGCACGAATGCAGCTTTGGCACTGTTTGAGAGACTTTCTGAACTTTGTTATGATCAGCCCTTTGCACCCTGGATACTGTCCTACTCCTACAAAATAGGATATCCTATTCAAAAAAAGAAACTTTTAGCACAGGTACGTAGCTGTCTCATCATGTCAGGGAAAAAATACATTTCGTATGTTAGTATCTGTAGATGTCAACAGAGATGAGATCTGTATGTTGATAATATGAGATCATATGTTGATAAAATCTTCTGCTTTGTTTGTTTATAGCTTTATTGGAAGGCATTTCTATAATGCCAGTAAGTAATGCTACTTTGTAATTCTGGTTTGGTTCACTGATAGAAGAAGTATCATTTAAATATTTTGCTGACAGTCTTGAGTTGCACCTGAGCCAATGTAGAATAAAATTTATAATGCCAACCTCAAAAGACTCTTCACTGGGTCATGGTTGATGATATATTCTAATTAAGTATGTGAGGAGCAAACATTACAATAATAATCAAATACTGATACCTAATCTGCAATGCTAACCTGGTGGAACCTCAGGTGGAATGCTATGTAAAATTTATTTGGTTTGATTTTAAACTTGGAAGAAAGTTAATGAGTAAAAATATTTCTAATAAAAAATAGCACTGATTCTGCTATAATTTAATCATTTTAAAAGTTCAGGAAAGTGGCTTTTCAAATTTAATCTTTTAAGTTCTGAAGCTGTGATGATTGCTTATAAATGAACAGCTGCATCTTCATTGCCAGAGGCTTAAATTAAAATCCCAAAGTCCCATAGGTTTTGAATTCCGTAACACGTTAGCAAGAAACCTACAAATATAGAAAGGCTCATGTTCTAATACTGAGCACAATCCATGTAATAGTCATTCAGAAGTTAGAAGTACAAAATAATAAGGCTTACAATAATAATCAGAATCATGATTACTTGAAATAAGCATATTTAAGCATTCAAGAAGCATTATATGAAATAAGCATATATAATGCTTTTTTTTAATTTAAAACCCTAAATTTTAGATGAAAATGTATTCCTTTACCTCATTTGTATTTCTCACAATTTAGTAATTCAAGTTAAAATAACTCCCATTAAGCTGTTGCTTTTCTTCTTTTATTTTTTCTTTGATTTGGTGTTAACTTATAAGCTCCATATTGCTTTTTTTCCTTTGTACATGTATAAACACCTCAGTTATTCCTTGCTACTTTTTTTGTCATAATTTCTATAATTTACTAGTATCTAAAGCCCTACAGTCTGCAGTATGTTTTCTTGGAAGTGGCCCAAGAAGTTGTGAAAAACGGTGATTTGGGCGGAACAATCATGGTGTCATAATTCTGCGTCTCAGAATATAACTGTCACGAATGTAGTTGAGAGTGGTCTTGATATCAGAATGTAAATCTCATGGCACTCAAAAAAATTAATGTTTTCTGAGCAGGAAAAGCAAATTCAGTGCAATGGAATGAGGTAATCAGAAAGTCTTCAATATTTTAATAGAAATAAATACCCATTTTCTGCACTTGACACAGTAGTTTAGTTGCCTGATATTTACTAGTCAAAAAGTTCAACTCAGAAGCTTGCCTTAAGGAGGGATTTGAAAGAGTTGCAAGAGTCCCTTTAAAGACACTTGGTTTGTCTCATAAACATGTTTAAGGGCACAATTGTGACTGTTAGAAAGGTTTACACATTTAATTGAAAGGCAAAGTTCAAAATGTACCAGTCCTAGTTTATCAAAAACATACAAAAAACATAAATACACAAATGCATAATAGTTGAATTTGGGGTTTTTTTATTAGTATATGCATATACTATCATTTGTGGATAGATCACTGTTCAAGAGGATTTTGAGCAAGACACTTTATCTGATCAGTCTCAACGTTACCTCACCTGATGTTTCTGTGAAATAATGTTGAACCCTTTGCTAACGTGAACCACACTTGACGAAGAGGTGAACATCTCTCAGATAATTAAATTCCTGCATGCTTTGTAAAGATAAGCATCTGGGAATTGGAGAATGATGCTACAAAGGCCTCCACTGAAGGAAGGCATCGGCTTATGCCTGTATTTGCTGTCCCCAGAAAACTGACAACTGTAGGAGAAGCTCCAGTCAGAGCCTGCACCATCTTACCCTGGGCACAAAGGTGCAGATCTGTGGGGAAATAGGCTTTATCAATTGTAGCTTCACAATATTACTTGGATTTTTTTGATGTAGTTTTTGTTGGGATTCTGATCTTTCTTTTTCTGAGGAGTGGGAATAAAAAAAAATCGTGACCGTTTTATATGTGCAGGAGTAAACAATCCAAGGATTTAGATTCAGTTATCTGCGAGAAGAGTAAGAAATCTAATTAGGCTGGAAAGTTCTTTTTCAAATGGGCAAAAATAATTTCCTTGACTGAAAGCAAAATCTCATGAATGATCGAAGAATAGGGATTGTACTGCATCTGTTTTCTCGCGTTCTAGGATGTGTTAGTCTGTTATTAAGTGATTATACACCTTTTAAAATTCTCTTTGTTTACTCAGTGCTAAACTACTTTTCAGAATGAATAGGATTTCACTTCTATTTCAGGCTTTTTTATTGATTTTGTGGAGAGAATCGTAAAACTAGATTTGGAGGAAAGCAGATAGATTTTAAAACCTGACTTAATTCTGATATGCTCGGTTAATAACAGCGTTGGGAACAGTCCGCTTACAGCCTCTAAGCTGCTGAAGTGGAGTGTGTGCTGTTATTACTGAAGCTTCGTTCAGTTAGTGACTCATTCTGAGTAGGTACAAGTTAAAGTTTCAGAAAATAATATTCCTGTGTATAGCTGTGAAACGTGGTCCAAATAAATACAAGATGTTAGTGGACAGTTTTCACTTTGTTTATGCTGTTTCTGTATGTGAATAGAAACTATTTACTGCATTTTTTTTTTCTAGACTACAACAAATGCCTCTCGGCAAGCTTTTGCCTTAGAGTGGTACACAATTCTTCATTTATAATTGTTTGCAGTTGAATCTGTTTCAATTTACAGAGCTATTTTTTTAAGTAATTTGCATGTCCCTGCTCCCAGAAGCATGCTAGGCATATGTCAAATACCTATATTAAAAAAGGCATGAAACATGGATATGCTTATAAACAATCAACTCTCTGATTTGAAAAAGAATGATTGAAAAAGTTAAGCAGTATTTATTTTGGCGTTAATTATTTTGAATATGTCTTAGTCAAAATGATCAAAATGTGTTACTGATGGGTAGGCATTCTGCCTGTGTAAATCGTAGAATCATAGAGTGATTTGGGTTGGAAGGAACCTTATAGATCATCTGGTTACACCCCCCTGGCTATGGGCAGGGACACTTTCCACTAGACCAGGTTGCTCAAAGCGCCATACAGCCTGGCCTTGAACACTTCCAGGGAGGGGACATCCACTGCTTCTCTGGGCAACCTGTTCCCGTGCCTCACCACCCTCATAGTGAAGAATTTCTTCCTTATATCTAATCTAAATCTGCCCTCTTTCTCCTCTTGCCTTTTCCTTAACTTATGCTGTTCCCAGTCGATCGCCCCGTTAGACATAATTTATCTCAACCTATGATCAGAGTAGTTTATCTCCTTAGATGATAAGTCATGGTAGTTAAGAGTTCTTAAAAGTTTCAACTGCTAGTGCTTTGTATGTACAAATTTCAGAATTAATCTTTCCATTCAAGTTATTTTAATGCAAAACTTTTCACATTGTGAAAGTTGTACTTTGTTTAGCTAGTCTTTTCTCTGTTTGCTGACACTTCAAATGTGTTCTTGAAAATGCACCCAGTTAGTATTTAAATAACATTCCTAACCTTAGCAAGCCATCATACTGCATCTTTTCCACAGATTAGCATTTTGTAGGTCCTTTCTCCAATATCCAAAGATAGGATATTTTGCCAAAAAGGGGTGTGAGCAAATGGCTGATGAATAGTGAACTACGAAATCTTAAAGACTCCACAAGTAATTACATTTCGAGGGCAAGAAACAGTCATTGTCTATTGATGGCATGTGATACTGGTGAAAAAAGGAAAGGGCACGGGGCTGTTAGTGTGTCCTCTCCTCAGGCATATAAATGCTTTGGAGCATTTTCACACTTACATTCAGCTTAACATACATTCCTGCCTTAGGTTGACTTAGCTTGCTAACACATGTGAAAAAATTGTATTTTAGCAGGGTTGATGAAGCCATCTGAGTTTGTCACAATAGTATTAAAAAAGCATGTCAGAGGACTACCAGCCACTCTGATGCTATTATTTTGGGGGCCAAGACATCATAAGATTTGGGGAGTGTAAATGCTTTTTAATACTCCAACTCTTGCTGACCAATGTAGTCTTGCTGTAGGAGCGCTTGTCCCTAAGGCTCTAAATCGTGTGATGGGAAGTGATGTACCAAGTGGTGTGGGAGGTTTGGAACAGCGTCGGTATTTATGTGTCTCTCCCTCAACAGAATTACTGGGCTCCAGCTCCTTTCCTGCAGCAAGGGAGAAGTTCTGCAGTTGGAAAGGGAGAGAGGAGCAGTGGAATAGCTACTGCACCCTCCCTCCTGCCTATTCCCAACATGTGCGTCTGCAGCAGTCCCCTGCTGCTGAAGTAGAGAAACTACGTAAGCATGCTTGGTCTAGTGTTGGGGAAGGAAACAGACCTAAGGTTGTGGAAAGATGGGCTGTTCCTGGCACAGAATTCATACAGGGAGTTAGTACAGAATAGGTACTGTTCTTGAAGTTCACATTCTTCATTTATAATTCTGCTGCCATCCTATGAAGATAACCTCTCAGGCAAACAGAGGAAAGAGACAATTTTATATTCGTATCAGTAGAGAGTCTGATTTTTAGAGGTGAACTTGTCTATTCTCCTTGCCTATTCAGGAGAAGAACTGGTAAGGTTGTTAATTCTGTGAAGTTTATCTTACGTTACTGCACAGCAGGGCCATGGAGGAGTGTCTGAGCATCAGCAACTTGTGCAGATTCATTAGAAATTGCAGCCCACAGGGAGGGTCTCTGGAAGAGCAGCCGTGGAAGAACTCTGCTGCCTTGGAGTCATCCGAGATGCAGATTGCTTCCCCTCAACTGACTTCTGAGAAGGTTTTCTGAGTGTGATGTTGAGTTTATGGTTTAAACTTTGGGGGAGATTTATCCTTTAGGCATTTATATAGTAGTTTTATTTCAAGTGGGTTTACTTATTTCATGTTTTATACATATTGCTTGTGCATTTGGGCACGCATAACATTAACTCACATTGTTGTAATATTCTCTTTGCAAAGCGCAGGTGAATGTTTATTCTGCCTTCCAGGGAAGGTTTTCCATTTTTTTATTAGATTTGATCATCCTGTTTTATTGTCATCTTTTATTATTTTTCATTATCAACTGCTTAATAACCTGATACTCTCCACCAGAAACGGTACCTTGTGTAGATTCATGTTAGAAATGATAATTCTTTCTAGCTGAGCAAGATCTATCTGATTTGATATACTGGAAAATTAAGAAGTGTCTACTAGGTAAATAGCAAGCACATTTGAGGATTTCTATGTTAGAACATATGGAAAATCCAACACCTGTCAGAAAAGTATTTATTTCAGTTTTCAAAAAGGGGGTTACAGGATTACCACCTTAAAAAAGGGGGAGGGCAAAGGACAGAAGCTCAGATAGTCCTAAAAGTCTTATGAGTTTGATGTAATGCAAGAAATGTACATTTTTTTTAAGCCTATATAGAACAATCCAGTGGTTTATTTTTCAGGTTAAATTTGTCTGCTTAATACAGAACAGAAATGTGGAGAATGAAACCCAGTAGTATATTCTGTAGATAAGTAGTATATTCAGTCCAGGTTCTTATATTGGCATCAGATTTCTTTTGGAGACTTATTGTCTATGAAGTTTCAGTGACTTCAGTGACAATATCCATAGATTTAAGGATCTGATAATGACTTTTGGCCTCTTACCATTTTAATTGCATTCATTCCAGATGTATTCTGACACCATTCAACTTCTAAACAGGAATGCTTGACCCAGTCTTCAAAAGCAGGGGAAAAATCCCGGTTTGTTAGCCCTGTTCTTGATCAGTGAAGTTGCAGGAGCTAGCTGCCCAGATGTCCTCAAATCCAATAATGTAAACAGTCAAATGTGGTAACATTTGTATAAACATCAAATTGTGGCGCTATTCTTTTGAAGAGTTGAAAATACTTGCAAAATAACAGGTCCAGAAGAAAGGCTTCTGTCTGGGAGCATACTGGTGCTGGATGTTCTGTTCACTTCATCTGTTTCTGATGGTGAAAAGGTACAGAAACTAAAGAAAAAGCTAAGGTTCCTAACCCTTTCGCCTTTTTTTTTTTTTTTTTTAATTTAATCTTCTGTGGACTTTTTATAGCAGAACATGCAGAAAATGAATTTCAGCAAGATACTTGGCTCATTGCTACTGAACTTGCCAAACGTTGACTATTTTAAAGGCGATTTTGTAGAAGAATTAAAACAGTCCAGCAAATATCAATGAAACAGGAATTTTTGAGTGCTTAGGAGAAAAGAATATGTAGCAGTGTGATGGCTATAAAAATAGAGAAAGAGCAGCTGTCACCCAGTACAAAAAGTTGTGAAGAAGTTCTTTTTAGAAACAGTTCTGCCTATATAACATTTTCTACTCCTTTTTAATGTGGACTTTTATATGACAAAATATTTGTGAATTTATATAAATCTGCAGGTGGGTGGGGATGATTCTGGCATTTGCTTTTGGAGGGCAATATCTCTTATTATTGACAATTCAGTTTACCTCTTACTGCATCAAAATAATTTTGCATACTGCCTTATGCCTATACTAACGCAATGCTTTTAATGTTGTTAGCATTAATAGTAATTATTATAGCTTTAGTATGAAAAGTAATTCAACATTTATGTTTTATCTGTCTCTGGAAACAGTACTGTGTTATGTGTACATGTATGTGTGTATATAGGGATCCTTTTAGGAGCCTAGTGTCTAATCTAAGCTAATACTCAAAGCTTGCTGTATAATTAAGGGTGAGAGCTTCGTATCTTTGTGCATTGATTCCATCATAAGGTAGATGGGGTGCATCGTTTGTGGATGTGCCTGTCATTCTTAAACAACTATGTTGGACTTGATGTATACATCTTAGAAAGATAAATATATGGGGAGATCTATGTCATTCATAGAAAAAACGACAGGATATGTTCTGAAATGGTTACAGTCTGGAAGTCAGGAAGAAGCTAGGAAGACAAACAAAACTAACTGTAGTATACTGAATGCCTGGGCAGTAGTCTTAAACTCTTCTTACCTGCTCTCCATATAAAACCTGGACTAGAAGTGCACTGCTGAGAGCAGTGGATTTAATTAAACATACATCAGCTAAAATCTACTATGGGCAGAACATGGATTTGCACTAGCATTTAGTAGAGAGGAAAACAGAAGGAGCAAGATACGAAAAGATATGTTTGTGTTTGCACACGTGTTTTTGTGTGTGCCCATTCTGTGTGTGTATTATACTGACTGCATCAAAATGGGACCTCATCCTGGTTTTCACATGACAGCGTTCTTCCTAGTCTGAAAACATAAGATGTATGCATCCTTGACTCCTTACTTATATTTCAGGACTGCAATGTACAATGATTCTTAAGATACAGTTGCTACAGTGGCTCTCCATTTTATCTTGAACACTATATAGATAAAGGTAATTTCTTGCAGGATCGTGATTTAAATTAAAAAGCATTCAACAGTAATAAGCATACTCTTAAAAAATGTTTCCATGATCACTGTCGATGTTTACTTGCATGTACATAAAAATACACATATAATTGCAAGTATTTCAATAAAATATCTAATATAAACCTTGAGTATAGTTCACTTACCTGAAACTTGGTATTTGCTTCCTGCAAACAGATACATAATAATGAATCCAGAGAAGGGCAACAAGGCTGGTGAGAGGTCTATAGAACAAGTCTTATGAGGAGTGGCTGAGGGAACTGGGACTGTTTAGTCTGGAGAAAAGGAGGCTGAGGGGGGACCTTCTTGCTCTCTACAACTAACTGAAAGGAGGTTGTAGTGAGGCAGGTGTTGATCTCTTCTCCCAGGTAACTAGCAATAGGACGAGAGGCAATGGCCTCAAGTTGAATCAGGGGAGGTTTAGAGTAGATATTAGGAGAAATTTATTTACTGGAAGAGTGGTCAGGCATTGGAACAGGCTGCCCAGGGAGGTGGTGGAGTCCCCATCCTTGGAGGTGTTCAAAAAATATGTAGATATGACACTTCAGGATGTGGTTTAGTAGGCATGGTGGTGTTGTGTGGATGGTTGGACTTAATGATCTTAAGAGTGTTTTCCAACCTATGATTCTATGATAATGTATTAGGTAATTTGATTTCTTGACCAACTGGCCTTTTCTTGGAGGATATTTCAAAGCTTTTCACAATCTTTTAAACTATGCAACTGGAGAAATGCTTTTGAGAAGAAAAGCTCCCGTGGTGATTTATCACTCTAAATTATAAAATATATCAGTTCCTACAATTTCTCAAAGTATATTTTACTGTTTAAATGGGTGGTTTTTTTCCTTTGGTAATTGTATGTGTAGGAGGCACTATTAACAAAGGTTCATATTACTATAGCATAGCATAAAAGCTGTAATTGCCAACTGAACATTACTTTGCATGAAAAATATTCTTAAGTGCTTTTGTTGTTACGAAAATTCATTCCAGATATCTTGAAAAGCACATGTAATTTTTTTCTTTCTATTCTGTTGTCCTCTTCCAAAAATAAGGTCAGCTTTTTTTTTCTTCAACAGATTTGGTCTTGTGGTGGTATTGTATGTGCTTGTTTTTTAGCGATTTTGAAAGCTTTTCCTTCTCAGAGACATTCACGTTTTCATCAAAATTAGGTACTGAATTTTTATTAACATGTTTGTTTGTTTATATGCTTACTGTTTGCTGATGGGGAAAATAGTAACTCTGTGCAACATTCCAGGCACCTTGATAATCTTAAAAATATATATATAAGTGAATTATTGTATTACATTATTAGAAGAGATTTATAAACAACATAGTGGCAAGCCCACTTCCTTTTGAAAAAGTGTTTATATGAGTCAGAAGCACATTGCTGTCTATCAACCGTGTTATCACTGTTAAGAAGAAAAAAATAAAGAGAAAAATTGAAGCAGATTTCTCCATGTTAGTAGAGAAGGTCACATAATTTGGAGGCCCTAATTAATTGGGGTTTTTAATAGATAAAACATTTAAATAGCAATGAATAAATTTAAATATTTTGTATTTTGTTTAAATTCTATGTTTTGTATTTCCATTGAGTTTTCTCATTATTTTGTTCTTGAGGACAGACACATATAGGAAATTTGTTCACTTTCCAGCTTCAAGAAACTGAAGGTGAGAAGATTACAGTTAGTTTAGCCTATTTACCAAACAATTTGGGAAGTAGAAAGGAAAATTAATAGAGGTTGTTTCCCCAAACAGTATTTTGGGGAAGTTCTCGGACATAAAATTTAGTAGCAGCAAAACATAAACAGTCGTCTTGATCCCTTTCTAACTACTTTTACAGTTAGATGTAAATGTTCTGATGCAGTCAGGTGGGTTTTGATTTTCTTTATTTAAACAGTAGTTTATTTATTACAGATCTTTCTACGAGTAATAAGACAACCATTTCGCCAAACAAATTGAATAAAACCGTAGTGCTTCTGTCCATGTTTTTAGATTTTGTTAGTTCTAGAGCTTTTATTTTCCGGAAACATGTTTCCCAAAGCATAATTAGGCTGTGCTCGCTTTCATTGCAGCTCTTTGTCATTGATTTGCACACACACTTTCTCTCTGAGTGTTTCTCGTCTAAGTAACAGTCCTTCATAAAACTATAGCAAGAAAAAAGTCTCTGGCCTTTGCCTTTGGTTTTAGGGAAATTTACCAGCTTTTGCAGTGGAATCTACAGTTTTTTTACAAATAACTGTAAAATGAAGAAAAGTACCTACGATCCATGTTTCTTGTCTTACAAGTAACAGTATATTAATAATCAGTAATTCCTTATCTCTCTTTATGTTATTTAATTTATGGAAAATCATAATCAAATCCTTAGCTGATATTAAACAAAACAGTTTATATTCAAGTGATTGTTTGACTTGCAAGATGACACATCATTCCTTCTACACCTTTAATAATTAAGAGGTTTGTGGTTTTTTCCTTTTAATTAAATCTCTAAAATTTCCTAGGTTTTTCTCTCACGTGAGAATAATCCATTTCTTCAGACTCGTAACTATGTTAAACCTGGGTTCATGTAATTCACTCTCGTGACCAGAGCACAATGGACTGGAAACTTAAAGTTTTCATGTAACTCTGAGAACTCATACAGTACATAAATTTTACACAATTTTTAAACTTGATTCATTTCAATATCTGAATTCTAGTGAAGGGATCACATATTCAATAAAAGTAAAACAAATTGGTATGTATGTGGATATGAATATGTATATGCGCATGTATATGCATGACTATCCATGTACCACAGCTACAAGATGTATTGTCCATATGAATTCAGCAGTCAGTTTCTTCTGCTAAGGCTAGTAAGGCTTCCTGTGAACACTTGACGAGAAAATATTAGAGGACTGATGTTAGAGATACCCCAAGTTCCAACATGTATTTTTTCAGATTTTAGCAAGTCACATGCGTAGGTGCACGTGCTTGGTAATCGTCACATCTGTTAACGTGTTTCAAGAAACAGACCATTTATTCTAACTTCCTGCTTTTATTAGGTGGTTGACTCATGTAAAGTATAATGTAGCTGCAGAAAACAATAATTAGAGTTTCAGAAGGAGTAATTGCAGATGAAACTTTAAAACAGAACAGTTTATTTCTCTCTAAAAGAGCAGTGGAGCTTTAGTTAAGCTAAGTGCATCCAGTCAGTAAATTTAAAATCAAAGTTATGGATGCCCTGGTTTTATAACAAAGATACCAAAAAGATTCTTACAGGGTGATACTTATTTCCTTTCAGTTTCATAGATTCCCTTCAGTTAGCTGAATAAAAAAAATTAATTATTTTAATTGCTATTAAAATTGCTATTTTTATTTTTAGTGTGGGAAGATTACATTTTACCCACTATTTTTGTAAGTGTTCTGTGCAAACAGTTCCAAAATTATTTTGTCTGGATGAAAGCAAATGCAGAACATCAATGCTATAGAATTGCTATCAGCTCTTGTTTTTCCTTTCAGTTTTGGGAAGTCTATTAGATCATCAGGCTTTGCTTTGAGAGCGAGCCATCTTTCTATCTGTGAAGAATATGGGAACAGGCTTTATGTGAAGACCTATTCTCTCTCAAGAAACAAAGGTAAAAGGGCAGGAGAGGCATAAGGACCGAAGTTGAAAACTGTCTTGTTGAGATTTCTATGACACTTTGCACATATGTGGAATGTTCTTATGTGTTGCAATTGAGGTTGTGTACATTTTGTCATGTATACCACAAGGTTTTTTCACATCTGTTTAATGTGTTGTGAAATACTGCTAATGCATCTGAATAGAACAGATATTTATGGTCTGACTTTCATTTGCTGAGGTTTTATTCAAGCATAGAGAGGAAATGTTATATGCAAGGAAGAGTTTAAGTGATTTGCACATTAAGCGCCTTATTGAAAGTGTTTACATTGCTTGGGAATGGTGTCAGAGTGCAGTCCTGTTTTACCAAGAGCTTTTACAAGGTTGGTTTTAGGCTGAAGCGGTCACTGGCGGTGTTACATAGAATCCCACTCTACAGGCCATTTGATCATGGGTCACAAAAATAAACCTATGGGACATTACGGTTCGCAGACTGCTGTACTGTGAGTTGTCAAATAAAAAGCTTAATGCAAATCAGCTGATGAGACATTGTAGTGCAGTCTTTCATTTAGCTAAGGTTTTAAATTTGGCTCCTCTGTCAGGTTTTCTCTTTCACTATCAAAGAAATTGGCATGATACACTGGAAAAATATAAGGAGATTTAATTAGTGGATGTATTGGGATTACCCTGAGCTGGTAATGCATTGTGCTTTTTAGGTTTTCAAATGCTCTTTAAGATTGATGTAAAAGCCCAATGAACGGTATATAGAGTCATATTGAATGCAAGACAGTCTTTTCTGAAAGGTACAGTGCATTTCCCAAAACATTTTAACTAAGGTTTGTAAAATACAGAAACACATTTAAAATTTAGTGTTTCTGTGAATACAGTAGAACTCTTACACACATTGAATCAGAGTCTTTAAGCAAACAATTAAATGTTTAATGGTAATCATATATAGATGTATTCCTGTTAAGTACAGAAATAAAGACATTGAAAGCATCAATGTCCTTGATCCTGTTGCATCCTCTAGCATTTATTCTAATGTTTGTTTTAGAAGCTGTATTGGTTGTGTAATAAGTAGAAAACATCCTCGGAGAAGAAGCTGGTGGTCTGTAGTTTTGAAGTTTCACAACTACATTGAAAATGTTATTCATAAAATTAGTGCCATGTAGTTGCTAAGTTTTAGGTGTTTAAAGGAGGTGGAAGGAAAAATGAATTATTAAAATAAAGTTACTGCAAGCTGTTTAGCTTTTAGGCCTAGCTAACTTACTAGATTTCAAAACAGGTTTTTATTTACTTACTTTTAAATTGCCTGATGGCTGCTAATAGTTTCGTCTTTCTGCCTCCCATGGAACTGCAAAGAAAAAGAGTGTTTTATATCATAGAATCATTTAGGTTGGAAAGGACCCTTAAGATCATCGAGTCCAGGTGTTAACCTAATACTGCCAAGTCCACAACTAAGCCATGCCCCTAAACACTGCATCTACACATCTTTTAAATACCTTCAGGAATGGTAACTCCACCACTTCCAGTAATCTGTTTTCATATGAAAAAACGAGGCCCAAAACATTTCACCCTAAAAGCTAAACAAAACAAACTGATTAAGATTTCTTTTTTCTCCATTAGTTGTAAAAATCTATTTTTGGTGAGCAATGCGGGCAGGCTTTTTTGTGCAATGACATTCTGTCTATTTTATTTGATAAGAAAAAGTTGAAACGTACATGTGCAAATAGAATTTTAATTCTGGTATGAGAGGAAAGAAACCACATTTTACTTGCTGAAAATCAGAACACATACAAATACTGAGTAATTTACTTGGGTTCCTTAGAAAAAGTAAACACGAAGTGATTGTAGCAACATCAGCAGCAGCGTGTATTTAGATAGTGGTTTTCCAATTTTGCAAGCGCATGCAGACTTCTGTCATAAACTGGAGTGCTGTTAAGCATATATAAAAATATTTTTTTCTGTTTTTTTTAATGTACAGGGATGATGACCGCTTACTCTACATTTGATCATTTTCTGTGGCAGAATTATTATTCTCTTGTACATTTTGTCTCTTCATATGTAAAAGACAATGTACAATGCATGACCCTAACTCTGATTTGAATAGTAAATAATTAAAAAAATAGAACAAAAAATAAAAAAAAGCATGGATTATTTGGAAATTTGGCTTTCTGCAAGTCAGCTATTTAAAAAATGAGATCTATGTTTTAAGTACATATTTTGAAAATCATATGACAAAAAGTATGTATATAAATGGCTGAGCTTTTGTTCACAGAAACTTGAAAAAAGGAGTGGATGCCACTGTTAAACAACTGAAAATGATAAATAATCTGACAGTTTACTTTAGACAGTAATGCAGCCTAAAAGCTTTTAAAATGACAGACATTTCGCCAACTTTAGTGACTCATAGGCTTGTTTTTGTTATACAGGTTGGTCATATAGCTGGCAGTTTTCGTTTTGTGTGACTTGTAAATTACTGTACTCTGCTATCTGAGTGAAAAGCTATTGCAGTTGTGTGAAGGAATACGGCAACATCACTGCAGAAGATTAAAGCAGTTCCCAACTATTCATGTATATGATTTCTCCACACTTTTTTTTTACTTTTTTTTTGTTGACGTAACCCTCAAAGAAAATGTGCTACTATTGTGATGCACTTTAAAACCGTATATTATTCTATGCGAAATGTGCTTTTGCACAATTGTATTTCGTCATGGAACAGTGATTTCCATTTACTGCATCCTGGTTTATACAGACTAAAATGTAGCATGTTTGGTCCGTAGTATGACTTAAAGTGTATTTTTATTATATTGCACCTTCTAAAATAACACAGACTGTAGAATACCCTTTAGTCACTTAGTGTCAAGTCTAATGAAATTCCTATTTAGCATCGACTGTTTTCCTTTCAAATGTTTTGACAGTAGTCATCCCTGTTAAGTGCTTTCCGTATTAGGCTCCAGTAGCTTGGACGTAACTTGATCTGTGTTTTGTTTCACTGTGTTGTCTGCTGACCTAGAGAACACTTGCATTAGCTGCATTGATCAATCCACATCACATCTCATCATTTAGGAGACAATTAATACTGCAGCATAAAGACTCCCCAGAGCACTTTCTTAGAGCTGGATTGCTTTACACAGAAACCACAGGAGTTGTTCACAGAAGGGGGAAGCAGCCAAGTAGGAAGAAAAAACATGAAGAAAGCTTTGTCTAGGAACCAAGTTTCATTTTCTGTGGTGACTTCCACTTATGTCATTTAAACTCCCTTTTTTGATGGAGTGTTTTGGGTAAAAAGAATTAGCTCTATTTTGAAGTTGATTTGTTGAAAAGATAGTATAACAGGTCACATAAATGTTCTAAAAATCTCGCTTTTGACAAATACCCATTTGATTGTGATAGCTGTAAAACTTGCTTTTAAAAGTGTAATCATTTTAACTTTATATTCTATCTCAAAGACTATTAACCTGACAGCTTTTGAAATACTGATTGACATGTTTTAATCCTAATTTTAATTATTTTTCAGTAACATACTTTAATAGCGAAAGAAATGTTTGTTTCTCATTCTGTCAGTTTTGCTGTAGACCTTCATCCTTGAAGTTGAATTTCATTAGACAGTTTCTTAAGAAAAAAGTCTTTGAAAGATTTTAAGTGTACATTAATACATTAAATTAATGAGCAGGCAGAGCTCTTCGTGCGCTGTTTCATCTTTAGGTATTGAAATACGTACTCTATAGAGATCATCCACAGAAGTAGACGAGAAGCATTTACTAATAAAAAACAATTTTTTCCTGCAGATGACTAAGGTTACTGTTCTACTCTGTGCTAAAGATTATGTTGCAGCATTGTAAGGAACGTATCTTAAGATGAGTTGATAATAGGAGCTATTACTAAAGACATAAAATTCATGGGAAGGGAATTCTAGGGAGGAGGTTACTCACCTCCCTGGTACATTTCTCTAACATATGCATTGTCTGTGATTCTGTGTAGATTTTACAATGGTAATGAGGCCAGCTAGCATGTTGTGCACTTCAAAAATCATTGCAAACTTGTTAGCATTTACTACGTCATTACATTGTAATTTTCACTTAGAGTGAATGAATTTTTAATCAGAAAATATTGATATGTGATCATGTAAATAATATTTACTAGGAATACAGCAATGACAATTTTATTTATTTTTGTGGTAATTCCATGGCTCAAATTTATTGTTTTACACACACCCACCTCAACCCCCCCCCAGTCCTGAACCAAAATGCACACTGGCACTGAGTAGAGCCATGTATCTGGCATATCTTTGCTTGGCAGTGTTATTGTGTTTTCAGGAGTATACTGATATCACGATGGTTCTGTTTGTAGAACTGTTCTACTGGTGTTGAAGGTAAAAACATGGTGATGAAAAATCATTAGTTTGAGTATATTGGAAATGTACAGAATGTGTTTCTGGAAGTATGTACTACCTGAAATTTCAAAGTAATTTTACTTGAACATCTAGGTTGTCTTGTTCTGGTGTTTCTGCAGACCAGAAGTGGAAACGGCAATAGTCCTTTTTAGGTTTCATTTTCCCAACTCCTGTTAGACCCTGTTTTTTAAGTCTGTGAACCTATTTAAATGGTTTGGTATGTGGAATACAGAATGTGGATTGTTTCTGTGAAGTGTCATACTTGTGTCCTTAGGATGGATACTGGGTTTTTATGTTCTTTGTTTTGTGAGGATGTATCAACCTGTAACCCAGTATTTAAAAAAAACTTTCGTGTTATACAGTAAAGCCATGCAAAATCATCTAAAACCACCCTAGTCACAAAATGAAGTATTTTTCCGTAATTCTGCATCGATCTTTGGCCATCCTGATTATGTTTTTAATTCAGAAATCAAAGACATAAGGACTGATCTGTTTTTTGTAACACAGCACAATTTGAGCTTGGAAAAGGGTTATGTGGCGATGTAGGCTTTGTCTAAGCTTTTCCAGAGAATTATAACAAAAGCTATAGTAGCTGTTTAGTGTTTGTTGCTAATCAGCATAGAATTGCAAATTCTGTGAGGTAGTATACAAAAGACAAGATAAACATGACACATCAGACTGTCTTTCTCCAAGCTACAGGGACAGGCAAGGCATTGTAAGAGTGAAAGAAATTAAAGGTGAGAGTAAGTAATGGTGATAGAAGGGAGAGGGAGTGACAGCCAATACAAGAAAAAGAATGTGCTTCAGCCTGGAGAGGAGACTTAAGTGAAGTGATACAGAGCAGAACAGAACAGTTAGAACTGAAAACTGGCAAAACTGAAATGACAAGAACCAGATGGTTACATTTTGCTTCAGAGTTAGAGAATGAGGAATATGTTCAAGGCCTGTTTTTCTTAAGCATCAGTCCTATCTTTACAAATGAGTATGGTGGGAAAGTGTTCCCTCCTCTGCTTCATTGCCACCAAAGGGCTAGTATTCCTACACATAGAGTAAACATGTATTTCACCTATCAGACGTATTTGACAATGTATAGTATTTTCCCATGACCTTAGAATGTGGATGCTTAGAAAGTAGTCATGTGGAGTCAAGATATTCATGTATGAGTGGTATTCAGCATAACCCTAAACAGAAGTTCTAGAAATGTCATTTGTGGGGTATTGACTATTTGGTACAAGCTTTCATAATGTCCAGCTGCTAAATCACATTAAAGACAGCTTAAATTCTGTGTATTCAGTAAATAATTACAGTTATTGCAGGGATGTTGTAAGATAGGAAGATTATAAAAGACAAAGTGGATATTCAAATATGTGAGATCAGTTTGCCTTGAATGGTATTGCTGTAACAACTTGTAACTGTTTTAACAAATGATCTAATAATATCTACACTAAATGAATGTATTTGCAGTTCAGGTGTTCATTACAAAAGCTTATTCCTAGTGCCTCTATAATACTGGCTATTGTAGTCAACCTTGTGTTACCTAAAAGTTGTACACTATTTTAGGATAATCTAGAACTAGGGCAAAATAATTTAAACAACATGTATTCTGCACATACATATTGTATTTGCTAATATTTCCAATAAAACCTAGTGGTTTTCTTCTC
>Ga0065711_1028653_pt1 | contig 39976 bp, 27 predicted proteins | sample Hoacrofraction12_FD_59098 | JGI IMG/M metagenome (GOLD analysis project Ga0065711, IMG submission 59098) | Hoatzin crop microbial communities from Cojedes, Venezuela - Epithelial fraction 12 v2 (version 2) | ecosystem: Host-associated > Birds > Digestive system > Esophagus > Crop | place... | reverse complement strand
TTTTTTTTTTTTTTTTTTTTTTTTTTTTTTTTTTTTTTTTTTTGAGAGGGAACAGGAGCAGGTGGTCACTGTCTTTTACAGCTGCCATATGAAAGGTGGTGGTTAAACCCATGATTCTTGGTAGGGTTCAGCTCAAATCAGAGGAAAGTCATACAGTGCATTGTGGAAAAAAGAGCCCCGGCCATAGATATGTTTAGTACTGAAATCATGCATTTTAGGACTTTGTGAGCCTTACTTCAAGTGAACTTTCCCTTAGAAATCAATAGAATTGATTTTGTTTATGCTGGACAACTTTTGTGTGGCTGCATTGTGGGTGCTAATTGACAGGTCAAATTCTATACACGGAGTTTGGTAAAGAATATCTTAAAAGTTTATATTTAAGGGACAAAGTTAAGTGATTATAGATGTCACTCTAACATTTAATACCAGAAGCAATCACAAACAGTTTTTAATATTTGAGTTCACAATGAAAAGCTATAGCACAAAGAACACTTGCACCCCGCTGCCATAAAGCTCTTCAAGGCTCAGTTTCCCTGCTCTGAAATGAAAAGATGGAAAGGTCAGGGAGAACATCAATTAAGTTGTTTTTCTAGACTAGCTACAAGTTTTAAGACTTTAGGAGAACTTTTGCTTTTATTCCCACTTGCTGTTGGGAGGAGTATTAGTAGGTTTTTGCTAGAAGTGGTGACTAAATCAAAATGTTTGTCTTTAGCACTAGTATCTAATCAAAGTCTACGAATAGAAATCAATGAGGCTTTTTGGTGTCTAAACAAAAAGTTTGTTAGTTTCTACAAAATATACATAAGAACATTTTGTGTGGTAGAAGGTAGTTAGGATCTCATCTCAGAGTTACACTGTGGTTTGCTTTCATGCACAAAAGGGCATAAAGTTCCTGTCAATGGAGAAATAAGAACAATTATCTTTCAAGCAAGTTGAGTTTGAAATACCTCTGAACCATACAAAAACAATGCTTTAGCACCTTGTGTCCTCGTAAGACAGTAGTGAACTCAGACTGTGGCTTTCAAGATAAGGAAAGAGATGACCTTTGACAGCCTGTGGTGGTAGTATTCCATACGAATGATTTAACTGTAAGATTAACCAATGCAATGAAGTGCTTTAACTATCATTTAAGGTATGCTTACTGTGATGTATGGTATGTTTTGCAAGTCCTTATGTGGATAATGTCCATCCGTTCTTCATGTAAGTGACCACTGTTGTCTTCCCCTGTTAACCGAGAGGGGAAACCCAGGAAGCTCCTGAAGGTACGAAAAATGTGATTTTACCTCTGAGACGCTGAGGAAGATCCAGTGGCAACTGCACACAAACAAAAGGACAAGACCCACAGGGAATCTTGGTGATTTCTGGATGAACAAATCTGATTGTTAATTTACTTTGTGGTCAAGACACTCAACCCAATTCTTAAAACCACTGCATCAAGCTTAATGCTAAGGGCACTATGCAAATAGCATAAAACCAGTGTACAACCATGGTAGTTATCAACAGCAGAAGCTGTATGGTTAGAGTTTATGGGGCAACCTTATAAACAGATCAGCCATTTACCAAACCAGCCTTCTTCTGTAGCTCTACGTACACCTTCTGGGTCAGCACTCAGAGGAGGTGTGAAGCATCACTACAAACTAACCCGTGATGTACATTAAATGATGTGCACTGAAGTTTGGTAGGTACTCACACGTTACTGTTGAAGGGCCCTTGGAGGGACTCCTCCAGGAGAGAGCTGGGTCAGAGATGAGGAGCTCTGACAGAAAGAGAAGTTGTCCTGAGGAATGAGTAAATAAGACAGCTCCTTTTTAAAAATAAACATGTTTCTGTAGAACAGCTTGGGATACAGACTCACACATTTATGCATATAAACAGTTACTGCCTAAGCTTGTTTTGGGCTCTGCTCTCTCATATACATTTTTATGAAGTGGTTCTCAAGCTGGGAAGATATGAAAGGTGAGGAGAAAGGGAGGGCATTTCCTGGGAACTGCTAGAAGCGCAGTCAAGCATATGCCTGAACAAAGTCCAGGACGTGAAGCGGCAGTAACCAGCATAGTGCTGGGGCTGGAAACATCTGGCCAAGAGGAGGAGCAACGAAGGGATAGGATGGGCAGAGGCCATGGCTGCTGGGAGCTCCTCAGCCCTGCTGCCCACTGCCCAGGGCCCTGCTAACCATTGGCTGGTTCTCTCTTTCTCCCCTCTTCCAATTCCATGTTATTCCACTCCTCCTTTCTACCTCTGTGCTTGGTCCCCAGGGGCACAGGCTTCCCAGCAACACCGCACTCAGATGCATGCAACAGGCACACACATGTGTAATTAAATAGAACTGAATCAGAGGGGAGGGAAGGTCAAAGCGAAGACTTCACGAGACCACAGGGCCCAGGGCCTCCGAACCAGGGACTGCTGCAGTGAGCCATGGTGCCTGGAGCAGGAAGGATGCCACTAAACAGATATGGGATGCTTCGGGGTGATAGGTTCTTGCAAACATTTTATTTTTTATTTTATGATGCACCTTGCATTATTTGGGGTTCTTGAGCTTTTCAGTTCAGGTGATCACAAGAAGCTGCCTCAACTTCAAGAAAAAATAAAATTCCTGCTCCTAAGGGTGCCAGAAGCAGCTTTAAATTTGGATCTAGGAGTCCAAACCCCTCAGCAAATACACTCAAAAGAAACCCAAAGCTATCCACATTTTACCTGATGAAGTCAAAGCTTTTCATGATTTCCTGCAATTGTGCTCATGATTTTTGCAACCTAGGACTGGGGGTTTATTTTCTCTCATTTCCTAGCCTCAGGGAATTACTTAAAGAAACTCTATGATGGCAGTTCTGTAATAGGGAACATCCAGGGCTGGTCAGGCCAAGTAGCTGTGCCTCCCCCGTTCCCTGCTATCTTCCACCTGGCTGAGTAATTACCATCCTGCTTTGCCTCTCTTTCAGAGGATGACATTATTCCCTCATCGAATAACAAGACAAAATCAACTTTCCTCACAAATCCCATTATCTCCTGGAAGATCCTCTCAGAATGCAAATCAACAAGTTCAGCAGAGATGGGAGTCCAACAGCAACCTGCAGCCTCAATTCAAATTACCTCCAGGCTGCAGGACGAGGCAATCTGGATTACTGAGAATTACCTGGGCAGAGCAGTGACTCTGCATCTTATGAGCCCTTGTTCCTCAGATCAAAGAGGCTTGATGGGCATTTAATTAAAAGATAAAGTAGCCAGCCATAAACCACCAGACTAATCTTCCAAATATACAACTCAAGTTACAATTAAAGAACGACTGTAATTGTCAGATTTTTGGACTTCACCAGCAATACATTCCATCATTAAGGGATAAATTGACTGTTGAAAGCAGTGCCCACCTTGCTTTTTAGTGCTGCCATAAGGCAAGCTGGTTCAGGAGGCAAGAGCTCACATGCAATATGGGGAGTCTCTTCTTCCCCCAAAACCAGGGAGATTCTCGGATTAAATCTAGCTGCTCTTTTCTTCTTCCAGGTCTGCACCAGAGGTGTACTGGTCCCAAAAGAAGCCATCCTCTCTCTCACCACACACACACTTTCTTGATGAGCTGTTACGCTCCCCCATGCCCTGAGGAAAAGCAGCCAAGGAGCAAAGCTCATGTAGAAGATGTGCATATGAACACCGGGGTGCTGCTCAAAGTGTGCTGTGTAACGTGACAAAGAGAGGAACTTCAATATTATCTGCACCAGGTTTTCTTTTTCCCAGCACAGTGACGTTACTATCCCCTCACCGTGCAATGTTGGCTGACACAAGGTGCTAGTAGTTTTTAGAGACTGTTAGCTCGATCAGCTTCTATGTCTTCTCCATCACACACACTGACTGTTGATATTCAGTGGTTTATCTCATAGGAAAACCCCGTGCCTTGTCCCAGCTACACAACAGCACAGCAAACTCTTGCAAGTTAACACCCAGCAGAAACACACTCTTCTCAAAGAGAGACACAAGTTGCACAAGGAGCAGAAGCAACTCCTACCAGAATAGCTGATGCAGTAGGAAGCAGCAGACTGACTCTCAGGTGCAGAAGCCCCTGAGATCTGCTTCAGCAGTGAGGTTTTACCCGAAATAGCACAGTTTGAGAGGTGTTTCAAATCAACATGGAAGACAAAGTCAGTCTGCTGCCATCTTTCGCATGTGCACAACCACTGCCTCAGAGCTCAAGAAACCAAGGTACCAAACTCCAGTAACACAGCAAAAAGCTGAACCCCTCATTAAGCCGTGCCAGAGGAGGACACCACTGGTCCCCATGACCCCCAGCCCTATGTGCCAAGTCCTCGTTCCAGCGTTCTGCTGATCACCTCAATTGCATTTTTCACATATTTGGTGCTTAACTGTACTTTTCTCCACAGTGCATCCTCTTACTCCATCCCTGTGTATATTTACAGTCTGCTCTGAGGATAATTTACATTAAAACCTCAGTGTTAACACAGTGTAACCTTTTGCATGGGAAAGTCCAGAGCCATAAAACATTTACAACATAACAAAAATGGTTTCCTAAATCTCTGGCTTACTTCAAGATACAGAAGAGGCTATTATTTTCACTTTGCCCTCTGGATCTGGTTTTTGCTCCTTTTCTCTGGCTGAGTAGCATTGTAATCCTGGAGGAATGAGTCATTATCCAGCCTTGATAAGAAGGGCGGAACCACTCCCTGAGCATGTAGAATTTAAGTCACATTTGATACAGGAGCTGTGATACTCTTCATACATTCATTTCAGTAATGAAATGTTTCAAAAATATTAAAGGATCTAAAGATGTTAAAATGTCCGGATGCTGCCAGGTTCTTTGATGAGTTAATTTTGCATTCAAAACCAATAAAGCACTGGTCAAAGGGTTCAGATTTACCCTGGATAATTCCTTTGCTGTAAGACATTTAAATTAAATCAGTTAAACTCTGGCTGTGCTTAGTCATTGGGATGTCAGTGATAACCCACCGTGTTAATTGAATCAATGCTGAAAAGTATTTTGACTTTAACTTAGCACAAGATGTATCAGCTTAGCTGTAACCAACAAGCAACACATTCACACTGCAAAAAGGAATTTAAGGGCTTATTCTGCAAAATAATGCTAGCTAAGAAGAGGCTACAAGTCAAAACAGCCATGGGGGAAAAGGAACCAGGAATTTGTGGGGAGGGGAGGGAAAGAGCGATGGGGAGAGGTGTCTGCAGAGTCCCGGTTATGTGCAGGGGTATCTCGCTGCTCTCAGACCCGAGGTGCTCCAGCCCCATGGGGTTATTCATGATATTAGCCCCTCTGAAGGTGGGAGTTGTTTGTGAGTAACTGTCCTGCAGGATGGTGCCCAGGCCACAGAGGGAAATATTCTGCATTTAGAGGAGGAAGAGATTAGAGACACTATCCATATTACCGTGCAGCAAAGATATATCTGCTTTGAGCAGGCACTCAATTCAAAATGAAACTTAATGGAAGGTGAAAGACTTACTTGAAGATTGTCTCCAATCCAGTCGCGTCATTTTAGGTATTGGAAACTATTTAAAATGCAAGTAATCTTCTTGTTTGGGAAGCTACATGCAGCCCTATAAAGCTCCTTTATCTCCATATTGCTATTGCCACACAGAGCAGACTTAACTACATTAACACTTTTTCAAATGTTGCCAACAAATAGTCTGTCTGTCTTGATTGCAACAATATTAATGTATTTGTTTATCTTGAAAAGTTCAGCCCTTCTTCTCACTGAGAGGAACTGTCCTTTTCTTCCAATTTAGTACATCATCACCATCCCATGGGATGGCCAGGCAAGAAAGAAATTGGGGAGATTGAGTTTTCAGACCTTCAAACAAAATCTTCCAGAGATATTCCTTCCTCCTGAAAATTTCCCTTGAATTTTGCGAAGTACTTCCAGTGTAATCATGCTTTGCATAAACCTGGCACACCTGGGATAATCCCTACGCACAAACTATCAGAGAGCACAGACCGCGGCTTCGCAGTGTCACTAGCATTTCCTTCCCCAGTCAAACCCAACACCAGTTACACAGACATAACACTACTCTTTCTCCTCTTCGTAGCACTCGCTCCGGGCCAGGTTTGGCGGAGATGCAGAAGGCGGCAGCAGAATAGCTGCAGAGGTACATGAGAACAGCATCAGGAGCTCCCCTTAGCACTCAGCAGCTTATTCACCAGAGTCAGCTTACGGATTGCATTAAAGAAGGTTGTTTTTACACACATCCTAGTGACAAAAAACTCATTTATTTTTAACTTTCTGAGTAGGATGAAAGGTGATCAGATCCAAATAGCAACCATGAATTTTCAGTCCATTTAAAGCCCTAAAGCCCTGGGGCCTGTTGGTACTGCAATCGTTAGCAGAGCTGTGGGTAATCAATCGCGCTCTCTCTGTTTAGGCAAGCGGAGCTGATTGATTACTCACTGCTAACACGATGGCCAGCGCTGCAAACAGTTTTCTGTGGACAGTTCTCCAAAGCAGCCAGGCTCTGAGGCTAACAAGCAGCCTGTCGAGGGGAGAGGATAGAAGCAGGGCAGCAATTTTTAGGTTGTTTAGGTTAACATCAAAACCGTGATGTTCAAGTGGTCTGAGATTCCTGAAGCCTCCAGAGCCTTTGCGAGGTGTAAGGCACAGTCGAGGTCTCATGGCCAACACGCCACAGCTTCAGCTGAGAGAAATGAGTTGTCCTTTCCTTCCCCACCACATTTGCAGGGATGTCCTGCCCGCATGTTTTTTGAGGAGGGAGAGAAGGTTTTCTTTCATCCTCATTGTACCCCAGGGAGCAGGAGGCAATTCCCCTTTCCCTCTTTGTTTAAACCTTCCCACCAAAAGCACTCCTCAGGAGATTGTTTATAGTGTAGGTCTTACAAAATTCCAGGTCTCCATATTCTCCATTGTCTGTTACCTCCTTTATTATTTTATTTGCATATAAAGGAATACACATCCTCTATTAATCTTTCTTGTAAAATCTACACTTATTTACAAACAGAGAGAGACAAGTTTCACCTTCAGGCCATAGGACGGTTGGTATGAACTGACACCCCTTGTGACTATTTCAAGCCTTAGACTGAATGATGCAGAGGGATAGAGTACAGCTCCCTCCTCAGTCAAAGGTGAAGCCCAGGGGCGAGAGCATGCTCATTATTAAATCGATAAATTGAATGCTTTTTCCAAAAATGTTGCTTTGGGGAAATGGGGATCATTAAAAGCATAATTTTTCTCTAATCAAAGGCACTGAATAATTAAAAGAGCTCTTCTATGCCATTGTTGTTTTCACACTGCTTGTAATCCAAAACCCTGGCAAACAAGTAAAATAACCCAGAGTCTTTCTGGCAAACAGCACAGACAAGACAGTTGAACTACTCCCAAGTGCCACAAGCTTTCTACAAGAGCCTTTTACAGGACACTATTAATTGAGATTGCGGAGAAAATTGTTGGCAGTTACTGATGATCACAAAACACTACCAGCTTGATTTATATGAATTCTTCCACTACTTTGAGACCAATTCCAGTTTTAAAAATTAAATCTCTGTTTGTCTCCACTGTCCTTTTTAGCACCTTTAGCAGCAAAAACAATGCCAACAATAAAAGCAGTGAGGTACTACATGAGGTTGTTGATTAAATGTGCACAAACAGGCATCACACTACTAACAAGATAAGTTGTTCTTCCAACCAGATTCTTCTGTCAGATATAGCGTAGAAGCTTTAGTAGCCACTTCCCAAATATGTTCAAAGGAAAACTGCATCACTGCAGTCTGACTGCATGTTTCAAGGAACAGGCCCAGACACCTTGCAAAAGCCAAAAAGACGCAGAAGATGGTGGATGAACTCCCATCACTTCCATAGGCATCCCTTCACAGATTGCATCTGCGACGTTGACATGCCCACATCATCTAGTCATAAGAAGATCGGTCCTTTTTGCTTCCTTTTGGCTTTTTTCCTCTTATATGTAGAGGAAGGTTTTTCTAGAAATAACTGTCTCTTATTATAAGCATGCACAAAAACAATTGTACCCACCATACATTACAATGTTTGGAACAGTAAGGTAAAAATTTCTAGTATCTTTTAACTGCAACAGAAGGCAATGTGGTGAGAAGGGTGATGGGAGGCTGTGAATGTTCAAATAAGTACTCACAGACACCTCCAGCTTTTCCCAAGCAGCTGGACATCACCAGCTCTTCGTTTCTTTCCTTATTTCTTTTTTTGAATTTGAACTTTCTTGCTCTCCCTCTCCCAAGAAGTGGCCACATTGACTCCAAGTGACATTTCAATCACAGAGGTAGGTCTCAAGCACAATACACTATTAAAAAAACCCAACTAAATCAGAGAATGCCATAAAACTTCAAATGCAGCAATTCTGATGCCATTGATCAGCAAAACAAAATCCCTGCTACAGACAGATGCATTGGCTGGGGGTATCTTGCTGAAGGATGCATTGGGAAGTAAACGGAAAGGGTTTTTCAAAGATGAAAAGAGTAGAACAGAAAATTCAGCAAGTCAAGAGATCAGCTGAAATACATTTCCATTCCCTCAGAAAGAAAAAAACCTGTTTGTCTTTCTCCGTTGACACCTTCATGCGCCAATTTCAGACTCTCATGTTCCCATACTCAATTCTACAGACAATGAAAATGTGCATATGTCATGCCAAGGCATCACTGTGTGAACTTGTTTACCACTTAGCAACACACTGTCGAGGCAGACCTCTTGCAGCTATTCCCCTTCTGATGATACAGCTGAAAACTCCAGTGTGAAGGGGAATATACTGCAGTTCATGTCAAGGAGAATGGCACTTCTCACCATTGTTTTTGCTATTCTGGATATTCATGCAAAGCTTTGCTTAAGCATCTGCTTGGCTGTTTAGCAACAACATTCTCAATAACCATTTAATTCAATGATCAATTTTTTTAAATGAATACTTTAATTACATGTGGTTGCCAGGGGCCCTGCCAACAATCAGCTGGTCTGAGTTTTAAAGAAACAGATGAAAGAGTACTGGATATAAGAGGAGCCTTAGCAGTTTATGTCGTTAAGTGGATTACTCCAAAATCAGCATAATACAGAGCAGTCAGAGAGCGACAGAAGTCCCTACATCAGATGCTAGCAAAGTCCTTAGCACACCTAAGAAAGGCACTGCAGACTATGGCATCAAAGAAGATGTAAAACTCTGAAAGAAAATGGTAATACTGGTGCCCCTATTTTTCTATACTACAGTAGCATGTCAAATAGTGCCTGTGGCATCTCTCAGTCATCAGTCATCCTCTTGACTTCGTATGCACCCTCCTCGGATTTGAGCTGTGTGGCCACAGGGTTCCCCAGCCCACTGGGTCTCCAGCTGGGGCAGGGGAGGGGAATGCTAGTGCCTGGCTGACAGGGTCAGCGGGTGGATCAGCCCTGGAGCATCCTCCTCAGCAGGTGAGAGGAAAGCAGCACCTTCCCCCACCCTGGCCAGCTCGCTCAGAAGTGGGTTGATGCCAAACCTGCAGCTGTGACACAGCTACTCCAGAAAAGCAACTCTGCAACATCTCCTGTATGGCAGAACAACCTTCACAAAATCCAGCTAAGCAGCCAAAGCCCTCTGCTCAGTGCTGTACGGCTGAGCCAGCAGCAATGCCTAAGGACAACAGCAAGTCCTAGCACTCATCTCTATCCCTGCAGCCCAGCATCACAGAGATGCACCAGGCACATTTTCAAAGCCACGTGAATTTGGGGGCACCAATCCTAATGTCCTCCATAAGACTGGCTTTCATCCTCAGGATCGATTCCAATTCCATCTACATTTCAGTAAAATACTGCTGATTTCAATGGAGACTATCCTGATAAATGCCAGCGCACACAGACGCAGAAGCAAATCTTCCCTGCAATCACCCAGGGCATCTGAAACCAAGAGGCATCTTGGCAGGATACACGAATGGCCTGATTGTGTCCATTTTCAAGCAGGAATACATATGCATAGCGCTGCGATCCAGCTCAGCCTGCACAAGGTTCTGCTCCGCTTGATGAGCAATCAGTTTGCTGCGGGGAACAAACACATAATGACTGCTTTCAGCTGCTAATGCCACTGCTTTTTCTGGAACAATATAGAGGCCTGAACCACAAACTCACATCTGGCCTTGTTGGAAATTAACTGGGAATCAAAAGGGGTTTGCAATTAGCCTTTGGAAAAATCTTCACTGATTCACAACCACGGAACAGGACACCAGAGCCTGCAATGACATTTCTGAGAGATTTGATGGTGTGTCTGTAATAGGGGAGTTTGTGTATTTATTTTAGGGAAAGGCTCTTCTTTTTGGCTTTGGTCTATGAAAGAATTCAAGCACTGCAATATTCCAAACATATGGTGATATTCATTTTCACAGCAAAACGCAATTTGACTACAGTTTCCCACTGTGTGCATTCAATTTCCATGAATGTTACTGGGATTGAGATTTTTCATGGCTTTTTTTTTTGCCCTTTGCTATGAAAACTGGCATTGATATTTGTACACTTGTTCTGAAGTTTTGAAATATTCTGTTCTGCTAAAACCCCTACACCTGTTTAAGCTTTACAAAATTCAGCCCAAAAATTGGTTTCCAACATTTAGCTTGCTAGAATTTCTTAAAGGGGTCTTTATTTTTAACTGTTAAAATCACCAGTAAAATGAATTACTTTTCACTGAGTCTAACTACAACATCTGAGAGGACTAGCCAGATCCTAGCTCTGGTCAAGCAAGAATAGAAGTATGGCATCACCCTCTTTTTCCACCAAGCAAATAAGTCAATATGAGGAGAGGAGGAAGAGACCTATACTTTCTAGTATTGTTGAGAACAGTATTATAATTTGTTGTTCAAACACAAGCTGCAAATCATCATTCCTGGACAAGAAAGGGAGGTGTCTCCAGGCCATGCTGCCTCCTGCTCTTCCAGGGGGTCAGCACCTGCTCCTGCCTCAAGGCTGCGCTCCATGTTGCAGCATGGCTCCTCACAACTGCTGGGAATCGTCTCCCCGACTCCGCCGGTGCTCGAAAACCTCTGTGGCTGCTCCTGACAATATCACTGGAGGGGCTCAGAGGAAGGGGACTGAAAAGAAAACCCCTCTCATTCATATTTCTACCAAGTATTTCGTATTGTTTGCTGACTCATTTTGCAGTTTAGCTTGCAGCAAACTCAAAATTAAGTTACTAGAGAATAATGGCCATTAAGTGACTGAGATTGCTTTATTTCTCTGAGCCTTAGCAACAGTGATTTCACTTGCCTGTTGCCATAACAACTACGGCATGCACATCAAGGTCACTAAGCCCACTTTACTTCTTGCCTGTAGCTATGTCTCTGATGGCTTATATGCCTCATTTTTATTGTAGATTCGTACACGATGACTAGGAAGAAAAGGTACTTTTACATCTTACGAGTAAACAAGCACATGAAGATAATCATTTCTCAAGGTAAGGAAAAATGGACAAAAGACAAAGTATTTACAGGAAATGTTCATTTCATTCTTCATGGAAAAACAACTTAAAAAAAAGAAGTGTATATATATATGAAGTCTGAAATACCTAACACGCAAGGAGTCAAATTTACAGCCAATTCTCCTTTATAAAGCTGAAAAAAGATTGCCTGAACAGTATGTGAATATAAGTTCCTTGATTTCCAAGAGGACCTACCAGCCTGCCCCAGGATGTTAGCATGGGGACATCAGGGTCCCTGAGGTGCCACCTCAGATACTGAAGAAGTCTGACCTTGGTACTTAAATAAGTACAGCTTCAATGGAAACACCCTATTTAGTGTTAATTTAATAAGCCACAGTGCACAGCCGTTCACCAAGTCATGCCGGCCTGAAATAAGCCGGAACTGGAAAGCAGGAGAGAACATCAAAGCTGGCTGGCTGATGAGCTGCAAAGCCCCAGGTCAAGTGAGAAATCGCTCGCAACATCATTTTCCTTGGTTATTTCTTTCACAAATGTTAATGGATGCAATTATTACTCCAGAATATTTACACCTCTCACATCATTTTCATTGTATAGAAGGATTATAAAACCTTTTCTTAATACACATGAACTGCTTTCATTTGTCTTGTAAGTCAACTAGAGGCCCTTTCAAAGGAAATTCTAAGCTCCTACATTGCCAGAGCATTTTTTTCTGCCATGTGGAAGGAGAGAAAACAATTATTCTCTCTGAAAAATATAAATAACTTTGCCAGTTCTTCTTATAGCTAGTTGATTACAGCAGACAATGAATGAAAGATTTTGCTGTTTATTTGTCAGCTTTTCACCAAAAATACCAGCAAAAAGATGAAATGTCCAGAATTGCAGAGGGATTTATAAGGCACTAAATACTTCTGTGAATCAGGACTGAAATGTAATTTCATATATATGTGTCTAGTTGTTGGCTATAGCACAAGTTGGCTAGATAGACAGACAAACACACACAGGAACACTGACAGATAGAGAGACAGCCAGGCATATTGGGGCTGGACCACAAAATGTCAACTTTGAGTTTCACTTTATCATTTACAGTAGGTCCAGCTGGCTCCAGCAGAAATTCTGGCCCAGCTCACCAGCATCTTGCTAGACAAGGCAGAGCAGTAATTTGATTTTCCAGATGGGAAACAGAAGAAAAGGAATTGATAAAGATCACACAAGCCCACCAGGACAAGACGAAGAACTTACCATGTTTGGGGAATCTCAAACACGCAGCCGTGACACAGACCTCCATCGCGTTATCAGGTTCCTGGATGAACAGCATGGGGTTGTTTTGGAGGTTACACTGAAGAACAGCTGCAAAAGAATTGGTTGACTGTCTTGGTTGTTATTCTACACTGGTTGACGTTCATTAGAAAGTTAAAGGCAAGAGTGCTCTTGGTAATGACTACTGCCACAAGGAAGTTCAACGCACACAAGGAAATACGATTTACTAACTAGTTAAATGCTAACTACCAAATTTAGGGCTTTCAGGAATAATTCGGTTGTTTACAATGGGATCTATCACCCCACAAAGATTTGTGAGAGCTGTCTTAACCCAGGTGATGCCCGGGAGAAGGTGTGTGCTGCCTGCCAGGTATCCAGCATGTTCCAGGTGGCAGTGGTCCAGGAGGTGCCACCGCCAAGCCAGGGAGCTCCGGGCAGGATGGCAGGAGCCCGTGAAGGGGTGGGATGTGGCATGCAGGATTGAGGAAGCCCTGGAAGCGCTGGGGAGCCGGTGCCAGCCCTTCCCACGGGGCACAGTGGGAAGAATGGTGTGTCAGAGACCCAGAGGAACCTGCACAGAGTGTGCTGGAGCCCCCAGGAAGGTGGTAGGCAAAGGCTAATGCAAGAGCAATGTCTGTCCTGCTGAGGATATGTAAGGTTGGGGAGAAATTAGTTTCTGAACCCTTTTATGTATTCATCAGATCTAAATTTATCCTTTTCAAAAGTTGTCTTTCTTAGTGTATGTTCTACACACCCAACACTAGGCCAGTTTAATAATTCAAAGCCCCTTTGATGTCCTTAGTGTACTCAGTTTACAGGAAAGGTCCCAGCACGTCCACCAGAGCCCTGGCTGACTGCAGGTCCCACCAGAGACCAAACACTAAATAACTTAACCAGAGCCAAAGTCTCAGCGTAAGTCTGCCTTGAAATCAAGGGAGTTTACCCAGCTCACGTTTGGTGAGATGCAGCCCGTAAAGCCGGCTGACTACAGGTATTATAAGTGTGGCGCTTAGTGCCTTTTGCTAGAAAATAAGCTGAGATGTGTCTCAGGGAACCAGTACATTCAATCGCTGCGGATTCTGTTACTTTCCACAGGGTATCTCTTGTTATTACTTTAATAACCAAAAAGGAAATCCTGTTAATCATAAGTTGCAAGGTTGTATGAGTTGCCAGCTGTGCTGTCATGGCTGTTGCTAGCTCTGCGCAGGCACGATGAGATAGCAGATAATGCACGTTGTGATTTGCAATAGGGAATTGAATTGGTTGCCTAATTTTCATCACGTACACACCTGCCCCCCTTCCCCCCCTCCCCCCAAATGTCAGACATCTTTCTTCTCCTAGCTATTACGACAAATACATTGATCCTACAATCAGATGCCAACATCCAATTAAGGACATGCAGGTGTCAAGCACTGGTTACCACTGCTTATGTTAGCGAAGGGTTAAATGGAAAGAAAACAAACCAAATAAGAAGTGAGCCCAGAAAGAAAGTAAAACAAATAACTGAATTAAATCCATCTCTCTCGGTGTGAACTCAGATAGTGTGATTTTTGCCATTTAAAAAAAAAAAAAACCAGTCTCAGCAGCCTGAGCTTGCCTGCAATATCAATAAACTTATCTTTAGACAATTGTTTAACGTGCACAGTTCACGTCCCAGTGAAAGCTCCAATATGGCAAAACCAGTCTGGTTTTGAGAATCCTTTGTGGAATGAACCTACTAAAATTATGGCTATTGGAAAAATTTACATCCAAACGCACATGCATTAGCACATACGAAAGTAAAAAGTCATCCTGTGCAAGCTGACTGAAGCCCAGTGAATATTTAAAACCATTTTTGATTCTAAATGATACCCAGTGATCTTCTATTTCACATCACTTCTTGCCTCTGACACACACAATTTGTTAGCATGCTTTGGGTTGCAAGTCAACAGAGCAACGCTGAATTACAGCAGGCGAGAGGATCTGCCTGCTTCTCACTTACACGTCCTCTTCGGCATGTACACAGCGTATGGACTATAGGTCCCACAGGTGCTACAGAAATAGAGGTGACAGATACCCCAGGAGGTTGCTGGAGGTGGACATGGCCCCATCCTTCTTTCTCCAAGCCCTGAAGGAGGCTGCTGAAGGCTCCTGCAGAGAATTACAGGTCTTTGTGCAGCCCAAGAAAATTCCTGGGAGGAAAGGAGAAAACAAAATGTTACTGAGACACCAAATCTCGACCACTGTGGTCAACATGGGAACTTTCCTGGAGAGAGAAAAGAAAAGCAAAACACAAAAATATGGCCCAAAGAGTCAGAGAAAGCTAGTGAAATGTCTGCTGAGGGGGAACTGCGGGGTCAGCAATCCAGGCCAGGAGCATGGAGGATACGAGAGAAGTCTCCACTGCTGGTAAATCAAACTTCTCGGCAAAAAACCATGGCCGCCCCTGCAGCTGGTGGGCAGTTCCGCCTTGATGCTCCGGACACCCCGGGCACTCGCCTTGAATAAGGACTTTGAATTTTGCTGTAGAGGGCTGGTGTCAGTGCAAAATCATGTGCTTTTTTTAAACTAATTCTTTTTAGCTTCTATTTAAGCAGAGCCTGTTGGACCTTTGCAGGGATTTCAGGGGAGCTCTTTGTGTCCTCACCCAAGGAGGGACACCAAGACCCCGCTGCACTGCACACACAGCAGCCAGCGTGGTGAGATGTCTCCTGGGGATGGTCCCACGAGATGGCCCTGTGCTGCCCAGATTGACACAGAGTCTCCGGAGAGAAAAGGTTTCATTTTAATTATCTCAGATCCAACCTCGCAGAAGTTTTGCAGCCCCAAACTTTACATAATACTTCAAGATTAACAGTGAAATAAGAAGAGACTTGACCTGGAAAAAGTTCCAGCTCAGGCAAAATTTATCTTTTTTTTTCCTCCTCTTTTTTAGCAAATGTAGAGACGACTGTGTATTATAGGTACAGCTCTGCCCAGAAGCACTAGGTATTAGTCACCTCATGATAATTAGTCATCTAAGATACCATTTTTTAAAGACCTCAAACAGCTCCATCTGGTTGTTATACTAGAGTCTTAAAGGGGGCCTCTCTACAAAAGAATGGGCTCCCGTGCTGCAGGGAACCCAGGAGAACAGACACGGAAAGATATAACAAGACAGAGATGGCAGCTCAACGGCCATCTCGGCTGCCCACCTCAGCTCTTCCTTCTGTAATTAGGGAGAAAAGACACCAGCCCCTTCACAAGGCAGAGAATAGCTTTCATTCCAGCTTCAGATTTGCATCCCCATGATGAGCAGGAACAACGGAACCCCAGTAGCATCACTGCGGGCCGTGATAGTCCCTCGCCTTCAGGCCTGCTTGTAGGAGGGCTATTTTCTGCATGGGATGATGGGCTAAGGAGCCCCCCGGGGCGGGCAGCCGCAGCTTCGCTCCCCCACCCATGAATCACATGGATCCAGATCTTTCCCGATACACCCTCCTCTGCAAGGAAGAAAAAAGGAAAGCAGGTTCAGAGATTTTTTTGCCCCCCTCTCCCTCAAATCAAGCTTTTAGGATTAATTAAAAGAGAGGATGAGTCTCTCTCAGGAAGGACAGACATTAATCTTATCAATTATCTGAATAAGGTGGAATGCAGTGACAGCAGCAGCCAACGAAGTAAATCTAAATTAAGCCACTGTCTGGGCACTTTTTTATTATTTATTTTATTTTTTTAACAAAAGGAAGAACATCTGGTGTTTGACAGTGAGACCAATTGAGTCTCCAATTAATCTCTGCAAAGTGGGATACCTCCTAGTTGTTCTGCGTGCAGCCATTTCTTCAGTCCTGACCACCGGTACAGAAAATAGCTTGTTGAATGAGCCGCTGCAGAAATCTTCTTGTCAAGAAGAACTCATTAGGTCAGCAATAAAGTGATTTATCAAAGACTTGGATTTCAGCCATCAGCTTCACTTGTACAACAGATTCAGTTGCAGTGCTTCGAGCAAAGGCTTACAAATTACCATTATAATCTTGTAAGCATGCCTCATCTACACCATCCAGTTCCTGACCAGCGAAGTGGAGACCAAGAAATACAACCCTTTCTGACCTCTATTATATGCTGTCAGCCATCCAGATGTGATGCAATGAGCGGAGCAGATATTAATATTTCTCAATGGTGATGAAAGGGAGCTCACATTCTGGAAAAGATGCTGGAAGCAATGGGAGATTGCTTTATGCAATCTTCGCTTTTCCTGAGCCTCCTCTGCCTGCTCACACAAGCCCTGTTGCAGAGGAGACCTCTGCGGGAGAGGATGGTCTCTCGGCATGTGGCAGTGATCAGCTTGGTCTTACACAGCACCTGACTTTATATAATCCAACTGCAGCCTGATGATATTTTTCAGTTCCCCCAGGTCGAAAACTGCCTTTAGCATGTCTGTCAGAGTTGTGTTTCTGCACTAAACCCGTTCTCCTCTGTGCCTGAGCCCGCAGACCGGAGGGGAAAAGGTGGGGAGGGACGGGATTATTTCTTTAAAAAGTCAAAAATCTAAGTTTCCATGGTCTGGAACACAGGAGCAAGTTCACCAGCTTTTTTTCAGCCCACCACATGTACAACTGGTATTTTTCCTTGCAAAACAGATTTCATTTTCTTAACTAAGTCACTTTTCAGGCAAGAAGAAACCCCACTGCTAGCACAGCTTCAGGAATGAGCCAAATACGTGCCCACACACACATACTGTGTTTAATTTTCCATTCTGTCCTCTGCCTCTGATCCTTTCCCACCACCAGCTGGGTCTTGATGTCTCTCCTCACCACCTTTCCCTCTCTTCCACCAGTTTTTTCCACTGGAATTCCTTCCCCTTCTGCCAGCGTCCTGCTTTCCCTCAGGATGTGAACTCAGTTACATCAGCATTGAACTTTCAAACCCATGGTGTTCAAGTGGATTCAAAATTAGTCAAAACAAGCTCATCCATCAATAGCTTTTAATGTCAAGAGCTCTGAGGGCAGGGGTGGGGGTGGAAGGCAGGGCCACAGTGCATATTCAGGCAACAATGAAAATGTTGTCAAAGAGCAATTAAGTGTGCTCCTGTGACAGGTTGGCACTGCACTTTTTCTAAGATGAGAGAAGTCATAAAACATTTACAGTTCACCAAGCACCAGCAGCATCAAGTGGCTTTTACATCCAGCCAGCATCTCCTCGGCAATCAGAGAAGACCCAAACCTGCCTCGTGCCAAATGGTAATTGCATTTTTAAATAACATTAATCACCTTTTATCATGACTTTTCGATTTGCCGAGTCAAAAGTCATAATCTCTATTGCTGGGTGGCCCTCTTCGATGTGCTGTGAGCATTAATTAAACAGACAGATGGAATTTGTTATCATATAATTCAGCCTTAGAGCACAAATATAAATAAAAGAACTTCTTTCTTTAGCAATATTAGTTGAAAATAATTTGTCCTTATCCAACCATTCATAAGAAATATGATAATAATGCTATCTTTAAGAATTTAATCAGAGTCAAAACCCCATTCTAGGCAGAAGAATCTGTACTCCCTTCATATTCAGGGCTATTAAAGTTATTTCCACGTACAAGGGATACCGTACTTTAACATACGAATCTGGCAGGGGTCAGCTACTGCAATCCTACTTGGTACAAAAGTCAGGGGCTGAATTCTAAGGAGCGATGAATTGAAAGCAAGCAGCTGAAGAGACTGCTTGGCAAGCAGCATGTATTTCCACTAAGACCTGAGCACACCGGCTAAGATTTCCATAAGGTGAGCACAGCTGTAAGCCAGACATAAAAATGGAAAAAAAACCACCATAAAGAACTGAGTATCTGAAGACTAGCGAGTGAGTGGATGCTCCCTGCATGGCTGGAGGGTTGAGCATGTTATTGACTGAGACAACGGAGGTTTGGACAATATGGGAAATCAAAGAGATGTCAGGGAGCGAAGCAGAAATTTAATAATAGAGAAATGCTTGTGCTTTCAGTGCTGGGAAAAATCCTTTTGTGTAAAGAAAGTGCTATGGACTAAACACACTGAATGGAGGACTAAGAGCCAGTTTCTTCACGCAATGCCTACCTGTGTGTGAGCAGCTCCACCAACAGAGGAGAGACCAGGCCACTCCTCACCAGCCTTGATGGCTGCAGGCAAAGGGCAGGAACAGCGTAGCTGATCTTTCCTGTCAAACGATGCAAGACAGATTAAGTTAAAGGAATTTTCCTCCACTGATGGAAGGGAACATCAAAACTCCAGCTTGTTGGGTGCTCGATTTGGTCGTTAGCCGGCCCAGAAGACATCAACAGGGAGTTCAGCTACCCCCAACACCCACAGGTGCTCAAAGAAGAAAATTTCTCTTCCATGCCTTTCCAGAGCAGGAGGCAAGGGAATCATTTTGGTCTCACTTTATAGTGGCACTAGAATTACTTGACTTCAGAAACAGCCGTCTCTGGCAGAGCTAGGGACAGGCCATCACATTTTACCTCCCCTTCTAATCCCCTCTCTAGCAGTTTTGCAAATATCAGCTAACTCTGTAACGTTCACTCATGGTTGATATGACCTTCCAACAGCTTGCTATGGGAAACTTCAAATTGCTTTATTAAACCATCTCCTATACATTTACCTACCAGCAACCGAATAATGATAGGAAATTAAAAACACATTACTTTTATCTGCAGTTATCCCATTATAGAAACAGGTGAGTGCTGCAGAGGCAGTCATCACATTTTTAGAGCATAACTACTTTAGATCGAAGTTACAAGGAGGCGGGTTTCCTATCTGTGGAGAAATAAAGCAGGTCCTTTCAGAGCTTTGGCCAGTTTGTGACAATAGGTCAAATGAAGATGTGCAAAGGCTAAAGTCAGTTTTCCAGGTGAGCTGCATTTTGTCTTCAGGAAGATTCTCTTTTCCCTTAGCACTGCAGCCTTTGTCACCTGTAGAATATTATTCAATAGGTGTTTTGTGTTTTTGTCTCTCAGCCAAGATCCATCTTCTTCCAGGACAAGCAGACAACCCCAGAAAATGAAAGGGCACCTGCTGCTCTCACCTTTTTGTGGAAAGCTCTTCCACCAAAGTGTAGAAATAAAAGAGCAACTTTTATCCTGTAATACAGATGAGAAATGTACCCACACCACATTTCTTGTGTCAAGTTGATAGATCAAATTGGGAATGGGGGAGGGAAATGTGGGCGATGTAGACTGAAAAGAAGAGCATTAGCTAGACAGATGAGTACAGTGAGAAATCAAGTAAGAACTATCCAGTCCATTTCCCCACAGCCCCAAGCAAACATGAAGCCATTTAGTCCAAAAATCACTCCTAAATCTTTTTTGTGTGCCTATTGCAAGCCATCCATTTTGCATACCACAATGGGCATTTGTAGGCACCAAGCTGTAGAGGAGACAGACTGGAAGATCTGCCTTTTGCGAGGACTTTGGGGCTTCCTAGTTGTCTTGCAGAGCTGAGTGCCATGTTCAAAAGCTCTAATTTTTTTTTTTAGTCCTGATTGAGGAAGACTGGATCCAAGGCCCTTTGGAGCACCCAGAGCAAGCAGATTTACTTCATGCTTGGCGTTTCAGGCTCAGTTTTGTTCAGAAGTATCAGAGCATTTGGGTTGTTTCTACTCAACACTGTAATGTGCTTGCCTCTTCCCACCCATATAAACTGGAATTTTGATTCGCAAAAATAGGACAAAATCTTTATTCCAATCTTTCTCATGGAACAGAAGTCCCACTTCTGATCATCTCTCCCAATAGAGCCTCCATCTGAAGGGAAGATGTCCTTCAATACCCCCTTTTCCTTGATGAGTACAGAGCTTTCCCCATCTGCTATCTGCGCATAGACACGAGCCCAAGCCTTGTGTCAACATGTTCCCAGCCTCCTTTCATAATATGGAAATGACAGCGGTTGTCGCATACGAAGCTGAAATCAAATGAATAAATGAATGTCAATAGACTGTGGGTAGAGGCACAGAGGTTGCATAACAGAGTGACTACAAGTGCACAGATGCAGTGAAGCCAAATTGGGTGCTGAGAGGATTGTCAGGGCTTGTTTCTGAGGGATGCACCTAGTCATTTCACAAGCACAACTGTGAGCCGATGAATTATTCCCAATGAATTCAGAAACAACAACAAAAAAGTCCTCTACCCATTCAGTGCTCATGCAGGCCACTCGGAGGAAATATTTTGTGACATCTCTAGGTAAATCAGACGGTGAATTATTATAGAATGGTTCCTCTTCTCTCTGCAGGAACAAAGTCTGGAGATATCCTACAAAATCCTTACTACCTCAGTGTCAAACTCAATAATTCTCTCTAAAAAAAAAAAAAATTATTACCAGCTGCACATTTGGCATTAATGTCGCACTAAGGGCACGACTGCACGGATGAGGACTGACAGACTTACACTTCATGCCCCGGCTCTGAGCCGACCAGATGCAAACTATTTCTGTTCCAGAGGCAGATAGCCATGTTAGCAGGAAGACAGCTCACTTGAGAAGCAAGGCCAAAATTTTTGCAACTACACAGTTTTCTGGAAGCCACTGTTTGCTTCTATTTGTCTCCGTTTCAGGTGACTTTCTTGCCTTTGAGTCCTTTAACCTGAACTGGAATTCTTTCTTTTTATGCTCCTCTCTTACAGCAGAAGAGGAGACCTGTGCAAACCAATGTTGCTTTAATAAACACAGCAACAACTTCTTAAATAAACAGCAAACTTCCGCGCCTCATTCCTCCCAAACAGAAACGCTACTTCAGCTTCTTTGTGCCACTTCCCCCCAAAACTGCAGCAGCAGCAAAGCAATCAATGAGAGCGTGAAGTAATGTCACATGCAGCAGACCTGTTTCATTCTGAACAAACACACAAATAACCTCCAGTTTGAGAAGGAGGAATGCACAAACACTTAGAAGCTAATTCCCAAACCCAGCAAGACAAAGGCAGAGTTAAAAGACTCAAAACACCTGAGCAAGCAAAACAGTCTCTTATCCCTCGCTAAAGCAAATACAAAGACGAATCACATTCACTTTTCAACCCAGCAAGGCAGCCATAATATATTGCCTGCCACATCAATGATGATTGTTCTTGTGCTCTCCACCTCAGCCTGGTACGCACTCAGCAGATTCATAACTCTTTCAAGCTCTCCAAGATAAACACACAGGCGCTTGAGAGAGAATTTCAGTTCTAACATTCCTGGGAGCGTCCAACACGATGCCCCTCACACCCAATGCAATGGTGGATTTGGCTCCCGCACCCCAGGGACACGGCCTGCAGGTCAGGTCCAAAAGGGTCAGAGGTCCCATGTGGTTTTGGAAGCCTCCTTTCTACTGTGAGAATGGGCCCCTGTCATTCACAACTGCCTGTAGCATCCTCCTTTTCTCCCATCCCCAGGCCTGAAAGGACTGCAGTGGGATTGTATTGTGTTGGCCACCAGCACGTGCGACAGGGACAACCAAAGGTCTTGCTGCACACTAACCTCAGTAGAGCTCCTGGCAGCCTATCTGTCTTTCCCTTCTCTATGCCCAGTGGCTGAAGAGCTCCTGCTCAGCTTGACGCCTGCTTCCCATGTCTAAACCCCAGCCTGAGCAATCCTCTTCAAAGGCTGAACTACCACAAATGACATGGGAAAACCACCCTCACCTGAAGGAGTCAAGCAGTTTAGAAAAGCCATCTCCCCCCTTCACCTCTAAGCCACAGGGAACTTACTCTGACAACCAGTCGTGATCAGCAGGGACTGCTGAGGTGGGAAGGGCACCCCACATTCCAGAGCTGCTGCTTGCAGCTACAGCTGAGGGCTGCCAAGAGCCAGGAGCACGCAGGAGAGCAGACTGCACTTAGGCACGGACAGGTGATCTGATGGATTCCAATCCTGATTGAAGAAAACCATTAAATTCACTTGTCTGACGGTGGAAAAAGATCCAACCATCTTTGGCTGGTTTAGCGTGCAGGAAATCCTGGGAGGTAGATGCGGACCGGGGACTGCATACCTGTGTGCAAGCATACAAAATAAACTGCAGGTGTCTAGTTTCTAAGACAGCAACCAGAGCATTCAGAAGTGAGAATCTGCTCAGGACTATCACATCTATTGCTACCAAATACCTCTGCCCTTGTGCAAAACGGAGGAGATGAGCAACTCTCCTCCAGCATCTGTGCCAGCCATCTCATCAGTCCTGAGCCGAGCCACGCGTCGCAGCCTTGTGGGATGCACTGAGCTGTGCATCCTCAGCTCTTAGATGGTCATGGCTTGGCTCTCAGTGGGAAGGTTGCTAAGAGCTCTTTCTCAGCTCGGCCCCAGCTGCTCTGCAGGGGCCAGATTTGGAGAGCTGTGGCAGCTTCACTGTCAGTTCTCCAAGTCAGTGCCACCATCAGCAGCTCTCTCGCCCTGCCTGGATTGCCCCAGCACACGTACGTGCCGCAGGGCTCAAGCCAGTGAATTCTCCCCTGCACGGTGTGTGTTACTCAGAGGGACTCCATGGAGTCAAAGTCCCCACTGTACCCAGGGGCTTCGCAAGAGGCCCGGCTCAGCACAGCTGGGCTGATCGGATACTAAGCCCGAGAGCTCATTTCAGCAGCATCCAGCAGATCAGGCATAGCTCAAATATTCCTAGTGAAATATTCTGCCTTTCACAAAGGCTAACAGCTTCTGCAGCCTGCGAAGCATGACAGATGCACCTTGCATCTTTACACAACAGTATTGGCTGATACACTGCCTTCATTTCACTGCTCAACTCAGCCAAAACCAAGGGAGATACTTGGATTGCCTCTTCTCATGTTTACTGCCTCCTCCTCCTCCTCGCTATATCCTACTATCATCAAGATATTCTAGAAGTCCACCATTTCGTCCTGAGTGGTAGGGATAAAAACAAACTGTAGTCTTCACACCATTTAATTCTAGGTCCTTGAAATCTGAACTTAACACAATGAGTGTGGAGGAGGAAATTCTCCAGACAGCTAATACAGAACCTTCATTTTGGTGCCACTCGTCCCACCCCACCAACCTCCTGACCAACACGTCTGGGGTCAGGTACTGTGATTATCCTTCCTTCTAAAAACACAATCTCAATTTATTAATCAAGGGTGAAATAAAGCAGAATACCCCATGATAAAAAAGAGCAGGTACATTCTCACCAGCATGGGACCCAAAGCCTGCGTGCCCTCCAAGCTTTTCTTATAATAAACAAGCATTATCGAGTGCACTTGTTTTGGGAGTTTCTCAGAGACATGTTTGGGATGGCTTCCCTTCCCATTGACTTCTTTTGTGTTTCTGAATAATAAAAAAAGAAGGAAATCTCTCACCTTGTCGATGTTGACCCTGACTTGTTAAAGGTCCATTTGTCAGGGCTAACACGTTGCTGCAGTGTCAGCATCTGAGGATTTACGCTTCCCTGTAAAGATGGGTTCATTTCAGAAATCCAAGGAACTTTAGTTACTGGACTTTGGTCTGTCCTTTAAGCTCTAATGCAGTACAAAAAAAGCTGTAATTAGGTGCAGGGACTAACGTGCCACAATTGTAGTGACAACAGGACATTTTTCCATGAGGGGATGCTGGCAGTGAGACAGAGCGGTAAAACAACGTGATCAGAAACCGAAGAGCAGCAAACGACACAGGGACTGCTCCAGGCAGCCAGGCTGGTCCTGTCATCTCCCCCCTTCAGAACCTCTCCCGGGACCCTCTGGCCCACGAGTCCCACTGAAACCGGGCTGCCTCCATCGCTGGTGCCGACGACCCTGAGGCCAACCCTTCCCGCTGCGATGGTGAACCCCACTGCCCCCCGCCCTGACTGCTGGGAGCCAAACTTTGATAAGGAATTGCTGCCTCTGCCACAAAAAATGCTTCATCTCCTCTCATGTTAATGCGCTGGAGCTGAGCACCCAGCTCAGGGTTCGGTCCTTGGCCAGCAACACTCTCGCTTAAGCCAAAAGGCCACCCAACGGTGGCAAGCAGCTGTGTGCTGATGTGCACATTATTTTATACAGGGAAGATTATCTGCTCTGTTTTCTCTTCGGTAACAACAGGCAGACTCGTATTTAACCCAGAGCAAGTGTCCCTGCCCACACATCTCGTCCCCCCACCACTGCCCTTGTCAGGAAGAAAGCCTTTGGCTGCCTCTCCGGCAGAGGAGCGTGAAACCCTCCCTTGTCCAAAGCCATGAGCTCTGCTGCAACCCAGGCATCCTGCCATTCCCCAAGGGTGAATGCTGTTCGCATGACAGACCCTTCTGGTCCCTCCTGACCATGCCTTCAAGATCACCCTCCTGCTGGTTCCTGCCGCATTCGCAGGTACTCAACCTGTGCCTTCTCCACCCCTCGCCATGTCTTACACCACTGCCTCTGCAGAGTCGCTGTGATTTACGCCATGGTCTGCAAGAGGAAGCTCATGCTTGCTGACCCCACCAGAAATCTCGTACCAGCCCTGAAAACTGACAGCAGCCAGAGGCAGCTCCAGGCTAATGTCACAGCCGCAGCTTCAGCACGTGGCGGGCAGAGCCTGACCCAGTTTTAACCCTGCTAAATAAATATGCAAAGAAACAAAATGAGAGTGTGCGGGGCAAAGCAGTCCGAGGTTTTCTCTATTTCCTCAGTACTCCTCTGCTGCTTTATCTTTAATATTCATACTCCCTTGAAATATTTGCACTGTCAGGTCTTCTTATGGGTGTACCAAGAAAGGAAAAACATGGTAACATTTCAAGGGAGGCTGTTTGGGTTCTTTTTTGTGGGGTTTGGTTTTTGGAGCTGTTGGGTTTGGTATTTTTTCATACAAGTTTGAATTTTTCAAAGGTTAATATTGTGACAAAATACAAGAAAAATTTGAAAAACTTTTTGCTGTCTTTTGAGCAGAAATCTCTCTTCAGCTGTTTACCTTTCCATTTTGCTTGGTTTTTGCAGTCTTTTTGTTTTTAACTTACTCATTAAGAGCTAAGTGCTACCCTGACTATCATTCTGACAGGCCTTTTTTGTTGTTGTTTTTAAGAAAAATAATTTTTCTACACTTGGCTTTATCTTTGTTTCAACATCTGCCTTTCCCTTAGCATTTCTGGTTCCCTTCCACCATACAAAATACTCAAACCTCAGCTTCTACTCCTGATTCTTTATTAACTCTAGACTGTTTGTGTAGTACATCACTACTTCATTGCTATGGAAACACTATTTTATTTGAAGCAGCTGCACAGTTCTGTATACCTGTTTTTTGGCACCTTAATTTCAATACAAAACTGCTCACCGACAGTGCAGGGGGCTTTATTGAAGGCACGTGCAGCACAGCGTTCTGGTCTGCGTCCTTCGGTCAGTACTGAGCCCCTCAGCCAGGATCTGGTGGTGCCCAAGATGCAAACGTGTCCTACGAGTCTGAGTACCTACCTGAGGTTGAGCTATGAAATACCATCATGGCAAGACTGGGAATACTGCCCAGCATAGGAACCATAAGAACCTGTGACCAAAAGAAACAGAAACCCACAGAATATTTGCTACTGGCCATCACAAGAGAGAAGAGATGCTCTTTCATCCAGCACACCTAGGTGAATGGATACCCCCTGTGTAGAGCCAGTTTCCATCCTGGAGAACACGAGCACTGCAGAGAAAAGCAAGTGGAGAAACGCGGGGAAGACATCACGAAGAGGAACTTCTTGAGGAGGGAGAGGACAGTAACAGGAGGCAAAGATACAACCTGAATGTGCTCGTGCTGCACAAGGGACATTGCCACTTGATAGCACATGTGGAACGAGTCTCAGAGGTAGAGATCCTTGTCAAAATGCTAAGAAAAAAGCAAAGGACAGGAAACCATGAAAACCATTAATCAGTAGACCGCAAGTGGTGTTGTTTCTGGCATGGGTTGAGACAATGCTGGTCATTACGACTCCTATGAACATTCCTGACCTTGCTCAGGAAGGCTCCTAATGAAATATGCCCTTCGAGTTCAACAGAACTTGGACATATGCTTGTGCACTTTCCTCAGCAAGGATTTTTTTCTGAACCAGGATCTCCATGATTACAGTCAACTAATTATTTGAAAAGCATTTTCATCTGGGCTCCAGGCAATCAAATTAAACACAATTAATGTGGGCTTGGCAGGACTCCATGCAAAAAAAAGTTGCTCTGTTTTTGCGCAAAACTGGAAAATCAAGTTTTGCAATAGCCTGATGTATGAAATCTGCTGGTGCAGCTTTTCGCTATTTTCCCAACTTTTCCTTTTTGCTGCAAAACTGTTGATGCAATTCTCTTATGATAAATGAAGCCCCAAATCTCACACCTTCCTGCCTTTAGTACAAGACCTTGTAGGAACCAGAGACTGAGAAAGAATGAATTGCTATAGTTTGCAGTAAAAGCTAATAAAGACAAAGAGCGTGCTGAAAATGAAGGAATCAACTGTATGCCAGTTTATCAAAGGAGATACAGTGAGACAATTATTAAAAAGATGAGGCTGTAGCAGTTTTAGGAGATTTCAGGTAGGAAGGCAAACGGAATAACACAAAGCAGAAAAAACATACATGCAAAAACATACTGGAAACCAAACCTCATTTTGGACAGAAGTGCAAACCAGGTTACGTTCACTGTTTAATGAAGTTCACAGTAACATTCTACTTGTCTCTTTACTCAGTACGTTATTTTGAAATTCACTTGACTTTTCCCTCCGAACAGTTATACTTATGGATCATTTTTCACAATGAAGCAGGAAGTAAAGCACATCTAAACCTGAAGGCAGTGTGTGTCTATTTTTGGCTTGCTGAATTGAAGTGCATCCCTTTTATAGAAGAAATTTTGATCAAAAATCATGAGGCTTCATGGCTGGAAAACACATGTCAGTCATAGAAAGGGTTAATAATTTGGAAATGCCATGCAGCTGTGTTAGAAGGATCTGTCTTTATTAAATCATAACTGGAATAAGGAAAGTCAGGCTGATGAATGAAATTTCAGTAAGCAGAGGGATATGAATTTTTACAATAAGCTGAAGCAATGCTATAGCAGAAGCAATGATCGTAAATATTAATTTTAGTTATAAAGCAAGATTAATCACCAAAATAGGAAGAATTTCAGGGTAAAATATTTGAGTTGATGTAATGTCAGAGGGGAGGATAGCGTTCATCACTCTGCTCTCAGCAAAAGGAAGCAGTCCTCCTCAATTGGAGGTCTTCATAGGGGAAAACCTCTCCTCTGGCTCTGGCATGCCCCAGAGATGCACGCGTGCACGCACTCAGGAGTGATGCAGAGCTGTTTTCAAGCCACTGAGTGCTGGAGTAAAGGCAGCCCAGCTGCCTCCGAGCCCCAGATGCTCCAGCTTCGTGGGCGGCAGCTGGAAGGCACCAGGCAACAGCGATGCACCCTGCAGATACGGGGTTCCTCACGCAGGCTGGCTCCAGGCTCTCGACACAGACTCTAGATAATCAAAATTGTGTGTGCGTTGTCATGTTAAGCACTTCAGAGCTGTTTATAGTTTGCATATTTTTGCATTGTTATTCCACAATTAAACTGAAGACTTCCAGATCAAGCTGTCCCAAAAGCACAAGGAAATTCAGTGGTAGTCAACTTGCAATCCTGATAATAGGTCAGAGTTAAAAAAAGAAACTGCTTGGGCCAATGTGTGCCATGCATGTCAGGAAGGTGTAGTCAGCAGCTTCTTTTATTCAGAATTCAACCTTTCTCAGGGTAGCAAATGTGCATGAAGTGACATCAAGTATCACTTGTATAAAATGATACTTCCCAAGGACCACTGAAGAACAGGTTTAGACGACTTCTCTGAGGTTCCAGCCAGAAGATTTCCTTTTGATATCCCCAGCATTTTTTCTAAAAACACCTGTCCCATCAAGCTATCCTTTCAATCAGAGAAGGGACTGGAGAAGGACAACAGATGTCCAATGCATCCTCAACAAGAATGTAAGAAAGCATGATAAGAAAACATATGCCATGTATTTTTTTTATGGTCTTTTCTTTCCGTTACCATTATTAACACCATGCTAACAATGTGCACTGAGATCTTTAAACATCTTCTAACCATTCAGTAAACCATTTCATAGAATAACGAATTCAGTACTGCGAACCAGCCATGCAAATTTTACAACTTCTAGGTTTCTTTGTCACATCTGGAATCCTGTCGGACACAACACTTTGGTGCACCTTCAGAGAGTGATTCTTGGCTTGGATGTCCTTTCCTCAGCTCTCCATGCCTGCGGTTAGGACCTCAGTTTCCACTGAGGAGCAGGAGTGGCACATGCTGACCATGTTTGGGGCTGTACTGTACAGCAGAGAGACTGCCTCGTGTTCTTGGAAGTGAGCCCTCTCTTACACAACTGCGGTTCAAAGGTTACAAAGGCACAGGCTTTGCCAGCAGACTCAACACTTCAAAGCAGTGGCAACAATGGTTGGATCAAACAGAGAGGAAAAAAGTTGTGGGTCCCCAAAGCAAACGAGTCTCAGCAGCAAAAAAAGGATCCAGAAGAATCTTACTGAGAAACAATGAGAAAAAACCTGCTTATTTATGTGGAACAAAAGCCTGAGTCCTCAAGAAACTCCAAGTTGCTTCCACATCCAAGCAATATTTTCTCTAGCACATATGGAATGAGCTTCAGCCAACTTCCTCCCCCAGACATTCTTGTTTCTGACTATCCTTAGAAAGAGGCAAGACAGCCAATTCAACGAATCTCATTCATAATTATGGGAGTCACCAGGCTCAGAGGGACAGTCTCACCATCCAGTTTTCCTGACTCATTAAATTACTGCAGATAAGCTCAGCCACAGATACATCCATATGTACGCTCTTACTTCACAGCAGATGCAAGGTAATGTCACTTATGCTCGGTTCTCTAACAACAGACGGAAAATCTGAAGACTGAAATTTCTAAAAAGTGCAAGAGGAAAAAAAGAGGAAATTTAAGAATGGCCATAGATGACACAGGGGTGGAGATGAAGCCTGGCCTATAAAAACCATATAAGCATAGGTGGGATTCCCACTCCATACAAGCCTGACTCATTTTTACAGTCAGCACCAAAGTCACATCAACTTAGGAACAAACCAAATAACCTTGGCTGAGGGACACTGACAGCAATTTGGATTTTCTTGAGTATGTCCAAAGAAAATGCTCAGCTTAAGTATTTCTCCACAGACCATTTTCTGGTCTTCCTTCCCTCCTGCTGCAGCAATCCCCCTCAAAAGTTCTCTTCTAAGAAACTATTCGCTGCAAAATTAAAGCTAATGAGGCTTCTTGCTGAGATTAAACCCCTTCCACTTCAGCCTCAACATCTTCAGGCTCAGACAACTCTTTGAAACTGAGGATTTACAATTCACATACTGCCAAAGAAGATTTGCTGAGGATAACTGCCCTCGTCACCTCCTCCATGCTTGTCTAGTCAGCAACACAGATGGTGGGTGTCCATCTCTGCTGATTCGATGAAGGGCACACTATTTTAGCTGACCTTATCACTGACATGGGATTATGCAGAGGTGTTTGACTCTGTGGTGGAAGGGCCGGGGCATGCATTACTTTCCGCTGACTTGCTAGAGCTCATCTGTTGGTGCCTCTAGGCCCAGACATGCAAACTCAGTTGGGCACTGAACTCTGCTGAAATATGGGGGTGAGTACTGCCTGAGCCCAAACTCATGCATAAACCTCACTTGAATTTAATGCCATTTATACCCTAATTGATCGGATGTGCTCCAGGCCTTAGCTGCTTACAGATATTTAATGGAGAATTCAGACACAATTCTGCAACTTCCTACGTTTTGATATAATTTGTTAGTTTGTTTTAGAAACAGTCCTGTAGTTAGCACAAATCCACCTGGGAAGGAGGTGCTGTCTCCCTCTCCCAGGCCCTGGAAATATCAGCAAACATAATGTTTTTAAATATTTTAGAAACTCTGTGTCCAGAGCGACGACTGCATTTTAAAACTTTGATGGCCATTTATAATCTACAGCAGCATTTTAAAGGGTAAATTTTAGATGACAGCAACCTGTATGTTAATTGCCAAGAGTTCATTTGAAGGTGTGGTTTCAAGGCCTTTTATAGGAATTTGGAAGATACAAGGACGTCCTAGAAAGCAAAGCCAAGTTTCTCCCAGCTTGCTGTACAGGTACAACACTACTTTGCTGTGAGTTCATGGCAATAAAGGCAGTAAGGAAAAAGAAATACAAATGCCTTAAATTTTGAAAAGCAATCTCTGACTTGAAGTTCATGCTTTTTTGGCAGATTGTCATATCATGGTCAATCCCAACCACTGAATTTCTACACACATTAAGCAGCAGCCCTTGTGGCAGCACATATTTTATGCTCCCATCTGTCCTGAAACCCCACAATTTTCCATTTGTACGACACTTTACTGCCTTTTCATTATACACCTGGGAAGCAATGCTGATGGATTAGCAGTGCACCCAAATCAGAAACTGGCATCATCTCAGACTCTTGAGATTTACAACTGCTAAATAAATTGGGATACTTCTTTTAGTTCCTACTTTTCCTTTTTTAAAAATAAATCTTAAGAAAATACAATCCCAAAGGCCTAACAGGCACACATTTACAGATGGCAGCAGTGGGTCATAAATGACATCTTTTCCTGGTACTATTTATGAGAGCCAAAGAAACTGAACATATTACGAGCCATTTATAATGTTCTTCAGTAGAACAGTCAGCCAAGAGACAGAGCTGAAAGCCTGTTGTAACAAAAGGTATCAAAGTGAGGAGGAGAACAGTATCTATAATTACTACTCCGGTGATAAAACAAGCATAGTACAGCAGATGGATCTAACACGAGATCACTATTAAATAAAACACTGGCTCGAATGCCAAGGAATGAATATTCAAGAGCGAGTGAAATGAGTGAAAGCGTATGAAGGCAGCAAACGTAGCTCAGCTAACCTAGAAGTCACTTCTAACTCTAACCAAAAAGACCAAAACCACATAATTCTCAACACTGGTCAACCATCTCCTCTGCAGTCAAAAACTTTCAAGATATTAATCAACACTTATAGAAATGACAGGATTGAGCACACTGATGGCACAGGATCCTGACCATGTAACACTGATAAAAAAAGATGTAAAACTCAAAACCAAAACAAACCCCAAAACTAACAATATCAATTTGCAGAGCTTCTTCACTTACCGCTTCATAAACTTTTCAGTTCTTCATCAGAGACAGACTCAAAATCATCTTTTTGGCAGCTTCATAGCTGTAGAATATTGTTTGACAAATCACGAGCCAATCTATAATCTAAAAAAGTATTTCTATTCATTTTTAGAAGTTTTGAAAAATATTTTAAGGTCAGAAATAAGGCTGGAATTAACTAAAGTGACTAAGGCTGCACCATGGAATATGGAGCTGCAGTGCTCATGTTTTAGAGCAGGGCTCCAGCTCTCCGTGGGTTTGGAAGCAGTAGAAAGGATGCCATCACTAATGAGGCATTTTAAATAACTTTTTTCTGTCAGCTCGCAGTGTTTTTTTAATTAAATGTTTCTGTAAAACTTAATTTCAGTATTAACTATGTAGTGTCTTCTTTAGCTTGAGACTCCACACTTCAAAAGCTTGACACTCACCTAATCAGCTCTTTTAAGATCATTTAAAGTATGCTACAACACAAGGAGAACAAGGAGAGGACAAACAGTAGTAACAGCAGAAGACACAAAATCAGAACCAATGTATATCATCACGATATCATTTCAGAGTAAAAAGGCATTGAACATCATAAAAGATTCAAACCTAAAATACCCAAACACCTTCTCAGTGACCCAGCCATACCCTTAAATGCATCAGACAAACCCGTCTGCAGATGCTGTGGCTGGAAACGCAAACCATTCAGCGGTGACTCTCCAGCTGCCCGGGCTCCCAGCAGGTTAGCTGACGTAGCAGGAAAACATGAGTGGGGCCTGATAAACTACATAACGTTTAAAAGTTATTTTAAAAACCTGAGTAAACAGTTTCACAATCTTAATAGTCTTTACACATTTTAAGAACTAACTATAGTCTCATTGATACATACGCACACATGTATATATGCGTATGTATACATATACACACATAACATATATATACATGGCACCAACAAACTCAACACTGGCAATAGAGTAGTTGCTGCCTTGTCTTGACTTTACACTGCTGCACATGCTGACATGTTACCAAGCACCAGTGATAGCAAACCCAGACATAGTAACAAGCCCTGCTTCACCTAAGCCCTTCGCTTCTGATTACTTGGGGCAAGAAAATCATATATTGGAAAACTGTGAACCAGTGCCTTAAGGCTTGTCAAATGATTAATATATATTTAATGGATGATTAATACTTATTTAATGGATGGTCCTTGGAGACTGCAACCTACCGTTTACTAATGTAGACAGGGATGAGTAAGTAACATTAAGGTGTGGCTCCTCCTTTATCTTATCACTACACTCGTATGTATGCTTTGTATGGAAAACTTTATTTGATAATAAAAATAGCATTCACAGACTTTCTCCTTCTTTGTTGCTACATCATATACATAGTGTCTGTTCCAAGGAAAGAAGCTCATACTGGGTAAGTCCACATCTACTCATACTAGTGTTATGTATAAACCCAGTAAGTCAAATAAAGCTATGAACAATGTAGTATTTATATATGCATAGTGTTTTATAAAAAAGATTGGCCCACATACTGCTTTTCATCAACACAGAAAAGAGCATTATGTCTATAGCACGTTGCAAGAAATGATGATTGAAGAACAGAGGCTGCATACAAGTGCTTAATGATACATAAGCAGGCCCACCATGAAGAAATTATATTCAAATCAACAGCTTTAGAATTACTTATATAGTCTCCCATTTTAAAACAGCTTTACATACCTGATTCAGTTTACATTAAAATATATCCCCTGAATCAATTTGTTCCATTTTCAGAAATATAAACACTTAATCACATTCCTCACAGCTAAATTTTGTCATAAATCCTCTTTTATACAAGAAAAAGGCAACAGTTTTGATTTTTTTTCCAACAGGCTCTATTAATTACAATTTAAACTGTACACACAATGATAGGCCATCTTCTTTCTTGGTTTTGTTTTTACAGTACCATGGCAACAACAGTGATAGACTTGCAATGATTTTTGTGTTCATATGGAAAATGTGAAACAGTATACATGTACACACCAATGCACTGTAAAAAGCAGCAGTTTACTTTAGTGGTCCAACAGTAACGGCAAACATTTTGGCTCAGCTAGGCAGTAATCCATTAAAATCTTATACCAGTACTACAGCAGACTTACCACACAACTTGCAAATTTAAAAATACAACTTGGAAAGTTGCAGGTTTTCCCTTTCGCTGCTGTTCTTAGATTCTAATTTACAGCATATAACCAGTATGGATAGGCTTCTACAACCAAGTTGTCCCAACGATTGCCTCTTTTTGCCTGTGTTTTTCCTTTGATACATCTTTTTTTTTTTTCTTTTTTTCCTTTTTTTTTTTTTCAGCAAGTGCACTCCTTTTGTCTCAGTAAGGATGAACCAGTAAAATAAAAAACTTAAATAAAGAGCGAGAAGAAGAGAGAGCTTTTGGAATTTGGCAAAATAAGGAAAACCCACTGGTTTTGCCTGAGCAGAAGGAATACACCTACTCCCAGAGGGAGAACTTTGCTCCCACCGCACTGTGCCTTGTCCCAGGATCCCGATCCCTTCCCTTGCTTCAAAGCAGACAAACAATACCATGCATGCTCGGGTTGCTGTCCATATACATCTAGAAGATGAGCAGGGCTGCGGCGGCTGCCTGAATGAAATATCGTTAAATGTCGCTGAGGCTAATGAGAGATCAACAGTCTACGTTAGCGTGTGACACAGGCATGGTGGTTACCAGTCCTTCTGCCTTTGCACGTCCTGTAGAGGGGGCCTGAACGTATAAACTGTTCACGGAACAAACTAGAAATTCCTTATCGTAAATCATCTTGTGCTGTGTGGGTTTGTATTTTTTTTTTTATTATTTATTATTATTATAAATATCCTTCATTGAAACAGTAGTCTCTTCAAACAGTTCTTGCAATTTTAGGAACATTTGTCTCTTTCCTTTTTAATTCCTTCAGCAGGAGCGCTCCAGTCCTACTGAGATGAACAATTTTCTTCCTTCCCCACCCCCAACCCTTAAAAAATTTTCTAGATACAGTGTAGCAGTGAGTCAATAGAGAACAGTCTGGTTATTCAAACTTGGTGATAAAATCCTTTGCCTATATCATATTACTGGCTACCCCCATTTACTATATTGGGGAGGGGGGAAAGTAGCCCAATAAAGGAATTATTCTTAAGAAATCTACAAAGAATGTAGAAACGAAATTTTATAATCCTTTAGGACCAACATTTGGCAAGTAATTAAAAAAAAAGGAATACACCGAAAAATAGTTTCTTTAATAATATACATCAGGCACAACACTTTTTTATTTTTTTGTTATAAGATTTCATCTGCATAAAAGGTTTGTAGGATCAGCAGGTGCCGGAGATCTCCTCGCCTGCGAAAGCCAGATGGTTTCAGCTCCCGCACTCTCTCCTGCGCTCCCGCGGCATGGGGAAGGTGACGGGGACCCCTCGGAGCCCCTCAGATGCTGAGGTCGGTGCTGCACTCCTTGTACGGCCGCCGGCGCTGCTCGGGTGGCTGCCTGCGGCTCGGCTCGTGCTTCCAGCCGGGGTCTTCCCTCTCCCGGCGGCCGGCTCGCTCCTCCCTGAGCCGTCTGTCGGGCGACCTCTCCCTCCGCCGGTCGGAGGACTTGGCCCGCCGGTCAAGGGAGCTCTCTCTTCTCCGGTTGGGAGACCTCCTGGGCTCCGTGAGTCTCTCCAGCGACCGCCGCCGGCGACCGGGCGACCGCTCCCGGCGCCTCTCGGGGGAGAGGTCTCTCCTCCTCTCGTGTCGCTCCCGCCTCTCCAAAGTGTTGTCAGCGCTCCGCGTCCCTTCCCTGCGCTTTTCAGGAGACCTCCTCTTCTGCCCGTTCACCATCGTCCTCTCCATCTGCCTCTCGCGCCTCCTCTCCGGCGACCTCTCCGTCCTCCTGCCTGGCACGTGGTCGTTGCTTTTAGAAGTCCCATTCCAAGTGTGGTGTTCGTTGGGATGTCTGCTAAACTCTCTGCTGCCTTTTAGGTCTCTAACGTAAGTCCGCTTGTCCCCATGTCTTGATGATTTGTGAAGGTCTGGTGGATAACTGGACTCCGATGATGGGTGCTGCCGTCGGTCGGATGGCACGGGTTTCATTTCCGATACATTTTGTGAACCTGTGGCGGGACTGTTCCTGTCACTGCTGGGGTCTGAAAGAAAATAACAGCAAAGCGTTTGGTACCGATGCCTTCCGTGGTGCCGTGACACCACTTATCACTCTTCAGACTTCATTAGTGACAAAAACAAACAACTGTTAAAGCAGTCAGCGAAGGCTAACCGAAGCTTTTGTTAATTTAACTGCGAACAACGAGAGTTACAGGTTAGTACTGGTGCTGCTCTGTTCGTTAGCCGTGTTTTGGTCCAAGCCGATATCATCTTTACGCTCTTCTGGTCATGGGGCATTTTACATTTTCCCCAAGCCCAACTCGTAATGTTTCGGTTACACTACTTTCTTTCCAGTGAAAAAAAAATATTGCAGTTCAGGTTGTTGGCTGTTTTTTAACGGTTTCCAATAAAGAGGGCCTTTAGGAAATGACTTTTTTTTAAGTTTTTTGAAAGAACCTCCTTCCGGGTGTGGGAGGCCTTGTTTCAAATAGCAGAAAATGTACAGAAAAAAGAATTGATTATTGAGTTTTCACCTCATAAAATAACATTTTGAAAGTGTGAGAATTAGACTGTAATCATGCAATTTCTATTTCATTTAAGACTTTACTTGGTCTCACTTAGTTCTACCATGTTATGAAAAGTCCTAGGGTAGATTTTGGTTTTGCCACAATGATTCAAACAACGATGACAGAAGTTATGATTTTTTCATATCAAAGCAATGGAAAGATATTGTAATATGTAGGATGGCTTTGATTAAAACCTAATCTCCAGTTCATTACTTCTAATGTAGTATGTCAGGTAAAATACAGCTGAGCTACCTCTGCAAGACAAACTGCAAAGCAGTAGAAAAAAAACCAACCCCCAAACTAAAAACCAGCCCTGCACTGCAGCTAAGCTACAATTATTCACATCATTTGTAATGGATGTTTGTGAATGATTCATTATAGACATGGCAAACACTAAAGGAGCTGTGCTGACTTTATGCGAGCGCAGCTTTTATTTGCTTATTGTTTCCTTTTTCAGAGTAACTTCTGCAGGGCAGCTCGGCTGGCGTTAGCTACGCTTCCTGCAGGCTCCCTGCCGCTCGCACCGACACCCATCTCGAGGTGGACTGTCCTGATGGCAACGGCTGAGAACCCTCACAAACATCTGTGGGGACAGGCTGCTTTTCCTGTTATCCTCCTTTTTGTCTTCCCTCCCCCAAGCCAAACACTCTACCTGCTCCTTCCTCCTGCCATCGCGCAAAGCGTCTCCCATTTGATGGCACTTCCATTCCTGAGCTTGGGAGGGTCAGTGTGTATATGGGCCATGATTTTTGTGATTTCCAGGTGAAACCCGTGTTGCGACTCACGTGTGTGCATTTTTGCTTATCAGCATTTTCAGGCAGCAGCTGGGGACCACACCGCTTTTTCCGTAGCTGTAAGCACGTGGCTTGCAGCCACCTGGCTATCGCACAAGGTACAAGCGAGGTTTAAACGTGTCCTGTGGTGTACTTACAATTCGGGGGACGCAGGGTGCTCAGAATGAATTGCTGTACATATAAAATATAGCGAAGCGGAAAGCAATGTGAGGGAATTAGGCCACAGCACAAAAACACCTAATATTGATTTTAGCTACAAACCGTAGTTTGATTATGGCCCATAAGGTAGAAGCAAGACTCCCCGAGCTTGTCATTTCTCATACATGCAGCGATATTAGGAGGTATCATCGCTGAGGAAGGAAGAGCCCAGCACCAAGAAAAGTAAGAGAAAGAGAAAGAGAAAAGTAGAAAATTTAGATTCCCTATAATAAAGATGAAAGAAAGAAAAATCTTCATATTTTATCTTAGAATAAAGAAAGTTTATTTTTCCAGTCAGATTGTCTAGGCTTCACCCAAATATAAGGCTGCAAAGACAGCAGTTGTTATTATCGTGACATAAAGAGACATCTAAGAGGTGATTCAATAACCCAGACAACGAGAGCATCCATTCTAAAAGACAGTTGAAACAGCGACACAGAATGTCATAGAAAAAACATTAACAATCAAACAACAACGAAAAATAAAGTCCACCAGAGACCACAACATTAAAAATAAGTACAAAACTCATTACAAAAATATACAGCCTCATAGAGAAGCACGTTCCAATCGAGTCAGAAAAATATTGGAACTTAACATTATTAGAGGAACCATTTGCGACTGCAGCGAACAGAACAGAGAGAGGAAGGTGTCCCAAATGTTACAAGGATATTCTTTACAGTAGTGCAACCCCTGTATATTAAATCCTTGCTTGGAGAATGAACGTTTAGTGGTTTAGCATTAGCCAAAAGAAAATTGGTGATGGATTTCCATCCTCAGTGCAACAGACATATGCTTTTAGAAGTGAAGCACTTAATTTACAGGGTATTTATGCAGTCTAGCATATGATACAGTACTGTACATCCAGAGGAGTATAGGAAAAGACAAAAGTAGAAAGAACATTACAGAATTTCAGTGCCATCATTGAACCTTCTGGTGTGCTATTTATATTACAGAAGTGTAAACCCACAACTTCCCTTCCATCTTGTTAAACACTTCAATTGTTTGTCAGTTATACTCTGAACTGGTCATTTTAAGTCAAATAATGAGCAGAGTGAGCAGAAACTCTCAAACGTGGTACAGTAAATGAAAAGAAAATCTAGTTCATAAATTGTGCAGAAGGGTTTTGCTTCTGGTTTTAGGACATGGAGTGAATGATAAACACAGAACTTACTGACACAGAAATAACCCAAATACGGGGAGAAAAGTACAAGGAACATCTCTTCAATCCTCAGTTTCTATAGAAACCTCAAAGACCTTTGGTTGGGAGTAGCCCTCCATCGAGGGCACAATATTTGACAATTATCTCAAATAAATAAGACATAATTATAATATTAAATAGTGTGCTATGTTAAGCCACCCAGCAATCCAACCTCCACGGAAGAAAAGGAAATCTAATGCAATACTTAGTAAGAAACAAAGATGGAATGTTTCCCCCAAGACAGACACGAGAGCACCTTTTCATAACCTCCTCACCTTTTCAGACCTTACAAATTAACTATTTGAAACCAGCAGACAGTTTAACGGGGGAGAAAAGGGCTCAGGAGGCCAAATAAATCTATTTTTGTAGTAAAGCTTTTTTTTTTTTCCTTCTTTCTTAAATAACTTTATAAATATTTACATAAATATTAAGGGAAGGCAAAAATCTCATAAGCCATCTTGGCATTCATGTCTACGGATACAGACAGGAACTTAGAGAAAAACCTAACAAAAAAATCACTGCTTCAGAATAATAACTCGAGATCCCAGTTTTTGCATTGATTAGAAGTAAAGACCTATTTAAAACAACAATTCAGCTGCTGAGAAACAGTTTGGCACAGTTCAATGACATTCCTTGTTTGGCTGGACAAGACAATAAGGTTTGTTTTGTTTTGTTTTCCTCTCTGATCACCAAAAATACTGCTATGATGATCTTGCCTTACACTGCGCCCCAAGTCCATGGAAGCAAGCAAAGGATGAAATGTGTAGAAAATTCAGCACAAGCGAGGCAATTAACCATATGTTGCAAAGGTTGGTAAGACACTGGTGAGAAAGGAAAATAAAAAAGAATTCCCGCTTCAGATCTTGAGACAAATCATTCATGGAGTGATGCCAGGGAAGAAAGGAATGTTTTCATAGTTTGACCCACCATATTCTGGGACAGAGCCATCTCCACGTTTCAGAAACAGGCGGACCCTGCGGCCACCATTTTTAATCAGTTCGATGGCCCGAGCATGCTTCATGTTCTTGGTAGTTTCTCCATTGATCTCTAAGATTTCGTCACCGATCTGTCAATGTAATAAAAGAGTCTAATATTAGAAACAAACCCCCACGAGGGTCACCACCAGCACACCACAAGACAACAGTCACAGCAAAGGTGGAAGGACAACTATGCACCAGGCAAAGCTAAATACACGCAACTCCTTCCACTGACAGTCCACAAAAAACAGTATGCAGGGGCCTGGAAACATGAAGATGACAGGGAAAGCTTGAGGTAACAAAATATTTCATTGTTGTTCTGTATTATTTCATTGCTGTTTGTAAAACCACCTTGCATTACTGTATTCACAAAATCACAGAATGTTCGGGGTTGGAAGGGACCTCTGTGGGTCATCTAGTCCAACCCCCCTGCCGAAGCAGGGTCATCCAGAGCAGGCTGCACAGGACCTTGTCCAGGCGG
>Ga0065711_1028652_pt1 | contig 39978 bp, 23 predicted proteins | sample Hoacrofraction12_FD_59098 | JGI IMG/M metagenome (GOLD analysis project Ga0065711, IMG submission 59098) | Hoatzin crop microbial communities from Cojedes, Venezuela - Epithelial fraction 12 v2 (version 2) | ecosystem: Host-associated > Birds > Digestive system > Esophagus > Crop | place... | reverse complement strand
AGCAAGAGGGGGGGGGAAAAAAAAAAAAAAAAAAATCTATGCACAGTTCAAATTTTCCAGTTACGGTGGACCAGGAGTGGGGTCTAGCAGGATTTAGGGTTTATCACCACTAACACAGGAGAGGAGCTGGACATGGGGCAGTACAGAGGCCTGCACAAAAAGCCTGGCCAGAAGCACACAGTGAAGAACCTGCTGCAGATTTGTAATAGATATACAAGAAGATGTGTTTCTCAGAAATTATTCAAACCTGGGAAAGTTTAAAAAACATCACAAAAGGCAGACACGTTTTCTAACCATCTGAAATAAAAAAATGCCCCAATCAAGTACACGTGCTATGCAAGCCTACAAGCAACTAAACTCAGATCATCTTCCTCTGCAAGTTCTTAAGAAAACTGTTTTCATCTGTATTTAAAAAAATAAGTTTCCTTTTCAATTAGATAGGAATGTTTCTATAGCTTTCATCAGAGCAATCTGCAGGCAACAGTACAGCCTTCAGCCAGTGCTTCATCAAGGTGCCTCCCCACCTCCCAGTTTATTTAATTTAGCCATTCTAGTGGCTGAAGAGACAATTTTGTCATACTAATTACATTACAACATCCACTGAGGCATTCCAGAGAAGTGGGAACACTTGACTTTCACTCTGACTAAAACAACTCTTCACTGCAGTAACCAACAGTGATGCTTCTCAGACGGTAAGATCTGTGAAGAAAATATATAAAGAGGTAATATAGAACTCAAGTTGACAAAATTACACTTCTGTAACACTGACACTTCCCCCCTCCCCCAAGTGATGGAGGGATGGTGTCTACCGTGCTGCGAAAGAGAAAATGTAAAAAGTAAAAAAAGAATAAACCTCTTTCAAGATAATGCTTCAGCTCCAACACAGGCTTGCATCGGTAACTGACGCTGATGATTAGCAGATTGTTCTGATACATGCATTATCTATTTTTGTCCCCCAGAAATTTTACTTCTGGTCTTTAAATTCAGATGTGACAAAGATCTGCAAGTGGCATACACCCACAAGTATACCACTAAAGTTAAAGGATTAATGTACCTTTCACTATACTTTGTGGTTTTACTCCGGAACACTTTTTCTTCCATTTATGATTCTATCTCCATCTCCAGAAAGTGGTAATAATTCCAACCACCTTTCAACAAAGAAAAAAATAGCTCAACTCTCAATGATGAAGGAAAACAAGCTTCATCTGTACAATCAGAAAGAGTGAACACCGGCTGTGTTTAATCCAAAGGAAATTTTGGTAAAGACTTCAAGTACAGTTAGATTAACGCCAGGAGAGCCTTCAAGATTTATAAAATAAAACAGAAGTTGATTAGACACAGTTGAGCTTAAGGAAAACTGAATCTAAATGCTCATTAGCCCAATACAGTATTGTCTTGTCTCAATTTCTGCTTTTCGTATGTTTTCATGTGCTTTACTCTTTCAGTACTGTCAAGGGTGACAGTGGGGAGGTGGTCAGATAACGAAACAGAATTACCTGGATTAATATTTATTTCCTAATATATACTTTTCTGAAGAATACAAATATTAAAAATCAATTGCAAACAAATACAGGTAATGGAATGGAATCTTACCAAAGGTTTCCTTTAAACAGGAAAAATAAGGAACAAGTGAAAACCGCTTTGCTGGAAATTCTACTGTAGGATCTGAACCCACTTTAGTCCAGTACTGTTATTAATTTCTGGCAGCAGCTTTCTCTTTTTGGCCCCAAAGTAGCTGTGTCCTAAAGATATGAATGCCTTTTTTTTTTTTTTGCCCCCCCCAATTGATTCACAGTTCACTGAGGAGCTGATTCCCAGCTCCAGCCTGGCAAGCACCAGCAATTCACGGAACGCAATGGCCGCTGACACACAGGGGGTCAGACCACAATCTCCTGGTCTCTTCTGGCCTTAAACTCAAGGACTTTATTACACACTTGCCCAGCTAATGTCCTTGAAAGTGACCTCTATTTCCATTTTAAAGCAGAACTGTGAGACGGTGTTAGAGACCATGCACACATCTGACATAGTTGGAAGGCAACAAAACGGAACACACATGATAATAAAGAGCAGCTGCATGAAGAAAGATTTAAAGTAACAGCACACACACTTAAAATACTGTGCCAGACAATAGTTTTCTTCAATTAGCCAAGAAAAAAACTGGAGCGTTTACAGGGCAGCAGAACTTTTTAGGGTTAACTGTTCTTCCGTCCCGAGAGCAAGCGAGCAAGAGCAAGCAGGCGGTGCATACAGCTACAGTATTGTAGCATGAAGGGTCATTTACAGGATCTGCACATCCTGATACAGCTACAAGGAGCATACATTATAGTACCGGAGCACTGAATCCATTAACCCTCTCTGGCTCTTTTCCAGCCAAACTCCCACTCATTTGCTTCCCTGCTTTTCAAGCACTGGAGCTGGATACACTGGAATGAGTCAATCAACAAACAAGGGTAGCAGCAGACTGCGAGCTTCCCTAATGAACAAAGAGAAAACTGCACATAGACTCTGATAATCACTTCAGTAAAATCATAAAAAGAATGGAAGAGAAAGGACAGCAAAGAAAAGAACACAACCTTATTTATATCTTTTTAAAATGTGTCAAGAACGATTCTTCTCCTCCATTCAAGAGTTGGAGAAAATACCTGGGTAAGAAATATAGTTCTCCCAAAATAGAAATTCTTGGTATTAGAAGAAAAATAAGAGCTAAACAAAAAGCACACAAAGAGACAAGCTTTAGAAAAATTATAAAAATCAAAACCAAATGAAAAACCTGTTTTCCAGAAAGCAGTGAAAAATCTTTTCTTAAAATCCACCATGTGATGAAAAAGAAAATTACAAAGGATCTTCCTGGATGCAAAGGGAACTCTACCAAAATGCAAGAGAAAGAGGTAAGGCTTTCTTCACCTGAAAATTGCAACACATCAAATCATCTCAGTAACTGAGCGTTTAATCAGCTTAATGCCGTGAGAGCTGTTTTAGCTTCTGCTTGAAGGGGGAAATGTAAGCGTTAAAGTCTTCAGCAGTTAAGAGAGACAGAGAGAGAGAAAGAGAGAGGGAGAGAAAAGGCTGTGCTTAATAAAAGCCCTGCTCAGATTACAAAAACAAGCGGTTTACTCACCCCCCTTCGGAGTAATGCGTAAATTTAGATGTCTCAGTTCCATAAATCATTATGGTGCCCTTGAGACTGCCACCAGTGTTTTATTGTCTACAGTTTCCTTACCCTCACCTGACAAATTAGGAACTGTAGACACTAAAACGGAAACCTCATACATCACTTCAGAAGATATTTTTGGGGTGACCCTCTGTGGAGAAACAGGATTCTTAATAAGGGGAAATATGGGAACTGCCGTCTGCCTACGCACACGCTGCTGGAGCCTAGACACGCGGGAGAGGAGGAGTTGCTTATTCACAACCCGAGCATCTGCCTTTGCATCAGTCTGTACTTACAAAGAGCAAATCTACGTACAACATATCTAAAGGGAACAATCCGACATCCAAATTCATCTACACTTTTTACTGCTGTAGAAAGAAAAAGGAAAAAAAAAAAAAGGGAAGCAAATGCACTGCTTACTTTTCACAGCTATTGAATTGTCTCTTATAATCTTCTGAAACCTGAACCTCGCTATAAAAGGGAGACCAGACCAGTGAACCATACCAACCAGAGATGGACACAAGAGAGAACTTTCATTTTTAAGACCTAACTGCATCCAGCAAGGCAGGATAAAAAAATTGGATACCAGCTCGGACGTGGTTACAGTACCTCAAAATAGCAGATGACCAGTTTACTATATTGACCATGCTGGCCTTTCTTCAGGACCGTCCTGGACCAGAGAGGAACAGTGAACTCTTACGCTGTAGACAATTCCTGCGTAAAATACAGCTCCTGAATACATTCTGCTGGACACAAAAATGTCCTATCCTTTACATTTCTTGAACGGGTCTGGAGCTGGCAATGGATCTTTGTCTCTCTCAGTAACAGGGGAAGCCAAGCAGGACTTGGACCCAAGTGACGAACAAGGAAACAAAGTGCGTTGGGCAGCTTTACTGATCCTCCTGGTGATAATCCCCACCATTGGGGGGAACATACTTGTCATACTGGCGGTGTCTCTGGAGAAAAAATTGCAATACGCTACCAACTACTTTTTGACTTCCTTGGCGGTGGCAGATCTGCTCGTGGGTCTGTTTGTGATGCCAATTGCCCTTCTCATAATATTATTCGGTAAGTACAGCGTGTTTCTTTCATCAGGCTAGCATATCGGCTACTATTTGGGGAGGTCTAATTTAAACAGAAAAACTGTTCACTTTCCACCATTACAATTTTAAAAAACCACTTGGATGAAGGCTGCTAAATCTTCTCTCCCTCTCACCTTAATATAGCTTAACGTATTTATGGGAAGTATACCCACTGTGGAATATTCTTTCCTTTGAACCAAACCATTCAAAAATCACCTGAGACTCAGAACTGATACTACATTGGAGGTGGACATGGGAAATTACATTTTGTACAGTGCAATACTATTTGTAACAACATAAGCACAACATTGGTATCTGTTCTATTGGATATTACATTAATTGCAGGCAGTCTTCTCTTTTAAAAACACGAAATGAAGAATAGGTATCTGTTCAGTACACTGAATAGGTTTTGCACTTTCTAGGAGTCAGGCACCTGATTTTACCTTCATATTGACTCCAAGCTCCGTGAGCAGTCAGAGATGGTCCCTGGCACCATCAGTGGCAACAAACTTTACCAGTACCAGCTTCAGAGAATCTGATTTTCTCCCACCCTGGGGAAAGCAGCAAGTTTATAGTGTCCCAAAGAATTAACTCATCTGTCAAGCCAAGGAAGCCTCAATCCACGTACCTAATGTTTGAGGCTCAGATTTATCATTTAGTCTGGTTCATAAGGAATAAGTATTCTTTACATGAACATACATTAAGTGTGACACTTTCTTTCGGGTTAGACATTACAGAACAAGCATGACTTTTTTGTCATGCCTAGCTTTATTTCAGATATTGCTTTTGACAGCCAATCAGAGGCAGCTCCATGTGAAAGTCTGTCTCTTTTACTCCTAAAGTTTCTTTAAGAATATGTTTTAAATGGTCTATTTTCGTATCATAGAAATGGGGAAAAAAAAATCAATGACATGAGTTTTTCAATAAACTTACAGATTTACATAATTAACTTTAAGATATAGATACCACTGAGCCCTAGATGAAAGGCTGCAGGAGTTCATTTTTTCTGTGCTAGATCTCTAAGAGTTGCCTGAGCAACAAACACAATCATAAACTTTATTTCAGAAAGACCATCAGTAGCTTTCATTTGCTGCAGAAGACTAATATCACTTTAATAACAAATATGTTTATTACTAAATGTCTTAAGACTTAATTTCTATATGTTACAGAGTGCTTTTCCCTAAAGAGAAGTATGAATGGGAGGTCAGAATTCAGTGCTGATATCATAAAGCAGTCTTTTTTCAGGCAACAGTTTCCAAAAAGAAAAACGAACGTACATGACCAGAGCAGTGGTTTCTAACTTGACATAAAGTCACTTATAAAAAATCTTGTTATGCTATGTATGTGCACATATGTGCGCAGAGGCAAGAAACAAGTGTGTATATACATGCTTACAGACAGATACTGTAACTGCTTAGTTCCTGCCGAAGACCTCATTAACAATAAAAATAAAACTACTAACCATAAAAAGTACTAGTATTGGACTAGCGATCAAGATAAAAGGAAGGCAAGTTCTGGATTTTGTGGAGTTGTTTTTTGGTGGTGGTGGAGCGGTTTTTTATTATTACTACTATTTTCACTTTGCTAGATTAATAAACCTTTTTAACTGTATAAAGAGACTATTGCTTCTTAATCTCTCAATTAATCCAATGCTAAACCCTGGCTACAACAGTTTAAAGCATGCTAGGAATCTCAATTTCAAACAAAAGCATCTTTCATGTTGCAGAAATTCATAAGAAAGTAGCAAAATTAGTTATAACTAAGATTGTGACTAGCCTTTCACACAGCAGTGGTTAAAACTGAAATTTCTTGCGTACAAGTCTCTCTTTGGCAGCCAACCAGAAAAACTGCTTTGCTTCTTCACCAACTGGGAGAAGATGCTGAGGTGTTTATAGAAGTTCAAAGCACAAGCAAAACATGAGGAGTTACTGGAACGAAGCTAGAACAGACATTTAAATACATAACAAGTCTAAATCTTGAAGCTACATTAGCCAGATAACTACTTTAACATAGAACAATCATTGATAGCCAGACAGCCAGCTAAATCCAACGTCCTGGCACTTCCACACAGGAATGTTTCCATAATAATGAAATCGCTGGGTGCAGCTTCTAGATACAGAACACAAATATTATGATTCTGATTTGGGACTGATATCTAATTATGTGGAGAACATTTGAGAGAAATAGTGCGAACTAGAGTGCAGTCACATTAAACGATCCTGAATGTAAAAACTTACGTGACACAGAGCGTTGAAATTCAAAACCTGCTACAGGTCTTGTCTCCATGCCCTGACAGTATGCTTACAGAAAAAACTTCAGAAACAGCCTGTCTCTGTAATAAAGCACTGCTCCTTTTACAAACAAACAAATAAATCTTTAACTCACTCGCACATATAACACTGTAAGCAGCAGATTATTTATTCTCAGCAGAGTGACCAAAATGTACTCTGGTACAAATATACACTGTAACTTTAATTTAGAAATGTGAGTGTTGGAATATACAGTTCATTGCTTTTATTGCTTGCTAAATTTTTCTCATTTCCTACAAAAAAAAGAAAGGCACATTAGGAAATAATTGCATTCTCTGAAATCTAGCTTTCGTAAGTTACCCAAATTTCTGACATTCATAACTACTGAAGGAAAGTAAAAATGTTGCTATTCATCAGATACTGAAATTAGCAAATTAACTTGAGAGATCTTCTCATTTGCACAACCTGTGGCAGGAAGAAGTCTGTTGTCCATGTCTTGGTGGGCTGTGGGTTACTTGGAGACAGCGCATGTACCATCTTTTAAAATACATTCTCTATTCCTAATATTCACCCACTTAAAAATCGAAGGTAATGCTGATAGGCCTAGGCTGCAAACCATTATTTTAAAAATCTACCTCAAGCAATTGCCATCTTAATCTTTCCCCATTACTGATTACGAACCACAGCAAATCTTCCCTTCTTGCTTGTGCAAACTACCACAGAAAACTGCTTCAACTGAGGGCTACTTGCCAAAATCTCAAATCTAAAGCTATGTAAGAAAACAAAGGTTTATTCCTCACAAAGCAAAACTAATTAAAAAAATTATCTAAATTCAGAAAACTACATGACAGTGAACAACTACTGTCGAAGGTATAAGTGTAGCAGAGGAACACAGGCAGGCAGCCCCAGGGGTGAAACAGCACGACAGCAGCCTGGCAACGCCAGGCCTGTGCAGACCACGGAGCGGAACACCGACACGACGGTGAACACCACACACGCAGGCTACGGACACACGCACACCAATTAGAAGACTGAAGCCTAGGCATAAGTCAACTAGTGATTAAAAATATCTAACTACCATCTCAGTAAAAGCATTGTTATCTAACAGCAACAAAATCCTTTGCAGGCAACACGCTTCAGCAGCCCTTACAGCAGAGGAACAAACGGTTTCCAAGTCTACTTTAAAGGTCTCTCTTAATCATGCTTATACATATACACAAGCAGTGCTTTCTCCCAAGCTTTAAAAAAAAACCCCTTTTGTCTTCTAGCAAGAGCAGCTCTTCTATGCCGTACTTTGTTTTAAGGATTACAGATCTCCAAGGTATTTCCTCTACATAAAGCATTTCTTAAGCAAAGATTAATCAAGTGTAGACAGTTGTGGTAAAAGCTCATCTTACTTCTCTTAAGGTGCAAGGCAAATCTTAAAACGTGTATCTTCTCTTGTACTGACTCAAAGTAAGGAAAATAATCTGCAACAGCAGCACCACTGCAGTGCTGGGAGGATCCGAGGCAAGGTTTGTAGGAAGAGGGAGTATCTCTTTATCTTATACCACATGACAGTTGGAGAAACCAGACAAGTTTTCAGGCAGGCACATTTGTCAGGTAACCTAGGCATTAAAAAAAATAAATTTAAAAATCTAATCTACTAGGTTGTTCAAATCAGCATTTCAACTCCCACGGAAAAACAAGGCAGAGAATCTCGGTCAGCCCAGTAAATGCTCTGGGCTGCTCCAACAGTGTGGATCTATACTAAGAGAACCTGAACTTGTAACAATCCAAACGAAGCATGACCTGCTAATGGCTTCGTACCACTGCTTGGCAGGACATACTCATTTTACCTTCAGTATGAATTACAAAGCAGGATGACAAACAAGCAGGTCACCAAAATGTTCAAGCGTCAAGGATGCTTTCTGAGTACCAAAGGGAAATTAGTATTCCATCTTTTCCCTACTCCCAAACTAACCGAACAGGCCAACAGGGATACACACCACCATCAGGAAAGCACAAAATCTCAGCCCAGAGCAGTCCCTCAAATACTAGGCACAGAGCTTCTCACACAGGTGTAACCAACAAATCAAAATAAGTTAAAGCAAAATACACCAGAGCATAAGTCCTAAACAACTATGTGACTCTTCTGGACTTTAAGGTATCAGTTTCACAATATTTGTTTCATTTAAATAGCAACCATATTCTCAAACTCTCTCTCAAATCAGCTACTGTATCTAAAGTCTACTCTGGTTTTGTCTGGATAAAAAACATCATCTCATACACATAAATGTAATAGTACATAATGCTATAATCATGAATGTGATAACTTACTGCCTTCTGCACCTAGTTCAAAACAAGACAAAAATAAAGAAAAGACAAAGCTTTCTCTGTTCAGTTGCACTCAGCAACTAACCAAAGCTCTTACAATTCACAAAAACATACAAGGTTGCTTTGCATCAGATAGCTGTTTAAATGCATCTATGTCTAAAAGAAGGAAAAGAGCTTTTTGCTGCAAAATATTTGGGGGTTTTCTTCTGTAAAGAGTAAATTAACTACACAAGGGAAGAATTTATCACACTGCAATTCTCCAGAAAGCAAAACAGTTATAATTCAGGGAGCAGCACATAAGTACTCTCCAACCTCTCCAACAGAAGTTATTAGCTCCTCACGTGAAATCCAGCTGTTTGCTGCCATCCTTCAAGCTGGAGAATACACTTTCCATTGTTCACATTTTATCTGAACTAATGCTTCATCACAGAGTCAAAAGTACTAGTCTTATTTTTCTAGAGCAAGCAAAAACATTTAAAGTCCATCAAATCAACTATTTCTTTTAACTGTATTTTTTTCCTCAACTTTTCTTTTTTAACAGCTGCTTACATGAGCCACAAGACATTACAGTTTTCCTGTTTTTTTTCTTCAGAAAGGGACCATACCTTACTGCCAGCTGAAAGCTGTAATTAGTATATTATGAAATGCTTACTCATATTTTATTTTTCTTTCTCACACCTGCCTGATGCAATATTTTTTTGAAGGATAATTTCAACCATGATATCTATTTTAGGAAATATGCAGCTAGATACTAAAATTTACTGGTTAATGATTTGAAAACTGACCACGTCTCTTCCTTCTGCCTCACTGCCTACATCATCCTCACCTGGTATCCACTGCTCTGGGGATGGGTGAGGTGAGGTTCAGGGCTCCATCCATCCGTTCTCTTTGTTTAACAGGCGAGGTTTCCCAGCATAGGTAAGAGTGCCAACAAGTACGTGCTATGTCTGACTTTATAAAATTTTCCATCCTCTGGAGTTTATAATTCAAGTCAAGGTAGCACTGTTATCATTTCCATCTATCAGTCACATTATGAAATAATGTTTTAATCTCAAACTACTGCAACATTACCTCATTGATAAGACTGAGCATTACAATAGTCCTGCTCATTTGGCATTCTCAGCACGCAAGTCTATTTATTCAGAGCAAGGAGATTAAAACCAATCTGATTTGTTAGAAATGTCTTTTTTTTTTTTTCCCCTTAATCGTCATTCAACAAAGAACTGATTTCTCTGCCAATACTAAGGTGCCTACTGATTGAGTACAGCTGAATTTTAAGGAGACTGTAAGGAGAATATATTTAGTAGACCAACTTCTAACACTGGAAACAGAAAAAACTTCTGTGTTCACACATCCTTCCCTAGGACTACAGTACATTCCTATAGATGTACAACACTACAGCGCACCTTAAACTGAACACTGCTAGCACTGGATTACAATAGAAACTACATGTGAGTGAAAATACAGCAGCTGCGAAAAAAATATCTGAGGTTCATAAAAGTTCATTTGGTTTGATATTGTAAACATTGATAGGGGAGACCCAGCACTCAAAAATATGAGCCTTTTGAAAAGGTGAACACTACAAAGATTTATCTTGGCCACAACGCAGTTGACAGAACCTGTGTTCGCTATGAAGATTAACCTTAAAGACTGATAACTACTGTAAGAAACAGGATGCCAGACTTAAAATCCAAGCTATTGATCGGGGGGGGGAACAAAGGTGCATGAAAGTCCTTCAATTTTTATAAAACCATTACTGAGACAGAAGAGCCCTGTTTTGCCACATTAGTGCTCAACTGTATCTCGTCAAGTGACACAATAAACTAATTTTAAAACTGTATGGACTAGATTCTTCAATATCACCACTAAGATTCAGCCATGCTTCTGGAATGATTGGCTAATACATTGGTTATGACCCATTATCTCCTCCATTTAATACAACCTTGAATCACAGGATTATCAAGGAGTCTTAGCTGAAAATAATAATTTAATAGCAGGGCGCAAGGACCAAGCAGAGTCATGGCCCATTTTTTAAAAACTCTTTTATCCAAAGTCCTTGCCACAAAGAGCTTATGATCTACAAAGGACAAAAAGACAGGGAAAGGTTTATGATACACAAAGAGTCTGATCAGTACGATGGCAGCAACCATGTCAGTTAGGAGCCAACTAAAACGTAAGCCAGAATTCAGCTGAGGCAGCGGCAAAGCTTGGTTCCTGTAGGATTATGAAATTCTCAAAGGTTCCAAAGCCAAGGGAAAACCACACACCAAAAACTCTTAAAAAGCTCAGATTCTAATGAGTTTTCTGTTCTCTTTCAGATAATGCCTGGCCCCTTCCAACTGCCTTGTGTCCCATCTGGCTGTTCCTTGACGTCCTCTTTTCCACAGCTTCCATCATGCACCTCTGTGCCATCTCACTAGACCGCTATATTGCGATTAAAAAGCCAATCCAGGCTAGTCAGTACAATTCATGGGCTACAACAACCATCAAAATCATCGTGGTTTGGCTCATTTCAATAGGTATGTGAGACTTGGAGACTGGAAAAGGAATGCAGAAGCTTTTCATGTCCAAAACAATAGGTGAAAGCTGGACAAAGTGGAAAATTTGGCCAAGAATTATTAATTAGCAGAGCCTAACATCACGGCCGGCCTAAGTCCACCTCTTGGATCATTCTAGCTCCATCATAAAAATCTGTCTGTACCGCTGCTCCCTGTCAGGCTTACCAGACAGGGCAAGTATTGAGTAGCGATAATCATCGCTCTTCTTCGTAGTCCTAAAAGTCCAAAAAATCAGAAGACAACATCTGCATGCATAGCATATCTCCTAGGAAGATTTCGCGTTCCTGTGGTAGTATACTCGGTCCCAAACACAAATTTAAGCCTTGAGTGGCTGCTGCTAAAATCTGGGCCTTACAATTGTCCCATGCAGCAAGTAAAAAAATGTTACTTACTTACACAGAACCACGGAATAGTTTGGGTTGGAAGCGATCTTTAAAGGTCATCTAGTTCAACCCCCCTGCAATGAGCAGGGACATCTGCAGCTCCATCAGGTTGCTCAGAGCCCCATCCGATCTGGCCTTGAACACTTCCAGGGATGGGGCATCTACCACCTGGGCAACCTGATCAAGTGCCTCACCATCACCATTGTAAAAAATTTCTTCCTTATACCCAGTCTAAATCTACCCTCCCTTAGTTTAAAATCATTACTCACTGTCCTCTCATTTGATGCCCTTGTAAAAGGCCCCTCTCCAGCTTTCTTGCAGGCCCCTTCAGTAATGGAAAGCCGCACTAAGGTCTTCCCGCAGCCTTCTTTTCTCCAGGCTGAACAGCCCCAACTCTCTCAGCCTTTCCTCACCGGAGAGGCGTTCCAGCTCTCGGATCATTTTTGTGGCCTCCTCTGGCCCCGTTCCAGCAGGTCCATGTCTTTCCTGTGCTTAAATCAAAGACTGAAAGACGAGTGAGTGGCTGGTAACATTCACACTGAAGACTGAGATGCACTGGCAATATGGCATATAGAAAGGCTAACTTCTAAGCAAAAAAAAACCCCAAGCCCAGAACAGTTTATATAAAGGATGTCAACATATAAACTTTTATGATATTAGCACCTCTGTGGAGTGCATGTGGCACTTCACCTGTCTTTAATGCTTAAAAAAAAAAAAAATCTGTTAAATGAGCTAAGAAGGTGAAAACATTTAATTGAAATAATGCATGCTGCAGGCAGCCATAGACACAGTGCTGTATGCTCTGTGTGCAAGAGAAAGAACAAAATTATTCTGGATTACTAAGGCCAAATATGCTATCTCTTTTTTATCACAAAAAAAGGAACCTCTTAGCATGGCAAGACACTCACAAGTTGACCTTTTAGTGACTGGTTTATTGTTATTAATCAGTGTTGTACTTTTTCATTTCTTTTTTAACCAACACAAAAGTACCCTGCAGCTGAGCCAGGGTCCAACTCACAGGTTAATTTGGTTCAATCCTCATTTTAAATGTTTGCCACATCTGAAGGTGTGCCTCTTATTAAGAAGGGGATCAAGTGGCTAAGGGTAAACCATTTTGCTCCTGCTGCCTTCAACGAACTTCAGTAAGCAGAGCAGCAGGGGAATACAGTAAATCCCTAGATCTCATTAAGGGGTATCAGGAAACACAGCACAAATAACCTTCGCCAGACAGCAAGGAACCTGTTGTTTTTGTTATAATGTCAGACTGCTGGCAAATGAAGTGCTGACTCTAATTTAGTGGTTGTAAAAAATTCATTTAAAAGACAAGACTGTTAACATTTTATTTTTTAAACGAGGGGTGAATTACAGAGCTAGCCAGCCTCATTTAAACACTCTTAAATATACAAGAGACTTTAAACAACAAATCTATCTCAAACACACACTGCATAATTCTGGCAGTTCTATTTAACTACTTGTATATACGAAAGAGTCAAGAAGGGTGAAAAAAGACAAAAAAAAATCAGCTGTGTCCAGTCAGTTGATGTGGTTCAGATAGGACGGAAAGATGTTATATGTCTTTACAGAACTGCCCTTCAAAAAGTGCAAAGGGGAGTGGGGGTGGAAAGGAAAAAGCAGATGGCATTAGGGAAACACATTTCACTGGAGGAAAAGCTACACTAATTCTAACAACTAGAGTCAAAGCAATTCATGTGTTTTACACTTGAGAAGTTGGCAACTTTACACTGCTTCCTCAGTCACTAAGGGTTAGGCCCGATCTCCTCAGAAAGGGCACTGTTAGAGCGAAGCTTGCCAAGTCTGTTTGCAAAGTACCATTTGCCCAATGACCCATGTGATGCTCTCAACAATTCAACAATTCACATTCTCTGTCACCCTGTGTCTGCTGCAGACCTCAGGCACTACCTTTCTTTAGTGACCCTGAGGCTTCAGGTCCAAAAAGGAGATTGCAAGCAACTACCATATGCTGAAGTACTTGGTTTTTCTCCTGTAGGCATTGCTATTCCGATCCCTATCAGAGGCATTGAAGATGGAAATGGCAACTCTACAAACATTACGTGTGTCCTGATGCCTGATCGTTTTCATGACTTCATTCTGTATGGATCAGTGGCCGCATTCTTCATTCCCCTCGCTATCATGATAGTCACTTATTTTCTGACAATCCAAGTGCTACGCAAGAAGGCCTACTTGATCCACAAGCCACCTCAGCGTTTCACTTGGTCAACAGTGTCCACAGTATTTCAGCGTGACACAACACCTGCCTCCTCACCAGAAAAGGTGGCCATGCTAAATGGCTCCAGAAAGGACAAGACTTTGTCCAATGACTTGCCCATCTGCAGAACATCTACAATTGGGAGGAAGTCCATGCAGACAATAACCAATGAACAAAGGGCATCAAAAGTTCTGGGGATTGTATTTTTTCTTTTCTTGTTAATGTGGTGCCCGTTCTTCATAACAAACGTAAGTTCAGTTCTGTGCAACTCCTGCAACAAGGAGGTTTTTCAAAAGCTTATGGAGATATTTGTTTGGATAGGATACGTATCCTCAGGAGTGAACCCTCTTGTCTATACACTCTTCAACAAAACATTTAGGGAGGCTTTCAGCAGGTATATCACTTGCAACTATCAGACCACAAAGCCTATCAAGGCCCTTCGGAAACGCTCCAGCAAGATCTCTTTCAGAAGTTCTGTGGCAGAAAATTCCAAGCTCTTTGTCATGCATGGGATGAGAAATGGGATTAACCCCATTATGTACCAGAGCCCAATGAGGCTGAGGAGTTCACCCATCCAAGCGTCATCGGCCATTCTGCTGGATACGCTGCTGCTCACAGAGAACGAAGTTGATAAAACAGAAGAACAAGTCAGCTACGTATAGTGGAATGGGAGCCACGTTAATATGATAGTATTACTGTATGTATTACTCTAGGTAACTGTGCTGTAAGAGGGTATAAATACTATTGTTTTCTGTTATTTATGCAAGCAATATCTTATAAATTTGTATTAAGTCCTCTCCTCCAAAGTCTTCTCTACTTTAACCCCAGCCCCATGGTGGCAACCAAAACTTCATTCCGTGATAAGCAACTAATTCAGAGCTGTAGCCACAGGAAGAGGGAAATAAACAAAAGCTAAAGCAATTTGAGTATCTGACTTCAGTTCTCATCAACTTCAGTCTCTTCAAAGTACATTTTTATTAGAAAAACATCTCTTGTACAAACACTGATTTAACATTCATTCTGGCAAGATGACAGACACCTCTGTAGATTGATGCTCTACAATGAAATTAACAGGGCGATACAGCTTGCTGGTTTTAATTTAAATCCACCTTTACTCTTTGTAAACAAAACAGCACACAAGGTCGCTGCATTGCCTCTTACAGATACATTCCCCTGCTGAGACTGCATATCCAAGTACAAGCTTTTCTGGTTCTCTGAGGGTATGTATATCACAAGCAAAATCACTTGCTTCAGAGACCAAAAGGTGTATGTGCCCATTCCACAAGGGGTAAAACTGGTTCTTATCAGGGTGAGAAAAAATTCCATGTGCTGAAATTATCCTTTTGTCGTTTTACAGGGGGATGGGGCACAAAATCTCTTACGCATCTGAATTTTATCCCCATTACTCTCACATACCCATAAGCCTGGTACTGTCAGATTTGTCACAGAAAATTGCCCTTTGCTCTTTCCATAGCAAAAAATCAGAGCATTTAGCCAAAATAGGAGAATACCACATCAATGACCATAAGTAAAACAGGACAGGCAGTGCCTGGAGCATCCCTTTAATTTAAATCAACAAATTTCCTTTTTTATGATCATTGGAACTTCTGTGACAGCCTTCCCTCATCCAATATAGTTCACACAAAGTAGAAAAATCACAGATAGAATAGCTATTTCACTGGAAAATACGAGCAAGTGTTTAAGAAATGGCAGAGAGAACAGTACTATCTCGACCTGTACACATTCACAGTTTATCTTAGCTCAAAATAATTTGATCAGACTAATGGCATAAGATTACAGGTCCCAATCTGCACTCTCAAACATGCTCAAGTCTTCCATCAGCGCACAAAATTCATACAAAGAATCGCTCATTACAACCCGTAAAAGTTACCAGAGTCTATCATCTGGGAAATGATGAGCTTCTGCCAGCTCCAGACCATCTCTCTTTGGGAAGGGAAATTGGATTACGCCAAAGTAATGGAGTTCTTACAGTAACCTGCCAGCTCACTATCTTTTTTTAGCAGTTTCCATATAGAGTAAAATTTTCAGCTCGGGTTCTGTTTTCATTTTTAATATTTTCAAAACTCTTTAGTTACACACTAAAATTATGTACAACAAAAGGCTTAGGTATTTTCATCCACAGAACAGAAAGTACTAAAGATGACATGTCCTTCCAACATTTATTTATATATATTTAATTTAAAACATATGCAAGTTCGAAATGGCGCCTAACGTAACAACCGCTGGAGAGTTCCAGTAGAAAGTATTCAAGATACTTCTGTGGTACTTACAGTAATTTGTCTCCTTCCTCCCCTTTTTCATGATAGTCACTAGCCACTCAAGACAGAATAAGCTCTAACTGCTCTTACTTGTCTTTCGTTAATCAAAATTTGTTTAAGAGAATCCTGTAGCTAAAAGCCGGAATTGATGGATTGCTATAGCTGTGAAAGATGTCTATATCTATGCATATTTGGGGGAGGGAGTAGGAATAAAACAATCCTCTAAACCTCCAAAACTTCTAGTTATGTAGCTGAAAACTTCACAGACTAGTGTCTTCTTTAACCTAAAGCAGGCACTCTGGAACCAGGTAAAAGTGCAACCAGAGTGACCACAGCAAAAAAAAAAAAAAACAAAAAAAAAAACTCACTCATGACTTGCCATGCAGGAACCAGCCTTCCTGAGGAATAACACCAAGAGGCAAACGGGCACAGTGCCATTCTTGAGGGGTTATTTCCCAGCAGCCACAGAGCAAGAACCAGCCATCTTTGAAAACTCTCTTGCTACTTAAATAAAGCCATGCTGGTTGAACAAAAACCGTTCATACAGCAGGCAGCAATCATCTACTTTCAGCAACAACTTAAATTTTCCCTTTCCAGCAGGAACATCACAGCATCTGGAAAGAGCAAGAGGTAACTTAGTTCCTTTCTGTCCGACCCTTTTCTCGTACAACTGTCAGTCTGCAATGAGCAATGACATGAGGAGCAATTTGCCGTAAGTGTCCCACAGAGAACGATTCCAAGGCCTCTTCGTAATCAGTGGTTAGACTCCCCCACAGCAAGCAATCCCTGAAAAAGCCTCACCCAGCAAAGATGTGTTTTGTCAAGCCAGAATATAGATTTCTCAATTTTAGTAAACATAAATAGAAGCACAATGTGTTCCAGTTACTGAATTTAGTCAGCAACAATAAACCACAATTAAAAGGACTAGAGACTAATCATAAATCTAGTCTTCCTACAGAGAAAGGAAATTTCTCCATGGACAGAAACACATCATCAAGAAAACACGCACATTCCATTTAACACACTGAATATAAAAATAAATTGCTTGTCCGCTGACAAAGCAAACAAGCTAAGAATTCAGGTAAGAGTCTTGGAAAGCATAAGAACCGAGGCAGGAGAAAGATGAAGAGAAGATGCAGAACTATGAAATAAAAAGACAACACAACGGACAGCAGAGTTCTTGTTTCAGCAACTGTATCTACAAGAACAGATTTGAACAAAGACATTACCTTCATTAACAAGACATGATTGAAAACAAGATCTTGAGTCACTGTGAGCTACTGTAAGAAAGCACAAGTTTGTTGCATGGCAACTAAGGACAACACTGCTTGCGTGGTACTGACAAGTGAGACTGGATGCTCAGGACTACATCCATGAGCATCATCTTCAAGGAACAAAAATACATAAAATGTATTTTTACACACTAGCTGTGAAGTGAGAGTATTTTTATAGCTTCCAGCTTCATTCATGCAGATAGCAGCCTAAATAATAATTGACTAAAGGTTTGCAGTCACATGTTAACAGACCACAAGACCTCTTCACAGGAGAAAGGGCTCACGCACTTGCCATTTAACAACAAAAAAATGACATTCCTTTCTCTGGAATGAAATGCTCTCCATTCTTTCAGAATCTGGCCCATGCCAAACCAACTACCTGGACAGCTCTATGGCCCCTATATACTACATTAAATAATAAGTTGCATAGTTATCTAGTTCAGCTTTCCTCTTTATCACAGAAACTTTTATTTGGCATATTTTGTTTCTTTTCAGACTGCTAGAGAAGCAAGACAGACGAAAGCCAAAGCTGATCTGCCACATACAAACACTATGGGAATAAATACATTTTAGAAGAACCACGGACAAGGGTTTTTTGGTTATTATTTAAAATACATTAGCAGATACTTAGTCAATGTTCCGGCTGCCTATCTAATTAAAAATTACAGTACAGACAAGGACAGAAGGACTACCTATAAATATATCCACCCCAGCAGTCTTGCAAAGAGGAAAATAATAGAGTTTGAAGCCTAACAGAATGAGTGTCTTGAAATGCAAATACAGGGAATACCTTGAAAAAAAAAAACCAAAACAGCAGAAAATCCCAAACAAAGCCAAGCAAAAGCAGCCAAACAAAATCCTAACCTTTAAGCTACCCTAAAAAAAGAGAAGGAAGAAATTCAGCTTGTCTCAACTGTGGCGATACAAAATAAATTTTGTGAAGCCAGTCCCAAACCATCCAGGATTCTATAAGATGCAAGCCTTCATTTCAGATTCGATCAGAAAACTTTTAGGCAACCAGAAAAATTTATTCACCACTTACCATGTATTCTCCAATCATAAAACTCTTCCTAACCACATCACACCTGGCCATGCTAGTATCAATTTTTAAAAGCATCAATATACAGATAAAAAAATCCAGTGTTAAGCAGAAGTCAAGGCATTGAGCAGCAAGACAGATGCTATAAGGCTGTTCACTAGCATACAAGAGGCAAAATGATTTCTTATGGTGCTTCATAGAAAACATCATTTTCTACAGCATTTTTTTACTGTGGAAAAATCCACAGCACGGCAAGCAGATATGAGAAAGCAAAAGCATCACTCCCTAAATCTTTTTCTACGCTGTCATATGTAACATCTACCTTAAAAGGTAATGTAATACAAGCACAGTAAACCTGGTAAAGGCATACTGAACAACCTGGGACGCTTGAGCCCGAAGAGGCAGGACACTTCCTGGAGCTCTTCTGTTTCTTTGCCTTGCAAACTGTAGCCAGGAGTCCCAGCGTTTTGGCCAGTTCTCAGAACTGACTTAATATTACCATGAAGCCTTAGATTTCTTTCATCCTATTGATAAAGATGCCTATGTACAACTGCTAAGCAGCACTCCTTTGTTTCACTTCCCCTTTGGCTCTCTAGGTAACCATCAACACAGCAAAAACAACACCAGGAGAGAAGTGACTTCCATATTTTCCCTTTGGCATTTGACACCATGGTGTTTACCATCAGTGTCCATTCCCATGAGGTACACTGTTTTCTCCAGTTGCAAAGAAAGGCTTTTGCCCTGCAGAACAGGACAGGAAGCTTCTTCATTTTTAAATGGGAAGCTAGTTACAAAAATAGGAAAGATGGCTTGCTGAAATGTCTATTTTTACTTTTGTTTTTAATAATTCATGTCAAACCCAACGTGCCTAGGTGCATCTAAGATTCCTTGCATCCAGGTATTGAGTCCTTTCCAACCTCTGAAAAACATCATCATGCTCTTAAAAATTAGGAGTTTCTTGCCCTTTGAAGGATCCTCTTTACAAATACTCTAGACAGGTGACAGCAACTAATTTTCAAATTCATTAAACCCTGCACAACAAAGCCTTCTATTCTGCAAGATGTACATCAATACTCCCTCATAAAATTCAACAGGAAGTTCTTGCAATAAAAAAATAAACTGTCAACTTCATTTAATGGCTCCAAGAATCTCAGCATTTTTGATTACTTAATTTGAAACTTCAGTTGCTGAACAAGTAGTTTTAAAGCAAATCCAAGGATTTGGTCAGACAACCAGTTTAGTTATAAACCACACTGCTTAAAATGTTTAGTTACTCTGTTAAAAAGTCTTAGTGTGTATAATCTGAGAAACTGAAAATATTTTTCTGGAATTAGAGGTGTGGAGGGGAACATACTAGACTGGTTTCTCTCCCTCTTCTCATGCGCACTGATTTAGCGATCTGAAAATCTTTATATATATAAGCTTATAGGCTTATTGTAGGCACTACAGGCAGTATTTTTAAGCCCGAAGGAGCAACTGACTTCCCAAAGGAATACTTACGAGTTTTCAGCAGGGTACAAGGTAGGCTGAAGAAACTACCTCAGATTTAAACAAATCATATTAATTTACTTATCCATGTAGACATTCCAGTTTGATAGGAAGTTAAAACACTTGCTGAGATTTTCAAAAGCTCTCAAGTGATATAAGGCTCTGAGCCCTATTTTCCAAAGTAAGTAAAATCTCCTGCATACAAATAGTCTAGAACAAAGATAAAACAATACCAGGAAAAGAATTAATGCAAGATGTCATAGTGCATTGTTTAAAACAATGAATGAGTTTGTTTAATCTCATTGTACAGTTACAATTTTCATTAGAAGTTAGATTAGTTTTGCCAGAGATGCCAAGGGACTTCTCCAATGCACTACAGTTTGGTCAGTGACGACACACAGCTCTGTTTCCAGTTTCCGACCTGCAGATAAAGGCATTTTCAAATCCAGAAAGACATCAGTGAAAGTCTAAAGCTTCTTCTGGAATAAGATTCACTGAAAGGAAGCCTCATTCTCCTCTTCCAGGAAGACTGAGTAAGACAAAGATAAAATGGCTTGGAGGGTAAACAAAACCTTTTTGATCTTTCCTACATGAGAATTAACAAGCAGGTATGTTTCACTAAATTCCTCTTCTTCACAATTAATACACTGAAAAAAGTCACTGGTACAGATCACGTTAGAGGGAATGTTAGCCTCATACTTAATTACCCAGATGATCTGCCATCTGCCTGCTGGATAAAAGTAGGTTGTAGGAGTTAAAGAGAACAACCTGTCCAAGTCTTCCTGGAAAAAAATCCAAGTATCTGATCTGTGTTTGCTTTAAAACAAATATATAGTGTTAAAATATCAAAGGCTATGTAAACACAAAGAATACAAAAGCAGGAAACATTACTATTTCACTTGCATCATCCTAAAATGAAGAACTGAGCATAAGCCATTTACAATTCTCCATGTTTGGGTAGCCTACACTTATCAGCCCAGACTACATCTTCCTTTCAGGACTCTCTGGAGGCTTCACTGTTCCCTCTCCCGTCCTTAGTCTTTCCCCAGCAATGCTGCACCAAGGCAGGAGCAGCATCCCTCAACTTAAGTCTTACTTCCCCAAGGCTCTTATTTCCCTGGACTACACAATTGCTATGAGAGCATTAAATCCTTTCAGTTCATGCGTTCAAGCACTACTGCCTCCCATCTTGAAGCCTTCTCCCTAACCAGATTCGTTGTATCTATAAAACATCTACCTCCTCATTTTGTACAGAAACTAAAGTGTTTAGATACACTGCAGCATTGCTCTAACATGTAACAATATAAAAACAACGCTGACTACATAAACCAATCACATCTCACTCTGCAACATAAACAAAGATCAACTCACGATCTAAAGTAGTAAAAAATAAAATACAAACATTTCCAAAAACTTTAAAATTTATCGTGTTTTCCATCTCATTGTAACAATCTTAAAAAAAGAAAAAGGCTGACCAGAAATCAGAAGCACTTTAAACGCTGTTTTCCAATAGCCATGATAAATATTTTATAAAACACTTTAGTAGAAGGAAGGACTAAATATAAACATAAACAATAAGGTAAGTTTGCTATCTGCGATCACTGGTAAAAGTATCAGGACTGGGAGAACAGAGACACATTACAGCAGGCAAGTCAATACGTCTCTTCTTGCTATTTCACAATACAGCTTCTTGTACAGCCCTGCATCCACACAGCAATCTCCAAACATCTCAGGCTTTATTCATGCCTCTCTATCATTTTACAATAACATTTTAATTAAAAGTGTCTCCTGTAGGAGGTGGCCATTTCTAAAAAGAGAGAAGATTTTTAAAGTCTCAGGGTTTTATGCCGTACTATTTTGACTATCTTGCTAGTTGTGAAGAAGAAGAAACGAGGAGATAAAAGAGGACATAGCTGTGCTTTCAATCCTCAGTCTGCAGACCTGTGGACCGCTCCAGAACAGTCAACAGAAACAGAATTAACAGCAGCAACACTGCTGGTCAACAACCTTCAATTCTATGTACATGCCCCCCTGCAAAGTTTAATGGAGTTTGAGAACAGAACAAGGAAGTTGGTTTTGTGTTATATGAACAGGACACCACAATGTATTCTGCAGCTCAAGCAGAGTGACTGCTCCTGCTGTGCTCCCTAGAGCGACTTACCTGCAGACGCTCACACAGCCAGGCAAGCGGGAACCCAGTCTCCGAGTGTGTAACTGCTATAGCAGCATTCACCCCTGCTCCCCAAATCCCTTCAAAACTCTTGCACCACAGCTGATGTTCTGAGGCCATCAAGCATTCCTTACATGGCTCACCCTCCAAGTACCACAGGGCTTGCTGAGCACATACAGCTAGTGATCCTGCTGCAGAAGTGAGAATTTCACTAACTTTTCACCTTTCCTCCAGGCAACAAAGACAACTTTGGGAAGGAATGTAGGAAGAAAATTCCTGAGCACTACTGAAAGTGCATTTTAACATTTTTTTTAAGTTATCTGAGAAGACAAAAAGGTATTGCAGTTACCAAAAAATCGCAACTGATATCAATTTAAAGACAGCCAGAACTACAGACTGTTTTCACTTGGTATGTTAAGGAATATAAAAATTCTCTTAAGGAATTATATGCTAAGGAAATACTGAATGTTGTTAACTGGGCAATCTGATATCTCTCATAACACACTAGAAAATTTCACCTTGCAATTCTTAGGCAACACAATAGCCTAGACTAGAACATCCTAGCTAAACCTCGATTCATGAATTCAGAACAATGAAGTAGCCAGACACATTCTTTTGTAGACTTTTCCAGTAATTAAAAAGCGTGTGGCGGACATCTAAAAAAAAATTTCTGTGCTTAAAAGAAAAAGTTAATCTTCAAGTTAAAGCAAAACCTTGCTGCTTCAAAAATTAAATGTCACGTTCTATTACATTATGCTCTATCACATTTTACCCTGTTGCTGTGCTGCTTTCATTAACTCTAGCCATGTAAGCCAAACTGTGCTCCTGAATGTACACTGGGCTGCACATATGTGCTAGCAAGGAAGACTACTCACAGAGGCAAACAAGGACAGAAAAGCCTTACAGAGCGTTCCGCTATGCAAGCGTGTTACCTAAAAATAGCTGGCTTTGTGAGGTTTGACACTTTTAGTTCAAATCTGAGAGGAATCACAGAATCAGATAGCTGTAACAAAAGAAGAAAACAAACTAGGTATTTATGACACAAAGTAAATCTGTGGGCTCTAGATCTGTCAGGAGCTCTGTCACAGTCATCAATGGTGTTTTAGAGGTAATCGCCACCTTCTGACTGTGTCAACTCCACCTTTACATGGATTTTGTTATTCCTGTAGAAGGAACAGACAGAAGCACAAGTCGGTGCATATTTCTGCTGCTGCAGTGTACAACCTAGCAGATGAACTTACACCTCCAGTATGCTCAACCCTACAGTAATGGTATGCATTCCCCAAGAAAATGTAGACCACATTAAACAAATTTATTCTCTTATTTCAATCCTGACCTCACAGTTCCCTTTCTGGAACCACATACAAAGAATCCAGCAAGACCTTTTCTCACAGGAGTTTCAGTCACATTCCTTCACCTAAGACAAGATTAATTACTGGCGGTGAGCCCACTGTGTTACAGACCTGCTCACCTTCCATCAAAAAACACTTGTAAAGCTCTGTATACCTAGCAGCTGACAGATCACTGACTCTTGCCAGTATTCAATGCTGTGTTAGTGGCCTTTAAGAAGTAAATCCAGTTCGACTTCAACAAACAACAATCCTAAGAAAGAGATGTCATTTTAGTCGTGAAATCTGACAGACTCAGACTACTTGCTCTTTATGTCTATGCATGCCTGCAGTGTTGAGATGGGCCAAAGCACACAATTAGCACTAACTAGCAGTTTCAAGCAAACAGAAAAGGTAAATTTAAAACCAGCTTCTAGATCCTTGCACTGATGGACAATATTTCTTTCTAGGAACTGAAATACAGCTTTTGGTTCATAGTCAGAAAGAGTAATGCAGGGCGTAATCTGTGGGACTCTCTAAGCAGAAAATCTCTTCCATCGCTGCACGTGAATGCAGGGTTCAGGCTAGACAAACCAAGGGCTCCCTCCAGAACTGTGTCCCAAAAGCAAAACAACTGATGATGTATCGTGCTAAAGTTATCAAGTGAAATATGTTAGCAACTGCAACAGCCTAATACAAGCCTTCTGACTCCACAAGCCAGTGATAATCAGCTAAAAAGTTTTAGTTCTTTGCTACGAAGCAAGGTCGACACTGGAATATACAAGGAAATGTTCCTCCCTGTTGTGCAAGCAGGTTTTGGACTGTACCCCTCCGGAAATGGAAGGGAAGCGAAGCGGCAGGATAAGACCTGAACCACTGCAGAGCAGGTGAAGGAGTCAAAGACAATGTCACTCATTTTCTCACTGCTGGATATGCAAAGAACAGGCCCAGAACTATCTTGCTCCAACAAGATGCCAGCACAGGGGGAATGGTTTAGCTCAGAGCCTTGAAAGCTTCTCACTGTGGTAGGAGCTATTAGTGTCCAACTATGTTTTATATTTCTTGAAAAGTTACATTGAAATCAGAGATCAAAAGTGCTTTGTCCCAACCTGGTTGGAAAAAAGATGCCTGAAACTATGGAAGGCCTGCTTCAGAATTTTCCTTCTGTACACAGATGCAGCAGCCAGTTAAACAGACCTGGCTTCAGGAGAGACACAGATCGCTATGCAGCGAGGAATGAGCTCTGCCCATGAAAGCAACAGAGCAGCAACTCTTGGGAGACACCTGCTGTTCACAGAGAGAATTAGTTCTGTTTATAAATTACATTTAGTTGCAGCCAGAATATACTTCAGATGAAACGGAATGGAGCAGAGTAGTTTCTACATGAGGAACAACTTGGTTAATGACAAATTGACTGGTCACATCAGTAACTCAGTTTTTTAATACCAGCTTGAAGCACCTCTTTTTAGGACGAATTTACTAGACTGACACTAACCCAAAGAAGATGCGAACAAAGATTTTTAAATTACAGTCCTGGACCCAAGTATGTACTACGCCCTCTCAGATGCACTCAAAGGCTGCAGCTTGGCTCAGCGCTCAGACTACGCAGATTACTGTATTAATAGATGATGGTTTAGTCCTTGGGAGCCTTCTAATTCCCCAATCTAACAAAAAAACCCCAAACACCTCTTACCTAGGGAACCATAGAGCACTACAAATTACTAGTTCAGTGACCAACTTCACTTTAGAGGACCAAAGCAAACATCGTGACTATTTTGTGACAGGTTTATATCACCACAAGGTAAGTTCAGTAATCTGTCAAGGTTTAACAGCAGATAGTTAAAAAACAACGAAGACTACTTTGACACGCTTCTTCAGGTTATTTTTACCAAAGTCACAACCTCCAGGAACATTTTAGACAGCAATCAGGCAGACACACTTGTCTGAGTACAGCTGTCTTTAAGAGGTCTGGCACAAGCACTGTATATTTAATTTTTAATTAACTCTCAATCCTGCAAATACTAATTTTTCATTCTATTTGTCAACTTCATCTAACTCTATTCAGACAATTAAGCTGTAAATCTAGAAACCTACAGAAAGTCTCATTAAGCATCTGCTGAACATTAAGGAAGGCTTCCAATTCTGAACGAAGTTTTATTCTCTCTCAATTTTTTTACTTTTCAACCTTTCTTCAGCTAGCAATTGAGACATTTTGTGAAAGCAATAGCGTACACATTTCCTGAAAATGTAACAGACATCAAATTGAAGGCTGTGGAAGTGACCAAGGAAGGTATTGTACCTGAACAGAATGAAACCAAGTGACTCAACAGCTGCCCGCCTCACGTCATCATTCACATCACTCACCTACAAAAGGGAAAACAGGACAATCAGAATATAGTTAAAACACTTGAGGACTCTGCAACATTTCAGGCCAGGTGCCAGGCACACAAGTTAACAAAGAAGACAGGATTATAAAGAAAGTTAACAATTGTGTTCAGCCTTAGCTGAAACAGCCTCGCCCTTGTTCATGCACTGACTGCAAGCCTAGCAAAGAGCAGGCAGACCTCATCTTTCACAGCTCAGGTTGTTTTTTTCCCCAGCCCATCGTTACACGAGACTGTTCACTGCAAACCCACTACCAACTACTTTAGGATCATGTTTTATTTTTTTAATAGGTTCCTTTTTTGTGATACCAGGTTGAATATTCTCTTGCTGAAAGTCTATTCATCCTTATGTCAGAAAACCCTGTTATTTTAAGGGAAGCTTTCATCACTTTACAAGCTCTGATTTTGACCAGAACATTAACACTGTAGACACAAAGCCTGTCAAAGTGATGTGCTTACTCTCTCCTCACAAATTTCTTGCTGTGTGCTCCTACTTACAGCCACATGCAGCAGACGTCTGATAGCCTTGTTGTTCCCTGAGCCACAGTATGCCATAGCAACAGTGTACATGCCAGAACGACGGAGAATTGGATCCTGGAAGAGAAAGCATCAATATTTAGCACCCATCCAAACAGGGACTTGGCAATTCTGACTAAATCTGTTCCACTCTTGGGCCTGGAATCTACAAACAGGTAGCCTCAGTGCTTAATTGTTTATTAAGTATGAGTAACAGCACAATCACCAAAGCAGGGTTGTCATTACCAAGTTCAGGTGGACAGAAAGTTGCTATGCCACAGGCTGCCAAAGACAGTATCTGGTAGATTTGACATTCTGCTTCTTATTCCATATCTGCTATTGACCACTACTAGATCCTTGAGAATGACCCACATACAGTGAGCCTCACCTGTTTTTAACCATACGTCCTGTTCTGCTCCTTGTTGTTGCTCACAGGACTATGGAGACTGAGTATGAGGCTAAAGAAATACACAACTAAGCACTGTTGTTGTTGTGTTTCTGATCAGAGTGAAGCAACTTGTGAAACTGCCCCACTTCAGACCTATGTAAAAACTTCCCCAGTTCGAAACAGCCAACCCACCGTAGCTAGAGATTTCACAAAAGGGACAAGAAAGTCACCCATGTAACAAAATGGCCAGGGATTAAGTCACAGCTCACCTTATCTCTGCAGAGACTCTCAATGAGAGCATCTGCCTCCTCCATCCTCCCATACATGACCAGAGCAATTCCAACCGCAAGGCCTCGCAAAATCTTTTCATGCTGTGTTTCTTGTGCGTAGCCAACCATGTCCTCAATAGCCTGAGCATTTTTAGATCCCAACATAACCAATCCCAGTGCCAGGCCAGCTGCCTCACCTGCACAGCACATAAAATAAAATAATCAAGCAAATTCTGCTCCCTAAAGCAATAAATATTATGTCTAGAGAATCACACAAAATGTAGGGCAACAGATCACTTCCAGACACCACCACACCTAGCAACCCCATTATTCATGGTCACATGCACTCATAGTAACCTACCAGCCACAACTTAGTGCTCTTCCCTACCAAGCTCAATTTTTTCTTCCTTGGGCCAAGAGCTGCTGAAATAACCTTCTTGTGAACTCCTGCCAATGCAGAAGTAGCCCCCACAAGCTTCTCCAAGCCTGCTTCCCAGCCAAAAAGGGCACATGGCTCTGGAGATCAACCATGCTAAATAAAAAGCATATGACAAAGGAAAGAATAAAGCAAAATAAGGGACTGTTTAAAGACCTAGCATGTCTGATCACTATTTGGCATAGTGCCACAAACAGACCGGACCTCTGAACATTACTGCCACATAACTAAAGAACCATGCCGATCAGGAAAAGGTCAGTAAATAAAACGCAGCTAAGGCAACCTAGAAGCGATCTGTGCTGCTAACAGAAAACCTGAGAAAAAAAAACCAAAACAAAAAACCCCAGATGCCTGATAAGGCCTCAGATGGTTATTTGCCTTGAAAGCAGAACACTTACCTGTCACTGCATCATCCTGGTATAGATTTGTTTTCAGCAAATCGTACACATCTTGACGTGCTGTCCCCATGGCAGCCAGACCCAAACCCAGGCTACCACCATGTCGGACAATCTAGAGAAGCATATGCAAGATTAGTCATCATAAAACAGGGAACAATACGGCTTCAGCTGAAGTAGACATCTTTTCATCAATATAAAGCGTCAAAGTTTTAGCCCCAAACCACCCTAAATTATGTCCTGACCTGTTAGAAATATCACTTTTACACTCTCAGACTGTAACTCTGATGAAAGAGGTAGAAACTAGAATAAAAACAGCCCTTCAAAAGCCCATAAACAATGAATATCAGAAGCTTTCCACACCATACAAGAGACTTTCTACTACCTTTAAGGTCTTTTTCCCCATTGAGTGATTTATGCAATAACACAAATCTGCACCATGTGTAAAAATTGCTGCCTAGGTAATAGCTTTTGAATGGAAAGGTAAATCAGTACCCATTTAAACAGTCTACATCCCTCCTGTTCTACCAATGGATACAGGAAAGGCCGCACATTTGCAGCGAGATGAGTGGGATCTGTTCACAGAATTTTTAAAGATGTAGTCTGCAATTACCCAAAGAAGCGAACATGCTGGGAAAATACTAATCTATCCCAAACTCAGAAAGAGACTTATTGTAGAGGTCTACAAACAGTAAGTGGTGAAGTAAAACACTTCTTTTCGTATAAGATCCATTAAACCTAGAGGGCAGCAGAAGCATTTTGTGGCTTATTCCTTTGACAGCTATGCTATAAGCAATAACAGTGCCTGAATACTGCAGGTCCACTAACAAAACAAAGTAGGTCTACAAGCAGCAAGACAAATGAAGCTAGACTGACTGTCAAATACATAAGAATTTCCTAAAAGTCTTACCTAAACCTTGAGCAATAGGTTGTTAAAATCAAACTTTATATTTAAGGCCCACAGGAAGTGCAATTATCACACCTCTGCCACACTCTCAGCTACCTCTAACCCCTACTTCTAAACCAGCTGGCACCCTTCTGGATATTCCCAACAAAACAAAGGTTCATTACTGAACCCAGTACATACATCATTACTGGCATTCTTCAGCTGGTTCAGCAAATAGTCAATGATGTCCCCACCGTGGTTAGCATGAATGAGACCCAAGGCATAGAGACCTCCGCCTTCCTGGTAGGCTGACCCTGGAGAGGTGTCCTTGGGGAGGTACGTTGCCATTAGCTGTAATGCTTCTTTCTCATGACCCTGTATGTCCAGCGTCCAGCAGGAAGGGAAGACAGTGGGATGTGAAAGGTGAAAAAACAGTGGATGCAAACACTTCACAATAATATTTAAACAAGTCAGGAGAAAACACATTATAGCCACTACTTTCTCCATAAAAGTTAGCCTTTCAGTGCTGTACAATCAGCATATAATCCTTCTGTACTGGGGCTTTATTAACTCCAGTACACGAATACTTATCAATCTCTTGGGTCACTGATGTAAACCAGCACAAACCCGGCCTGAAGCTACACAGATTCATTCACTAGAGCACTTTAAAGACGGTTGAGGCACACAAAACAATTACAAAGACTTCTTGCTATTTCAAAACAGCTTTAAATATAGCCTCCCTGTGAATGAATTTGAAGAAAATGACTGCTACTTCGGTCATCATTCAAACTTACTGAAACGTACTACAGTAAGGACTTCGGCACTATCCCAAAAACACTTAAGAAAAATACACCTGTTTCATAGCTAGAAACCATCGACTCTGTTCAACTCACAAAGGAAGGGAAGAGCTAGGAAGAAGACTCTCTCCTTGAGCCATGTCATCCTACCACCTTTTTGATGATCAGCAAAACATGCCACAAACTGCATTGGAATTCAGACGACATGGACTTGATAAAGCACAGCTTTTCTTTAGTGCGAAGACACAAACTATGTTACAGCTGTGCCTTGCAACAGACTAGGTAAACTGGAGCGCAGGCATCATTCAGAATCCCCGCTTTCAAAATGTTCACAAGTCAAGCATTTATGCTGAACAGAGGGGAATGAGTGCAACAGTACCTTGTGTATAACACCCAAGCTGGCAGTAGCAGTAAACTTAGCCCAGTTAGTGGCCCTGGCCAGCCACTCCAAATTGTCTCTGGAAGACAAAAAGAGAAACGTTACACAAGGTCTTTCCTACAGCCCATTTCTCACCCTGCAAGCAAGTTTTCACAGCCCTAAAGACTGCCTTCAAACCAGAAAGCAGCTCCAGAAGGCAAGAAGGCTGAACACATTTCCAGTTTATACCTCTATGCCCTTCATCAGCCCTGATTTTTGGCTGGTTATCGTCAAGCTCCTAGATACTAGGGATGTCAGTGAAAGATGGAGAACAACTGCTCAACATGCAGCCCATCAACTCTCCGGGAGAAACTCAAGCGGTTTCTGGAGCTTTCCCTCCAGTCCCTGGTAAGGTCAGCCCTGACATTTCCCTTTCAAGAGTCATTCAGCACTGTCAGTCTCTACCAAAAAAGACACATCATCTCAGAAATTCTCCAACTAGCAAACAAGGAGAACAGAAATTCCAGATCTCCATGCTCCAAACTGCTCATGTGGTTAGCAGTCAAATAAAGCCAGTTTGTGAGGACAGATAAAAGTAAACAATTCCAGCTTCTTCCCCCTGCCTCCACATTAGTTTTCAGACCCTTTGTTTTTTCTTCTCTAGGTCTATCAGAATTCTTTAGCCACGTTATGGAAGTATCAAAGCAAGCAGGGCATCAGTGTCGTTCAAACACCTCTAAGCGACACTGGACCTTCCTTGCCATAGATTTACCTTAGGAACTGGTCACTCGTTGTACCACAATGCATAAAGGAGTTTGCTATAACCGTTGCTGTATGACACACGGAATTCCGCACTGCATCCTGAAAGGACAAGAACAATCTGTATCACCAGCCAGCAACAGACATGCCCTAGTTCGCTTAACGTGTTTGCCAGTACACTAGAAAAACTGATTGTAATTAGGCTCAATTTAACAAGCAATTTTCTTTTAATCAAAGTTATTAGATTGTTAATACATTCTAATGTATCCTCAACCCATCTTTTCAGTGCAAATAAAGGATTTTCTACGAGTTCCTTTCAGAGACACGATTCCTTCAATTGCAGTTTAACTGGAGAACCCCTCTTCTGGTTCCCAGAACTGAGCACTGCAGAGCGTGCACTGCTGATGTTCTCAAGCCATTCCTGGAACGCTATGCAGGACCACTCCCAAGCACTTAACCAACACACGGAAACAATTTTCCGATACATTTGAAGTGCCTCCTGAAATAGATGAACCCACCCACAACCATCCCCTATTATTATTGCTGATAACATGCATCTCATTTCACACGCAAAATACTTCTACAGTTTCTAATAATCATTTAAGAGAGTCTAATTTACCTGTCTAATTCACCTTCCAAAACAGAAACAGCTACTCAATTTACCAGGACTGCCTACATTACAATATCTCATCAGTTTTGTCTTCAACAGGACTGTAACATACAGTCCTGGTTCCCTCCCTCCCTCCCCAAGCAGCAGCATTTGCACTGGATCAAGTGACACAGCTGGAGGGTGAGTTCGTCCATCTTACTGCCCAGATGGAAAACAAATCCACCAAAAAAAAGGAGGAGAAAAGGATTAGTTTCCATAACCAATCGGGGGAAAAAAGAAAATCAACACATTAATAGCAGCCTGTCATTAGGTCATACTAGCTGTAAGTTGAAACCATCTGATTATATGACCTTATTTGGGTGCAATCAGCTCTTCTTCAGCCTCACAGGTTCAAATTTTAAATGTTAATTTATCATGACCAAAACACAGATTTGTATCCTCAAAACCCAGGGATGACATGCCAAAACATAAGATGATGTTGAAAAATAATAGCAACCTGGTCAAAACAAACACAGGATGAAACAGATGAATCCAAGACAACCATATCTAACAAAGCCTCTTACCTTTGTGTTTTTGAGGATCATGAGGTCTGTATTGTTGTTTCGTATTAAAAACTGCAGATGTAACTCAATGGCCATTTCCCCACTTAAAATTTTAATCATTTTTGAGATCTGGTCCTTAGGCTCTGGGTTCTTCACATACAAGCAAAGAGAAGAAAAAACCATGAGAAACCAACTATGGTTCTGCTAAAATACAGTTCATGAGAAGCCACTCTGGTAAGTTCCCATCACCGTATTCCAAAATCTAACAGGTTTTAGGACTAAGCAGACCTTGTTTCGACCCTTGCTGCACAAGCCCAAACCTCCCAGACAATCAAGTCCCTTTGTACACAACAGTGCAGGTGGGAGAAGAGACTCTTTGAAGAGAAATGTATTCTTTCACTGAAAGCAAAAGGATATGAGTGACATATGATATTCTGCAAGCTGCTATGTTTGGCCTTACAGATACAAGGAGTCTTCTGCAAGAGGCAACCGCTTTTATAAATGTGAACCTGAATTTCCATGGAAGTTTTAATGGAGAGGACCACAAAATCACAACACTTTGCATGACCCTGCTGACCTGCGCCATCATTCTTGTGAGCTAAAGGCATTATTTAGAACAACGGCTAGTAGAGCCAGGAATCTCTAACACATTCATCTTCCAGAGCTCTTTGAGAAAGCCTCCTTCTTCCCCATCATGGAACAGTTTCCACAGTTTAAGTCCCAACTGACATCCCTTCTCAGTAGGATGCAAAGTACACTGCAGCTCTTTGTATTTGCATTGTTAGCTGGTCAGAGACCAGCCAAGCATCAGTAGTCAGCCCTTAGACTAATCCCCTCTATTATTTCTTTTGGTCAGCATTCTGAATTGTGGAAGATTAAGCTCAAAAACATTTCTGGCCACAAAGATCATTTGTATGCACTTGTCCCTTGGCACAATCAGCAATGTCAATGCAGCAGAAATTGATTCAAGACATCTTTCCTGCACAAAAATGCTGTTTACAGGTTCCTTGATTGGGCAAGAAACTCCATGTCTTTTGTTTTCCTTGTGGAATATAATTTCACGAAAACACTTCTGTTTGCCCTTGATTCATTAAAATGTTGTCTATTTTAAAATTATCTGAAAGAATGTCTCGGATTCACAAGTCTAGTTGCACGATGAGGAAAGAAGAAACATGCAAGAAGAAACATGGAAGAAGAAAACAGCCCTTGTCTTGGGTTTTACTTTCCTCTCTAGTAACATTTCCTGTCCTCAGCATTAGAAGTGTCAGAATTGCATTAGCTATTCTGCATGCTGAAATGTAATTGTATGTGCATGTTAGAAGTGAACACGCTTTCTCCAATACTTGGCAAAAGAAACTAAACAAAAGGATTCTAACCAGCATACCCAGCAACACAGCCACCATCCTAGCCAGAGGCAACACCCTCCTCCTTCACAGAAAAGAAACTACGTTATGTCAGCATCCCCTCGTGCCATTCCTGCAGACCAGCATCAGTTCTATCCAGCCAGAACTACAGATTGGAGGGAGGGAGGGGCAAAGACAAAAATCAAGCTAAGGTTCAGCTGGATTTGAGAAGGAGAAGAAAAAGAACCATCAAGCTAATCCATCAGCTAAGGTTCTCTGCAGTAGTTGAATTTCAGGCCCTTTCTTCTGCAAGGAGTTCATTATTTCAACATCAACAAAAAGCAAACACACGAGACAGATCCTTCCAGTTTTGTCCTTCTTCTGGGCTCGGTAATTCCCAGTGAAATCTACACACTTCCCACTCTCCTCCAGCTTTCAGTAACTGCTGGACTTTCAGACAATCAGATATTCGGTCCTCCAAGATCATCTGCCACCTTGCCTCCAAGCAAGACAGAAGTGGAACTCCGCTCTTCATTAGCCACACCAACCTAACAACCGCAGAGTTTCATATAGAACACAAAGAAAAACTAAGCAAGGCATATTTTGGAAATGGCACTCACAATTTCTGCAGACTTCCCTGCACAAGTGCTTCCTGGTTTCTCTTCTGCTTCCATAGCGTCACTGAAATAAAATAAAAATTAAAAATGCAACTCAGTTCATCACTCATAACTAGTCAAGCACTGCAATTATGGCTAACACTGTCCTTGAAAGACTAGCCTGAGATTTGAAGATGATGACTGGAAACAAGACTTCAACAGAACAAGGGCTGACTATTTGGAGGTCACTAGTGAAAAGCAAACTCCTCCTCAACTCCACTTTCAGGGAACCTGAAGACAAAGGCTTGGAAAACCCCACCCTCTTATTCCATCTAGAGAGATTAAAAAAAATAGAGATGCTTACAGGGAATGCACAGGCAGAGACAGATGAGAAAATAAGGTCAACAACTAGGCTTGCAATGATAATTATATCCTCACCCACAGAAGCCTTGAGCTCATCACTATTAGGATCGATGCTAGAGTGTTGAAATGGAAAGGAAAGCTATTAAGCTGTTGTTAGCACCTTGCCCTAATGCTTCGCAGCCTGACATAAATTATTCTATGCCTTTCCTTTTATTTCACTGGAAGAGAGAAGAACACTTGCTATGCCCCTATCACGGAATAAAAAGCATTTAGATGCAGTTCCTCAAAGCTGCATAAACCCTTATATTTAACTAGCCTTGATCTAAGCAGCATTCTCCATCACACACTGTCAAAGACAGTGCAGGGATCAGGTTGTGTACAGACATGACAGTTCCAATGGTTAAAGAGCAGTTAGAGCACAAACTTCTTCCACACCACCCCCGAGCCGGGCAGCAGCTTTAGCCTTGATTGGCAAATCCTCTAAAAACGGAGGTTTAAAGCAAAACTATCTACGTCAATTACCTGTAAGCCATCAAGAGAAAAAAGAAGATGGAATCATTAATACCAGCTTTGGTTTTCTTAACAGCGGCTTCCTGCAGCTAAGATCCAGTGATGTTGACCGCTGAACAAGTTTTAAATGTCAGGACTTTAACAAAACTCAGACTGGATTTACACCAGCTCTTTTTAAATGCAAGTACAAAAGGGTCTGTAATATCATTGAGCTCATTCTTCCCACAAGCAGGTAGCAGAACACAAGCTACAACGTGAAACCACACTTGTACATAGCTGCACCGAGCTTTTTGCTTGGACTCTCCCCTTCCTTAGATTTACCAGTTGCTGCAAACACCACATAACATCAGAGCATCCCTGAGCAACTCAGTCTACAGCTCAATGAAATACTGCTCACTAGCTTAGCCACAGTAACTGCACCATGCTTACCTCAACTGCAAAGGAAAATGCATTCTTAGAAACAAGAGTGGATTCTGGTAATATACAATTTTGCCCTGAGAAATAGCATGTCTTGTCTATCACCCTGACGTAAATGAAGGGGAGGAACTCCATTGCTTGTAACTGGCATCCATACACAGAACAGGAGGCTCCACCAGAGCAGGACTGTAACCGAACAATTATGCCTCTTCTCAAGGCAATCTCCCCACCTGTCTTTCTCCGATCCAGGGACGGTGCCGGTGTTGGTGGATCCAGGCACAGAGGCAATGGGAGTGCCAACCGTGCGGAGATTCTGGATCACAGAAGACAAAAACTGCTGGCTAGCACTTTCATACAGATCAAAGCAAATTTGGTAGGCCATGAGAAGGTTATCCTCCTTCACCAGTTTTTCCAGGATGTCACTCACAGCCTGTGGGTCATCCAGGAATATCAGGCACTGAGCAGGAGAAAGGGAAGAATAGAGAGGAAAAAAAAAGTCAGAAGAAGACATTATGTATTTCAGAATTAAAAAGTAACACTACCCAAGGCCACACTCCATTTTCCCCATTCCCTTATCTGCTGCTTCCACAGAACACCCCTTCAAAGACAGAAAAACTCTTTCTCTCTCACAGGAGATAATACAAATCTTAGAAGAGTTTTCATAGGTCAGTTTAAAAATGAGATTAAGTATTACAAATTCAAGACACAACACCCCATTTCTGCAGCTTTATCTTTGGAAACTGACAAAGTTGTCCTACTACACACAGATATTTCAAAAGCACATTAAAGAAGATTAGTCATTTTGGAGGGCTGTCTCAGCTAAAATGGAACAGGCATAACACTCCCGAGTCACATGTACCTGGCATACCAAGACTGGCAAAGGCCTCAGAACACCTGAGTAACTTCATAACTGGTTGTCTAAACACCTTCAGACAATGGCTTATGAAAAACCAAAGCACTGCAAATGTTCGTTGGAGGAATAAATAAAATTCCAAGATGTGAACCTACCATCTGATACTCCCTACACAGGCTTGAAATATTCTGTCAGAGTTGTCTATGTCCCCAAACTGCCTTTGAACGTGTAGCTTTCTCTATAAATTGACCAAATGTGCAATATTTGAATCTCTTTCAAGTTGATCTCACTTTGATATATATTTGAAGCACGCAACCAGGAAAAGGTATTTCATTTAACTGAATAAAAAACAGAGATCAGGCAGAGGTCAGGTCAAATACCTCCAAAGACGACAAACTTTTGATTGACCCTTAAACATCACTCTGGGAAGTTTACCTGGCACACGTTGATGAAGTCTGGTTTCTCCAGATTCATGTAGATTTTAACTAGAACTCTCAAGACTTTATTACGGAACTGTTTATTCTGCATCAAAGACATACAGAGCTTCAAGCTGTAGGCTAGCATCCCGGGAACATCGTTCTGAAATAAAATCCAGGGATATCAAGTCTGTGTTTGGACTGAGAAGCAGGATTTAGACATTAAAATAAAGCTGCCTCCTTTCCTTCTCGAAAAGCAGAGCAAAAGACATGCACATACAAACCTTCACAGTTTCCTTTCCCATTTTCAGAAAAGTTTATATGCAGGTATATTGCAGTTTAAAGAAAAAATACTACCAAAAATGTACAGTGCCAATATTTAATACTTAATTAATTAATAATAATTAATATATAAATTGCAGTTAAAGCATGCAAAGGACTCACTTAGAAGTTCAATACCTATTTCTCTTTCTTCATCTTTCTTGTTTGACCAATTGTTCTCCAACACAGTGAAATTCACTGCACTAACATCTAATGTCAGCAAAATAAAGCGTGCACCAAGAAAAGATCCACAACACACCTACTTATTGCTAGAGACAGAAACAGATTTGGTTACTAGACTTCAGCAAGGTCATCTGAAATGAGGGATTTATAATGGGCAATTAAGTTAGTAAATGCATAGGACAGCAAACAGAAGAGAGAAAGTAAGATGGATGCCTTATGATTACCATTCCTGTATACAGAAATGGGAGACATCCAAAAATATGGAAAAGGTGTAAACCGAAAAGTGCTAAAATTTAAAGGATTTAAACCACATGTCTTGCATATGATTGAGATATTGCAGCCTAACAAGATTACAGGCAACCGCTGAGCTGCTGCAAATGTGCTTCTCTTACTGCCATTACTAGGTAACTTGACTCACCTGAAACCCTCAGTGAAAGATGTTAAAGCCAGCTGTACTGCCTTGCAGCCAGGGCAGGCTAAGACTGCACAAGCCACTTAGTGAAAATTAAAGCAGCTCACGCAGCTACTGGATTTTTTTGTTTTGCCTGCCATAAATAAATCACTTAGCCGTAAGTATCCCTTCTCACAGTGAATTACAGCAGATGACAAGCACAACAATCATAAAAGATCTGTTCTTACACTATGCCAGACCTAAGGTCTACCTACCCCAGTATCGTATCTCTGCTAGTAGCTGACAGGGAATACCTTAAGCAGAGGGCACGCAGCCATGCCTCCTGGGGATATTCTCCCACCAACTTGCAGATGAGGGATTTCTTAAAGGTGGGGGTCTCTCTACACCTGACAGCCCTGAGTGGCTCTGCCTTCCATGAACATGTTGAACCGAACATCCCCGAGTTTCATCTTTATTCTGTTCACACAAAACAGAGCAAGTTCCACAGCAACATAGATGCTGCGCTTTTTTGGATCCACACCTGGAAGAGACAAGCTACATGCACCTCCTGTCTCTTGCACATACCGACTCGAGGATGGTTTTCTCAAAGATGTCCAGCCTGCGTGTCTCTAGAGCAATGCCAATGGCCTGCTTATACTTGTGGTCATCCAAGCACCGCTGGAACATTTTGTTCACTATCCCTTCTAGCCTTTCATCGACAGGTTTCTTTTCCCCTTCTGGCAGCTCCGCATTCTCCACACACTGCTTGGTATAGTGGTCGATACATTTTGCTGAAAAGATATTGAACAAATATGGGGGGGGAAGTCAGCTTCCTAGCTGTTTGCAGTTTTTTTACAGATGAAGAGATGAGTATGTGCAAACACATGTTAATTGGAAAATACACAAAGGTGAGGCACAAGAACTATTTGTGTCGTCATATACAGATAATAGTGGAAGATACTTATACTCTCTCCCAGCAAACATTGATTTTAGTGCTGAAACCAAGTGGGTATTTTTAAAATGGAACCAAGGACATGATCTTTGTTTAAGCAGCATGGTATTTTAAATAAATGAAGAAACAGCAGTAGCAGACTTCCTAGCTCCACTGGAAGCACTGGCTGAGGAGACTGAAAGCCAGCTCTGGTCTGTCGTATCCTGCACAGGGTAAGCGATACCAGCAGACAACACTTTTAAAAAAGACATTCAAGTTACACACACATTCAACTTCTGATTTGCTATCTTGTTAAGGGTGGATAAAAAAAATTATACCCCTCATTTAGGCATGCAGCTACACTTAATAGTTGGTTATTTCCAAAGTTATGCTGATATTGGCAGTAACATTAGCACACAAATGAGAGAAGGGGCAATAAACAACGAAAGCAATTTTGCTATTAGGAACTCGCAGTGGAATAATGGTTAAGAATAGGAAAAAACTGCCAGAACTCATAGGTCTGTTCTATTACAGAATCCCAAAGCAGGGGAAACAAAGCAAAAATAAACTGGGTAAACACAGCTGAAGCATCAGTTTAAATGAACACAAGGAGAGGAAGACAAATACAGAGAAGAGCAGCTAAATCTAGTAAAATCTAAAAGTTACAGCAGTTTTGACAAGAGCTTTTCTTTTGCAGCAACAGTTGTTTACCAATGATCGTCTCCACATATTCCGAGTTGTCGTTGACATTGAAGAGGTCACCTGCACCGAGGGCATAGTTCAGTGATTCCTCAAAAGCTCCCAGGTGGTAAAACACTTTAGAAGCAACTAAGGCAGCAAACTGCCGGCTCCGAAAGCCCTCATCTTCATAGAGAACTTCACTGCAAAGAAGAGAGAGAAGAGCATTAGCTCTGTGTGCTCAGGTCTCTTTAAGGCCACATGACAGCCTGACCAAACTTGCATCTTTCGGACTACAGCTCCAACGCCACGTCCGCTTATATTAGTGCTTTCTGGAAAATATGGAGCTAGATGCTGTACGCGCCAGTATCAAGCAACCAGAACTACATTCACTTCCTATCTCCTGTTCTTTTTAAGCAGCACACCCTGAAGCAGTGTCTTCTCTTACATTTTGTCCACAGACTCAGAGATTTCTGCCCAGAAGTCATTGACAACCGCATTCAACTTGTGAAGAGCAAACTCCTACAAAAAAATAATAAAAAGTTGTATTACATAAAAAATGCATCTATTACCTTTCCCCAGTAAAAATTAAGTACTACCTAAGACTGATATCATAAACACTGACACAATTCTACTTTAAAAGATCTTTGCAAGTCCTTTGCAAATAAAGGGCTGTTCATTTAACAGTTAAGACAACCCTGATGTTCCTTCCTATCCCTCGTGATGAACGACTGGCTACAATGACTGATAGGTGAAATTCCTTAAAATACGAAGTTTTCAAAGCCTTTGTGGCAACCTTTGTGTAGCACGCTGAACTCCTTGGCCTGTGGTCAGCGAGTCCAGCGGAGGGTTACCAGGATGATGAGGGGCCTGGAGCATCTCTCCTACGAGGAAAGGCTGAGGGAGCTGGGCTTGTTCAGCCTGGAGAAGAGAAGGCTGTGAGGGGACCTAATAAATATTTATAAATATCTCAAGGGTGGGTGTCAGGAGGATGGGGCCAAGCTCTTTTCAGTGGTGCCCAGTGACAGGACAAGGGGCAATGGGCACAAACTGAAGCACAGGAAGTTCCAGCTGAACATGAGGAAGAACTTC